>Ga0181521_10000687_pt1 | contig 41975 bp, 35 predicted proteins | sample PEATcosm2014_Bin_32_FD_119764 | JGI IMG/M metagenome (GOLD analysis project Ga0181521, IMG submission 119764) | Peatland microbial communities from MTU Mesocosm Facility, Houghton, MI, USA - PEATcosm2014_Bin02_60_metaG | ecosystem: Environmental > Terrestrial > Soil > Wetlands > Peat | place...
GTGCGCGGTGTTAGGGAGGATTTCGTTCCCATAGCCCTTGTGCACATGGGCGTTGTGCATTCGTTGAATATCCCGCATTGGGTAGTGGTTACTGATGCTGACGAGAGCTCTGTTGTCTTCAACGATCCCTATCCACCCAAAGGACGGAAAGGGTTGAGGTTGTCCCATGCCAAATTCCAGAAAATACTTGACGATATTGACGCTAGGATAGGGCTTAGTCCCTCGATTCTCTTCGTCCGCCGAGGATAATCCTTTCCAAACGGATTCTCGTAGAATCATCATCGGAAACCAAGAGTCAGGCTAAAACCCTCCTCAAAACCTCCGATTTCTGTCAGCTGAGAGCATTTGGATTTGACTGTTAGGCTTGCAGGCGAATCGGGCGATGGCGTCATCCTGGCTGGAGAGATTCTGACATACGCGCTCTCTCGCATGGGATTGAAAATTTTCACCTTCAGAACATATCCTTCCTCCATTCGCGGAGGTCAGTGTATGTACCAGATTCGGGCCAGTGATTGGCATGCCTATTCTCAAGGAGACACATTAGACTTACTTGTAGCATTCGACACCGAGGCAGCATCGTCTAACCTAAAGGACTTGAAACCTGATGGAGGGGTCATATTTGACCAAGATCGAATCCCCAGAGACGACCCGACCCTACCAAAACGCGCGCTTGGGGCGCCATTCACATCAATCGCCAAGAATGAACTTAGCTTCCCCAAAGCTAGAAACATAATCATTGCTGCATACGCGGCAGGAACAATCGGTATCTCCGAGACCATCATGAAGGAGGTCATAACGGGAAAATTAGGATCACGTGGAGAAGCCGTTCTTAACAAGAATATCTCAGCAACGGAGTTGGGTTTCAAACTCGTCCCAAAGGAAGAAATTCGAACATTACCGACCGGAGAAACGAACAAGATCGTATTATCCGGGAATCAAGCGATTGTACTCGGCGCAATCGCCGCAGGCTGTCGATTCTACGGAGGCTATCCAATAACACCGGCCAGTGACATCCTCGAATTACTTAGTGATCTTCTGCCTGGAGTTGGTGGCCGCGTTTTCCAGGGGGAGGATGAGATCACGTCAATTGGCGCCGCAATAGGCGCCTCCTACGCAGGCACGAAAGCCATGACGGCGACCTCTGGTCCCGGCTTCTCATTGATGACTGAGATGATAGGGATGGCGTCTATGGCAGAAATCCCTGTGGTAATTGTTGACGCGCAAAGAGGTGGTCCCTCAACTGGACTACCGACCAAGACCGAGCAATCGGATCTTAACCAGGCTATGTTCGGAGGTCACGGCGATGTGCCTAGGATAGTGCTTGCCCCTGGAAGTGTCGAAGACTGCTTCTACCAGACAATCAGAGCTTTTAACCTGGCCGAACGTTACCAACTTCCGGTAATTCTATTAACGGACCAATCGTTGGCTCAATGCACTGAGGGTGTGCCCTTACCGGATATTGATAATCTGCAAATTGTGAACCGCGAAAAGGCCAACCTGGTTGACGAAGGCAAGTTTCGGCGATATGCAGTCACGGATAATGGAGTGTCTCCGATCTCAACCCCCGGTGAAATCCGAGGTGAATACGTGGCTGAGAGCGCAGAACACGACGAGCGAGGTCGAGTAAACTTCACTACGAATGCTCACTCTCAAATGACGGCGAAAAGATTTAGGAAGTTAGAGACAGCTGAAAGGGAACTTGCCGACGACCCACTCAACTTTACCGAAGTCGACGACCGTGAAGCGAAGCTCGCCGTGATGGGGTGGGGCTCAACTCAGGCAGCAATCCACGAAGCTGTTCTCAAATCAAAAGAGAAACGTATTCGAGTCAAATGGTTGCAATGCAAATTGCTTAGCCCGCTTCCCAGAAAGAAGATAAACACCTTCCTCGAAGGGGTAGACCACGTCGTGGTCCCTGAATTGAACTACACTTCGCAATTCGCGAACTTATTGCGTATGAATTTCGCGATTGAACCAATTTTAATAACAAAAACAGAAGGCATGCCATTCACACCAGGTGAGATAATTCGGAAAATAGAGGAGCTGGCATAGATTGACGACGCCAGGAATCGGCGAATACAGGTCCGATTATAACCCTAGCTGGTGTCCGGGCTGCGGAGACTATGGGGTTCTCAAATCAATCGAGATGGCGTTCCATGAACTTGCGTTGCTCCCTGAACAGGTGGTGGTTGTTTCAGGAATCGGATGTAACGGCCGATTTCCACATGGCTTCACAACGTATGGTTTTCACACTCTTCATGGAAGGGTGCTCCCCATAGCCCAGGGGATAAGCATGGCAAAGCCTAGACTGAGCATAGTCGGTATATCTGGAGATGGAGACGCGTTTGCCATAGGAGGAGGACACCTTCCGCATGCGGCAAGGAGGAACCCAGACCTAGCGTGCATAGTACTCGATAATGGAATCTATGCTCAGACGAAGGGTCAACCCTCGCCCACGACCTCTCTCGGCGTCAAAACGAAGGCTAGCCCAACCGGAAACCAGGAAGACCCGATAGACATTAGCCAACTCGCGCTTGCATATCATGTCTCATTCCTTGCAAGAGGATTTCCAGGCAAACCAAACCACTTGGCACACCTTATCGCAGAAGGCATCAAACACAGGGGTTTCGCCCTCATACACGTGTTGAATCCATGTCCCACATTTCACGATACTTGGAAAGAGTACTCCGCGAAAATATCTGAGATAGGCCCAGAATACGACGCCACAGACCTTGAAGCAGCACGAAAACTGCTTGAAGAGAAGGACAAAATCCCAATAGGCGTCATCGTCAAGCAGGACCGCCCCACCCAAGAAGAACGCGCAGAAATCGCACCTGACTCGAGCTCGGACATAAAGAGCATATTTGCCTCGTTCCGGTGATCGGTTCAGCTTCAGCTAGGCAGCAGACATGCCCTTAGTGTATGCATGCATCGCCCCACACGGAAGCGAAGCGATCGAACAACTCGCCTCTAAAGTCGCGGCGAAGAAGTTCCGAGAAACACGAGACGGACTACGCAGACTTGCTTCAGATGTGGGAAAAGCAAGCCCGGACACGATTGTGATAGCAACACCGCACAACCTAAGGTTATCTGGCAAGATTGGCATAGTACTATCCGAAAACTCCACAGGAACTCTGCAGGCATCCCCGCGAAACAAGAAAACGGTCAGTCTCAAAGCCAAATGTGATGTGAAATTCGCTCAGAAACTGCTTGAACGATCGGCTAGAAAACATTTGCCGGTGGTCGGCGCGCATTATGGAACTACCGAAGGGATTACTTCGGACATGCCCATGGATTGGGGAACTTTGGTTCCTCTATGGTTTCTGATGCCTCGATGCAGAAAAAGACCGAGAATTGTAATAGTAACCCCATCGCGCGAGATCCCGTTGTCTAGGAACTTTGAATTTGGCCGATTAGTTGCGGAACAAGCAGAAGCCGAACGTGGAAAAAGAATAGTGTTTGTTGCTAGCGCTGACCAAGCACACGCGCACAAACATGCTGGACCCTACGGTTTCAGCAGGCAAGCGAAGAAGTACGACAGAAGAGTCTTGGACGCTTTGATGAGCAACCGAATGCGTGCCATCATGTCTTTCGAACGGGCTTTAGTTGAGGCAGCAAAGCCCGATAGCTTATGGCAAATGGCGATTCTCGCGGGGATCGCTGATAAGGTCAAGTTGAGAGCGGAAATTGTGTCTTATGATGTTCCGACTTATTTCGGAATGATCTGCGCGAGCTTCCAAAGAGTACATTGAATATGCTAATCGTCTAGGTCTCGCGACTCCACACTAAGAACACTCTTCATCTCGTCGCCGATAGCTCGCAACGCTATTTATCATAGCTGGTAAACAGCCAAAAGCCATTTCCTCAATGTTCCCTGCTCGTTCGTAAACGAAAAATCGTTCAGGAATAGATCGGTGTTGCTAGAAAGACCCAAGCTCTTCGCTAATCTGATGACTCAGGTGATTAGGTCCGACCAGTGTAGTTTCTGCGGAGCCTGCATGGCTGCCTGCCCCATGAATGTTCTTTGGCCGGCCGGAGAACAACCAACACTCATCGGAGCCTGTGCACTCTGCGAGATCTGCTATTACCAATGTCCAAATATAGAGTTCTCGAGAGAAGAAGTTGAACTCTTCCTACACAACCGCACCAGAAGCCCCGACGAACTCTTCGGAATCGCTCGTGGAACGTTCGTTGGCAAGGCAACGAGAAAGGAAATTCAAACCCAGGCGCAGGATGGAGGCGTTGTTACGGCACTTCTTGCGTACGCATTGGAGACCAAGTTGATTGATGCCGCTGTTGTGGCGGGACGAGATTCGAAGTGGAGAGCTAAGCCAGTGGTTGCGACGAACTATGATGATTTGGTAAGGAATGCTGGTACAAAGTACACCCCTAGTCCAACGCTACTCGGCGTCCGATCAGCGATAGATGAGTACGTGAAAACCAAGATTGGCGTCGTAGGAACACCATGCCAAATGAGGGCAGTGAGAAGAATTCAGACTTCGCCCTTGGGTAATCGCCGCCTCGGTCAGGCTATTACACTATCCATAGGCTTGTTCTGCATGGAGAGCTACGGCTACGACAAGCTCATTGAGGCCTATGTCACGAGCAAAGGAATCGACCCGTCTGCAATCACTAGGATGGGAATCAAGAAAGGATCCTTCATAGTGTCGTCGGGAGAGAACGAGCTATTGCACGTGCCCTTGAAGGAGGTAGATGCGTTCGTGAGAAACAGTTGCAAGCAGTGTGACGATTTCACAGCCGAATACTCAGACATCTCAGTTGGCGGAATAGGTTGTCCCACCGGCTATTCCACCGTCATTGCAAGAACAGAAAAAGGATTGGAACTACTGAAAAACGCGGAGAAGGCCGGTTACCTGGAACTTCGCGAACTGAAGCCCGATGAGAAAGGATACCTCAAGGTGACAAACATGGCCCAGATGAAACGCGCCAGAAAGGCGATCAAGCCGGTCTAACTGACAAGCGTCAGAACAAGCCACGTACTTTAACAGTGATAATTTCCGACTTAAATCCAAGCCTCACGATCACATATCGGAGGCTGGGTAGTTGTCTGAACTAGATTTCAAGCTCGATCCGCAGTTGAAGCTCGGTCCCGTCTGCTTGAGAGTAAATGACTTGGAATTGATGCTCTCATTCTACGAGAAGGAATGTGGATTCAAAATAATCCAACGTGATGCAAGCTTCACGGCACTCGCTTGCGGACAGTCCAAGGAACCAATCCTCATTCTCAACCATGATGAGAAGGCGTTGAAACCTCCCGCAGACGCGGCTGGCCTATATCATTACGCCCTCCTAGTCCCCGACCGAAAGAGCCTAGCCGCGGCGTACATCTCGCTCGGAAACAGTGGCATAATCTTCGACGGTTACGCGGATCACAATGTCAGCGAAGCGCTCTACTTGACTGACCCCGAAGGCAACGGAATCGAGATCTACGCTGATAGGCCGAGAAACAGTTGGAAATTTGACGATGGAGAAGTTCAGATGGCAACTCAACCCCTAGACTTGGACTCATTGATTACGGAACTGCCGAAGGAGACAAATGATAAGTTGACTGGAATCGCGGAGGGTACTCGTGTCGGCCACGTGCATCTGAAAGTTACAGATCTGCAGACTTCGATAACCTTCTACAGGAACCTTCTGGGGTTAGAATTGATGAGGTATTTGGGAAGTGCAGCCTTCCTTTCAGTCGGAGGTTACCACCATCACATCGGCATGAACACGTGGGAGAGCTTGGGAGGTCCAAGAGCGCAGGAATCTTGGCTAGGCTTGGAATACTTCGCTCTCAATATTCCACAAGCAAACCTCAACGAACTCTCCTCTAGGCTCGGTGGACATTTGAGTACACAAAGTGACGGCCCAGGAAGACTCTTCGTCTCAGACCCTGATGAAATTAAATTAGTTTTCAGTGCATTCTGATCTTTCAGCTACCACTTTCTCTGACAACAAAGCATGATTCCCTGCAACCGAAAAGTAAGTACCGCCTACTCGCAATGAAATCGTAAATTCTCTCTGCTAATGAAGAGCTGAATAGACTGCACACGGGCTTAAACGGTGCAAGGCACTCACATACCTCTGTGATTGCAGCCGGTCCGCTAATTAGGGAACCGTCCGGTTGGATCAGGTGCATTCGACCTTGAAGCTCTCTATCGCTCATTCCAAACTTTCTCCTCATCTCAGCGCCAACTTCTTGGAAAGGCTCGTATTCGAACGCGTGGCTCCGATCAATTAAGTTGAGAAACAGAACGGCGCCAGTGCAGACGTTGCATATGCCATCGTAAACCACGCGCGGCTTTTGACTCAAAATTTGACTCAGAACCTCGACCATTTTTGAGGTTCAAGGCCTCTTGTTTATGCTAGCGTAAAGCAGTTCACCGACGTTCATGGCCGGAGGTGTGTAGATATGAACAAACTTGCATTCATCACAGTAACTCCTTCGACATTCGACGCAGAAACCTATTGGCCGTTTTCCACTTCCACAGGAACAGGTTTGCATACTCATGAGAATTCGACGCTCCCGATAGGAACTTCATTCATCAGGCTGTGAATCGAGGCGATGAATTATTCTTTGCCTTTCCGCGGTGGACAGTAAACTCTTGGGCCCCAGAAACACCAATTGGTCGTTTTCAATAGGCCATTTTCCGTATCTGAGAATATTCGAACTCGTGAACAATTTGATCAACCGTCAAACCTCATTGGGGTAGGTGGTTGTTGCCGCACTACAATTATATACTGTCCTGTGCCTGGTTTCAATTTCATGTCTCGGAATACAGCCATATTGGATATCGCTGAGAAGTATAAGCCGCTGTGGGCATTAGATAGTGTAAGCGCACTTCTTGAGTGGGACATGGAAACATACATGCCACTCGGGTCTTCGGTACAGAGAGGATTTGCACTCGCTCAAACCCAGCTGATAAAGCAAGAGCGCATGAACCAGTTAGTTGACTTGGCTGCAAAAGCCGAAAAGTTAGTGGGCCTTAATGACTTCGAAAAGGGCTTTGTAAGGGTGTTAAAGCGCGACGTAGATTATTACGTGAAAGTCCCTCCCAAGCTCCTGGAAGACATCATTAGAACATCGACTGAGGGTACCGTTGTCTGGAGAGACGCTCGGAAGAAGTCAGACTTTTCGATGTTCCAACCCTACCTCGAGAAAATGGTTGGATTGAAGAGGGAAGAAGCAGAGAAACTTGGTTACAAAGTACACCCGTATGATGCTTTGATGGATAGGTATGAAGAAGGGCTTACGACGAACGATGTGGACAAAGTATTCTCCACGATGGCTTCCGCGCTGAAAGGAATACTCGACAAGGTCATGTCAGCCGGCAAGTTCCCACGTACCCACCCCCTCGAAGAAACCCCCTATGAAGAGATCGCGATGAGACGAGTGAACGAAGATGTCGTCAAATTGATGCAAATGCCGGAAAAGACATTCAGGATGGACGTCTCCACCCATCCATTCACGACAAGCATGTCCGTAGAGGACGTGAGGATAACAACACGATACGAGGGGAAGGACTTCAAGGCTTCTCTCTACTCGACCATTCATGAATCTGGGCATGCGATTTACGACTTGCAGATTGACCCATCACTCGACTACACCCCCCTCTCCAGGGCTACTTCATTGGCCGTCCACGAGTCGCAGTCAAGATTCTGGGAGAACTTCATTGGAAGAAGCAGGGAATTCATAAAACTCGTTTACCCCACCCTGAAAACGAACCTCCCGTTCGTAGCTCCTTACAGTGCAGACGAAGTTTACCGGTATGTGAACTCAGTAAAACCCAGCTTGATCCGAGTCGAAGCCGACGAATTGACCTACAATTTCCACATAATGCTCAGATACGAGTTGGAGAAGAGACTGATAAGCGGAGAAATCGAAGTCTCCGAAGCTCCCTCAATGTGGAAAGATATGATGGAAAAATACCTAGGCGTGCGGCCTAAGAACGATGCTGATGGAATACTTCAGGACGTGCATTGGAGCGAGGGAATGATCGGCTACTTCGCCACCTACTCACTTGGCAACATCATAGCTGGAATGTTCCATAACCGAATCCGGAAAGACATGGACCTGAACGCAGCGATTTCGAAAGGTGAGTTTGGGAAAGTTAAGGACTGGTTGAAGGAGAAGATGCACAGGTACGGCGCAATATACGCTCCTAAGGACCTGCAGAGGAAAGTGTTTGGCGAGGAATACAACCCACAATGGCTGATCAATTATCTGCAGGAAAAGTACCTGGCATAAGCTGGCTTATCCTTTGAACCGGTGAGAAACGTATGCCGCGAAGGTACCGTCTCGTATACACCGGAATAAGGGTAAGGGATCTAAAGACCTCAATCAACTTCTACAGAAAAATCATGGGAATGCGAGTAACGAGACGAGGGACCATGCCTCATGGCGGCAAATATGTGGCGCTAAGAAGCCCCGGATCCTCGCAAGAACTAGAGTTAAATTGGTACCCGAGACGAAGCAAATTCTATTCCAAATATTGGAGAGGGGACGAGTTAGATCACCTAGCCTTCGGCGTGGGTAATGTGGAAGCAGCCCTAGCGAAACTCATCTCCAAGCGGGTTGAAGTCGCCGTCTCACTTTCTAGAGCCAAAGGAGTAACTGAGGTCTACGTGAAAGACCCTGACGGCATATGGTTAGAGCTTCTCAGCTGGTAACGCATCAGATGTTTCCGGTTTGCGGCGACCTGAAGCTTAGTGGCCGGCTTTTCGCTGAATAGCTCAGTACCTCCAAGGGATCAAAATGACGAACGTTACGAAGAGATGCGGTTGGGCAAAGACGGATCCTTTGCTTAAGGAATATCATGACAAGGAGTGGAGCGTCCCTGTACATGACGACCTCAAACTGTTCGAGTTTCTCGTACTGGAGGGTGCACAAGCGGGGCTGAGCTGGCTAACCATACTTAAGAAACGAGATGCATTCCGACTTGCCTTTGACAAATTCGATCCAAGGAAGGTTGCTAGATATTCAAGCTCTGATGTGAGACATCTGCTAACGAACGGGGGAATTATCCGTAATCGCCTCAAGATAACTGCCACAATAACAAACGCCCGCCAGTTCCTAGCCGTGCAGAACGAATTCGGAAGCTTCGACAATTACGTTTGGAGGTTTGTCGGCGGCAGCTCGATTAAACACCAGTTCAGGTCGATGTCGGCCATCCCAACCAAGACGAAGCAGTCTGACACAATGAGCTCCGATATGCAACGTCGAGGATTCAAGTTCACTGGCTCAACAATTTGTTACTCGTTCATGCAGGCTGTTGGAATGGTGAACGATCACATTACCACCTGTTTCAGGCACAGTCAGCTGAAATAATCCGTAGGTTCGGATGCGGATTCTGTTTTGGATTTCAAAGCGGGGGATTAAGTGGACCAGATCAGTCGTGTCGAGTTCAGAATGAAAACTAGTTCGGAACCGACATGGATACCCGCGGCCAGCAAAGGGTTCAGGAAACCAAGAAACGCCAGCGTGACCCCTATCCCGTCAATGATCACGGTTCCATAGAAGTTCTGCATTATCGTTCGATACGTACGCTTACTCATCCTTACCGTATCCGAAATCTTCCTCAAGTCATTCGTCATCAAAACGATATCAGCTTCCTCAGTCGCCACATCCGTTCCTGCCCCCATCCCGATCCCTACGTCGGCGTATGCGAGCGCTGGAGCGTCGTTAATTCCGTCGCCCACCATTGCAACTTTTCGTCCTTCCATCTTCAGTTTCTGTATTAGCGCAACTTTGTCCTGTGGAAAGAGCTCGGCATACACCTCGTCCGTTCCAATTTGAGCTGCGACTGCCTCAGCCGCTGCCTTGTTGTCTCCTGTGAGCATCACGGTTTTGATGCCTAGTCTTTTCAGATCCGCTATTGCCTGTTGACTTTCTGACCGTATCCGATCTGAAATTGCGATCAGTCCACAAATTCTCTGATCGTGAGCTACGAGTATGGTAGTCTTTCCCTCAGAAACTCGCCGTGACAATTCTGCTGTCGCGGCCTTCGGCATATCTATGCCGCGCTCCTGCATCATGAACTTGTTGCCTACGACGATCTCATGTCCGTCGCTCTCGACAGCGACTCCCTTGCCCGGAAAATAGCCGAATCCTGAATAGTTCCCAGGCGATATTCCCATTGCGACGGCTCTTTGCGTTATTGCAGTAGCTATTGGGTGATTGGAATGCTTCTCTGCTTGTGCTGCATATTCCAAGACCCGTCGTTCACTGCAATCACTGAGGGCTTCCAAATCTGTCATTACAGGTTCCCCGAAGGTCAGTGTTCCAGTTTTGTCAATGACCACAGTATCGATTCGGTTCATCTCTTCTATGTACGTGCCACCTTTCACGATCACGCCTTTCTTGGCCGCGTTTCCAATTGTGGCTACAAGGGCAAGTGGAGTACCTGCTGCAACTCCGCACGCTCCAGCCACGACGATAACAGATATGGTTGAGATGACGTTTCTTGTCAAGAGAAAGGTGATCGCTGAGAAAGCTATGGCGAATTCAACTAGCCGAGTTGAGAGTTTGTCCGCTAACTGTTGGACTGGTGCCTTTTTCCCCTCTGCTTCCTCAACGAGTTTGACTATCTTCCCGTAAACGCTATCGTTCCCGATTCTTTGCGCGAGCACCTCAAGCGTTCCAGATTCGTTGACGCTCCCAGCATACACACTGTCTCCAACGTTCTTTTGTACCGCAACTAGTTCGCCTGTTATGGACGATTGATTTACGTCGGCTGATCCCTTAACGATGCTCCCGTCAGCAGGGATTCTATCTCCAGCCCTTACTATGACAAGGTCTCCAGCCGTTAGACTCTGCGAGTCGACTTCGATTTCCCTTCCGTCCCGTATTACGAGTGCTTTCTTGGGGGCGGATTTTTCAAGCTTGAAGATTGTCGCTCGCCCCGTATCAACCGCGTAGGTTTCAAGAAGTTCGGCTAAGATCACGAAGAATGCGATTACAACTGACGCCGTGTATTGCCCTACTACGAGGGAGGCGATGATGGCGAGAGCCATCGAAACCTCCATGTTGATCTGCTTGTGTGAGAGCGAATGGAAGGTTTCCTTGTAGATCGGGTATCCTCCAACGAGGGTGGCAGTTATGGCTATGAGGTCGATCGGTAGAAATTGACGCCAAAGTCCGATCCAGCTAGCGAGAGCAGCAAGCCCCATCAGAGTAAGTCGGATGAGGTCCTTCGATCTGCCCGACGAGAGAAAACTCATCCCCTTCGCGCTTTCCTCTGGACTGCTTCGCATCAAATTCCCGGCGGTCTCAACGACTTATGGCTACGACATCCTTCAGTTCCAGAACGGAGCGATTAACAGCTGGGCTCTTTGCTTTACTGACACAGTCCTCGACAAGATCGTCGACTATTACCTGGACCACTGCGTCAAGAGAAGACCTCACAGCGGAGATTTGTTGAACAATTTCAGCATAGGATCTGTCTTGTTGCAGCATATTTCGAACAGCGTGAACATGCCCCTCAATCCTCGCGAGTCTCTTATCGACTTCGGGACGCTTGTGGTGAGACGTATCCTATCCCCCTGGATAGGAGGGGCACGTATCGGCTTTATACACCTCGCTATTCGTAAACCGAACTGCCCGCGCAGAGGCAGTGAGTGCGGTCATCCCAAGTAAGTGGCTAGTGCAAGCCTGTGATGATTCCTTCATCCGTTAAGTCGATGCTTTCGGCGGCCGGTCGTTTGGGGAGACCCGGCATTGTAACCACATCTCCCATGTATGCAATGTTGAACCCAGCTCCCGCGGCCACCTCTAGCCGCCGCACCAGCGCGGTGAAATCCCGCGGCCTGCCAATCTTTGTCGGGTCGTCCGACAGTGAAAGAGGTGTCTTGGCAACACAAATCGGTTGGTTAACAGAGGATAATCGTGTTATTCGATCTAGGTCTTTCTTCGCATCGGAGGTATACTCTGCACCGCTCCCACCGTACAGACCCTTTACCACCGCTTCGATCTTATCCTCCACCGAGGCTTCAAGCGGATATACTGGGTGGCTCTGGGCTCCTTTCCGGGTCGCTTCTACCACGCGTTCAGCGAGTTCGCTTGCGCCTTGGCCGCCATTCTCGAAGACTGTTGAAACTGCACAAGGAACGTTTAGGCTAGAGCAGAACTGCTCTATTACCTGAATTTCGCTCGCCTCGTCGGATTGAAACTTGTTAATTGTCACTACAGGGGGAAGGCCGAAAGCTCGAACATTCTCTATGTGTTTGCCTAAGTTTTCGAGTCCCCTCTTGACAGCCTCGGGGTCGGCTGAGTTTAGTTTCTCCGCTGGAACTCCACCATGGTATCTTAGCGCCCTGACCGTAGCAACAATGATAGCCGCGCTTACGTTGAGACTGCCTACTCTAGAAACTATGTCAACGAATTTTTCTGCGCCTAGTTCGCTCGCGAAACCGGCCTCTACAACACAATAATCTGCTACAGATAGACCCAGTTGGATTGAGACTAGGCTAGAGGTCCCGTGTGCGATGTTTGCGAATGGGCCTCCATGTATTAGGGCGGGGGTTCCTTCCGCGGTTTGGGCCAAATTTGGTTCTAAAGTTTCCTTGAGTATGGCCGCCATTGAGCCGACGGCTTTGAGTTGAGTTGCTCTAACTGGCTTGCCCTGGGTGTCGTAGCCGACTATCATTTGGCCAAGCCGAGTCTTCAGGTCATGGTAATCCTTTGAAAGGCAGAGCACTGCCATGACCTCGGAGGCGGCGGTGATTATGAAGCCTTCCTCGCGGGGGATCCCGTCTCTTTTCCCTCCAAGGCCTATGACGGTTTTGCGAAGTGCGCGGTCGTTTATGTCGACACAACGGCGCCAGCTGATGGTTCTCCAATCTATCTGCAATTCGTTTCCGTGGAAGAGATGGTTGTCGAGCATCGCGGCGAGCAAGTTGTGTGCCGCAGCGACCGCGTCGATGTCTCCGGTAAAACGCATGTTGATGTCTTGCATGGGTTCTACCGTTGACTTTCCGCCCCCTGCGGCTCCGCCTTTGATTCCGAAGACTGGTCCCAGTGACGGTTGCCTTAGGCACAACACGGACTTGTGGCCCAGTCTTGCTAATCCCATGGCTACGCCGATGGCTGTGACGGTCTTTCCTTCGCCTAGGGGCGTAGGCGTCATCGCAGTTACAAGAACTAGTTTTCCCTTATCTTTCTTTGAGCTCGCGTTACGAACGGCATCGAAACTGATCTTAGCTTTCCACTTACCGTAGGGTTTCACATATTCGTCCCGTATGCCTAACTCATTAGCCACCTCGAAGATCGGACGCATGCGTGCTCACACGGGACAGTTTTCTAATGCGCTGTTCCAGCCGAAGCTTTCTCGTCGACTGGCCTGTTTTGGTAGAATCTTGTAATCGTGAAGGGTTTTATCACGTCGGGGGCTTCGCCTGTGCGCATCAGTTCGGCGACGTTGTGTCCCGCGGCTGGGGCGGTTTTGAAGCCGTATGTTCCCCAACCACAATCAAGAATGAACCCTCTAACCTCGGGTGATTCGCACATGATCGGTGAGAAGTCTGGTGTGATGTCGCAGATCCCTGCCCAGCTTCTAAGTATATTCACGTTTGCTAGACAGGGCACGATTTCTACTACGGCGCTTGCCATCACTTCTAAGGTTGGGAGCGTAGTCCTGTAGCTGTAGGATTGGTATGGGTCTATTTCTGCGCCCATGACGAATTCGCCTCGATCGGTCTGGTAGAAATATGCAGCCAAGTCGCCCGACATGATCACGCCATCCATGATTGGTTTCAGGGGTTCGCTAACGCACGCTTGGAGCGGCACGCTTATGATGGGTAACCGTACTCCAACCATTTCAGCAATTGTTGAACACCATCCCGCTGTGGCGTTCACAACGTAATCGCAACTGATCTCCTTTCCTTGCGCGGACACGCCGCTTACCTGGCCGTCCTTTGTTCTAATCGCTTCAACTTTCGTGTGTGGGTGAATCTCGACGCCCATTCGGTCGGCGGCGCTTGAATAACCCCAAACCACAGCATCATGTCTGATCACGCCGCCACGCGGGTGATAAAGGGCCCCGACTATTGGTGAGCGTGGCTTGTCGCTCAGATCGAGGAATGGGAAGAGTTCTCGAATCTTCTCCCTCCCTATCATCATGCTTTCGACGCCGACGGCCTTATTCACTTCAGCCCTGAGCCGGAGGCGTTCGAGCGAAAAATCATTGTGCGCTAAGGTAGTCAAGCCCAACTGGTCGATGAGCATGTTGAAGTTTACTTCTTGTGACAGCCGTTCCCAGCCCTTCAACGCCTCGTCATAGAAAGCGACGTTCTCTGGTGTGCGCTGGTTTGCCCTGATGATCTGGGTGTTGCGCCCGCTGTTTCCACCTCCTAGATACGTCCGATCTAGCACCGCTACATCGGTAATGCCGCGTTTGGCTAGGTGATACGCCACTGACAGGCCATGGACTCCCGCACCGATAATCACGACGTGGTATCGGTTCTTTAGCGGATTCTTTCGCCACATTGTTCTAGCCAACGCTGGTCACTCCATGCTCCATCCGAGCAGCTTCATCGCGGAAAAACCAACGGGCACTATTCCTAACTCGCTACCCGCCCCGAACACTACGTCCCAGACGTATTCGCTGTAAGCTCTTTCGAAATAGACCTGGTAGCCGAGCACATTACCTAGATCGAACCTCAGAACTATTGACGGCACGTGACGGATTGAGGAATGCGTCGCTGTCAGGTTGGGGAAATTTTCGGCGTTAACGTTTAGATCAGTTAGTTTCGAGAGAAGCGCTCTACTCTTGGGTCCTAAAATGTATGTTCCTGCTAGAACCGATGATACATCGATTGGGTTGAGATGAGTAGGCTCGTAGGCGCCTAGCAGCTTGTAAACTGGTTCTTTGTGCGAGGGCCCCATTATCAGTAAGGCTTCATCCTTGCAGAGAACCGCGCAGAGTACGCCTTTCAACGGGCCAGGGCCATCGGTTAGCTCGGTTCCTCTGGTCTCGCGCTCCCCTCGATGGTAAAGGTGCGAGATGACTTGTCTGATGTCGGGATTCTGTAAGCTGAATTTGACTAGGTGACTTATGTCGCCAACTCCAAGGTTTCGTTCTACTTCCTCTTTCTCCTTAGCAGGGTCCGTGAAGCGTTCAGCTAATTCCCACCCGAACTGGTCCTGAAGGAACCTCGCACCGACTGAGGCCTGTTTGTGGTGGAATGGGCTTGACCGTTTGGGTACGGTTCGTTGCTGTGATACCGCCATTAGTTTTTCATCCTCTGCCCTTCGTGATCATAGAAAGCCCCTGAGACCACCTCAGCTTCCACCGGATGGCCGTCATGTACGATTGAAATGATGTTATGTTCGTTTGCGGATTTTGCGGGGACCCAAGCTATTCCTACGTACTTTTCCCGTGCATAACTGTAGCCAGCAGTTGTCACTCGCCCAACAGGTTTACTCTCTGCTACTATTACGTCTCCGTTGCTTACTGCGCCCGTCCCCTTCACTACGAAGCCAATAATATGCTGGCGGAGGCCATCATGCTGCGTCTTCAACAGGTAATGTTTTCCAACAAAATCGGTTTTCTCAAACTTTACGGCCCACGCGAGGTCCGCTTCCAAGGCGTCGCTCGCGGCGTCCGTGTCAAGTGTAGGCCAAATGTGCCGTTTATCTAAACTCAGTAACCTCATTGCTTCGACTCCAACGGGCCGGATGTCGTAAGCTTGACCTTCTGACATGAGTTTGTCCCAGAGGTATTCCGCGTATTCTGCGGGAAAATGAATCTCCCATCCAACCTCTCCCACAAACCCGATCCTTAACATGATGCCGGGGACGCCAGCGACGTTTGCTTTTTTACATGACATGTAGGAGGCGGCTTCGTTGGAGAGGTCGATATCAGCTAGGTGGGAGAGTAGCTCTCGAGCCCTTGGTCCGGCAACATTTATCGCGGCCAGGCCAGACGTCATATTGGTTATGGTGACATCTAATGAGCCTGTAACCTGCCACCACTTCAACCAGTTTTCGACGAATTCAGCGTTCCCTGTGGAGGAAGTTGTGAGATATTCATCCTCTCCTATACGCGCGATGATGCCGTCATCAACGACTTTGCCTGTTTCGCTCAGTAGCAGGGCGTACCTTGCTCTTCCAACCTTAAGGTTCGAGTAGAGGTGGGTGTAGACCATCTCTAGCAATTTCCCTGAATCTGGGCCCTTGATTAGGAACCTTCCGAGCGTGCTCACATCAATTATTCCAACCCGTTCTCTGATCGCCCTATACTCCTGCTCCAACGAACCGTAACTCTTTGGCCGTTTCCATTCACCCATGTCCATTAGCGTCGCGTTCAGCGAGGTGTGTTTGTGGTGCAGAGCGGTGAGTCTGATGGGCCTATGTGGGGGGCCGTTTAGGAGGCCCATTGCTAGCGGTTGGTATGGCGGTCTTGAAGTCGTTCTCTTAGTTTCGCTCAGTTTCAAGCCTGTCTGTTCTGCGTGAATCGCAGTGCATGTTAAGCTGCAGAGTTTTCCTTGGCAGGGTCCCATTGCAAATGTCGTATAACGTTTCAGCGTCTCGATGTCGTCAAACCCTTCTTCTATAGCGACCTTGATGTCCTTTTCAACCAAGTCCTCGCAGATGCAAACGAACTTCTTCTCTTTCTCGTCGGGGCTTCTGTACGTTAAACCCGGATGAATGTCATCCCTGTACTTTGCCGTTAGAGCATTCACTTCGGCCAAGCACTGCGACATCTTCTGTTCAAGTTCAGGGTTTGTCTTGATTGAGATTGGCTCCGATCGTTTCTGTTCCTTCCTGAGGTCGGCTTCGGCCTGAAGCCCTGCGAGCCTCCCCTGTAAGATGCTGACCTGTAGATCGTGAATTGCTGTCACATCACCTGCCGCATAGACCGATGGAACCATGTTTGAAAGGGTTGACTCGCCCAACTTCTCATCAAATACGGCCTCGCAACCTGCTTGGAGTAGCAGAGCGTTCGCCGGCTCAAATCCTGTTGACAAGACAAGCAAGTCGCAGGGCACGTTCTTCAGTGAATCGGGAACGAGGTTACCTTGCTCGTTTACCTTAGCCAGCACGGCACCCTTAACGCCACTTTTTCCCTTCGCTTCCACGACTGTGTAACCGTCGAGCAGCTGGATCCGTTCCTCGTTCAATCTTGTTTTGAGAGAATTACCCCACATAGCGCTACCGTTGGTGGCTGCGATTGCCGAGATTTTCACTCCTGCATCGAGCAAGTCAGCTGCGATTTCGGAACCGTATTTGTTGTTTGTCACGACGACTGCCGTTCGGCCTGGTGTTATGCTGTGTAGGTTGATCAGGCGTTGGACTCCTTCCCTCAAGAATATCCCTGGTAGGTCGTTGTTAGGGAATGAGAAAGGTCTCTCGAAGCATCCGGTGGCGATGATTATTTTCTTAACTCTGGCTCTGATGAGTTTCTTTCCTTGTGAGATCCCTACTAGGTTGCCTTCGTAAATACCGAAGCACGTGGCATTGTTCAGTACCTCAATGTTAGTGGCTGATGCCTGTTGGATTAGCGTCTTGGCAGCTTCGAACCCTGTGATGCCAGAGAATTCTGAATTGTCGCAGGAACTAGCTTTGTATCTGAGGTGCCCGCCAAGCTCCGGTTGATCGTCGACGAGCAGTATCCGATATCCAGATTTGGATGCTTCGGCGGCGGCGCTTAGGCCGGCTGGGCCTCCGCCTATGATTGCAATGTCGACATACCTGTACTCGTCCTCGTATTCGCTTTCGTTTCGTTGCAGGTTCAGGTTGACCTTGCCATACCCCGCTGCTCTTCGTATGATTTTGCGTGCGACGGGCCAGAGCCATTTTGGATGAATGAATTTCTTGTAGTAGAATCCGACGGGGAGGAGGAAACTGAAGTGGTCTATTATGGAGCTTAGATCGTGATCGAGTGAGGGCCAGGCGTTTTGTGGTTTGACCTCCATGCCATCTTTTGCCAACATCGTACAGGATTTGACATTGGGTTGGCCATTAACTTCCATGAAACAGTTGGGGCATCGGCCGGCCACGCAGAATAGTCCTCGGGGCCTATGATACTTGAAGCTCCGTCCGAAGATGTTCCTGCCTTCCATGAGCAGGGCTGCAGCAACCGTGTCACCTTCGTAGCACTGCACACTTCTGCCGTTGTAGGTGAACGTGACAGATTTTGATCGGTTAATCTGCTCCCCAACCTTTTGCGGGAGCCGCGTGGCTTTCATGTTTTCCAATCCTTCTCTTTATCGTCTTCCGGTAGGAATGTCTCCAGAACGGTGTTGTCGCTTGTGTTACGGCGTAGGAGAAACCATCTTTTGCAACCGAACCTATGGTAGCACCATTCCTTCTGGATCCCGTGAATGTTCCTCCGTCCGTACACGTAATTATACCATTCTTGGTCGGGTGCGTTGACTGTTGGTCGTCTCAGTGCTTCGCCTCCGAAAAGGAATTCGTACGCGCTTCTTTCGCCGCAGTTAGGGCATTTGATTATGAGAGCCAAGTGACTCACTTATTCAAGGACATTCGACTTCGATCGGGCTTTGTCTAATGTCGCCTGATTCAGCTTCACGATATAGCATTTCTGCTTATGCACAAGCAACATCCCCTAATTAGTGGGGTAGCTTCTTCGCAACCGTAGCTCTTATTCGTACGGGTAATCAGTGATGGTTCAAGAGGCATTGACAAACGTCAAGCGAGAGCTCTGGTATCTATCTTAGGCGAGTTGTGATTTGAATTGGGATTGAACTTTGAGGGAACGTTTGAAGTGAAGGCACCTAGAGACAAGGTTTGGGATTTTGTCATCGACCCAAACAAGATTGGAAAATGCTTACCGGACTTGAAGAGTTTACAGGTTGAGGCTGACAATAAGTTCACGGCTGTCGCACGGGTGGGGATCGGTTTCATGAAAGGCGATTTCAAATTTCAACTGGCCATCGTGGAACAAAATCCACCCTCACACGCTCGACTCAAAGGCACAGGCAGCGGGGTCGGCAGTAGCGTGAACATGGATACTACGATAGATCTTGTAGACACTGAACCGGGCACGAAGCTCACGTACAAAGCGGACGTGCAAATCGGTGGCACACTTGCCTCAGTTGGTCAAAGGGTTATTGGCGGAACTATTGAGAAAACAATTGGCGAAGTCTTCGCTTGCGTGAAGAGACAAGTGGAAGTGTAGAGCGCTTCGTGAGGACGGTTATCGTGACCGAAGGGTTGGCAGCATAGGTTCCTTGACTACCTTCGCCCCATAGCGGTTACCAAAGTAGTACACTTCAACCCGCTTCCCTTCAACAGCGTAATCCATTGGCAGATAGCCATACACTATTCCCTTGCCAACGGTGTACCCGTAGTTTGCACTGGTCACGTAACCCAATACCCGCTCGCCATCCAGAATGGGTTCTTTACCCATCACGACCTTCGAATCATCGAGTACCATACAGGAAAGCCTACGGTCAATTCCCTTATCCTTGATTCGTAGCAGCGCTTCGCGGCCCAGGAAGTTACCTTTGTTAGGTTTGACGATGAATTCGAGGCCTGCTTCGTAGTTATTGTATTCAGTGTGGATGTCAGCGCCCCAGAGCCGGTATCCCTTCTCCAGCCGCAGAGAATCAAAAGCCCCCATGCCACCCGCGACGACGCCGTACGATTCTCCCGCGGCCCAGAGTGTGTCCCAAAGCTTCGTTCCATACTCTGTTGGCGTGTAAATTTCCCACCCTAATTCTCCCGCGTATGATACGCGCAGGGCCAAGGATGGAACAAAGTCTACCGATATGTTACGGGCGGAGTAGTATGGAAACGCCTTATCGGAGAAATCATCTCCGCTGACTTTTTCGATAGTGTCCCGAGCTCTAGGTCCCCACAGCCCTAAGCAACAGTAGGTGGACGTTACATCGGTTACGTGAACTGACCCATCAGAAGGCATATGCCTCCGCATCCACGCCAGATCGTGGGGTCCGACCGAGCCACCCGTTACTACTCGGAAATGGTCAGGGGCCAAGCGGGTTATTGTTAGGTCGCACATTATTCCGGCTTTCTCATTCAGCATGGAGGTGTAGATCACGCGACCGACGGGTTGGTCCATCTGGTTGGTCGTTAGGCTTTGTAGATATTCGAGGGCTTTCTCTCCGGTAACGTCGATTTTCGTGAAAGGCGTAAGGTCGTACATCGCGACTTTCTCGCGAGTAGCATGGTGTTCAGCCCCTTCTATCGGCGACCAGAAGCGGGCCTCCCATCCCGAGCGGGTGGGAACCTCATAATCTTCAAGAAGTTTCTGATTCGCCTCAAACCATTGTGGCCTCTCCCATCCTACTCCCTCAAAGAAGACCGCGCCCAGTTCCCTTAATCGTGTGTGGAAGGGGCTTAAGCGAAGATTTCGTGGGTTCTGTAATTGTTGAAGCGGATGAATTATGTCGTAGACTTCGCGGTACTGTTGAGCCCCACGTGCCTTAACGTACGCAGGTGTATAAGCGTGGTCATGGAAGCGGTATAGGTCGCATTCTCTCAAGTCGAGGCTGGGAGTGCCGTCGAGAATCCACTCCGCCATGGCTTTTCCGACGCCGCCAGCGTGGGTTATCCAAACAGCCTCAGCAACCCAGAACCCCTTGATCCCCAAGTGTTCTCCAAGAAGCGGGGCGCCGTCTGGGGTGAAAGAGAAGATCCCGTGAATCTTGTAATACGGTTCAGAGTTTCGCAGTGCAGGCAGAAGTTCCGTGGCCGACTGCCAAGCTCTGTTGAACAAGCTAGGCATGAAAGATTTAACCCAAGGAACCACGGGTGCCTCTTCGTGTAGCAGAAGATCACGCGGATCCACTAAGATTGGCTCGTGCAGATAGGACCCGACTACGTAGCTATCATCTAACTGAAAGAAGTAGAGATCTCGATCCTGATGCCGAAGAATCGGGTGGACCGTTGCCGTGAGGCCCGCAAGCTCCTTTACCTGTCCTACCCGCATTACCTGGTGTTCACATGGAGTTAGGGGGATGTTGAGGCCTACCATGCTTCCGATCAGTGGACCCCAAATGCCCCCAGCACTGAGCACCATCTCGGTGGGAATTCTGCCCCTATCCGTAATCACCGCCCTTACGCGATGATCTGCGACATCGAACCCCGTGACCCTTGTGTCGCCATAGAACCGTACCCCCTTCCCCTTCGCGTAGTTTCCCATCGCCTCCAACGCTGGTACGACGTCGAGCGCTCCGTCGCTCGGGCAGAAGTATGCGCCATGAATTTTACTCGCGTCGAGGATAGGGATTTTCTGTTTGGCTTCTTCCGGGGTAACTAGCTGGCTTTGAAGCCCCCATGCTTTTGCGGCACCCAGCTTCCGTTTGAGATCGTTCCAGCGCTCCTTTGTGGAGGCTACCTCCATCCCCCCTACTTCAGACCAGGAGTGTTCTCCCACGCCGTTCAGTTCTCTGAAGAGGCTGACGCTGTGTTGGGCGAATTTGCACATCGTCCTCGAATAATTAGTTAGAAATGCTAAGGCGATTGGCGGAACGGAACCTCGATCACGAAAGAGCGGCCCCTGGTCTATTACGACAATGTCGGTTAATCCCATTTTCGCAAGATGATAGGCAGCACTAAAGCCGACACTGCCCGCACCAATCACCACGAGTTTTGCCGACTCATCCAATGAATCCTTCAAGCCTGTCCCTACTCGAACTATCTGATTACGCGCTGCAGAGGTAATTCTAGGTTGCTGTTTATGGTTATCAGATCAAGATCTGTGAGGGAAGAGTCGAAACGGCCGCCTTAGCCGGCTGTTAAGAAATATTGTTTCAGTTTTCCGCCCTCCAAGTCAGCGATTGCGCCCATGAGAGTTCCCTCCTCGTAGACGCTGCCTGGATTGATGCAGACGGTTCGGCCAATCTTCGCGATACCTTTGGATTCATGAATGTGCCCATGAAGGCCGAGCAGAGGTTGGACTTTCTCGATCGCTTCCCTCACGGCCTCGCTTCCAACGGCCCTAGTTATTCGCCCGCCTCCCTTCAAATCCAGCTTCTCTGTTAAGGCAGGGGCATCGTCGAGGCCTGATTTGGAGGGTGGGTCATGAAAGTTGAATATGCTCTTGGCGGGATTCTTCAGTTGAGTTGTCATTACTTGGATTTTCTTTCCTAGCTCTTCCTCAGAGCATTCCCGAAAAGTTTTCCATGGAGTTGGAGTTGACCAACCGGTGCTGAGCATTTCGTAATCTCCCCCAATTTCAAGTATCTTCCCTTCGGCGTTCGTGACTTTTGTTGATTGTTGGATTAACGCGTCTATGTCGAACACGTCGTCATTTCCAGGGCAAACGAAGCACTGCGTGTCCGAATTTTTCAGTTTAGTGTCTGCATAACTCATCCACGTGCTGACTCTTGCAATCATCAATTTGTTGAAGTTTTCAGTGCCCCAGGCGTTTATTTTATCTTGATCATTGTTGAGGTCGTCGTAAAAACTTCGCTCTACGCGAATCGGATAGTATCCTTTGTCTGACATCTTCTTCTCTAGCTTCGCCGCCTCTGCCTCGTTCTTTAGGACCAGACTGTTATCTTGGAAGTCGGCAGTGAAGGTTTGATTTTTTTCGGCGATTATTGGGATTAATGCCTTGCCGGTCATATCCCCACCGAGAACTAGCAGGCCTGCCTGGTAAAATTCAGCAGCCGCAACGAATTTTTTCCAGCATATATCGGACCCATGAACGTCTGTTGCGAAGAAAATTCTTGACAGTAGCGGACACCTGCTCAGGGACGCTGGTATTGGGGTGGTTGGGGCATCTACTCTACTGGAATCTCCCGGTAGATTTTGCCCATGTCGAATCCTTGTTTCTTCCGGTAGGCCTTGAAACCGAAGTACAGTACAATTGCGATGGCATAGAGTATCAGCATCATATATACCGAATATTGGTTGTTAACGCCGTAGACGGAGTTTGTGCCCCATTCGTAAGTTAACCATGCCATGAAGAATGCTGTAATGATTCCGGCGATGGTTATGAGCGGGATTCCTCCCACTTTGTAACCTGAGATAGGGGATGTTTCGTACAGGTCTTTCCTTCTGTAGGGTAGAACTGCTGCAGTAATCGCGGTGCCAAGGTACATTACTGCGATAACTAGGACCGCGTCTAATGTGAAGGTTGAGAACGGTGTGCCTCCGATGCTAACGTAAGCGTAAAGGTAACTGAATATAGCTGTGGGGATTGCCATGGCAATTATTGCGTTGATAGGCGATCTTAGCCTCTCATTAACATCAGCAAACTTGGCTGGGAATATTCTGTCGAAGGAAGCCGCAAACATGACGCGTGTGGATGTTATGAACAAGGTACCCGACCAGCCCCAGTAGAAGCAGCTCAAAGTGATCAGAAGGAATACTTCTACCAGCAGATTGTGCGTGAGAATTCCAGCGAATAAACCTGGGCTTGGGAAGATTGGAAACGGCAACGCCGGGGTTGAGGGATTATACGCGAAAAGTGTTCCCCAATAGACATAGTTGGCGGAGTTGTAGAAGTTCCAACCAAACGCGTTCGCGAAGAGGAAGAATCCGACGATAGCAAGAATTGAAGTGAAGATAAGCGAAGTGGTTAGAGCCTTAAGATTACGTTTGAAGTCGTTCGAACCTCTGACCTCGCCGTACAAAGTTGCGCCCCAGACGGGGTATAGGTTGAAAAACGCGATGAACGGGATCAGCCCAAGGCTTGCGCTGAGGTTCCAATCCGTTAATCCTGCTAATCCTGAAAAGCCGCCTCCCGTAGCGATTGTCTGCATCGCTGTGTAACTGTCACCCGACGCACCAAAAACTTGACTCGTCCAAGAATTGAACGCGGATTGGAACGCGGGTTGAGAGTTAACGGCGAGAATGGCATAAGTCACAATGAGACCAAGCATGCCGATGTGGAAGCACCATTTCTGGATTCGGGCATAACGTTTCATTCCAAGCGAAATGAATACCGAGACGATTATTATCGTCAAAATAGATGATGCGAATACGCCCGGCGAGCTAGACCACCAAAGAGCCGCGGAAACATTTCCAAACACGGCCGCGAGAGGAGTGAACAGGAGTATGCTGAGTATTACACCGTAGATTGGTCCCCAGAGCCAGAGGATAAAGACATAGCCAGTAAACGAAAGGATGAACCCGATACTGCCGGACAAGACGCGACTTTGCCAAACGTAGTCGCCGCCCGCCCTAGGCATGACTGCGATAAGCAGGGTGTAGGTTAGGATTTCGAAGAATAGGAAAATTCCACTAACCACTATGGCGGTAATCGGGTTTCCACCCGGTAGGAAGGCGCCGTAGGTAAAGGCGAACCAACCCAGTGAAACGACGTTGATTGAGAGTGCGGAATAAACGAAGGAATCGTAGATGCTCCATGCGCGCACTAACCCTGTAGCATCTCTTAGGAAAAGTTTCTTCTGTTCAGTCAAAAAGGACCAATGAATAGGGGGCTTGAGTTGTTTTTAATACTTTGCACCAACCCCTGTACATACTGTACTTACAGACCACTACGTTTCCAAGCCCCTTAGGACTGTACTTACCATCTTGTCGTTCGCACGACCTTCTCAATGTTCCCTGCCCCCTCGCTTCCCAAGGTTCGCAAGGGGGCCCGCTCGTACCGTAACCTTTGCAAGCCTGAACCTTCGCTCCGCAAATTCAACTGGCTTTGAAGATCACTAGAATATCACCTTCCCAAAGGCGGGAACTGAGACCTGTTCGAGTTTCAGAGGTCTATTGGCCTCATAAAAGCTGGTCACTGGCTTTACTCGCGCGGACGCAAAGGTTGTGTTAAGAGTTTCACCAGAACTTTGGAGGCCACGCTTACTGACGCTAGCTCATGTGATGAGCTCTCGCATTCGTGATGAGCCACAGAATTATATATCGCCGAAGAGGCGTAAACGTCTATGCAGGCGAAGAACGGAAAGTTTACTCCGAAAGTGTTTATCTACCCTAGAGTTCTCAAGACCCCCTTCTACGAAGCACATAAACGGGCTGGCTGCAAAGCCTACAGCGTCTACAACCACATCTACCATCCTCGCTACTACGACGACATGTACAAGGAATACGACAAGGTCGTAAACGCGGTAACGCTCTGGGACGTGTCCGTGGAGCGGCAAGTAGAGATCACTGGCCCAGACGCCTTCAAATTCACGAACTATCTCACTCCAAGAGATTTAGCGAAATGTAAGATCGGCCAGTGTAGGTACGTGGCCATCTGCGACGAAAATGGCGGAATCATAAGCGACCCTGTGCTGTTACGGTTGGCGGAAAACCAGTTCTGGTTATCAACTAGCGACGTCGACCTGTTGTTGTGGGCGAAAGGCGTAGCGGTTAATTCAAAGATGAATGTGAAGATTCAAGAACCCGACGTTTCCCCAGTCCAAATACAAGGACCGAAATCTCCTTGGGTTGTTAGGAAACTCTTCGGAGATAGCGTACTAGACTTAGGTTATTACTATTGTATGCGGGCTAAAGTCAAGGATATGGATGTTGTTGTGAGCCGCACCGGTTTCACTGCGGAGTTAGGCTACGAAGTCTTCCTAACCGATAGCCGCGTTGGCAAACGAGCACTTGACCTTTGGGAGATGATAATGGAGGCGGGCAAACCTTTCGGTATAACCGTCACAGGCCCAACGCACATACGCTCTCTCGAGGCAGGAATCTTGGACTACCGCTGCGATATGGACTTGGATACGAATCCGTTCGAAGTAGGCCTGGATTACCTCGTTGACCTCAACAAGCAGGAAGACTATATCGGTAAAGAGGCGTTGAAGCGCATCAAAGCCCAAGGCGTTAACCGCAAAATTATAGGTCTGGAGATCAGTGGCCCGCCAACGTATGAGTGGAATTGGGATAGCGGGTCTGAAAAGAACTCCATGGGCTGGGACACAGGAGACCGGTGGCCAGTAACCCAGAAAGGAAAGAAGGCGGGTTACCTAACGAAAGCATACTTCTCCCCGCACCTAAAGAAGAACATCGGCCGCGCAATGGTAGGAATCGAATTTTCTAAAGAAGGAACAGAGCTCACTATTGAGACACCAGCGGGGCCAAGAACAGCGACCGTAGTATCGTTCTACTTCACCGACCCCAAGAAAAGCATAGCCAAAGCCGACGTGAGGGCACTAGTAAAAGCGAAGTAAACTTAGAAACGAACGAAAAGCCTCAGCGGGCAGAGCAGCCTCGTTAGGCTTGCTCCCTTAACTCCCTAAGCAGGGCGGTTACGACGGTTAGCTTTGGATCCGCCCAAGGGTAGATGTAGTACCCTGCGGCCTTGTTCCGAAGGGTGCGGTACACCTCTCTAATGACTTGAAAGCCCTCCTCCAACCCCTTACCCCGCACCTTCTCCTTCACCGTCGGAGAGACGCTGACTCCGAGCCTTTGTTCTAGGAATGCAATTGATTTCTCGCTTTTCGGCACCAATAGCCCAATGAGTAAAGGAAGTTTCTCGTTTGCTTCTTCGAGAGCCTTGAGTGATATGAGTACCTGGTCAGAATGAAATACTGGTTGTGTGATGGCAAGATCCGCACCTGCCTCCCTTTTCTCCCTTATCGTTGAGATTTGTTTTGCAACGTCCTTGGAGGTTGGATCGGCTCCTACTGCAATGCAGAATCCTCCTGACTCTCCTCGCGACTCTTGTTTCCTGATCCACCGAATCAAATCGCCTGAAGATTGAAACTCGTAGTTATTTGGGTAGGGCGGATCATTCGGGTCTCCGTAGAGGGCGAGTAAATTGTCAACCCCAGCCTGATTCAAATCGCTCAGAACTTGGGAATCGTTTCGAAGGTGGTCTCTGCAAACTAGTGAAGCTATGACATCTACATGAGCTCTGCGGGCGACGTTAATCGCCGATTCGAAACATATTTGCTCTGCCGTCCTCTTGGGGTTCTTTAGGTCCGCCGAATTCTTCAGCGCTGTCAACCTAACCGCATCAACATACGGTTTCACTTGTTCCACCCGCCGCAACAGGTTAGGATCGTCGGGCTTCAACTCCACAACTAGTAGGGGTTTATGGCTCGGAAGTTTGTCCGTCAGCCTCAAATCAAAAGCACCGCTCGTTCATATCCTGGTTGCAGATGAAGTGCGTTTGTCAAATTGACTCTCCGCCTCGTCCGTTGTGAAAACCAGGTACTCCAATTGAATTTAGAATACACCAGCCAATCTCAGTTTCTGTCCGATACTGAAGTTCTGAGTCATTCCTGAGGCCACCTCCAACGACCACAACGTCAGATTTTCCTCCCACAGCAGTCGCCCCTTTATTGTCAAGCTCTGCAGGAGCTAAATGGCTTAGCCTGACGCGCGATTCAATCACGGTGCTGAATCGTGGCGGGCCCGCGGGGATTCGAACCCAGCCCCAATCCTACAGCGTTAGACTTACAGGATTCGGGCGAGGTAGGAACCTGTTTTTCGTCAGCCATTGCATCTCACTGCTTGGTAGAGATTGCCTTGGATTTAAAAAATTGTAGAGGTTGTCATGGGTTAGGTAAGGTTCTAAGAAATTCGATTGAGAGAAGTTAGAGAAGTCGCCGATGCTTTCAGGTAAAGCAAATCTTCCACAACTACATACGCCACATATGGCGCTAGACGGAAAGAGAGAGAACCCAGATGCCAACGCATAAGTACTCTTGCAGTGGAGCACGAGCCTATGAAGCGAAGAGAATTCGCAAAAACCATAGCTTACGGAGCTATTGGGTTAGCTGGACTTTACGCATTCTCTAAGATTCCAATGGTTTCTGCTCAATCTACGCAAGTCTCAGAAATTGATGTTGGCCCTCTTCAAGTTCCAGTTACTTTTGACGGACAGGTTCGTAAGGATGAATGGTACTCCGACTCGATAGATTACCAATCCACTGACCAAGCAATAATAGGAAGCCCAAGCACTCTGCCTCATTTTCATTTTCGCGCAAAATACGACTCAAATTACACTTATCTTGCATTCGACATTCTAAATGCCGGTCGGGGTTTTAATCTCTATCAGGCCTTCGATACTAAGAATATTCGTAGCAATAACCCCAGGGCGGCTGGAGTCTACAGTCTGGACCTAAATCCGATTTCTGGAACTTCGGAGCAAGGAGAGTGGACTGAAGTGGATAATGATCCAGCAAGCACATCCGGGACTGATTTATACAAACTCTTCAAGAAAGGGCAGGATATGATTGGCAGAGTTATGTCGGTCCGTCTCCCTTAAGTCCAGAAGATCATCTGCAGTTCGAATTCAAAATTCGTAATAGCATACTTCTTCCGCAACCAAATGTAAGTCAAATAAATTATCAAGCAGCCTCAGCTGGGAACGTGGGCGGGGGAGGCGCAGGCATGTCTGAACTATCTACGAATTACATCCCCATGGTTTTCAAGCCAGAGCCTCTCCCTGAAATTGGTGCGGAAGGTGTCGCATTATTCGCTTCTTTGGGTCTAGGAGCTGCTGCAACAAAATTAGCCAAGAAGAATATGTCAAGAAGAGACTTTTTCGGAATCTCAGCAATCAAAGCATTTGATGCACTCAAGAAAGAGACGAAAGTGTAATCGAACCAAAAAAACATCGAGCATAGGGCAAGGATAATGGAAAGTAGCTTGTTACGGAGAGAATTTGCATTCAGAGTTTTTTGCTGAAACGAAACTCAAGGACGACTTGAACAAGAGTAGGACGAACGAAACTAACAACTATACGATGTCACTGAGCTTTCGTAACTTTGGGAACATTAGGCCTATCCAAGGCAACAGCCTGGAATTAGTTTGTTTGGGGTGTCTCCGCTTTCCGCTTGCTAGGAGTCTACATTCTCGCAATCGCAATGTTTCTTATAGTGATTCCAACAGCTTCATCGGCTCAATTATTCGAATATAATCTGCAGATAGGAGCGTTTGGAGATTCTGCTTCAATAGGCAACATTGGCGTTCAGGTTGAGATCAAGACTCATGTTTCCGACGTTTACCTTCCCGATCTCGGCGATGCTTTCTGGGTAGGTAATATTCTGATTAACGGTGCATTCATTCAGTTCGGTTACCAACTCTCACCCAGCTACTCTCCCACTTGTCTTGGCGGAGAAGTAACTGGAGGACAGGTTAAGTGTCAGGGTCCCCCCGAATACGTTGAAAATAGGGATGCGCGTTGGTTTTGGGAGTATTGGCCGAACGTTAACACCATTGACTTCTACTACGGGATTGGAGAAGCGCACTCCGTCGGAAGTGAGGGGAGTTGGCATCTCTACACAATCGAGCCTAACGTGGCGAATGGTTGGAATTTCGTTCTTGACGGCCAAACCGTCGCGAGCTTCAATAACTTTCAGTACACGGCTTCCAAAGATCCTGCGTTCATGGTCGCGGAAGAACTTAACATTTCTCCTGTATCGACTGGAAAATTGGGGCCGGTTGAGTTTCGTAATCTACAATACCTCAGACAAACGGATAGAGAATGGCGTCAGGATACGTCTCTGATCGCACTCTCTGGATGCGGCGTGATCAGCCCCAACTGCGGAACGATTCCCTACAGCATTTCCGTTGAGGGACCAAACGACATCCTGGCTGGCACTGGGTTGCAGACAAGGCAGGAAGGCGAACTTCTTTGGCCGAGATTGAACACGCCTCACAGTAGTAGCATGCGGCGTGATTAGACGCCGAACCCGAAACTAGACTGTCAGAAGCCACTAAAAGAAATCTAGGAATCTTCGAACACTGAAACGACAGCATTCGCGCTGCTAATCTACAATCAAGGGTGTCGTCGTGTGTATTGGTGCGGGCGTCGTAGTTTGAACCGTCGTCGCGCACCACTCGACCCACCACCTCAACTTTCAATAACTGAGAAGAAATGCGAATGAAGAGAATCATGCTCGACACGAATGAATACGTTTGAAGTTCATTTTTGACAAAAGGATTGTTTCGAGCTTCGAAGTAATTTTGGGCCGCAAGCTATTTCGCGTTGGGCCGTTAGCGCTCTTTCACGCGACCTGCAATATTCAAACGACGCGTGCTATCGCAACCGGAATTGGGAAGCTACCATTTCAGTCGTGGCTTTCGCCAACAAATGATGGTTTCCTATTCTTCGCGGGATTGCCCACGTCCCTGTTCACAGAAGTGGGGACAGCAATTCTAGAAAGGAGCAGAAACGTCAACATCACATGGATCGATTATGATACCAGCATGAGGTACTATTTCGACGAAACCCCATACGACGAGAAGACTGGTGAATGGAGGACGGATCGCGACTTCGTAATAGAAGAACCGATTTCGATTCTGAAGAAGACTTTGGTGAATTAGATTGATTGAAATGCTTCGAAAGAAAGATATCCCCGGAATTAAAGCCGTCCGAGAGCTTGGCGAGTCGGAGGAAAGTTCCGTCCACGATGATGAGTCTTCGAACAAACACATTTCAACCAGCGCAAAAACATTAGACGCTGTAGTTGTCGAATCGATTGACACTGTATTGAATCAGCTTCTGGCTAGAAAAGTGACAGAAGCCATCTATGATTACTTGGAAAGGAATCATTCACTCGCCAGAGATGAGTTGGCGCAAAATGCCGACAAACTCTTCGCGGTACTCGACGGATTGTTTGGGCATCAAGGAAGAAAGGTAGTGTCTAGATGTATTGCTCATAGACTGTTCGAAAACTTGAATTTAACGTTCACCGCGGTTGCAGGTTTCGAGTTTTCAGACTATGTCGAGACAGCCAGAAGACTGCTTGCGGCAAGATTGACCGAAAAACGCATGTGAACTCCTAAGACATGAACCAAAACCGCCTCGCTGTTCAAACCGTGTTCAACTTATTCTGAATGCGTGCTAAACAAACGGAAACATCCAAACGCCGCATTTTAGGGTCTAAGTATGTGCATCTTTAGAACCTAATGATGTGCATGGAGACAGAATATTCCGAGAGACTGTTCGGAGGACGACTACTTCAACGCCTTTCTACTCATCCGGATCGCGAACCTGCCTCTAAACCGAACCTAGTGGAACTACTCCGTCTCAGACTGAATTCCTTCAATGCTCAACAGCTACTACCGTCTTCTTCGAAGGTCTTTCTGAATTTGATTGAGGCGTCACCAAACAATGCTAATGTCAGTAACAGACTGCCTATGACCATGTATTCCATGTTTCCATGTAGGCGTGATTCATTGGAGGTTGTAGGTAAGTCTACGATTACTGGAAGAAACCAGTTGACGCTCCCGAAACATGTACGCGAATTCCTCAAGGCTGAAAACGGCGACTTGGTAGTGTTCCTCAAAGACCATGACAAGATTCTGGTAAAACGAGGCACCGTAAAGATCGAGGAAGCGTAAGTCGATGAAGGCGCGCACACATATCGAGAAAACGTTGCAGGAAAGTGAGAAGTATCGAACGATGGTTGAGAATTCAGCCAACATCATCGGTATCTTCCAGGATGAAGTCCTGAAGTATGTTAACAGTGCTGCAGTTCTCAAGTTGGGTTGGACTTACGAAGAGCTCTTATCGCCTTCTTTTGACCCAATAGAGAAAGTAGTTGCGCCGAAATCTAGGAAGTTGCTAAAGGAAAACGTTAGTAAGAGGCTACGTGGCGAAGATGTCCCTTCTTATGAGATAACCCTAATCAGAAAGGACGGTTCAGAAGTCCAAGTCTTGATTAGAGGAACGAAAATAATTTACAACCAGAAACCGGCGATTGAATTCGTTTTCGACGATATTACTGAACGCAAGAGGGCGGAGGAGCAGCTTCGTCAATCGGAAGAACGCTACCGATCTCTCATCGATCGGATGTTGGATGGGATTTACCTAAGCACGCACGAGGGTCGATTTGTCGAAGTGAACTCCGCTTTTGTTAAGATGTTCGGGTATTCGAATAAGCAGGAAATGTTGGATATTAAGGACATCAAGAAGGAACTGTATTTCTCACCTGAAGAGCGTGGACGCCACATTCTGGACACCGATCAGGAAGAAGTGAAACAATACCGGATGCGGAGAAAGGATGGATCCGAGGTTTGGGTGGAAGACCATGGGGGTTATGTTCACGACGAACAGGGAAACATCGTTTACCATGAAGGAATGCTCCGCGACATCACCGAACGCAGACGGGCTGAAGAAGCGGTGCGTGAGAGTGAAGAGAAGTATCGAACGATTTTCCATAACTCACCATTGGGCATCTTCCGTTCGACGTTCGACGGTCATCTTCTTGAGGTCAACCCAGCCCTGGCTAAAATGTTCGGTTATGGCTCGCCCGAAAACATGGTTCATGAAGTATACGATGTCGCCAAGCAGGTGTTCGTCCGCGCCGAAGACCGCAATACGATAGTCAACCAGCAACTTGGCTCGAACGATGTTACTCAACACCTTAACCATTATAGGCGCAAGGATGGCAGCGAATTCATCGCCAATCTCTACGTGAAAACTGTTCGAGATGGTCAAGGTCAACCGATTTTTCTTGAAGGCATTGTCGAGGACATCACCGAACGTAAACGATTGGAGGAGGAGTTGGAGCGGTATTCGCTGCACCTGGAGGAGCTGGTGGCTGAGAGAACCGTGAAACTTCGTGAAAGCGAGGAAAAGTATCGTGAGCTGTTTGACGCGTGCCCAGTATCGTTCTGGGAGGAAGACTTCTCTGCGGTGAAGCAATTCATAGATGAATTGCGACGAAAGGGGGTTTCAGATTTTGGCGCCTACTTTGCCAACCACCCCGAGGACATTGCCAAGTGTGCAGGACTGGTGAAAGTCCTCAGGGTGAACAAAGCGACCGTAAGCCTCTACGACGCGAAATCGGCGGATGAGATTCTCGGAGGCTTAAGCGGCCTCCTAACAGAGGAATCAAATCGCAAGCGATTCGTAGGTGAACTCCTCGCGTTGGCTCAAGGCAAGAAGTACTATGAAGCAGAAATGGAAAACCGGACACTGCGAGGCGAGACGAAGCACTGCAACGTAATTTGCGCTGTAGTTCCCGGCTACGAACAATCGCTCGCAAGGGTTCTAATCTGCATAGTCGATTTGACAACCCAGAAAAAGTTGGAGGCAGACCTCATCAAATCACAACGGCTCGCCGCGATAGGAGAAACCGCAGCCAAGGTCGGCCACGACCTTCGCAACCCGCTCCAAGGCATAGCTGGAGCCCTCTATCTCCTAAGGAAAGAGTCATTGACGGCGGAGGAGAGAAACGAGATGCTGCAAGTAATCGAGAACGACCTCAAATATTCAGACGCCATCATAAAAGACCTCTCAGACTACTCAGCCGAAATCAACCTGAAACTAACACCGACCACGCCCAAATTGATCGCAAGAGATGGGATACAAGCGGTCAAAGTTCCATTGAATGTTAGGGTAGAGGATTTGTCGGAAGACCAACCATCACTCGGAGTCGACCCCGACAGGATGAGGAGAGTGTTCATCAACCTTATCCAGAACGCAATCGATGCCATGCCACAAGGCGGCACACTCACAATAAGTAGCAAGCAATTCAAAGACGACGCCGAAATTACCATCTCAGATACTGGGTCAGGTATGTCGCAGAAGATTATGGAGAATCTCTGGAAGCCTTTCCAAACCACTAAGGCGAAGGGGATGGGTTTGGGGTTGGCGATCTGCAAGCGGATCGTTGACGCTCATGAAGGAAACATATCAGTGAAAAGCAAAGCAGGTGAAGGCACGACCATGACAATACGCCTTCCCATCAAACTTGAACAGGTGGAGGTGAAGCAGAGATGAGCGAGTCAGCCAGGATCTTAGTGATCGATGACGATGAAAGCATTAGGAGAACCGTTTCAATGACGCTGAAGCACGCAGGCTACTGAGTCGACACAGCGGAAAACGGGAAACAGGCCATTGAAAAGTCTGAAGCGAACTTCTACAATCTCGCTTTGATAGACATACGCCTCCCAGACATGGAAGGCACCGAACTCTTAACCGCCCTAAAAGAAACAATACCAAAAATGGTCAAGATCATAATGACTGGTTTCCCAGCACTAGAAAACGCAGCTAGAGCTATCAACAAAGGTGTGGACGGTTTCTTCATCAAACCAGTGAACACCGACGAACTGCTGAGGTTCGTTAAGGCGGCCCTCGATATGCAGAGACACGAAAGCGAATACACCCAAGAGAAGGTAGCTCAATTCGTGGAAACGCGCGTCAAGGAACTGCAGACAGAAGAACTCAACACATAGTGGTTTGTCAGACTCCAAGGCCCTGTGGTGAATGTGAAAACCAAGCCACTATAGGCTTGCATGGGGCCAAGTGATCCACCACTAGGACTACGCCTCCCTAGGCTCCAAAGCTTATGGATAGTTACCGCGGACCGTCCACGACTTCTCAGTATCCTCTCTCACAACGGACCAGCCAGCACACACCGAAGTGAGATCAGGTCATGGGTGTTCGCTCCAAACTGCGCGTATACGACTTGATTACAGCATAACCCCGCTCAGACATTGAATCAAATTCCTATGTGTCTAAAGGATGAAGTAAGTCCTGCGAATGTCCTAAACGATTACTGGATATACTTCGGTTACTTAATTCGGACGTGGAAGTCGATTGGGGTTTACATGATGATGGTTCAGTGTCAGTAACGTTCAGACCTAGAACGTAGATTCGACGACTCCGCAGGGAACTGAAAAAGCTACAACAGCAAGACGGAATACTAACTCACAAATAGTGTTTCTCTGTAATGTTACTTTGAATAACCGACTAATTTTTGCAGGCATTATAGTCTTAGCCGTAGTTGCCGTCCTGTCTCTTGCTTACGTAGCGTTGAATCCCAAACCCGTATACTTGACGAGCACCGCTAACATGGTTGAAACATCTTTTGTGACTGAAATGCCCTCTTCCTCAGCGACGCTGATTCAGACTAGCCAGACACAGTTTACGACTGTTGAAGAATCTTCGGCTGTGACTCAGACAAGCTGCACACGTTCATGGGGTCAACCGCCGTGTGGTTCTGTGGCAATAAATGGCGAGGGTTCAATTACTGTCATCAAAGATGGGACTATTGCTGGGACTGCATTCCTCTACTATGATGGCAACAGGGTCGGTGTTATTGACCCTATGTCGCCTGCGGCTGGAGTAAATTTGTCTGCTTTCACCGGTGTAGTGTGCTTTAGCGGCTTCGTGGAAGCGTTCGGTAACACGTACGTCTCTCAAGGAACTTGGTATACGGGGGGTACATATTCGTACACGACAACTGTGCCACTTATTTGGCTGACCAGTATTATGTCAGGTAATTGCTATGCACCGTGATGACATCAAAAATCGGATTCGTTATCGTTATTCTTGTGATTGTAGCGGCTTGGTTCCTTCATCTCCTATAGGTGCCAGCGTCAGTTAGTCAAAGAAAACGTGTCCTTTACACAAGAAGCACACACTCTGTTTAGACCGAAGGCCTAGAACAAACTAGGCTAGGTTAGGTTACAATTACAACTTGTCAAGCCTTACCATCGGTAACAGGACCATACAACCCATATTTTCGGGGGTAACGGTACCTTCTCGTCAGCTAAGAAACGCTGTTACTTTTCGTCAGTGTAGGTATTCCAGTGAAGTCCTAGTTTGAGAGACAATCGGATTCTTTTGTTTTAAGAATTCAATTGTTGACCGAGGTTGTTTCGGGTTCTGCGTTTGACCACTGCATACCCAAGAACCATGAACACAGCTAGAAGGGCTAGTCCGTAGGGGTATTCGGGTATAGGAGTGGTCACAGTGGTTGTTGTGCTTGTAAGTGCGGCAACGGTGAAACTCGTACATGAAGAATCTCCAGAATCAAATACGTTGTACTGACCTGCCGCTAAAGTCACAGTATACGGAGAGGCACCAGCAGTTATAGCACAAAGGCCACTGCAGCCGCAAGAACCATATACACTGAGCGGGGTACCGGGGCCTCCGTTACTAGTTATCGTGAACGGTTGACCATCTACGGGCGGGTTGGGATTAAAGGTGACCGTCGCCCAAACCTGCGCCATGTTAACGACCATGAAAACAAGAAATACGACTAACACCAGTCCAGAGAGAAACCATACTTTACCCACTCGCGCAAACCCAGAACTCTGCTCTCACGGAGCCAATATAACGCTTGTGCGAGCAAATCCTAACCCAACGGATTTCCTAGCGTTCTGAATCAAAGTCAACCACTTGTTCTCTTCTTTTGCCGTGATTCCCGCAACTTCGGCGGGCGTTCTGCCTTTCAACGCTTCATGTGGTCTAATGTAGTTGTGGAAGATTTGCATGCCCGAAAGAGTGAAACAACAGAATTGGAATGCAAAGCAAATTTAATTTCTTGGATAAACAGGCGCGTCAGCAGTTAGATTTGTTACTTTACCTTTTGAGTCTGCGGCCAGTAGAATGAAACCATTTTTGACGAATACTTCGCGTTTGATTTTCTTAGCTTTGTTCAGCGTTGTTACAAGTGCTGCCTTATCGTAACCGTACGCGATAGCTTCAGTCAATTGTCCCAGACCGCGGGTCACATCATCCCTAGGTGTTTTGATCTCTAGTGCAATTCTATACCCGTTACCGATTACTTCGCCATCAATAGCGGTATTGCCGAGTTTGATTGAGTGTAGGTGAATTTGCAAGCCTTGGTTGCGATAGTACTTGGTTATTTTCCATTTAAGCCAGCGGAGATTTGTCATACTACTTCCTCTTGCGGAATAGCATGTAGCCGTCTGGGGTTGTTAGTACGAATTGGAACCCCATTTCGATTAACGGTTTGGCTTCGGCTTCACTTTGAGCTGCCTTTACGGTGTACTCTTCTTCTTTGAACTGGTCAATTAGGTGGGTGTACTTCATCGTTGAAGCTATCGACTTATGCCCTAAAGCATCCTTGACAAGCAGGATGTCTTTTGTTTTGTAGTATAATGTAGAGGCGCGCCAATGCCTTAACGATTTGAAGTTGATGGATTCGATGCGCGGGTTCTGGATTTTTTTAGCGATTTTTCTTCTTTGTTCAACGAAATGTCTGCGGAAGGTATGTAGGGAGTTTTCAATTGGGACTGCAGGATTGCGGAAAATGTAGGCCCATTTTTTGGGGAGAGCGTTGATCATGCATACGAGTTTAGTGGATATTTTTAGGGTTCTGGGGTTTGAGCCTTTTTCTGGTGTTACGCGAATTGTGCAGCTCTCGGTGTCTAAGTCTATCCATTTGAGGTTCCAGCATTCCCCCAGCCTCATCCCGGTCTCTTTCAATACGAGAATGAAGGTTGCAGATTTCTTTCCTAGTCCGCTGGCTAACTGGTCAATTTCCACTTCCAATGGAAGCAATGGCATGACTTCGATGCGTCTGTAATGTGGTTTGGCGAACGGTATTTTCTTGTACTCGTAGAATCTAGTCAGGTCTTCTGTGATCTTCTGCTTCCTCGTTTCGCTGACGCGAAGCATCGCTAAGTACGACTTGACGGTTTCAGGGTTGAGTAGGTTAACGCGTCTAGCAATTGCTCTTAGAGTCTTAACGGCTGCTTGGATGGTTGCGGGACTGAAGCCTTGTTTGTTCATCCAGAATGCGAATGTTGCTATTTCACTGAATAAGGGCCGGGGTGTATTGTTTGGCGGGCCCGCGGGGATTCGAACCCCGGACCCCAGGCTTCTCCCGCTTCCTGAAAGCGTTTAGAGGGCCTGTGCTTTAGACGCTCAAACCAGAAGCACTATCCAGACTGAGCTACGGGCCCAAACTCGAAACCAGACTCGCCAAACTAAAAGCGTTGAGGCTCAAGAAGTTCATAAGCCCAAAACCGTGGCAACTACACATGTATAACACAGCGCATACAGCTGTTTCTGGTTGCCGATGCGCTCGATTTGAAGAATAACTCTGAGGACGTTCGGGTTTGACGTTGCATTAGGTGTTCGCCGAAGCATTGCAGACGAGCGTTAGTGGCGTCTCAACGAGCAAAATGAGGCCGGAACTCGTAAAGTGGCCATTTTCCGCCCCTTTTCGTTATTCAACCTTGAGCATCGAATTCTGGGACTCAAAATCGGGTTAGGTTTGACACTATCTTGTACCTAACTATCAAGTCAAACTACCCCCATCCCCATTTTACCTTACGAACCTGTCAATGAGGGATGGTTGAAGAAATTGGCTTACATGTGCTATTATCACCAAAACCTACCAGCGACTCAGGTATGTAGTCGCTGCGGCCGAAGAATTTGCTTTTCATGTACGAAAGCTTACGGTGAACTCGCCCTATGCCCCAGTTGCTACCACATGACTGCAATGAATCAACCCGCCCCACAAATCGCACCGCCAGTGGCGCCGACATTGTATGCGCAAGGCGGAGTGCCTCAAGGCGCAATGTCTCCGGGCGGAGTGATTTACGGTCCTTTCCCTAAGCCTCACCTATTCCGACGATTCTCATGGCTCGTGGTCGCGCTACTGTTAACTTCGTCGACGCTCATTTTCGCTAATGCGTGGGCACTTCTTTGGCCAGCTTTCTTCGCGACCTGGGTAGGCTTCTTCCCGTGGGTGGTTCAGCTAGGGAATTTCAGCTTCATCCTCGGAGTAGTCCTTAGTACGGTAATCGTTGGAGCAGTAATCCTATACATGCTCGGCTTCAAAGTTCTATCAGCGTTCATGGTCTTTCCCACCGCTATACTGAGCCTCTTCATAGGCGGCGGCTTCTTAGTTGGACTGATACTCGGCGTTCTAACCGGCATCTACATGGTAATGAGCCAAAAGCCCTGGCACCCGTAGACGACGAACCACCAATTCACTATTCGATGAATATCGCAGGCCTATAGGGTTCGGCCATCTTTGCCCTTCCCTTAGGATCGTAGAGGGAAGCATCTTCTTCACCGTGAACCTCTACCTTAGTCCTCAACTCGCCGCCAAAGAAAGGCAGCGAATCGGTGAATATGCTTCGTTCATCGACCTCACCGACCTCTGACCTTCGCGTCCGCAGCTCGCTTGGCATCGTCTTGACCTGCTGTACGATTTTCGCGGCGAATTTAGGCAGGTCTTTCGCAGAAGCGACTTTCGCTGCGAGCATGTCGCGGATCAGTCCGTCAAGCGTTTCGGGATGTGAGCTAGCTCTCGTTAGCGCTTCAGCGTACACTCGCCACTTCCATTTGGCAGCAGTGTAATAGTGTACCGTCTTAGGACTCAGTTTGGTGGTGGCCACTATTTCCTGAGTATCCTGCAACGTTTGCTTGATTAGGAGTTCTAACTCGTCCGAACGCGAATCGGCTTTCATTTGATCGAATTTCGGCCACTCGGCTAGAGCAACAAAACCTTCGTGGCCCATCTTTCGCCAAGCTTCTTCACTCAGGTGGGGCGCGAAAGGAGCCAACAATCGGATCCAGTACGAGATGAAAATGTCAACAGTTTTGGCGTCTGGTTTTGCAACTCTACGTTCGTACCACCGCAAATCGTTCCAAATATCGTAGAGCGCGGTTGACGTCGCTGTACGCGTTTTCAGCATCTCAATGGAAGTAGCAATCACACCTGCTCTCGCTTTGATTCTACCCATCAACCAATTTTCTAGATGCCCATTCGAGACTTGCTCTTTTGGTCTTTGACCGAGGTCTTCAGCTAAACGGAGGAAAGCCTCAAGTCTGCCCTTCACGTCTCGAAGGTTGTCAGACCGCCAGTCTGGGTCGTCCATTCCTTCCGCAGCGAGTAGAAGAGTGCAACGAACTGCATCCGCTCCGAATTGCTTGCACGCCTTCCATAGCGGAACGAAGTTTCCTTGGGACTTGGAAATCTTCTCCCCTTCCATTAGCATGAACCCGTTTACGCCGATCGCCCTTGGCCAATACGGCTGCGCGAATAGTGCGACATGATGAAATATGAAGAAGCTCAAGTGATTGCTGACTAAATCTTTGCCCGAGTTGCGCATATCGACCGGATACCAGTAGAGAAATTCGTTCCGGATCTCCTCCATTAGTTTCCGTTCGATGCCGGCGCTTTTGGCTAATTCGTCTGGTTTTCCGATGCCGTAGAATATGTAATCGAAAATCTCAGGGGTTAGTTGAGAAGCCGTGACTTTTCCCGCGTTGACAAACTTGCTTACCATGTAGTATGCCATGTAAATGGTTGAATCGCTCAGTGTTTCAACGATCCAATCGGGGCTCCAAGGGAGTGGTGTACCGAGACCAGTTCTGCGCGCACATGGCCAATCCTGCAACCAATCAATGATACCGTTGAACCATGCCCTAGCTTCCTCGGGGTAGAAATCCATTTCAGCTATGGCTTGATGCGCGAGCTTCTTCCAATCCGGGTCTGAATACTTGAGAAACCATTGATCTTGAATTATCTTAGCGACACAATCTGTCGTACATCTGCATACCACACGTTGAGGTAGTTCATACATCACATCAGCGATTCCCTTGCTTCTGAAATCTGCCACCAAGGCCTCCTTTACGGCTGAAACTTTCTGCTTCGAATATTGACCGCAATTGTCTCTCAATATGCCACCGTGAAATTCCGCTTTGTAAATCTCCTTCGTGGCTTCTTCCGCCAAAGGATCCATCTGGTTACGAATACCCATCCGATCAACGATCTCCACCGCAGGAAATTCCCCGTATCCCTCAACGGAGATTACAGAGATTGGCTGAATTCGCGTCAACTCGGTTGGATCGATCGAGTATGCTATCGCCCTGTTTGGATTCTTCTGAAGATCCCTCAGTGCTAGCCAGTCAAATGGTGCATGTGCAGGGACGCTGTAGACCAGTCCGGTGGCATTCTCACCTTTGACGAAACTTCCCGGCAGGATTAGCAGCTCTCTACTTTGAGCAGGGTCTGCACATGTTTTCCCGATTAGTTCAGCGCCCTTCATGTCTCGAATGACGTTTACTTGTTTCATCTGATTCTGTAGTTTCGCGACGGCTGCCTTGCTTACAATCCATTTCTCTCCGCTGACGTCGGCTTCCACATACTCTCCATCGGGGTTGACCCATAGATTCGTTACGCCGTAAATCGTCTCAGGCCTAAAAGTGGCGCATGGCAGGATTAGGTTTCCCATTTTGAATTTTACTAGAATGAATTCCTCAGGCCGTACACCTTCTCCTTCCAGACGATCGGCGTCACCCGTTGGGCTCTGATCTTTTGGGCACCAGACGACGGGGTGCGTTCCCTTTGTAACGTAACCTTTCTCACGCAAACGCAAATATTGCCAAGTGATGAACTTGCTGAACTCTTCGTTTAGAGAGCTCGTGTGAAATTCACGCCGCCAGTCCACAGAGGTGCCGAATCCCTTTATGGCCTCTCGATTCACGGCAGTGTAGTACCGTGCCATATACGCGGGGTCAACGAATTTTCTGATCTCTTCTTCAGGAACCTCATCAACCTCTCTTATCGGACGAATGAAATCCTCGTCCCCGTTCTTGATTCGTTCAGCTGAGCCAGCAACGGTTTTGCCAGTCCAATGCCAAGCCCAGGGGAAGAGAACATTGAGCCCGCGCATACGCATGTATCTGGCGTAGGCATCGAGTCGGGCGGCAGTAAAGCCATTGCCGACGTGCAAGGGGCCACTCATGTACGGGAAAGGATAAGTGATGAAACACTTCTTACGTTTCGGGTCTGGGTCGGCTTCAAATATTCTAGCCTTAGCCCACTCCTCTTGCCACTTTCTATCGAGCTGAACCCAGTCTACTGCCACACTAATCACTTCGTCAACATTTCTTTGACGGCCTGCTCTGATTCTCTGATTACTACATCTACCGCGCTTAGTTTAGTGCCCCCGCCTTGGCCGAAATTGTCTTTTCCGCCGCCACCTCCACCTACTAGCGCAGCCAGTTTCGCCGCCAACTTTCCCGCATGTACACCATGCGTGATGGCGTTCTTTCCCGCACCGACCAAGACTCTCACTGAATCCTTAGCCAAGACCAAGATTGCGACCGCATTCGCGTCGTTTTGGATGAGTTTGTTGTTGAGCATTACCATATCGTTTTCTTCACCCGTCTTGTATTTCGCTGCAAATAGCTTGATAGCCCCCACTGTTCTTGCGGACGCCGACAGGCGTTGAGCCTCCTGCTGAGCCCACTCTCCTCCAAGTTCTTCCACCCTTTTTTCTAGCCGCGCTTTTTCTTCTACGAGGGTCTGTACGTACTTGTCCAGTTTTTCGATAGGTGCTTCGATTATCGTTGATATTTCGTTCAGTTTCCTTTCCAGTTCTTCAACTGCACGTA
>Ga0181521_10000688_pt1 | contig 41925 bp, 40 predicted proteins | sample PEATcosm2014_Bin_32_FD_119764 | JGI IMG/M metagenome (GOLD analysis project Ga0181521, IMG submission 119764) | Peatland microbial communities from MTU Mesocosm Facility, Houghton, MI, USA - PEATcosm2014_Bin02_60_metaG | ecosystem: Environmental > Terrestrial > Soil > Wetlands > Peat | place...
GGTTGAACGAACTGATGCGCCGGCACGGCTGGATCGCAACCGGTGTGCCCGGAAAGGCGATCTACACGGTCGGGCTGATGACGGTGTTCAACCATCCGGAGGTGGCGGTCCACGCGATGGCGCCCGGCCAATCGAAAGCGATCATCGACCGTGCTGTCGAGCTGCTGAAGCAGGGGCAGCGCCTCAAACCCGGTATCAGCAACGAAATCGCCGAGGGCCATCCGGCCAAGCTGATCGACGTACACCCCTCGAACTTTCCGGATTGGTTCGGGCAGGCCTTCGGCTATTACGGTGAAGCTCTGAAGATCCGCCAGATTCTCTGGTGCGACACGCGCGGCCATTTCCCCGGCGATCCGGACTATCAGCACCGGTTCGCCATGCAGAAACCCTTCGACGTCCGCAGGCCCGAGTATGACGAGGAGACGGTCGAAGGCTGGGAGTGCAACTGCCAGCTTTGCGCAGACGAGCAGGCCATGCGAAAGGGCAAACCGAATTAGAAGAAAGGACAAGCGATGAACGCGAGCGCAGAACTAACCAGACTACTCACGGACTCCGGCGCTGTTCTCGTCCGGCAGAAGAAGCACCGTGTGTACCGTCTGCCGAACGGTCACAATTTCATATCGCCCAAAACGCCGGGCGACCACCGAACGGCGGCCAATCAGTTAAGCAATCTCCGGCACGCACTGGGCCTCGATCCGGCGCAGCCAAGCCACAAGGGCCAACAAACCGCGCGGGGCGTAGATACCGGAAATCGCAGGCCTCTCGCAGCAGGAACGGATCAACCTTCTCAAACCGCTGCTCGACTTTGCCCGCAAGAAACTCGCCATTCATGCCGAAAGCCTGCGTGAGGTCTATCAACAGCAACTGCGGCAGCGAGTTAATCAAGTCATCAACGAGCGGTGGTGCTTTGATGATTCCGAAGAACGACTTCGAAGCGCGGATAAACTGATTCTCCCCGATCAGCCGACCGGTCGGCTACCCGGAATCAGCACCGGCGCGCGGAGCCTGCTTGGCCGATATCTGAAAAGGCGCCTTCCTGGCATTGCGCATTACGAGGACTTCGTCCGGAGGCTCGTCACGATTCTCACCAACCAGGGACTGCTCCGGCAAGACACGGAACGCGGTGTTCAGTTCGTCCAACTGGAATCGGCGACTCTCTTATGGAAGAAAGGTGACGGGAACCCTCCTCCTCCCGATCCGATCTACTCACGCCGGGCTCCGAGTGCTATCTTCATTCAAGTCCAACAAGAGGCAAACGAATTCTTTCGTGAACTGTACCAACAGCGCGCCCGCTCTCTCCGCGACGTAGAAGGCCTCGAACACACCGCACAGATCAAATATGAGAATCGCGAGCAGCGGGAACGTCGGTTCCGCGCGGGCGATTTGAAAGTACTGTTCTGCTCTCCGACGATGGAGTTAGGCATCGACATCAGCGATCTCCAACTCGTTCACCTTCGGAACGTCCCTCCTTCGCCGGCCAGCTATGCCCAGCGCAGTGGTCGAGCAGGGCGAAAGGGTGATCCGGCGCTGATCCTGACTTATTGTTCGGCGTCCAGCGGCCATGATCAATATTTCTTCCGTCGCAGGGAAGAGATGGTCGCCGGTTCAGTCCGGCCACCTCGTATCGATCTTTCCAACGAAGATCTCGTTCGAGCCCACATGCAGGCGCTGTGGTTTTCAAAGGTTAATCTGAAGATCGAGCGGTCGATGGAGGAACTGCTCGACCTACAACAGAACGACTTGCCGCTTAAGGACAATATAAAGGCCCAGACTCAGCTATCCGACGCTCGGCTCTCTGATTGCATCTCCGAGGGCCTTCATATTCTGGACCTATGCAGCGGCGATCTCGGGGACGCTGACTGGTACACGTCCGACTGGCTAGACAGGACGCTGAAAAACGCTTCGGTGACGTTCGTCCGGGCATTTGATCGCTGGCGGCAGCTTTTTCAGGCTGCGACAAAACAGTTAAAGGATGCCCAGCAGCAAGAGGCGAACGCCCTCGACCCGAAGATCCAGAACGAAGCGCGACAGAAGATTGAAGAGGCCAAACGCCAGCGCAATCTTCTCACCAACATCGGCACCACCCGGCAGGAATCGGACTTCTACCCCTACCGATATCTGGCCAGCGAAGGATTCCTCCCTGGGTACAACTTCCCGCGTCTGCCAATCCGCGTCTACATCCCGCGTGAAGAGGGCGAATTCATCAGCCGTGCCCGCTTCTTGGCCATCACCGAGTTCGGCCCGGACAATCTCATCTATCACGAGGGTGCCAAGTATCAGGTCCACCGATTTTGGGTTCCGCCAGGAGGCCTCACCTCGCGCAGAACGACCGCGAAGCTGTGCCATGTGTGTGGCTATTTCAACATTGATACGGATGATCGCTGTGACGGCTGCAAGAGCTTGCTCGACGGCTCAACCAGCCTATTTGTGAATCTGCTGGACATGCCGAACGCTCGCAGCATCCGGCGCGAACGTATTACTTGCGATGAAGAGGAGCGGGTCCGGCGAGGCTACGATACTTCGACGCACTTCCGTTTTGCGGGTCTCGCCGGCGGGCGTCCTCGGACGGTCGAGGCCACAATCGGTAAAGATCCTGAACAGCCGCTCATGCGAGCAGCCTACGCTCCACAGGCTACGCTCTACCGCATCAACCATGGTTGGAAGCGGCAGGCCAGTGGCTTCACGGTCAACCTCACAAACGGCGAGATTAAGTCGGCGCCATCCGACCCACATGACCAAGCGGGCCTTCGGCTGGTCGTGAGTGACACCGAAAATGTCTTGCTAATTTATCCACCGCCCGAGATCCAGCAGGATGATCGAGCGGTTGCCACTCTGCAGTTCGCTTTGCAAAGGGGTATGGAGCAACAGTTCCAAGTGGAGGAGGCTGAACTCGCGTCAGAGCGAGTCGGGTCGGGGGACAAGCGCGCAATTCTCTACTGGGAGGCAGCGGAGGGTGGCGTCGGCGTATTGCGCCGACTGGTCGAGGAGCCCAATCTGGTTGCGGCGGTGGCTACCGCTGCGCTGGACCGGCTTCATTTTGACGCTGCGACCGGAGACGACAAGAATACTAAGTGCATCCAGGCTTGCTATGAATGCGTCCTGTCCTACAGCAATCAGGCGGATCACCGCCTCCTGGACCGGCATCTGGTCCGTGACCTGCTGCTCGACCTCATCCAATCGACCAGTACCCGGCGGCACGGTGGACGCGACTACGAAGCTCACTACCTGTGGCTGAAGAACCTGACCGACAGCCGTTCGGCTCTGGAGCGACAGTTCATTGACCACCTCTACAAAACCCGCCGCGATCTTCCCGACTCAGGCCAGAAGGCCCTCGCGGATGTGAATACGATACCGGACTTCTACTACGCAGGCAGCCACGCCTGCATCTACTGCGACGGCTCGGTTCACGATGACTCCGCGCAGAAGACAAAGGATGACACAATCAGGCGGCAACTCCGCGATCACGGCTACCGCGTGATTGTGATCCGCTACGACAAAGACCTGGAACAACAGCTTGCGGCGTACCCTGATCTGTTCGGAACTGGCAAGAAGCCATAACATTATGCCTGCAATATCGGTCGGATCGATTGTCAAATGCCGCGACCGGGAGTGGGTCGTCCTACCCTCCCCGGATGACAAACTCTATCTGCTGCGCCCACTCGCCGGTAGCGAGCACGAAACGATCGGCATTCATTACCGATTGAACGAGCTTGGCCTCGACAAGATTGAACCCGCTCACTTTCCTTTGCCAAACCTCGATCAGGCTGGCGATGCGGTCGGAGTCGAGCTGCTGTTCAACGCAGCCCGCCTGACCCTCCGCGACGGCGCTGGCCCATTTCGATCCTTGGGGCACATCAGTTGCCACCCGCGGCCGTACCAGTTTGTGCCGATGCTCATGGCGTTGCGTCTGGACCCGATCCGATTGCTTATCGCCGACGACGTCGGCATCGGCAAAACCATCGAAGCGCTGTTGATTGCCCGCGAAATGCTCGACCGGGGCGAGATCACGCGGTTGTGCGTGCTATGAGCGCCCGCCATTATCTGGTGAAGGCGGTGGTTCCGGCAATGGAGCGCATGCCCTCGGCATCGGGAGTGGAGACCGGCTATGCCGCCACGTTCCATCGGAAGCAATGGATGCGGCGCAGGCTGCGCAGGTGGACGTAGCGGACGGCGCCGAAATCCGCGGCATCGATATTCGTCTGGTCGCGACGAGGCTCTATCACATACGCGGGAGATTTCAGCCGCCAACCGAGGCCCAGGGTACGGGAAATATTACATTAGTCGATCGCGCCGACCCCACGGATATAGTCGCGCGGCGCGTCGCTTCCCCGCCCGATAACGTTTTCGACGTCCAGCGGTTCCGCCGGGCTCGTACCTTGCCTTCGGCGAATGGGTGGGCTTTACTTCCACCATGTATATCGACACGAAGACGGTGGACCGGGTGGGTCAGGACGTTGGCAGTCTGGCTCTGGCTCCCGTCCGGGCCGATGAGGTCACGGGGTCGCTGAAGCTCAAATCGGATGATCAGCCGGTGGACTTGCGGAAGATCACCATCGGGATTCCGCGTTTGAAACTGGGCATGGTTCCGATAGCCAACGATTCGTACCCCATCCACGCCGGCGCCGATCGGAACTTCCGGCGCACGCTCCACTCGATTTCAATTTCGCGGGCTTCGCGGTTACGGTTTCCGATCTTCCGGAAGGATGCTATGTCGACTCGATCCGCTATGGGGGCCGGGACGTACCGGAATCCGGCATCGAGTACACACCGGGCGCGACGCTCGAAATCACGATCGGCGCCGACGGCGGACGCATCGACGGGACTGCCGTTGGCAGCGACGACCAGTCGCATGGCGGCGCCGTGGCCGCGCTGTTTCCGGCGGATGGAAAAAAGCTCGCCGAAATCGATGCAGGCCGACGCTCAGGGCATGTTCCACTTCCGCGCCGTTCCGCCTGGCGATTACAAATTGCTGGCCTGGGACGATGTCTCGCGCGACGAGCTGGAGAATCCGACTGTCGTGAATCGGTTCGACAGCCAGGCGACGGCCATCACGTTAGCGGCGAGCGGGACGATTGCGGCTTCCGTGAAGCTCGCGCAGTAAGCACGCCGGCCGAACTACCGATCCCTCGCGTCAAGTCGCCTCACCGCCATGCTGGCTTTCAGGGCCGTTCTCGCCTGGCTTTGAGCTTGCGCGTAGGAGCGTTCAAATCCGCGGTCGCCGTGGTCCGTCGACCAATGGTATTCGTTTCGGTGGTCAACTTCGTATAGCGTGTACTGCGCCTGGTTTCCGGCTGGGTCGATGAACGTGAATGACTGGCTCGTGGCGTCCTCCTCCCAAACAGCGGTCCACGGCTCCGGGCCGGCAAACGAGCCAGGCAGGACCGCCTGGGGCTAAACGAAGTATAGCAGCCGGTACTCCAGGATCTGTCAGCTTTCTGACCGCTCGCACTTCCGACTGGCCAATTTGCTCTTGTATTGGCACTCATTTCGTGCAACCATTAAGCGTAGTTTGCCAGTCCGCCAATTCGGCCTCTCGTATAGTCCGGCGTTGTTAGCCGGTTTATCCTGCCCGTGTTTGCTGCTCTGCAAATTTCAGAAAGAAGATTACGTGAAAAATATTTTCGTTGGAAATCTCAGTTTCGACGCTACCGAAAGCTCCGTCCGATCTATGTTCGAGCAGTATGGCGCTGTCGACCGTGTAAACATTGTTACCGACCGGGACACCGGAAGGGCCCGCGGCTTTGGATTCGTTGAAATGAGCAACGACGCCGAGGGGTTAAAGGCGATCGCCGGTCTCAACGGGCGCGACGTAGATGGCAGGGCTCTGAATGTCAACGAAGCCAGGCCCAAGGAAAGCCGGGGCGGCGGCGGCGGCGGATTCCGCGGACACGGCGGCGGACGGCAGAACAGCCGTTGGTAAATGAAGGTTAAGTGAGGTTAAGTGTGCCCCGCGTCATTCGTGGGGCACACCTGTGTTGAAGCGGAATTCGTTATTCAGCACCAAAAGGCACCGCTCCCTCGCGGTCGCGGCTCATTAACGGGTGTCGGGTCATTAACGGGTGTCGGGTCAGTAACGGCTGCCGTTTCAATGCGCGAGAGCGGATGTGCAAGTGCTTCTTTAGCTTTAACGGACCCGCAGGACCGGTTGTAACGGAACCCTGACTAACTGAGACGCGCCCGCTTCGGATTTCAGATAGTCATAAGGGTCATGATCCAGACCGCTGGCCGGCAATGAGCCCCATAGCGGGCCCAAATCCTTTCGCACTATGTTCGAATAGAACGTGGGGAGTTCATCCGATTCCCGCTCAAAATAGGGCGAGAATTGCCGATCGGTATCCAGGCGATTGCGGATTTCCCGGTAGTATTTCAGTCTGCCAAAGCCTTCCGAGGAAACTGCTCTCACCAGGTTCAGCCACCGCGAGGTGGTCCCCTGGGTGGCGCGAAAACGGCGGCCGATCGCGCGCGCGCTGAAAGAATACCGCGTTAAGTCGATCACCTGGTCGTAGAAAGCTCTCCAGCCGTAATTCCGCGGTCTCACGTTCATCGCCTGATTGTTATTGAGGAAATGAAAGGGGAACGGCAGGACGCGGTCCGCGCGTTGATAGTCCAGGTTAAGCGCCGCTGCGCGGCCGAACGCCGTCAGCAGCGAATATCCCGGAAATGCGCCGGGAGTAAGGTCCAGAAACCGCTTGGTAAGCTCGAAGGGCTCCTCGCCCTCGTCGGAATCAAGTCCAAGGACGAAATTGGTTTGCACGTAGGGAATGTATTTCAGGATCAGGTTCACGTGAGCGGAAACCTGGCGAACTTTGTCCATGCCCTGGAGCGCGCCCGTCTTCGACTTGCCGCCCAGGTCGAACCACGATTCGATTCCCGGCAGCAGGGCTTTGAACCCGTTGCGCCGGAGCCTTTTCAGGTGGGGTTCCGAAAGCAGGGATAAGCTGCTCTCGGCGGCGAAGTCGATAGAGCCCGGAGGCACGGCGCTCTCGATCATGTCGAGATAGTCGTCGAACCGCACGCCGAAATTGGGGTCGTGCCATGCCACCAACGGCCTCCGGAACTGGGTCCGCAGGAATCCCAGGTCCTCCCGGAGTACGTCAAAATCCATGGGCTGATACGGCACGTCGGCGTCAATACAGAAAGGGCAGGTGTAGGGACACCCCAGACTGCCGATCATCGGCACCATCTTGAGGAAGGGCGTTTTCCTGAGCGTCGGTTCGATGAACTCCCAACGCTCGCGCACTCCTGGAAGCGCAGTAGGCTGGCGCCGCGCCGAGATATGCACGCCCGCCGGCCGGTGTTGCGAGCAGTCCTGCAGGACGTCGAGCAGTGTATCGCGGTCGGTGAACCCCAACACGTAATCGAAGTACCGGATGGCGTCCTCGGGGTAACAGCGGGCGTGAGGACCGCCGAGCACGGTAATGGCGCCCCGCTCGCGAAACAGATTGCTCAGCGCATAAGCCGTGTGAGCCGCTTCCGTGAAGGCGCCGATGAAGAGAACATCGAGATTATCGGGCAACTCCGCCAGCAGGTTTTCAAAACCGGTATAGCAGACGAGCGTAACCTCGTGCCCCTGCTGCCGGCACCAGACACCGATTACTTGAGGCATGATGCTCGCCAGATTGGCATTCATCACGCGGGCGTAAAGCGCTCGCGTGGGCCCCTTGGATACGATATCGATAATGCCGATATGGAGTTTTCTCATGATTTACCCGGGATTCGTTTGGGCGTGCTTCACCGCACGGTGACGTCAGGCGCCGCTTTGGCGGATGCTCGGCTGTCTCTCTTTTCCCCTCAGGCCGCGCCGCTGCGAAAGTGTTCACGGCAAACCCTCGGGGTTTAATGTTTTCATCGATTATGTCATCTTTCCGGTCGTCATGGCTGAGCAATATTGCTCACTTCCACGAAGAAGGGGAACGCGGGCGTCCGTCACGGCGGCGGTTCAATCCCGCAGCAGAACGTTGAGCAGCGAGCTGTGGACCTCGAGGCCCTTCTTGTAATCGATGAAGCCCTTCTGGCGGAATCGATTCATGAAGAAGCTCACTCGCGAGCGCGTGGTTCCTACGATCTCGGCCAGCGTTTCCTGGCTCATCTTCGGGATCACGGCTTCCGGTTTGCCTTCCTTGCCGAAGTTGGCCAACAGTAAAAGCACGCGCGCCAGCCGCTTCTCACTGGAGTTGAAGAGCTGGTCGATCAAATCTTCCTCGATTCGGACATTGCGGGCCAGCAGGTAGCTGAGAAACAGCCCGGAAAAAGCCGGCTCATCGTGAATCACCGCGACGGCCATGGCTTTCTCCAGCCGCACCAGCGAACACTCCGACATTGCCGAGGCGCTGGACATCCGGGCTGCTTGTCCCGCGAGACATCCTTCGCCGAAGAAATCCCCGCCGCCGAGGATCGCAATGACAGCCTGCTTCCCGCGGTTCGAAACGACGGTGAGCTTTACCCTTCCGCGCCGGATATAAAAGATGGCGTCGGCCGCGTCTGACTGCGTGAAAATCGCCTGACCGGTGGCATAGTGCCCCGGCGTTCTGCCGGCCCCCGCTTTCGCCAGGAAGTTCTTGGCGCTGAATTGCGTTTTCGTCTTTGGTGTCATGCTTTTCGGGATGCCACAGTCAGTTTAGTCCGCGCCCTCATTTCCGTCCGGTCAATATTGCTCACGCCGGCCGGGCTTCCGGTGCCCTCGATAGCTTTTGCCTGGGTCTTTGTGAAGTGGTAAGGTATACGTGCATCAGCCGATTGAGATGGCGCAACGAAAAGCAATCGCAAAACCACGAAGCAAGAAGGGCTTCGATCCGAAGCGTTTTCTGGCCAAAGTCGGCGGCGGACCGAGCGCTGCGAACTTTCCCAAAACCAGCCGTATCTTCACGCAGGGAGACCCGGCGAATGCGGTCTTTTACATTCAGGAAGGACAGGTGAAGCTGACGGTAGTCTCGCGGCAGGGAAAAGAGGCGGTGATCGCCATTCTCGGCCCGGGCGATTTCTTCGGCGAAGGATGCCTCGCGGGACAAGTGGTCCGGATGGCCAGCGCCTCGGCAATGTCGGAATGTTCCATCGTACGGCTGGAAAAAGAGGCCGTGAGCCGGGTGCTCCGCGAACAGCCGTCCTTTTCGGAAATGTTTCTGATGCACGTCCTCTCCCGGAATATCCGGTTTGAGGCCGATCTGGTGGATCATCTTTTCAATTCCAGCGAGAAGAGACTGGCGCGGATTCTGCTCCTGCTGGCGAATTTCGGAAAGACAGGAGAGCCCCAGACGGTCATTCCCAGAATCAGCCAGGAGATGTTAGCCGAGATCATTGGCACAACCCGCTCCCGAGTGAGCTTTTTTATGAACCGGTTCCGTAAATTGGGGTTCATCGACTATAACGGCAGGCTGGAAATTCACAGCTCGCTGTTGAACGTGGTCCTCGTCGAATAGCAGGCTGCTGAAAAAGGCAAATAGGCCGCGGATAAACGCAGATGAACGCGGATAAGTTGTTGGTTTTCAATCGGCGTTTATCAGCGTTCATCGGCGGCTGGGTCATCTCCAGTGTTTTTCAGCATCCTGTTAGTTTAGAGTGGCTTCGAGGGAATCCGGCAGCCGGGAAGCCGGTGCGGATTCCATCCCCGCGTGCGGAATTCGTACCGTGCGATGGCTACCGCGATGCGGTTGCCGATGGCCCTGACAGTGCGACCCTCGAGGTGCAGATTCAGATCCACGCGGCGCAAAGAAACGAAGCATCAGTAGGACAGGGGTCTCGGTGGCGAGCAGTATGCCGCTGCTCGACATGTTCACGCTCCGTCCGCGCCCCGCGCCGAGGTTTCTGCCCCTCTTCAACTGGTATGCAACATCCGCAGCGATGGGATGACGGGCACCCGAGCGCCGCCGATCCCCCGATTCCGCGTCTGATAAGGCTGGGGCTGCACTCATCGGTGGTCCTTGTGTAGAGGGAGCTGCAAAATTCGCTGTTCCGCACACAGAAAAGCACCGCTCCCTCGCGGTCGGGGCTCAGCAGGCGCTGTCGGCCGGCGCGTTTGCCATGCGGAAGTGCAGCGGGTCCCTGATGGTTTGCAGGATTCGATAGTAAAAGAGCGGAACCGGCCGCCGGTTCTGGAATCGGAGGCTTTTGAGAAACTCGATCTCGTCACCGGTGGCATCGCCGCTCAGCAAGGGATCCCGGAGAAACTCCTCCAGACCGGGTTCGATATCGAACAGCCTTTCCGGTTCGCGCTCGACATAATCGAACCTCTTCCGATTCCGGCTGGCGAGGTTGGCGTTGAGTACAATTTCGATCCCGAAGGTCTCCAGGTCGATGTCCCACGACTCGATCAGAGGGTCCAGAAAGGAGAGACAGTTTTCCGCGGAGACATGGAAGACGTCGGTTTCCAGGAATTCGAGAACCGTGACGCGCACCTGATCGTGTCCCTGGCCGCCGTGCTGAGCGACCGATGGCAGCCACGCCTCGCTCTCAAATTGCTCCTCGGCAACCCTTTTCGCCACGTCCAGCAGTTTCTGCGTGATCAGGCGCTCGAATGCCCCAAAAGCTTCTTTCTCGAACATTGCCTGGATCTGCAGTTTCTTGCCAGGGTCGCATTTGCGGAGAATCAGCTCACGAAACGCCTTGAACAGGGGCTGGGGCGGATCGGCGACTTTTTTCTGCAGTTCTTCTCTACGCTGGAGTTCGACCAGCCTCGAAAGCTCGCCTGGAGGAAGTTGCAGGAATCTTCCGATCTTTTCGTAGAGATTCGTCCGCCCCGGCGCCGGAGGCATCTTTTTCCTTGCAAGTAACTGTGAAATATAAGATTCCGTGACTTGGGCAGCGGCCGCGAGGTCTTTTTGGTCGAGTCCGAGTTCCGTCAAGCGGTGCCTAATGACTAAAGAAATATCCACCGTACGCCTCCCGGTTAACCATTATGTGTAAAGCTACTGCAATAAATGTTGCATATCCGCCTTGACAAGTAAAGCCACTTAACTGACAATGGTTAAAGCACGGACCATGTGGCCAGCCCGCCGACCCAAGGAGCCTCGATGCACGCACGCGTGATGAAGTGGTTTACCATTGCGACATTGCTGGTGACGGTGCTGTTCTGGAGGTTCGCGCGGGATTTCCGGCTGGAGCTTGACCTGGTGGTTTGTGTCGCCGCCGGCATTGTAATGGCGCAGGCGTATCGGGCGAAGAGATACAGTTGGGTCGCCGGCTTTCTTACGATTGCCCTGGTTTTCAACCCCATAGTGCCCCTCTTTCGACCCGCGGGTGACATCGGCCTTTCCATCGTGGTTTTCGCCATGGTTCCTTTTGTGATGTCGTTGGTGGCGCTGAGGGCGCGTCCGATCATGTCCATACCATCCATCACGGATCGCAACCCGGGGAGCCGGTCACTTTGAACGTTGGGCGGCAGCATGAGCGCAAAGTCCGCGTATCGACCATGAAAAATGCACAGGAGCGTCCGACAGGCGTACGACCACATCGTGCGGCCGGGCATAGGAAAGAACTTATGAAGCGCATAAATTTCGCAGTCACGGTTGACGAACTCAGGCTGTTGGCCAGCCTGGCATCGGATCAGCTATTCCGCAGGCAGTTCATCGATCCTCGGATGCCCGGTTATAAAGGCTGTCCGGAAGAGGTGGCTATTGGTAAAGCACTGGTTGGGCGCATGAAGATGATCATCGATGAAGGCGTCCAGCATCCAACCTCGGCAATGGTTCAGAGCTGGGGATCGAAAGGACGGGAGGTCTAATGAAAAACATTTTTGTCGGCAACTTGAATTCCGGTACGACACCGGAGGCGATCCAGGCGCTATTCGAGCCGCTCGGGACTGTCCGCAAGTTCAAACTGATGACGGACCGCCAGACGGGTCTCTCGCGGGGCTTTGCTTTCGTCGAAATGAGAGAAGCGGAGGCAGGGCAGGCGATTGCCGCGTTGGACGGCCGGTTCGTCGATGGCCAGAGCATCCAGGTGCGGGAAGGACGGCCGAGACTGCACCGTGGCGTCTTATCCCACCGTGCGGCCGGAACAGCATCGGGCCATCCGATGGGGTAAACTCCGGCGACCAGCGGTACGCCGGGTTATGCCGGCCGAGAGGGACATCAGAATGCCGTTTGGAAATCACGGAAACCGTTCTTTCACCGCAATCTCGATTGGCAACAATGCCCCAGCGGCATCGGGGGTCTACGGTCTGGCGGACGCGCGGCAATGGATTTACGTTGGCGAGGCGGCGGACATCCAAGCCGAATTACTGCAGCATCTGCAGAGCCCTGGCGCGTTTCTGCAGAAGCACCCTCCGTCGGGCTTCACGTTCGAGCTGACTACGGCCGGACAGCGGATCGAGCGTCAGAATCGGCTGGTCTGGGAATTGGAGCCCATAGGCAACCGGCTGGTTGGAAGACTTTGAGGACTCCAGGGAAAGGACGCTTTGAAATGTCGATCACGAGGTTCCGAGTCAAGGAGGAGTTCAGCGCCATGATGGTCGCGACACGGCGGCGTGAGAGGTTTGTTCCCGGGGAACTGCTCGTCCTGGTCGAAGAATCGGGATCACCGGCCGAGTCGCGATTTATACGACTCAACGGCCTCCGGCCCGACCGCGGAGTCGAGTGCCGCTATTCCATGGGGTCGGACGAGTTGCGGAAAAAGACAGAAGTAGCGGGGCGGGCGCAATAGACGCGCCGGGCATCGGATCGAGCAACACCTTCGCCTTGGTAATGCAGATCTGAGTGCCGAATGCGCCGACATCGTGCGCAATGTATTACCGCCCGCGGCGCGCGCCGGGGACGGGACTTCACGTGGCCGGCGTGCCCTGCCTCTTTGCTCCGCTCCTATCCTTCGGTGCTCGGCAAGGATGGCCCAGTAGCGCTCGGGGGAAGCGACCCTGGAGCCACCCGCCGGGCTTGAACCGCCTGCTGATTACGGAGCCATAGGTGTCAAGTCCCATGTGTGCTTATTCTTCTCGTTTGCGGGCCGATTTTCGCCGTTTTTGAATGCGCCGCATGATATTAGAAACCTTTGGAAACACATGAGACTCCGAACCGGTGCTGACAAAACTGCGGACAAATGCCAAAGTCCGGAAGTCGCAACGCGAGGCCGCGTCCGACGGGATCGCTGTTCCATCTGCGAGATGCCCCTGGCTCTATTTTTCGCTTCGAACGGTTCGGACTGCCTTGAACGCCGTTTCCTCCGCCGGCGTCAGATCGTGGTCGAGCGTATGCGAGGCTCGCAGATCCGCGTGAAGGGACCGGAAGCCATCGTGGAGTTCAAGCCCAAGTAGTTGAAGGCCGGGATCGAAGCGATACCAGACTTGGGCGAGCGTTGGAGGACGCCTCTCTGCGACGGCGGCAATGATGGATTCGTCGCTCACCGTCAAGCTACTTACGAAGTTGTACTGCTCGAACTTGCGATTGATGCAGCTTCGAGGGAATAGAAGCCGCGCGGTCTCGTGAGCCGGCGGAAATCCCAGCAGTTGATAAGCTGCCGATTCCTCCACGGATGCGCCGCTCACGCGATCGGCATCGAGAACAACGAGCGTCGCAGCTTTATACGCATTGTTGACTCCTGCGAGGTAGATCTTGCGTCCGAAAACCGCCATCGATTCCAGGTAGCCGGAGTGCCAATACTCGCCCACCAGGGCGCCAGTCCCCGAGAGCAAAGCGACCTGATCCGGGTAATAGGGAATTTGCTCGCTGGTTACCAGCACCATGGGAGCGCCGTTCCTCCCCAGGGGCGCGACCGCGAAATTGCTGATGTAAAAAACATCTGCAAATGGCTCGGTCGCGGTCGAAACGCGTCTCCCAGGGTGAAACCGCCATTTTTCGACCCCTCGATCGGAGTAACAAATCAGCAGACTCGAGCGCTCCGTAGTAGGCGGGACGGCGGCAAATAAAACTTCCGGATGGCCGTCCCCGTCCAGGTCCCCGGTCCAGAAACGGGGGTGTCCCCCGTTGTTGCGGGTCTCGTATTCCGCGCTGGAGAGCGGTTCCGGAAAGTTCACCCGCCATGCCTCTCGGCCGCGCGAGTCGAGGACGATCAGGACATTCTGTTCAACCCGGAAGGAAGCCGGAGGGCCGGGGCGAGTCTTTTGGAACCAGTACCCGGCGAGAACCGCCGCGGCGAGCAGAATGGAACCCAGAACGGCCGGGGAACGCCACTTGGACGGCGCGGCAGGGGGTGGGACAGGTTGTTGCGAATTCCGCCAGGCATCAAGTTCGATCCGATTCGCGGAGACGAGACTTCGTTTGCCTGGCAAGCGCCTGACGGGCAATCCGCGTTCGGTTTCCCACTTTTGGGCGGCGCGGACGGTTACGCAAAGGTGGTCGGCGATCTCCTGCCAGGAAACCAGATCGCGTCCGTTCTCAATGGCAAATGGACTTGACGTAGTAGCCAGCTTTGGAATTACGACAAGCAATCCAGCATTTGTCGAAAATCTGAGTTTGGTCTTCGCCGCGCCTAATAATTATGAACTCGGCGCAGTGTACTCACCCGGCGGCGGACTGGCAGGCAGTGGAATTTGCCAGAATGTGCCAGGCGCTTCCGGGTGTGAGCCCGATGTCGCGCTGTCCGGCTCGACGGCGGTTAGTTCGGCCACCATTGCCAACTTACCGGGCGGGTCGAGTTCCACGCCAGTCCTTTTGCTGACCGCCGCGCCGGTTGCGCAGGTGACGGGGACCATCTCCCAAGGAGCGCAAGACTATTACGTGTTCCAATGGGCCGGCGGTGCATTCAGCGCGTCACTTTCAATATCTGGCGCGAGCGGCGGAGCGTCCTACGTGTTTTCAGAGGGGGCTTTCCCGGGCTGCACCTCAACCAATAGCGTGGCACTCAACAGCGGTAATGGTTTCACCGGCACGATTGCGGTCGCCAGCCTGGCGCCAGGGCAATACTGTGTCGGGCTAGTGGCGAATGATTCCAATGACCCGCCCTTCACGCTGACGTTCAACACCCCGGTTTATGCGCCGACGTGCAACAGCAGTACGGCATCAGGCGCGGTGGATTCCGCCGATGTACAGGTCCTAATCGACGAGGCGCTGGGCTTTAGCCCCGCCGTCAACGATATGAATGGGGACGGGGTCGTAAATGTGGCTGATATCCAGGCTGAGCTTGACGCCGCGTTGAGTGTGGGCTGCCAAGTGGGGAGTGCGGCGTTGGGCGCCGTTCTCGATCGAGATTTTCCCATGAAGGGTACAACTCCGTCACGATTGCATCGGAGCGCTCGGTAACTGCCGTCTCGCGCAGGTCGCGGCTCGGAAACCTGCCGTTGAGAACGCGGGAGTTACACCCTGAGCCGCGACTGCGAGGAGCGGTCGCGAGCCCCAAAACCGAATTTGGCGCCGGGAAGTGCGGATGGCAGGCCCGCCATAGCAGGCGGACGGCGCGGACTACGAACAGGAGCCAGGCCAGAATCAGGTGGCCGCCCGACCAGTGGGGGCCCTCCACACAGAACGCCAAGAGGAGCCAGAACGCCAGGAACAGCAGTCCGGGCAGGCCGCCGCGCAGCGCCCGCAGCATCCAGCGGGCCTCCCCACCGTCGGCGCACCGAGTCAAAGGGCAGAAAACCCGCCTCGGTTGGCGAATGTTCTATCGTCTTCTATCGAGGGTTCGGGAATTCTCAGGTCCGAAAGGTCGCCGCGAGGCCGCTCCAGCGGGAACGTAAAAGGGGCCATGGCAATCACAAGTATATCCGGTATTCAAGACCTGAAAGCTGTAATTCGCCGGCCCTGTTCGCTTCGGTTCGTCTCTGTTCGCTTGCAGTGGGACGCCGATTCCGGCTAGCCTGATTGTGCCTGCCTTCGCCCGATCTCTCCAGTGCGGCCGGTCTGCCCACAAAGGCCCAGGATCGATCTAGATTTGCCACAGCAAGGAGGTGCTCGTGTGAGGACGTTCTGCTTGCGCGCCGGCTTCCGTTTCTGGGTTCTCTTTACGATCCTCACCGCAGCTTGGGGGCAGGCGCCGACTATCAGCTTGGTGACGAACTATGCCCTATTCCCGCAAGGCGACATCGTCGCCCCAGGCGAACTGTTGTCGATCTTTGGCGTCAACCTGGGTTCGTCTAACTCTATCGTTGACTGCACGCCCTTGAGCACCACTTGCGGAGGCACCTCGGTTCAAATTGGAGGTGTCGCCGCGTACCTCGTCAGCGCCTCAGCGACGTGGCTGGCCGTCATGGCCCCATATGAACTGTCCGGCGGCACGGTGGCCCTTCAGGTGACTACCTCGAACGGACAGTCTTCGCCGCTTGCCCTCACCGTTGCTCCGGCGTCCCCGGGAATCTACACGGGAATTGGAGGTGTGGTGTTCAACGACTGCTCCAACAACGGTTGCCATGAGGTCACAAGCGCCAACCCGGCAAGTCCGGGTGATTTGATTACTAGTTATGCGTATGGTCTGGGCATCACCGTTCCGGCGGTGACGGACGGGGCCTTAGTGACCCAATGCTGCCCGGCTCCCGCCGCCACCGTCAGCGTGACCGTCGGCGGTCTCCCCGCGGAAGTGCTCTTCGCGGGCCTCATACCGGGTCTGGTGGGCACGTACCAGGTTAATTGCGCCGTTCCTGCCGGACTGTTGGGCAATCAGCCAGTGATCTTCACGGCGGACGGCATCGCCAGTCCGCCCGTTACCATCCCGCTGGTCGCAGGTACTCCTTCGGCGCTCTCGGTCACGACCGCTTCGGACCTGGGCACGTTCCCCCTGGGCGAAATCCAACTCGGGCTGAACGCCAGCGGCGGCAATGGCAGCTATACCTGGAGTGTGGCCAGCGGATCGACGTTGCCCCCCGGGCTGGCGCTGCGCGGCGATCTTCCGGCCTACGTTACTCCGTTCGCTCCCGAAGGCTTGATCGGCGTGGCTACCACCCCTGGCACTTATAACTTCACCCTGTCGGTAGCGAGTGGCACGAGCACCGCGACGCAGGATTTTGCGATGAAGGTCACGCCTCTGGTCCTCAAGGATGGGCCGAATCTTCCGGACGGGTTCCTGGGAACGCCATATTACGGCAACGGATACCAGTTGGCCGCGACCGATAATGGGGTACCTGCCAACATCACCTGTACCAGCAGCACAACCAACGGAATCACACTTTCGATCGGTTGTCTGCTTTCCGGAACTCCCGCCGCGACGGGAGCTCAATCGATTCAGGTCACGTTCACGGACGGCACCGACACAGTCACCAAGGTTCTGACGTTGAACGTCTACGCGGTCCAGATTGCCAGTCCCGGTCTGTTGCCCAACGCCTCGCAAAATGCCGCATATAGTTACACGTTGACAGCCGGCGGCGGTACCGGGCCGTATACGTACTCGGTCGATCCCCTCCCGGACGGCCTGGCTCTGAACGCCGGCGTCATATCCGGAACGCCGGATGTCGCCCCGGGCAAGTATAGCTTCGCGATCACGGTCACCGACTCCGCGAGCCACTCTTACACCAAGAACATGGCTCTAGACGTGGCCGGTTCGCCGGACGTGTTGCCGCAGATTTCGCCATACGGCGACCTCGGTGACTGCACCATTGGGATGGGGTGCACGCGCGCGATAGGGGTGTCCGGAGGCGGCGTGGCCCCGTTCACCTGGAGCGTCTCGGGCCTGCCGCCGGGGATGGGTTTCCGCTCCGGCAGCAGCGTCACGCTGGCGTACGTGAGCCCGGGCGATTTGGAATTGTGGGGTACGCCTACGGCCATCGGCAACTTCAATGTCATCGTACAGGCGGTGGATGCCATGGGATTGAGCGTGACGCGGATTTTTCCGCTCAAGGTCTCCGCCCTGTTCGTCGGCGAATGTCTCTCCGCAGCGGGCTGCTCTGGTATGCCCAACGGAACTGTGCAAACGGCCTATGCCAGTGCCTTCCGGGTGGTCGGCGGGGTACCGCCATACACCGCGGCGCTGGCTCCCTCGGAAAACGTTCCCGCCGGTTTGCCGGCGGGACTGTGGTTGAGTCCCACCGCCGTGAGCGGCATACCGCTGGAGGGAGGCTTGTTCGCCCCGTTACTCTTATTCGCCGATTCGTCCGGCGGGCCGAACACCCTTACGGCGCCCCAGTCGCTCTTGGTCGCTGGCGCCTCCGGAACATCTACCATCGTCAATGATTACCCCACTCAGTACGCCACTTTGGGCCAGCCCTACTCGCTGCAACTCGGCGCCTGCTGCGCCGCGACTTACAACTGGAGCCAGGCCGGCGGCACGCCGGCGCCCGGCATTGCGCTCTCGAACACGGGCCTGTTGAGCGGCGCAGCTACCTTGCCGGGAACCTACCACTTACTGGTACAGGCGACCGAGTCCCGGAATGCCGGCAACTACGGCACGCGACAACTGACCGTCGTGGAGACACCCATCTCGTTGACCAGCGCCAGCACCTTGCCTCCGGGCAACGTGAACGCGCCGTATAGCCAAGCTCTCGGTGCTAGTGGGGCCACCGGATCACTGACCTGGTCTCTTGCGGCTGGCAATCTCCTGCCTCCGGGCCTTTCCTTGAACGCGGCCAGCGGCGCGATCGCCGGTATACCGACGACCAGCGGCGTATATACTTTCAACGTGCTGGCGACCGATTCCGCCAAGAACATGGGCTTCGGAAACTTCAGCATTTTGATCTATACCGCTTGCGACCTGAACGAAAATCGGACCATCAATGTGGCCGACGCGCAACACATCATCAATGAAGCTCTCGGCGTGACCGCACCGGCCAACGACGTGAATGCCGATGGCGTGGTCAATGTGGTGGACGTCCAGATTGTAACTAACGCAGGTCTCGGTTTAGGCTGTGCGGTCGCAGGCCCGGCGACCCTCGCGTTGACCGGCTTGGTGGGATGGTGGACCTTCGACACGGCCGACATCTCAGGCACTACCGCGTTTGATCGCAGCGGGCTCGGCAATAATGGGCTCATCTACGGCGCGACACCAACCACGGGGATTCTCGGCCAGGCTCTGGCATTCGATGGCTACCGCTCGACAGTATCCCCATTTCATGTAGGAGCATGGGCTCACGTTGTGGTTACATTTGATTCGGCATCGGGCGCGCCCCATTTGTATGTGAATGGCATTGAAGTCGCGGGCACGTTCGATAGTGGAACAAAGCTCAGGACGCCGAATCAAAACCCTGCCTACGGTTTCAACATCGGGGCGACGGGGAACCCAACGCCGGGAACGTTCTTTGCCGGTAGCATCGACGACGTGCGGATCTACAACCGTGTGCTGTCCGCTACCGAGGTCCAACAGCTATTCTCGGGCACGTAGGGCAGCCTCGTCGGGCGGTGAGCGTTTGACGCAGTCGATATTCTCATGCAGTGCGGCGTACGACCCGACCGGCCTAATTCGCACGGGTGTCTAATTCGTCGAGACGAGACCGGCTGCGAGGGGAAGATCGTGGTTGTGGCGATCTGCGGACAGGTGGTCAGCAGGTTTTGCCAGCAAGTTTCTGCTGCCAAAAAGCGAAACAAGAGCGAAAGCCGCTCCGGGATGGGATCAGCAAGATATTGAAAAAGAAGTGTATCATCGGTTCTGTGGGGGCCAAAGAAATCAAATCCGTGCCCGAGATCGCCGCCCAATCCCTGCTCGCGTCTCCCCTCGTTGCCATCCGCGACGTGTGCTGCCAGGGGACGTGCAAGGGGGAGAGCGACGAAGAGCGCGTAGCCGCCACCCAACTGGTGTTCCCCTACCGCGGCGTCTACGTGCGCCATGTGGGGTGCGGTCAGGCGGTCGGCGAGGCCAACCAGGTGCTGTTTTTCAATGCCGGCGAAGGTTACCGCGTGAGCCATCCGGTGGCGGGCGGCGATGCCAGCCTGACGCTGGCGATGGAGGAACCGCTGCTCGCCGAACTGGCGCCGGCTTCCCTGCTCCGCGGCGGCGCGCCGCTCGCGTTCCGCGTTCCGCGCCTGCGGATCGATGCGCGAGCGCAGGCGCTGGTGGCGTTGCTGCGGCACAGCCTGCGGCGGAAAATCGCGGAACCTTTGGAAGCCGAGAGCCTGGCGTTGACGTTGGTGCGGCGCGCGCTCGGTCCGCGAACGGCACACGCAGCGGGCGCGAGCGACGGCCGGCAGCGCCTGGTGGATCGGACCAAGCTCGTGCTGGCGAACGATCTCGCGCGGCGATGGACTCTGGCTGATATCTCGCGGGAGGTGCGCTGCTCGCCGGTGTATCTCACCCAGGTGTTCCAACAGGTGGAAGGCATGCCCCTCTATCGCTACCAGTTGCGGCTGCGCCTGGCGCGCGCGCTCGATCTACTGGCGCAATCCGACGACCTCACGGCGCTGGCTCTGGAACTGGGATTTTCCAGCCACAGCCATTTCAGCGCCGCTTTCCGTTCGGCTTACGGCCGATCGCCCTCTGCGTTCCAGCAGTCCGTAGCAAATCGCTAAAGATTCTGACAGCGAATCCATTGCCCCGCATGACATCCTGATCGTACCCGGACTCGGGCAAAAGGAGATTGAGATCATGACGGAAAAGACTTGTGCCGCTTGCGATTACAAGCTGGATGAGAACGCCGTGAAGGTGACGATCGGCGGCAAAACCGTGGAGGTTTGCTGCGCGGAATGCGCGGAGAAATTGCGCGAAGCGTACGCTGCCGCTCAAGCAGCGGGGAGAGGCTGAACCGCAACGGCGCCGCGGCGTTCAATCCCGCGAACGACGCGGCGCCGGCGCGAAAGTCCCGTAGACAATTCCGCGGCCGGCCCGCGCCACGTACAGCAGGTTGGTTTGGCGCATGTCGCCCTCCAGAAATACCGCGTCCATCGCGCCCCAAATATCGGGATCGGTGATGCGCAGCCAGGATTGCCCGCCGTCTTCCGATTTGTAGATCGCATCCCGCGCATCGCCCCCCACCCGCCCGAGTATATAAAGGAACGGCATCGCACTCGCCGTACCCAGCCCCAGCCCGATGCGGTCGGCGATGTCCACGCCGGGCACGGTGGCGAACGTCGCGCCGCCATCGGTCGAGTGGTAGAGCGGGTGCCCGTTCACATCGGCGGAGCCGCAGCAGGCATTGCGCGCGAAGGTCAGCCAGATTTCGCCGTACTTCAGCGGATTGGACGCGATGGTCACACCCGTGATGTAGATCGGAAATCCGCTCGCCGCGCTATTGGTCCAGGTGGCGCCGCCATCGGTCGAGCGATAGAACACGGCGCCGTCGAAATAGTAGAACGATTTGCCCGCGGGGTCGGCGCGATCGGCCGCCAGGATAGTGGGAGTCACATAAAGGCTGATGGTATTGGCCCACGACTGCGGCAGCGCATTGTAATGCGTGTCGTTATTGTTCTCGGGGTCGTACGGGCTCGGCATGGCGGGTGGATTTGCCAGCAGGCATAAGCTCCACGTCTTTCCGCCATCCAGGGTGTAATGCGGCCAGGGCGCATTCGCGGCCGAAGCGGTATCGAAATCGCCGTCGAATGTGCCCCACGTGGGCGCCCAGACCATATCGAGGGGGTTGGTCGACGACATGGCGATCTGGCCGCCGATCGGGGTCGCGGTTAACTGCGCGCCGTTGGACCACAGCGCTTCCGCGGGAATCGACGGGAATGCGGTCCACGTCACGCCGTTGTCGGAGGAATAGCCGTAGGCGGACCACGCCTGCCATTCGCCGTTGCCGACGAACGCCAGATGGTCCGGCTGGCTGTAGGAGTAATCGAGGCTCGACCCCATGCTGACATTCGGCCAGGGAACCGGATACGTCTTCGCGCCGAACATATTGAATTCCCACGCGAGGTCGGGCGCGGGATCGAGAGGTACGCCCACCGGACTGATCCGAGTTGCGGGTATCTGATCGCGCGAGATGTGGCGGAAGCCGATCATGTCTTCCACCACGCTGATAAGCTCGGCGCCGCCTTGCGCGGCGGGCTTGGGTGGCACCCGCACCATCACGGCCACCAGTTCTTCCAGGTTCTGCATGTGCCACGCCCAGAACGGCGGGCTGGCGGTGACATCGTCGGTGCGCGCCACGCCCCAACCGTTCGTCCACCAGGCCTGCCGCGGGTCGGCCGGGTCGATTACCAGCGCCGCCATGCCGCCCGATGCGCCCGCGGTAGCGATGTAATAGGGCGGCGCGGAGGGGTTGGCGCCCGGCGTGAGCGGATCGTTTCCCTGCATGAGCATGTTCTGGACGGTCCACGAGGCGCCCGCGTTGGTGGAACGCCACACCTGGTTGCCGCGCCCCACCATGACGGTCGCCGGGTTAGTTGGGTCGCTGGTGATGCCAGTGTAGGAACTGCTCTGGTCGCCCGGCGTGATGTCGGTCCACTGGCCGTTTTGGTAGCGGCCCACCTGCCCCGAGGCGGGATTGGTCACACCGAAACTGACGTACAGCGCGCCATCGGCCGCCACGGTTCCGCGGACCGGATTCGCCGGGCCGCCGATCGCTTGCCACATGTTGCCGCCGTCGGTCGAACGCCACATGCCGCTCTCGTGCGCGCCGGTATAAACAGTGTGGCCAGGCGCGTCGAACGCCACGAAAGTGTAGCCCGCGGCGTCCACGCTGGGGTCGATGGTCCATGGCGGAAGGCCTCCACCGACCGCGGACCAGGTGTATTGCGCGTTGGCCAGCCGCACGCCTTTCCAGAGGCCGTTTCGCCGGCTGGCGAAATAGAGAACCGACGGGTCGGCTGGATTCACCGCGAGGCGCTCGCCCGATTCCACGCGGTAGTCGTCGTTCGAGCCCTCATAGACGTTCTGATTGACGAAGCCCGTTCCGCGCCACGTCCGGCCGCGGTCTTCGCTCACCATGACTTCGGCGGCAAAATGATACTGCCCGTTCGATTGCGATTGCGTCCGGTCGATCGCCACGTAGGCGCGCCACGGATTCGAGGGGTCGATGGCCACGCTCTCGCACCCGATGCCCGCCTGGGAAGCCAGGGCGTCGAGCAGCGGAATCCAGCTTTCCGTTCCGCGATCGTAGCGATAGGCGCCGCCGACATCGGTGCGGATGTACACGTCATTGGGCGCGGTGGGCGCCACCACCAGGCCGGTGACGTACCCCATGCCTTGGATGTTGACGCTCTTCCACTGGAAGAGCTGCGCGTCCGTGGCGGCGAGCGCCGCGGCGATGGTGAGCAGTAAGGTGGCGATCCGCAGCTTCATCGGGAAGACTCAGTGTAATCGCATGCACGGAGCCTGAGGGGCTTAGCAGGTCGCCAAAAAAAGGGTTAGCCACAGATGCACACGGATGGACACAGATCAAAAACAAAGTAGTTATCCGCGTCCATCTGTGTCCATCCGTGGCTCAAAATGCGTTTTCCGAATCCTGTTAGGTCACGCCCCGCGCGAAAGATAGACAAATCGCCAGATAAAGATGGCGGTCAACAGGTACACCAGCCAGCTCACGTGGCGGAATTTTCCGCGCAGCACCTTCATCAGAGTGTATGCCGTGAAGCCAAAGGCCAGCCCGTTGGCGATGCTGAAGGTGAGCGGGATCGCCATCATGGTGAGGAACGCGGGGACCGCCACTTCGGGGTCCGACCATTTCACTTCCGCCACCACCGTCATCATCAGGCTGCCGACGATGATGAGCACCGGGGCGGTGGCAGCCGCGGGTATGGCGCCCACCACGGGCGCGACGAACAGCGCGATCAGGAACAGCACACCGGTAACGATGGCCGTCACGCCGGTGCGGCCTCCGGCGGCGATTCCGGCGGCGCTTTCGATGTAGCTCACCACGGTGGAGGTGCCGGCGAGCGAACCGGCCATGGTCGCGGTGGCGTCCGAGAGCAGAATGCGATTCACGCGCGGGATCTGGTGGGCCTTGTCGAACAGTCCGGCCTTGGCGCCGACCGCGAGCAGCGTGCCGATGTTATCGAACATGTCGATAAAGAGGAACACGAAAACGATTTCCAGAAATCCGATTCGCATAGTGGCGGCGATGTCGAGCTTGAACGCGGTGCCGGACAAATCGCGCAACGTGTAGAACTGTGGCGACCATTTGGCCACACCCGTCAGCAAGCCGATCGCGGTAGTGGCCAGAATGCCGATGAGCATGGCCGCGCGCACGCGCCAGGCAAGCAGCGTCGCAATGAGCATTAATCCGAAAACCGCCAGGGCGGTGCTCTTGTCGCCGAGCTTGCCGAGAGTGACGACAGTGGCCGGATCGGGAACCACGATGCCCGAATTGCGGAAGCCGATGAACGCGATGAAGAGTCCCACGCCGGCGGCCACCGCCGAGTGCAGTTCGTGCGGGATGGCGGAGATGATGAGCTGGCGCACGCCAACCAGCGTCAGCAGGAAGAACGCCACGCCGGAAAGGAACACCGCGCCGAGGGCCGCCTGCCACGGTATGCCTATCCCTTTCACCACGGTGTAGGTGAAGTAGGCGTTCAATCCCATGCCGGGCGCGAGCGCGATGGGGTATCGTGCGAACGCGCCCATGAGGATGCTGCCGATGGCGGCCGAAAGGCAGGTGGCCGCCGTCACGGCCGCCAGCGGCATGCCCGTCTCGTGCAGGATGGCCGGGTTGACGAAGACGATGTACGCCATCGCCATGAAGGTGGTGACGCCGGCGAGAATTTCGGTGCGCCAGTTGGTGTTAAGACGGGCGAATTCGAAATATTGTTCCAGGCGTTGGCCGAGCGGCATGGTCTTTTATTGTAGCGGCGCGCGGGGTGCGCGACGCGAAACTGACACCCAGGCAGAATGCCCGACAAGACGGCAAGAATCTGAGCGTCCGCCCACGCTAGGCTGTCTCGCCCAGTCGCGGCCGACATCCATCTCGGAGAGCCACGGTCGGAATGTTCCATCCGTGTGCATCTGCGTCCATCCGTGGCCCATTCTTCTTGGCGCCCATAAAGAAATAGGCCACGGATGGACACAGATGGACACGGATTAAGACAAGGACGAGTTGTCCGCCGAAGATCTGGTCCCACTTCAATGTCGCGTAGCGGCGCGCGCGGCATCATCGGGCGAAGCGGAGTCCATTATGCTATTAGATGCGATGCTCTTCATCCATGAAGATTTCCTGCTGACCAATAAAGCCGCTGTGCGCCTCTATCACGAATACGCCGAGCATGAGCCCATCCTCGACTATCATTGCCACCTGCCGCCCGGTGAAGTGGCCGAGAATCGCCGCTTTCAGAATCTTTTCGAAATCTGGCTCGAGGGCGATCACTACAAATGGCGGGCCATGCGCGCCAATGGAATCGGTGAAGAGTATTGCACCGGATCCCGGCCGCCCAAGGAGAAATTTCTGGCATGGGCGCGCACTGTGCCGCAGACCCTCCGCAATCCGCTCTACCACTGGACGCACCTGGAGCTGAAACGCTATTTCGGGATCGACGAATTGCTGGATGAATCGAGCGCGGAGCGCATCTGGGACAAGGCGAATGCCCAGCTCGGCAATGACGACCTGCGCCCGCAGGGCATCATGCGCAAATTCCAGGTGAAATGCGTCTGCACCACGGACGACCCCGTGGACGATCTGGCGCCTCACCGCAAATTGGCGGCCGGCGGGATGGCCACGAAGGTCTACCCCGCTTTCCGTCCCGATCAGGCGCTGAACGTGCATCTGCCGGAAAAACTCAACGCGTGGCTGGGAAGGCTCGAGGCCGCCGCTAACGTCAGCATCGCCAACCTCACCGACATGGTGGACGCGCTCCGCCAGCGCCACGACTTTTTCCACCAGCTGGGCGGGCGGCTATCCGACCACGGGCTGAATACTCCGTTCGCCGATTTCGCCAGCGAGCAGGAGGCGGCCGCAATCTTTGCGCGAGCGCGCGGCGGTCAGGCCGCTACACCGGCCGAACATACGCGCTTTGCCAGTTATATGATGCTGGTCTTCGGCCGCCTCGACGCCGAAAAGGGCTGGACCAAGCAACTCCACCTCGGCGCGCGCCGGAACGCCAATACGCGGCGCTTCCGCGACCTCGGTCCCGACGTCGGTTTCGATTCCATCGGCGACTGGCCGCAGGCGGACGCACTCGGCGGCTATCTGGATCGCCTCGACCAGGAGAACGCGCTGCCGAAAATCGTGATCTACAACCTCAATCCGGCTGACAATTACCTGATCGCGACCATGGTGGGTAATTTCCAGGACGGCACCGTGGCGGGGAAAATCCAGTTCGGAAGCGGCTGGTGGTTTCTGGATCAGAAAGAAGCCATGGAATGGCAGATGAACGCGCTTTCGAATTGCGGCCTGATCTCCAGATTCATCGGGATGCTGACGGATTCGCGGTCGTTCCTGTCGTATCCGCGGCATGAGTACTTCCGGCGGACGCTATGCGGCTTGTTCGGCGCGGATATGGAAGCGGGGCTGCTCCCGAACGATTTCGATCTGGTGGGGCGGACGATTCGCGCCATCTGTTTCGAGAACGCGCGGCAGTTTTTGGGGCTGGCCCTTTAGCAGGATGCTGAGAAAACACTGAAAATGACCTAGCCGCCGATGAACGCCGATAAACGCCGATGGAAGACAAGAAACTTATCCGCGTTGATCTGCGTTTATCGGCGGCCCATGTGCCTTTTTCAGCAGCCGGTTCGAATCAAGGCACCATTCACGAGCGGGCTGGTGTTACAGAGCCGTGACCGCAAGGGAGCGGTGGTTTTCGGGGTTTGCCAGTTATTGCCCGCCGGCGCTCGACGTGCTGGAATTTCCGGTAGCTAGGGAAGCGTTAATCGAAGTCCACATACCCTGCAAGCCTCCGGAGACATGCCAGAAAATGCCTAGGGCGACCAGGGCAATAAAGGCGGTAATCAGGCAGTATTCGGCGAGATCCTGTCCGCTGTCTTCCTCAAACAGGAAGCGTGCTATGGCGGATGACACCTTCATCTCTCAACTCAAAATTGTAGATGGCGTCCGGCAGGTAACGCCATGTTGTCATTGGATAGCAATTTGGGGTAATGGATAAAGTCCTCCCCCCTTTCGCCGATAAGACATTGGGAGCCAAATGCCTACGCCGCCTGAGGAAACCGTCTGGGACCTGCCGCCCCTGATTCTTCACCCTTTTAACGAGCACACTCCGCCGTCGGTGATCTTGGATAGCTCTAAAGCGGCCCTGATGTTGTCCGGTCTGGTTCCAAGCGATGGGTCCGATCCGGACGAATTGAGCCGACGGGTGCTGGCCGGCCGCTACGGGGAAATCCGCATGCTGTTTTTCCTGGGAAAGGATGTTCTCCGCTGGCTGGAACAATGCATGGATTGGGTGACGCGAATACCCGAACTGCGCGAGCAGGAATGGCGGATACAAAGCTTTGCGGCGCTTCTCACGTCGGACCCACCGGCGGAAGTGAAGGATAAACTGCTGCGCTGGGGCGTGACGGATTATCTGGCGATTTTCCGCCGGGCGGTCGGAATGAATGCCCTGTTCGTCAATCCTCCGGTATTCGGCGATCTGGCCGAGGAGTTCCTCCGCAATTACCATAAATATGCGGACGCGCTTTATCGCTGTTTCATGGAGTTGGAGGAATATCCCAAGCTGGATGCCCGGCGCTTCCATTTCGCCCTATATGCTTCCGGGGAATACTCCCGCATCCTCGAATCGCAATGGGAAGATCAGACGTAAAAATCCGGCTCGAACGGGTAAAATAAGGACGTGATGCGATTCCCCCGCCTTCTGGTCACCCGACAGAATTTCCCCGATCATAGCATTCCCGACATTCCGGCAGAACTCGAAAAGCAACTCGGCGCCTCCGGGTTCGCGTCGCGCGTCAAGCCCGGAGCGCGCATCGCCATCGGCGTCGGCAGCCGCGGCATTCACCATATCGCTACCATCGTTCGGGGCGTTGTCCGCTATTGGCAGGAACACGGCATGCGCCCGTTCCTTTTTCCGGCGATGGGAAGCCACGGCGCGGCCACCGCGGAAGGGCAGACATCGGTGCTGGCGCACTATGGCATCACGGAAGCGGCGATGGGCTGCCCGGTCGTCAGCCATCTCGACGTGGTCTCGCTCGGAAAGACCGCCGAGGGGATCGAGGCGTTCATGGACAAGTCGGCCTACGAATCCGACGGCGTGATGCTGGTGGGGCGCGTCAAGTGGCACACCGATTTCGCCGGCAAGATCGAGAGCGGGCTGTTCAAGATGATGGCCATCGGGCTCGGCAAGTTCGCCGGCGCGCAGCGCTACCACGCCTACGCGTACAAGCTTGGGTTGGAGCACGTGATTCGCACCGTGGCGCGGCAGGTGCTGCGTTCGGGCAAGATTCTGGGCGGGCTCGCCATCCTGGAAGACGCCAATCACAATACCGCCAGGCTGGATGCCGTGCCGGTGGAAGAGATGGAGCAGCGCGAGGAGGCAAACCTGGCGCTGGTGAAATCGTGGATGGCGCGCGTGCCGGCGGATCTCGACGTTCTGATTCTCGACGAGATCGGCAAGAACATCAGCGGCGCGGGCATGGATACCAAGGTGGTCAATCGCGGCGTCAACGGCGAATACAATCCCTGGCCGGAGGTGCCCCACTTCCAGCGCGTGTTCGTGCGCGACCTGAGCGAGCTCACCTACAACAGCGGCGTCGGCCTCGGCATGGCCGACGTGGTGACGGACCGGCTGGTGAACCGCATCGACTGGCGGCCCACCTGGGTCAACTCTCTCACCGCTAATACTCCGGCCGCCATTCGCACGCCGATTCACTTTCCCACCGATCGCGAATGCCTGGAGCGCATCGCGCCGACCGTGGGCAAGCTCGATCTCGACGAAGTGACCTACGGCTGGATACGCAATACCATGGAACTCGGACGCCTGGCGCTGAGCGAAAATCTCCGCCCGGTGGTGGAGCGGAATCGCGATCTGGAAATCGAGGCGACGATCGATTTCGAATTCGGGGAAGACGGGAATCTGATCAGTCCATTCGTGTCTGCCGCGGCGATGCACTAAAAGAATCTCACGCAGAGGCGCAGAGAGCGCAGAGAAAAACGCTGCAAAGCATTTCTCTGCGTCCTCTGCGCCTCTGCGTGAAACCAATGTGTTTTCTGCCCGCATGTCCCCGCCGAACCAAAAGAATCTCACACAGAGGCACAGAGAACACAGAGAAGGGAATCGTGTTTTTCTCTGTGTTCTCTGTGCCTCTGTGTGAACCGTTGTGTTTTCCTGAGACACGCCGCCACTCCGCCGCACGTAGCTTGTGCCGCCCATGTCCGCTCATCGCCTTCCCACCATCGATTGCCTGCGCGGCGTCGCGGCGTTGTCCGTGGCGTGATACCACTGCACCGTCGGCAGCGGGGTGGTTCGCGGCGGATGGCGGTATCGCAGCGGCCAGTACGGATGGCTGGGCGTGGAAATGTTCTTCGTCATTTCGGGATTCATCATCCCGTACTCCCTCTATAAGGCCGGATATCGCCGCGGCGATTTCGGGCGCTTCCTGCTCAAGCGCATCGCGCGGCTCGATCCGCCCTACTTCGCTACTATCCTGCGCTGCCTGGCCCTCTCATACGTGGTGACCCTCGCGCCCGGATTTCGTGGCGCGCCGCCGCATTACACATGGCAGCAACTCGCAGCACACGTGGCCTACCTGAACTCGTTCGTGCATCTCGGATGGCTGAACGTGGTGCTCTCGTGGCACTATCGCTGGCCATTCGCGGCGAATCGCTGGTGTTCGTATCTGCCGGTATTCGTTGCGGGCATGCTGGCGTTTCAGTCGCGGGCCGGCCTGATCTCGACGCGCGCCCTGCTGGCGGGGCTGGCCGCGACCGCCGTTGCCGGTCCCATCGCCTGCGTGGGGATCGCCACCGCGCTCGGCATCCGCTTCGTGGAACTGCCCGCGTCGCGCCTCACGGGCTTAGGCGCCATCAGCTACTCGCTGTACTTGCTGCACGTCCCGGTCGGCGGCAAGATCTTGAACCTGGGCGGGCGTGTAGCGCACTCCACCGGCGCGATCGCATCGCTTCTGGCTGTCGCGGTAGGCGCGTCCATCGTGGCGGCGGCGATTTTCAACCGCTGGGTCGAGCTTCCTTCGCAGCGCCTTTCGGCATCGATTCGCTATCGCGATTGACACTTGCCCCGAATTACACGCACAATGTGAGGGTAATGCTGGGGGAATACGAATACCTGCTCCTGAGCGCCGCCGCCAAACTTGGCGAGAACGCCTACGGGGCAGCCATCCGCGCGGAAACCGGAAAGGCCACCGGCAGGCTCTGTTCGATCGGCGCGCTCTATACCACGCTCGACCGCCTCGAAGCGAAAGGACTCATCGAGACGTGGATGGGCGAGGCGACTCCGCAGCGCGGCGGCCGGCCGAAACGCATGGTGCGGCTTACCGCGGAGGGCCGGAAGGCGGCGGCGGCGTTCTATGCGGCGGTGATGCGGGCCAGCCGCGGTGTGGCGTGGGAGACATCGTGAGCGGATTCTCTTGGTGGCTGGCCGAGCGGCTGTCGCTCCTGCTCGATCCTGCGGAACGCGATGCGGTGCGCGGGGATCTCGCCGAATCGGGCGAGGGAGGCATCGCGGCGCTGGGTGGGATGGCGGGCCTGGTGGCGCGGCGGACGTGGTGGCCGGTATGCGCGCTCCTGTTGGCCACCGCCATGGGTTGGCGGCTCGTGCGCGAGTTAGACTGGCTGATCCGCCTGAGCGCCACTTACCTCTGGATGTACCTGGCCAACTGGCGCGCGGCCGATATCGGCAACTTGGGATTCTGGCGCGAGATGGCGATGGAAAGCCTGCGCCTCATGCTGCCGTGCCTGTTGCTGATGGCGGGTTCGCTCGTCGCGGGGATGGTCGTGAGCCGCGCCCGCCGGGGGGCCACCGCCGTATTTTGGATCGCGCTCGCTCTGGCGAACCTCGCGAATGTGCCGCGTGAACCGTTTCTGGCGCCGATCGCGCTGTACGCCTACGCATTCTCCGTATGGACCGGTGTCGTGATCTTGCCGGCGATCTTGGGACTGCGACTAATGCGCCACCGCCTGCCATAACCGGACGGCGTGTTCGATTAAGGAATCGCGGTCCTGCGGGAGGACGAAGCGCTCTCGCACCAGCTCATCGGCGGCAGCCGTCACGCGCTGTTTGTACTCCTCGAAGCTGGCGTAGCGTTCGGCAATCGATAGCCGCGGATCGTGCGTCGCCGTGCGCGCTTCTTTGGTGGGCACAAGCGGGAAGATGGACCCGTAATACTCGGCGAGTTCCGCGGGCGCTCCGCGTTCCGGCGCGCGCAGATTCCAGCCGGTGATCGTCGCTACGGGAACGGCCAGTTCGGGCAGGCGCACGCCGCCGAGATCGATGCCATCGGCGTCCACCTGCGGCAGTAGCACGGGAAACGCGCCCGCCACTCTCGGCGGCTCCACGAGGATTACGCCGCGCGCATCGAATTCCGCTCCGAAATCGAGCCGTCGCGCGACCCGCGGGTGCGGCGGAGTAAGCACGCCTCCGATTGCCGGAAAGCGCAGGCCCGCGAGGTCCGTCAGCTGACCGTCCGCAATGTGCGGATAAGCCGAGGGCGGCGGCGCTACGCCGTCCTTCACCCACGCTTCGATATCGGCCAGGAGTGCGCGCTGAATGGGGCGGTGGTCAACGGGATTGAGTTCGCTCAGCGTGCCGCGCCTAGCCAGCGGCAGCGATCCGGGAGTATGCTGCGCTCCGGCGATGAAGTAGATGCGGGTATCGGGCGAGACGGGTGCGTCGTGCTTGCCATCGGCGGTGACGTGGATGAGGGCGGCGGCGCGTCCCCAATATTCCGAGGAATTGTTGGTAAGGAACAATTTCGGCTGGACGCGGGCGGCACGCGCACGGTCGAGCAGCGATCCGGTCCGGCCAGCGACGGCGTCGGTTTCGGGAGTGTCGGTGAAGGGGAACAGGTCGGTGGGGTAGAAAACGTTGAGGTACGGCCAGCCATCGCGCGAGGGCTGGGCGTAGCGGAAGTTGAAGCTGCCGCGTCCGCCGCCGGCGACATCGGCCCATATACCGTCGAAGACTTTTCGGCCATTCTCGTCGGCATTGAACCCGTCATAGAGGAACTCGCGCAGCCAGCGCCCGCTCTGTGAAATGCCGAAGCCGATGGCGAGCGGAGTGGCGGAACGCGGACCCGTCCAGCCGCTCACTTCGCCGCCGTATTTCAGGAAGGAAACAAAGTCGCGGACGGCGGCGAGCCCCGCGCCGGCTACCACCGGATCCCTGCCCTGATAGACGAATTCGTAAAGTAAGCCGGCTTCGAAGCCGCCGGGCATTTCAAGCGACTGGCCGTTCGGGGCCACCAGGTAATTCGTCTCGGGAATCACGCGGGGAGCGGCGTCGAGGCCATTGCGGACGTATAGGGCCACGGGTTTGCCCACGGGAATCGCGTCCTGATTGCGATCGCCCAGCGGCATGGTGGTGACGCTCTTATCGGGCGTAAATTCCGACCGCACCAAGCCATCGGTCGGCGCGCCCGCGCGGTACTGGGGAGCGGCGAAATGAAGCGCATTGGCGTTGGACGCGGGGATGTCCCACTCCCAGCCGAGCCAGACGAGCGTGAAGCCTTGCTTCATCACCCACTGGTCGCCCAAGTCGTTGGCGCCGCGCGCGAGGTTGAAGCGGCTCAGCATGCCCTTGCCGCCGCGATTAGAGACCTCGAAAAGGACGGTTCCGTTGCTCTTGGCCGGGTCGGTCGGCTGGAGGATGTAGAAATCGGCGGCGCATTCGGCTTCGCCAGCGGCGTTGAGCAGCGCCAGATCGACATCGCGCACGATGCGGTTGGCGGATAGCGATGGTTTGAGGCCGAAGTGAACGCGCCCCACAATTCGCTGGTAGGCGCCATCGAGCACGGGAGTGCGCTCGGCGATTTCGATACTGCGGACGGCCGCGCCGGCGGTGGCGAGAGAGGCCAGCAGGGCAAGCGAAGAGCGAAACATAAGGTCGAGTCTAGCAGGCGGGGGGGAGTGACTTGAGGAAAGATTTGTGCTACGTTTCCGGCAAAGGAGTCAGCTATGTGGAATCGGCTGGTTCGCTTGTGCCAGAAACTGGCGGCGTGGGTAATGGCGCGCCCCCTGGAGTCGGCCCATCATCTTCCGCCGATGCGGCCGTATCAACCTTCTAATTTGCACGCCCGGCACCACTGAACTGAAAAGCACCGCTCCCTTGCTCGCCAAAGCGCGAGTGCGGTCGCGGCTCTTTAGGCGTTGAATAAAGAGCCGCGACTGCGAAGGAGCGGTGCCTTATGATTGCTCGGGACCCTAGTTGAAGAGCACGCGCGTTTTGGTACCGCCGAGCGTGATCTCGCGAACCACGTTCTGGTCGGGCCCGCCATTATACTGCACTTCGGTGTTGTCGAATTTCTTGGGGGCCTGTTCGATCTTGGCAGGGACATCGATCGATTTCTTGCCCATGCTGAAGGTGACTTTGTTGTCGCCGAGCAGCAGGCGATACTCGCCAGCCTGTAGCGTAGTTCCGCTGACAACGGCGGCCTTGAAGAATGTAACGTGAGCGACGGCGGGGACGGTGCCCGCAAAAACCACGAGAAGCGCCAGAATACTGAACGCCAGAACGAATTTGGTCAGCATATTTTCTCCTGAGCCAGGAAATTTGCCTTTTCTGAGGGCGGGCGGCTCATAACAATATTTTATTACCTGTTTATCTGAAACACAAGGAAAACTGTCAAAAAACACTACAGACTGTTGCAATTCGCAACGCCACACCAAGGTTAAGGCCATCAATTCAGGGGAAATGTGCAGGATTCCGTAACTTTTTTCGCCGATAAAGGTATAAGGTTCATGCGCTTGATCCATTTGCTCCCCTTTCTCGCGCTGATACCCGGCGCAATAGCCCAATCCGAAGCTCCGGCGCCCGTTTTCGATGTAGCCGACGTCCATTCCAGCCCCGCGGGCGTCCGCGATGGCGGCATTTACCTACATGCCAACCGGCTGGAACTGCATGGCGTTACCATGCTCCACCTGATCGCCACGGCTTGGGGAGTTCCCGAGGAGAAAGTCTTCGGCGGACCCAACTGGCTGGACACGGACCGCTTCGAAATCATCGCCCGGGCGGAAAAGCCGGTCACGACGGAAAACTTCCGCCCCATGCTCCAGGCGCTGCTGGCCGACCGTTTCGCCCTCAAGGTCCGCAACGAGGATAAGCCGGAGCAATACTATGTGCTCACTGCCACCAAGCACGTGCAGCTCAAGGAGAGCGCCACGCCGGGCGATCCGCAGTGCAAACGCGCCAATGGCGACGGCTACCTCGGATTGACTTGCCAGCACGTCACCATGGCCTACGTGGCGGAAGGACTCCCAGGTATCGCTCCCAATTACTTCAATCATCCGGTTGTGGACCAGACCGGGTTAACGGGGTCGTATGATGTGACGCTGAAGTGGACCGGCCGCGGACAACTCGGCAGCGCCGATCCCGACCATGCCGGCATTTCGCTTTTCGATTACCTCCAAAAGGAAATGGGAATCAAAGTGGAGCCGCTAACGAGACCGGCAAAGTCGCTGGTGATTGAGAGCGTCAACGAAACGCTCGCGCCGAACCCGCCCGGTACCCTCGAAAAGCTGCCTCCACAACCTACGGAATTCGAGGTGGCCGAAGTGCGGCCCAGCAAACCCGGAACGGAGCAGAATTTTGAAATGAAAAACGGCCGGATCCAGGCTTTTGCCGTGACACTCAAGGATATGGTCGGGTTCGCCTATAACCTGGACGATTATATGCTGCCGGGAGGCGAGAAGTGGCTGGATAGCGACAAGTTCGACATTATCGCCAAGACCGATCCGACGGCGACGGATGGAACGCTGCGGGCGATGCTGCGGACGCTGCTGGCCGAGCGGTTCCACTTTCAATCGCACTTCGAGGAGCAGCCGGTTTCCGTGTGGGCGCTAATGGCTCCCAAAGGCAAAGGTAAGCTGCGGGAGACCACGGGGGAAGAACACGCGGGCTGCACGCGCATACCGAAGGACGGCGCCTTCACGCTCACCTGCCGCAACACGACCATGGCGCAACTCGCCGCCAGGCTTCCGAATATAGGCGGGGCTGCGGGGTATTTGAGCGATCACCCGATGGTGGATTTGACGGGGCTCAAGGGATCCTACGATTTCGAGATCACCTGGTCGCCGCCGGCGCGCTTCGCGGCGGCCGGACGGGGAGTTCCAACTTCCACAGGGCCGGCAGTAGCGGCCGTGCCGACGGGCGGAGTGACGCTCTACGAGGCCATCGAAAAACAGCTCGGCCTTAAGCTGGCTGTGGGAAAACATTCCATGCCGGTAGTGGTGATCGACCACGCGGATCGACTGCCCGCGGAACAATGATTCCGCGCGCTCATTTCACTTCGAAGCTCGTGCTGGACGCGGCGATGTGATTCTGACCCGCCTCGCGCACCACGGCATGGATGGAGTAATTCCCCGGCGCGACAATAACGGATTGCGGGAAGGCATACGGGCCGCTGCGAATGCGAACCTCCGGGAGAGCCGCAGAAGGGAGTTGGCCCAGGAGCAGCGCGCTGAGGATCAGTTACGTGGCGTCGCAACGGCAGGGTGAGTGCAGGCATGCTGCACTGACGAACGCAGGGCTTGCGCGGTTTCGGAATCCCTGGACGCTGCCGGCGTGCGTTCGTCAAGCTGGGATCTTGTTATTGCGCTGGATATCGCGTGGCCGAATCTGCGGGTCGCCGTGCAGATTCGAAAGTCAGCTTCAGTCCCATCGCCTTGGCGACGGCGACAAGTGTGGAAAACCTCGGATTGCCCCGCGGCGAAAGCGCCCGATAAAAGCCCTCGCGCTCGATGCCCATCTTGGCCACCGTGGCAGGGCCGCGGGCTTCCGGTAGCAGGATGCGGAAAAACTCATCTTGAGCCGCGGATAAACGCGGATCAACGCCGATAAACCCTTGTTTTCAATCCGCGTCTATCGGCGTTCATCGGCGGCCACCCCTTTTTCCGCAAGCTGCTAAGCGGCGCAAGGCGATCAGCAGCACTCGGGGCTCGGCCTCGTCGTCCATCGCCGCCCTCAGGTATTCAGCCGCGAAGTCGGGGCTCTCGCGCATTTCGTGCGACATTGCTTCATCATGCGAGAAGCTGACCTTGTCCTTCATTTACCCCGTCTCCAGTCGATCTGGAATTCGAACGCAAAACTCCCCAAACAGAGCCGATCGAGACGCGCCGCAAACCTCGCCCTTGCTTCAGATCATCCAGGCTCGCCAGCTAAATACGGCGTCAAAAATAACTGCGCCTCCGCTCCCTTGCGGTCGCGGCTCAGCGACGACTTCGGAGCCATGACCGTAAGGAAGGGAGTGGTCATCTGAACGCGCAACCACCGGAGCCCGCGTCGAAATCACCTTCTCGGAGAATTACCCCAAAATCCCCAGCTTTTTCCCCACCTTGCGGAACACCTCGAGCGCCCGATCGAGTTCCGGTTTGGTATGCGTCGCAGTCACGATCGTGCGTACGCGAGCCTTCCCTTTGGGGACGGTCGGGAAGCCGATGCCGGTGGCCAGAACGCCTTCGGCAAACAGCTCGCGCGAAAGCTGGTGCGCCGCGGCAGCTTCACCCACGATCACGGGTGTAATGGGCGTTTCGCTGATGCCGGTATCGAACCCCGCATCGGTGAGCCCTTTCTTGAAATAGCGCGTGTTGTCCCAGAGTAATTCGATGCGTTCGGGTTCCTGCTCGAGCACGTCGAAGGCGGCCAGGCACGATGCGGCGACAGCAGGCGGGTGAGAAGTCGAGAATAGAAACGGCCGGGCGCGATGGTACAGAAACTCGATGAGATCGCGCGAGCCGCAGACATACCCGCCAAGCACTCCGATGGCTTTCGAGAGCGTGCCCACCTGCACGTGCACGCGCCCGTGAAGTCCGAAATGATCGACGGTGCCACGCCCGTTTCGTCCCAGGACGCCGGAAGCATGCGCGTCGTCCACCATCATGATGGCGCCGTGTTTTTCGGCGGCTTCGGTGAGGCCGGGCAGCGCGCCGATGTCTCCGTCCATGGAAAAGACGCCATCGGTGATGACGAGCTTGCGGCCGGGGACGGAATCGAGTTCGGTAAGGATTTTCTCCGCCGCGGCGACGTCTTTGTGGGGGAAGACATGGATTTTGGCGCGCGACAAGCGGCAGCCGTCGATAATGCTGGCGTGGTTCAATTCGTCGGAAATGATGTGGTCTTCGGGAGTCAGGATGGCAGAGACAGTGCCGGCGTTGGCGGCGAATCCCGATTGGAAGACGACGCAAGCTTCCGAATGTTTAAAATCCGCGATGCGCTCTTCGAGCTGCATATGAATGCTCATGGTGCCCGAAATGGTGCGGACTGCCCCGGATCCGACCCCGAATTTCTCCGTCGCGGCTATGGCGGCGGCGCGGAGTTTGGGGTGGGTGGTGAGGCCTAAATAGTTGTTGGAAGCGAGGTTAATGACCTGTTTGCCGTCGAAGGTGGATTCCGCGGCGCTCTCGCTCTCGAGGACGCGGAGCCGCTGGTAGGTGCCTTCGTGACGCCATTGCTCGAGTTGGTCGTGAAGATAAGAAAGAGGATCGCTCATAATTGCAGCTTCCGGTAGGCGCGGGAAAAGTGGAGGAGGGGCGAGCCGTCGCGAACGCGGGTGGACACCATCCTGCCCAAAAGAATATCGTGATCGCCCGCGGGAATGCGTTGATCGACATGGCATTCGATGGCGGCGAGGACGCCATCGAGGAGGGGAACGCCGTGCGCTCCCAGGGTCCAGTTGACGCCTTCGAAACGGTCCAGACCCTTGCGCGCGAAGCGCTCCGACAGAATCTGCTGGTCTTCACTTAAAATGTTGATTCCGAAGAAGCTGGCGGCACGGAAGGTATCGATCAGGCTGACCGCATGACCCAGGCAGATGGAGATCAGCGGCGGCTCGAGGGAAACCGAGACGAAAGAGCTTACGGTCAGGCCATGTGGCTGGCCTTCGGCGTCCAAAACTGTGGCGACGGTCACGCCGGTGGCGAAGCGCGCGCAGGCGGCGCGGAATTCCTCACTGGACACGGCCGCCGGACGCCCTGTGAATCCCTCGCTTGACATGTAGATAAATTCAATCATATCATGTGGTTGAACGGTACAAAAAATCAGGCTACTAAACCGCCGGCAGCATCGCATTCGTTTACCAAGGAGGATGTTTTGATCAAGCTGGACATCATCAACGAAGTGGTAAATCGGACTGGAATCACGAAAACCAAAGCCGAAATGGCGGTAGAGACGGTCTTTGAATCGATGAAGAAGGCCCTGGAACAGGGCGACCGCATTGAATTGCGCGGATTTGGAGTCTTCAATGTCAAGCCGCGCAAGACCGGTATCGGCCGGAATCCGCGCACCGGCGCGGAGGTTTCCATTCCGCCGGGAAAGGCCGTGCGATTCAAGCCCGGAAAAGAACTGCAGACGCTGCAGTAGTGCGCCGGCGTGGCGCATACCGCCGGGTGGCGGTTGATTGTGTCCTCCCAAGAATTCTCTCCTGCGCCATATCCCGTTTACGCCGACAGCGGAGCGGGAAATGGTTATGTCTGGCCGGTACCGCGCACGCGCGACCGGCGCTGGCTGCACACCTTGCTCTTCGTGCTCACGCTGCTCACAACGACGGCGGCGGGCGCAGCCATGCAGATGGATTTCAACCGCAATCTGCCATTCGATGTCGAAAGGGCGTTTGTGCGGGCCTATCCCTGGCTCTGGCACCATCCGTCGGGGCTCTTGCTGGGGCTGCCGTTCTCGCTGACGTTGCTCGCGATCCTGCTGGCGCACGAATTCGGCCATTACCTGGCGGCGAAATATCATCACGTGGACGCGAGCCTGCCGTTTTTTGTGCCGTCGCCTTTGCTCGGGACCTTCGGGGCATTCATCAAAGTACGATCGCCGATCTACAGCAAGCGGGCGTTGTTCGATATCGGTATTTCGGGCCCGATCGCGGGGTTCATTTTTCTGTTGCCGGCGCTGTCGATCGGAATCGCGTTTTCCAAAGTCATCCCCGGAATCGCCAATCAGGGCATGCTAATCTTCGGGATTCCGCCGCTCCAGCGGCTGATGGAGTGGATCGTATTACCGGGCACGCCGGCGGCGGATATTTATCTCCATCCGGTGGCGCGGGCGGCATGGGTCGGGATATTTACCACGGCGCTCAATCTGCTGCCCATCGGACAATTGGACGGCGGGCATATTTTGTATTCCTTTTTCCCCACCCGGCACCGCATGGCGTCGCGCGTCATGGCCGCGCTGCTGCTTCCGCTGACCTACTTTTGGTGGGTGTGGGCCTTATGGGCGATCGGGATGTTGTGGCTGGGGAAATACCATCCGGTGATCGTGGACACGGCGAAAATGAGCTCCGGGAGGCGGAAACTGGGGTGGTTGGCGGTGGCCATTTTCCTTTTGTGTTTCATGTTCGCACCGGTCAGCAACGGCTAGCGCGACAACCATGAAAATCACCGCGACCATCATCACTCTCAACGAGGAGCGCAATGTGGCTCGCGCCATCGAGAGCCTGCGCTGTTGCGATGAGATCCTGATTGTCGACAGCGGTTCGACCGACCGCACCGTGGAGCTCGCCGAAAAGCTCGGCGTTCGGGTGCTGGAGGCCGGCTGGTTGGGGTATGCCGCGCAAAAGAACTGGGCGGCCGAGCACGCCGTCAACGAATGGATCCTCTCCCTCGATGCCGACGAGGCGCTGAGCGAGGCCCTGGAAGCGGAAATCTGGAATCTCAAAAAGACCGGACCGGATTGCGACGCCTACACCATGCCGCGGCTGGCGCGTTACCTGGGACGGTGGATCTATCATTCCGGATGGTATCCCGACCGCAAGGTGCGGCTCTACCGGCGCGACAAGGCCAAGTGGGTTGGCGATTTCGTGCACGAAAGCGTCCAGCCGCGCGGCCGCCTGGGCCATTTGCAGAGCAATATTCTGCATTTCACCTGCGATTCGCTTTCCGAGCATGTCAAGACCATGGACCGCTACACCACGCTGGCGGCGCAGGAACTGGCGGCGCGCAAAGTGAAGGTGCCGCTGTCGCGCATGATCTTCGACCCGGCGTGGGCCTTTCTGAAAAGCTATTTCGTGCAGCGCGGCTTCCTGGACGGGCCCGAAGGACTCACCATCGCCCATATGGCCGCGTTCTACACCTTCCTCAAGTATTCCAAAGCGAGAAACATGAGCTAATGCGCATTCTGCACCTGGATGGCGGGAAGGAATTGCGCGGCGGCCAATGGCAGGTGCTGCGGCTCATCGAGGGTCTTTTTAAGGCAGGAGTGGAATCGACGCTGCTCGCGCGGCGCAACTCTCCGCTCTATCGGGTGGCGTACGAACGGGGCTGGCACGTGGAGCCTTTGGGAGTCGCGAGGGCGATGGCGCTGGCCCGGCGCTACGATCTGGTGCACGCCCACGATGCCCACGGCCATACGGTGGGCGCGATCGCGAGCCCCGGGAAGCTGGTGGTGTCGCGCCGCGTGGCGTTTCCCATAGGATCGAGCCTGAAATACGGCTGCGCGCGGCACTACCTGGCAGTATCGGAGTTCGTCAAGGGCGTACTCATCGAGGGCGGCGTGCCGGAAGAGAAAATCAGCGTGGTGTACGACGGCGTCCCCCTGCTCGAACCATCGGCCGGCACACAATTGATGGCGCCGGCATCGGACGATCCGCGGAAGGGGTCGGCTTTGGCCCGGGAAGCGGCAGCCGCAGCCGGCGAGCACCTGCGCTTCTCGAACGATCTCATCCGCGATCTGCCGGAGGCCGCGATTTTCCTCTACATCACCGCCAGCGAGGGCCTGGGATCGGGCGCGCTGCTGGCCATGTCCGCCGGCGTGCCGGTAATCGCGAGCAACGTGGGCGGATTGCCGGAGGCGGTGATCGATGGCGAGACGGGTTTGCTGGCCGGACCGGGGGAGATTGCAGGTGCGATCCGCCGGCTGCGCGGCAATCCGGCTTACGCGTGCGGCCTCGGAGTGAACGGACGTAAGCGGATCATCGAAGAATTCACTGTCGAGCACATGGTCCGGCGTACCATGGAGATTTACCGGCGGGTCCTCAAATGATGGAAGCGATTCTGGCGCTGCTGTTCGGATTGATTATCGGCAGCTTTCTCAATGTCTGTATTTACCGGTGGCCGCGCGATCTTTCCGTGGTGCGTCCGCGCTCGCACTGCACATCCTGCGAAAAGACGATCGCCTGGTACGACAATGTGCCGGTGGTCAGCTATTTCGTCCTGGGCGGGCGGTGCCGGCATTGCGGGGCTCGCATTTCGTGGCGCTATCCGGTGGTGGAACTGGCGACCGGCCTGCTCTTTTTCTACTTCGTGTACACCAACGGAGTCACGGCTCTAGCGCTCAAGATGTGCGTTTTTTCGGCTCTGCTGGTGGGACTGGTGTTCGCCGACCTGGAAGAACGGATCCTGCCCGACGAGATGACCAAGGGCGGCATCGTACTGGGGCTGATTTTCGCGTGGTTCGTCAGGCTGGAAGACATCGGCAGCCAGGCGATGCTGGGGATCATGCAATGGTGGTTCGGCCTGCACGTTCCCGCGAAGTACGATTCGCTGGCGCAGGTGGCGATCGGCGCGGCGCTTCCCGCGTTCTTTTTGTGGATCGGCGGCTTTTTGTACGAGAAAGTGCGGCATCGCGAAGGATTGGGATTCGGGGACGTGAAGCTGATCGCCATGGTGGGGGCGTTTCTGGGACTGCAGGCGGCTCTCACCACCCTGCTGCTCGGGTCGATCGCGGGCGCCGTCATCGGGTTCACTTACATCAAACTCACGCACAAGGATCCCTCCAATTACGAACTGCCGTTCGGCACTTTCCTGGGGATCGCCGGGCTGGTGGCGGGAATCTGGCCTAAGGGAATGTAAGCTCGCGCAAAGGATACTGAGATTCTTCTTTGCGCCTTTGCGGCTTTGCGTGAAAATCGATTTGGTGCGAATGGCATGCTCCTCGGGTGGGTGACGCGCCCACCGGCCAAAAAGCCCAGTTTTTGTGTTCTTGTTCGGCAGCACTACCGCGGGGATTGCCGGGCTGGTGGCGGGACTCTGGCCGAAGGGACGTACGCGGGATTTCGCGCAGAGCAACCAGAGTGAGAGTTTTCTTTGCGCCTTTACGGCTTTGCGTGAAAATCGATTTGGTGCGAATGGCATGCTCCTCGGGTGGGTGACGCGCCCACCGGCCAAAAAGCCCAGTTTTTTCACGCAGAGGCGCAGAGAACGCA
>Ga0181521_10000689_pt1 | contig 41925 bp, 38 predicted proteins | sample PEATcosm2014_Bin_32_FD_119764 | JGI IMG/M metagenome (GOLD analysis project Ga0181521, IMG submission 119764) | Peatland microbial communities from MTU Mesocosm Facility, Houghton, MI, USA - PEATcosm2014_Bin02_60_metaG | ecosystem: Environmental > Terrestrial > Soil > Wetlands > Peat | place...
TCCAGCAGACCGCCGCCGAGCAGCGCCGATTGCTCCAAGTGGTGGTGGAAAAGGCGGCTTGGCAGGACGGCACGTTGCGAACGACCCTGTTCGAACCGTTCGATATCTTGCGCCATTCGAACCAGGAAAGTTATAGAAAAGAAAAGGAGAACGGCGGGTCTGGACGCGACATGGAAATTTGGCTCCCCGGCATGGATTCGAACCACGATTCACGGCTCCAAAGGCCGCTGTCCTACCATTAGACGACCGGGGAATTTTCGGGAACTGCTTCGTTCAGTTTAACCATTCCCGACTCGCACCCGCAACGAGTCTGCTAGAATCGCCTTCGGAAGCCAGTCTTGGCTGGTGCTGGGCGCGGGCTTCAAACCCGTTGTGCGGTACTTTGTGCCGCGGGTGGGTTCGACTCCCACTGGCTTCCGCCACCCATTCTGCAAGCCCTACCTCAACCCTCTCAACCGAGTGGTACGATCCTCCCTAAAGTCCTGTTTGTTTGTATCAGTACTAAAACCGCTATTGGGAACCACGCCGAATTGTTAACTTTGGGATACTCTGGAGGCATAGTAGTTTGAGTCGCACCGATTCCGACGGGCCTCACCTCAGCTCACGCCGGGAACGGTCCGGTTGAGGATCCGGACGTTCCAAACAGCGCCGCGCCACCCGAACCGTCGTTACCCTGGCCTCCCGGCCAGCGACGAACCTTTTGATGAGGGGAGTTACGGATATGCCGAATGGCGCAAAATTGAGCCCATCGCGCGAAATGGAAGATGCATTAATGTATCTTCCGCGCAAGGGCGTCACCGATTATCGCAAAGGACAGATCGTTTTTGACGAGCACCAGCCGTCCAAGGGCCTGCACTTGGTCGTGCAGGGCCGCGTTAAAGTGGCTATCCCGCTCGACAACGGAATCCAAACCGTGGTCGATATCTTCACAACCGACGATTTCTTCGGCGAAAGTTCGCTGTTGGGTTCGTCCCCATACTCCGAACGCGCCGTCGCCCTCGACAATGTCAGCGTGATGTCCTGGACGGACCAGGAGATTGAGGAGCAGGTGGAACGCCAGCCTCGCCTGGGCATCGCCCTGCTTCAGATGCTGGTGAAGCGCGGATTGGATTACGAAGAGCGTTTGCAAAGTTTTGCGCTGGACCAGACTCCCGAACGGATGGTGCGTTCTCTGCTGCGCTTCGCCGACCGCTTGGGCAGCCGGACCGAGGATGGATCCATCAAGATTCCGCCGCTGACCCATCAGGTGATTTCCGAGTATGTCGGCACGTCCCGGGAAATCGTCACGTTCCACATGAATCACCTTCGCCAGAAAGGCTACCTGCGATATTCGCGCAAAGGCATTCAAGTTTATTCCGACGCCCTCCGCGAGCATCTGCAGACCCAGACGCACGAGGGAAACTGGCGGGCGCCGGGTGCGGCGGAGGAGAAAGCGCTTTCCGCTGGAGAGCGGACCTATTAACTCCGGTCAATACCGGAATATTGTCTAAATTCAGGCAAAAACAGCCATTTACAGGCTGGCTGCCGCGGTTTACATTGAGATTGAACCGAGGCAGCTATGAAGTATTTGCGGATGGTTTCCATGCTGGCCGTGGCGGGCGGTTTTTTGCTCGCCGCCGCCGACGGTCCAGGCGAAACGCCCAGCGGCAAGGGTGGCGCAGACCGCTCCGCGCCCGAACGCGTGTCGGCCATTCCGCCGGTTCTGCGCAATTTCGAGCCGGCCGATACCGGCATCGTGGTGCTTCCGGGCCCCGCAACCACCGCGCCCGCGCCCCCACCGGCTCCCGCTAAGCCGGTTCTGGCAAAGGTGGTGATTGCCTCGAACACCGTGCCGCGCCCCGATCCGGATCGCCCCATTCTGCGCCGCGCCCCCCGCCCCATCTTTCCCGACGAATTCGAGAAGGACAGCGCCGCCTTCTGCCACAAACGGATTGGCCAATGGACGGCGGACCAGGCGCGCGGTCTCTTCGGCGCTCCCAAATCGCAACGGGCCGCCTATGACGACCGTGAATCCGTCAATGGCGAAATCCTGGCCTTTTCCGATCCCACCGGCCGCTATAAGCAAATTGAACTCGATTTCGAGAGCGATACCGGCGCCTTGCGCACCGTTTTTGTCTATCCGTGGAAAATGACGTGGCAGGAATGCCGCCGCGCATTCGGCGTCAATGTCACCGCAACCGAGGCCAATAAAGGCCGCATGTTCTATTCCTATCTGAATCGCCGCCTGGATGTCCTGGTGGATCACGCCGGCCAGGTGATCAGCCTCGGAATGTACTGATTTTCCTTCGAAAACTCGAAACCGGAACCCGGCGTGCCACGTTAACACATTAGAGTTACGGAAGCGCCCGTTTGGGCGTATAGTGTAGCTATCAGGAGTTTTCGGACGATGAAACGCAAATCCGCAAGGCTCGTGGCTATCCTGGCTTCTCTCGGCGTGCTGTCGCTGAGCGGTCTGGCGCAGGATACCAATACCAATTCCGGTACCCAGGACACCACTGACACCAGCACCCCCACTACCACCACCAAGACCAAGAAGCTGAACCCCAAGGACGACCCGGACGCCATCGGAAATCGCCAGGTTGGCCAAGGCGTAAACTTCTATTCCCTGGAAAAGGAAATCGCCCTGGGCAAGCAGTTGGCCCAGGAAGTGGAGCGCCAGGCCAAGGTTATCGAAGATCCCGTCATTGCGGAATACGTAAATCGCCTGGGTCAAAATCTCGTTCGAAATTCCGATGCCAAGGTGCCCTTCACCATCAAGGTGCTGGATACCGAAGAGGTGAACGCTTTCGCTTTGCCTGGCGGCTTTTTCTTTGTGAATTCGGGCCTGATTCTCAAGGCCGATAGTGAATCGGAGTTGGCCGGCGTCATGGCGCATGAAATTGCCCACGTGGCGGCGCGGCACGGAACCCGGCAAGCCACCAGGGGCGATATCGCGCAGATCGCCATGATTGCCGCGTCCATCGCGCTCCCTTACGGCTGGACCGGTTATGCCATCCGGCAGGGCGCCGGCTTGGCCATCCCCATGGGTTTTCTGGCCTTTTCGCGCGGCAATGAAGCGGAAGCCGACCATCTTGGACTGCAGTATATGTACAAGGCCGGCTACGATCCCCTTTCCTTCGTAGACTTCTTCGAAAAGATCCAAACACTCGAGAAGAAGAAGCCCGGCAGCGTGGCCAAGGTTTTCTCGACCCACCCCATGACCGACGACCGCATCAAGGCGGCCCAGAAGGAAATTCAACTGGACCTCAAGCCGCGGCCGGAATACGTCGTCAACACCAGCGAATTTAACGACGTGAGGAACCGCTTGGCTATGCTGCACGGCCACCGCCAAATCAATAATTCCGATCCCACGCGTCCCACCCTGCGCCGCTCCCCCGGCAGCGGGAACGGCCCGGTCGACTCGAACGATGGCACCACTAAGACCGACGATTCCGACCGTCCCACGCTCAAGCGCCGCGACGGCGGTGACGGCGGCAGTGGCAACGGCAACGGCGGCAACCAGTAAGCAACCGGAAAATTATCCAACTCCCAGGGCCGGATGCTCCTCATCCGGCCTTTGATTTTTTGGGCCGGCCCGGGGCTTGGGTGGGCAAGCTTGCCAGGCGGGCGCAGCCCGGCAACCGGCTGAAGCCGGCGTTACCCCATCTGAAAGATAGGGTTGCAGCGTCCAAAAGATAGCGGTTTCGAACCTTCGCCGCCCGCTACCCTCAAAGAATCGGAGTTTCTTCCGTCCGCTCATGATTCGCAGGGTCGTCGAATTCGCACTCAACAATAGGTTTCTGATTGTCGCCCTGGCGATTCTTCTCTTCGTCTGGGGTATCATTTCGTTCAAGAACCTGCCTATCGAAGCCTATCCCGATGTCGCCAACAACTACGTTCAGGTGATTACCCAGTGGCCGGGGCGCGCCGCCGAGGAAGTCGAGCAGCAGGTCACCATTCCCATCGAGATCGTCATGAATGGGCTGCCCCATTTGCAGCATCTCCGTTCCACTTCGCTGTTCGGCCTCTCCAGCCTCATGCTGATCTTCGATGACGATTCCGATAACGATTGGAACCGGCAAAAAGTACTCGAACGCCTCTCCGGTATAACCCTTCCCGACAACCTGCAACCGCAAATCGGCACCGATTACAGTCCCGTCGGCCAAATCTACTGGTACTCGCTCCACAGCACCAATCCGCAATACGACCTGATGGAGCTGAAGTCGCTCGAGGATTGGGTGCTGGAAAAGCAGTTCAAATCCGTTCCCAACGTGGTGGACGTCAGCAGCTTCGGAGGCATCACCAAGGAATACCAGGTGCGCCTGGATCCCGATAAGCTGATCGCCTACGGCCTCAGCCTCTCGCAAGTCGAGCAGCAACTCGGGAACAACAACGTCAACGCAGGCGGCAGTTTCATCGAAGAGGGCCTGCAGCAGGTCAACGTGCGGTCGCTCGGGCTGGTCAAGCACGTCGGCGATATCGCCGAAACCGTGGTCAAAACGCAAAACGGAACGCCCGTCCGCATGGGCGACATCGCCACCGTGGTGCAAGGCCCCAAAATCCGCCTGGGGAGAATCGGCAAAGCCATTCACCGCAAGGATGGAGTCATTCTGGATAACGACGATGTCATCGAGGGCATCGTGCTGCTGCGCAAAGGCGCCAATTCCGACGAAACTCTCGCGGCCATTCACGACAAAGTGAAGGAACTCAACGAGACCATTCTGCCCAAAGGCGTCAAAGTGGTGCCGTTCCTGGATCGCAGCGACCTGGTCGATTTAACCACCGAAACCGTGCTGCACAATCTCACCGAAGGCATCATCCTGGTGGCCATCATCCTGTTCCTGTTCCTGGGGAACGCGCGCGGCGCGCTGGTGGTCGCGATGACCATTCCGTTCTCGCTGCTGTTTGCCTCCATCTGCCTGGATTTGCGCCACATTCCCGCCAACCTGCTGTCGCTGGGCGCGCTGGATTTCGGCATGGTGGTGGATGGCGCGGTCGTCATGGTGGAGAACATCGTGCGCCACATGGGCCGCGCCGAACAATCGCGCCCGGCTCTCGACCGCATCCGCGAAGCCGCCTTCGAAGTGCAGCGCCCGGTCTTCTACGCCATCGGCATTATCATTACCGCCTACCTGCCCATCTTCACGCTGCAGAGCGTGGAAGGCCGGCTCTTCAAACCCATGGCGTGGACGGTGGCGTTCGCACTGCTGGGCGCGCTGATCTTTTCCATGGTTCTGGCGCCGGTGCTGTGCAGTTTTCTTTTCCGCCGGCAAACCCGCGAGTGGCGCAATCCCGTATTGATCTTCCTGACCAATCGCTATCGCGAGGGTGTGCGCTGGGCCATCCGCGTGCGCTGGGTAACGGTGGGCGTGGCCATCGGGTGCTTCCTGACGGCCATGTACATCTTTTCCAGCGGCATCATCGGTTCGGAGTTTCTGCCGCATCTGGATGAAGGCGCCATCTGGGCGCGCGGCACGCTGGCTCCCAGCACCGGCCCCACCGAAGGCAACCGGCTCATGACTCAGGCGAGGGTTATATTCGCATCTTTCCCGGAGGTCACCCAGGTGGTCTCACAGGTGGGCCGTCCCGATGACGGCACCGATACCACCGGCTTTTTCAATACCGAATATTTCGTCGATTTGAAACCTAAAGCGCAATGGCGCCCCATTTTCCGCCAGGATAAAGTCGAACTGATCAATGCCATGGATCGGGAAGTGGAAAAACTGCCGGGCGTGTTATGGAACTTCTCCCAGCCGATTGCCGACAACATGGAAGAAGCCGTCAGCGGCGTCAAGGGCGAACTGGCCATCAAGATTTATGGCGAGGATCTGAAACTGCTCGAACACACCGGCGACCAGATCGTAAACGTGATGCATAACATTCGCGGCGTTGAGGACCTGGGACTGTTTCGCGTGATCGGCCAGCCCAACCTGAACTTCGCCGTGGACCGTCCCCAGGCGGCGCGCTATCAGATCAACACGGCCGACGTGCAGGATGCCATTCAAACCGCGGTCGGCGGCAATGCGCTTACCCAGGTGTTGGATGGCGAGCGGCGCTTCGACCTGATGCTGCGCTACGCCGCCCCGTACCGGGACACTAAAGAAGCCATCCAGAACATCCGCATGCTGGCGCCCACCAACGAACGCGTTTCTCTAGCCCAGCTTTGCGACGTCAAAACCGAGGATGGCGCTTCGGAAATTTACCGCGAAGAAAACTCGCGCTACGTGGCCATCAAGTACAGCGTGCGCGGCCGCGACCTGGGCAGCACCGTCGAAGAGGCCATCAAAAAGGTCGGCCAGCAGGTCAAACTTCCGGAGGGTTACCGCATCAGTTGGGCCGGCGAATACGCCAGCCAGCAACGCTCGCAGAAACGCCTGGCGGTGGTCCTGCCCATCACCATCCTGGTGATTTTCCTGATCCTGTACGGCATGTTCCACTCCTTCAAGTGGGCGTCCCTCATGCTGGCCAATATCGCCATGGCGCCGCTCGGCGGCCTGCTCGCATTGTTGGTCACGGGCACGCATTTCAGCGTATCCTCGGGCGTGGGGTTCCTGGCGCTGTTCGGGGTGTGCGTGCAGACCGGCGTCATCATGCTGGAATACATCAACCAGCTTCGCGCGCGCGGCCACTCGGTGATCGATGCGGCGGTGGAAGGCGCGGTGCTCCGCTTGCGCCCCATCATGATGACCACCCTGGTGGCTACCTTGGGGCTGCTACCCGCCGCCATGTCGCACGCCATCGGATCGGATTCCCAGCGCCCCTTCGCCATCGTAATTGTGGGCGGCCTGATGCTGGCCATGGTGATGAACATCTTCCTGCTGCCCACCTTGTATGTGTGGGCCGCCGGCGAAGGCGACGTGCTGCCGGAGCCCGAAGCCGAGTTCGAAGAAAGCAATTAATCTTGGGGAGCAACCGAAAGGCGAAGGATCGGAGATCTTTCGGGGCGGAGTCCTGTGTCCTTTCCAATCTTCGAGAGCGCCGCTGGGCCGGCTTCTTCGCCGTCGTGAAAGCAGAATGTGAAGTCAGGCCCGCTTCTTCAGCGTCCAACCGAGGCGCGGCAGGGGAGCATACACTCGCTTTGCCTTGGTGGCGCGCCAGGTGCTCAAGCGGCAAAAGGGATCTTCAGCCGCTCGGGGACCTCCTCGCCGCTTTCGATCGTGTCAGCCAATACCTGAAGGGCGATTGACTTCACTTTGCGCACCGCCGCGCTGGGCTGCTGTCAGTCGCTCGGCATCGCTCGCATCCAGCCGCTCGCGGACTTGGTGGTTCGGGTGGGCCGCCCGCATATTTAGCCTGTCTGGAGGCAATGATCCGATCCGTTGACCTGCTTTCGGCTCTAGTACCCAAGCAGGGGCGCCAGTTTGGCTCGCACCTCGTCGATCACTTCATTTGTGCAGTGCCCGACCTTTTTGGCGCGGCGCGCTTTCCAGTCGATGCTCTTGACATGGTCGGCCAGGATAACGCCGGTTGCGCCGTGGCCGGAGGGAACAGCCACCTCGAAAGGGTAGCCTTTCGACTGATTTGTGATTGGGCATGCCAGGGCCAGACCGGATTTTGCGTTGTATACTCTCGGACTCAGGACCAGTGCCGGGCGCCGGCCTGCCTGCTCACGGCCAGCTTGAGGGTCGAACGTCAACCAGACAAAATCGCCGGCTTCCGGCACAAAAGCCGCCATCACCAGGATTCCTCGCCTTGTGGCCGTCCCCAGTCTGTTTCCCGGTGACGGTTCTTGGGCGTGATCCGAGCGACGAGTTCTGACAATTCGTACCGTCGACGGGTCGGGCGCAAGACGATGCCACCGTCACTGTTGAGGTCCAGCGCCACGCAATCTCCCTCACCAATGCTGGCCTGTTTGGCCATCGCCAGCGGAATCCGAACAGCCAGGCTGTTTCCCCATTTCGAAACGGTCGTCTCATTCCGCATATGTATCTACTTTGAGTATACGGGCGATTGCCACTCGATTCAAGCCCGACATGCCCTGGTCTGGAACTTGGCTGGAAAACGTCCGACGCTGACATCCGGCCGACTACGCGATCGCTCCTGCCGAGCGCCGTGGTGTTGACCGGCATAATCCTACGCCAGGCGGCCGCCGCCCGGAATATATCCGTGGCGCAGGCCCGCGTGTCTCCTGCCCCGCGCACGCCACCTCCCCGGTCGCGTTCTTCACGCACCCCGCAAATATTTCCAGGCCCGCCGCGCAACGATCAATTCCTCGTTCGTCGCCAGCGCCAGCACCGTCACACGCGAACGCTCCGCCGAAACCGCGCGATCGCCCGTTCCCGTTTCGTTGCCCGCCGCGTCCAGCTCGATCCCCAGAAACTCCAGCCCCTGGCAGCACGCCGCGCGCAGCCGCGCCGAGTTCTCGCCGATTCCGCCGGTGAACGCCACCGCATCCAGGCCGCCCATGGCCGCCGCATACGCTCCGATGGTTTTCTTCACCTGGTACGCGAGTACCGCCATCGCCACTTCGGCGCGCCGGTTGCCCTGCGCCGCCGCGGCTTCCAGATCGCGCACGTCGCCGCCCGCCACGCCGGAAAGTCCCGCCAGCCCACCGCCCGTGGCCAATTGCTTGCGCACCTCTTGCGGATTCCACCCATGCCGCTCCATCATGTACAGCACCGCGAACACATCCAGGTCGCCGTGCCGCGTGGCATTCTCCAGTCCCGATTGCGGCGAGAACCCCATGGTGGTATCGATCGATTTGCCGCGATCGATGGCGCACATGGAAGAGCTGCCGCCCAAGTGGCAGCTCACCAGGCGAGTTTCGCGCCCCAGCATGGCCGCCACTCTCTCGGCGACATATTGGTGCGAGGCGCCGTGAAAACCGTACTTGGCCACTCCCTCGTCCAGCCACGCTTGCGGCACTCCGTAGAGCCGCGCGTACTCCGGCATGGTGGCGTGAAATTCCGGTTCGAACGCGGCCACGATGGGTATGCCCGGCATGGCTTCGCGGAACGCCTCGATGGCCGTCAGATAGATGGCATTGTGCGCCGGCGCCGCCGGCAGAAACTGGCGCAGCCCGTCCACCACGCCATCGTCCACTAGAAAAGTTCCGCGGTATCTGGGTCCCGCGTGCACCGCTTTCAGCGCGATAGCGTCGATGGGCGCGCCTGCGATGCGGATCTCCGCGATGGCGTCGCGGCAATTGTTCACGCGCTCGATTCGCCCCTTGCCCAGCACCGTCTCCGACGGCATTTCGAGCAATTGATACTTCAGCGAAGTGGAGCCTAAGTTGGGAATGAGAAGGTTCACTGCGAGGAAATCTTAACACGCCGCGCGGGAGGTGACAGGCGAAAGCGCCCGTCCACTCTATGTCGCCGAATTGCGCCAGGGGGAATGTTCGTGGGGAGTCGCAGGCGCCACCGAGCGGCGCACGCCGCTCCTGCGCGCCTCCGCGCGGCGGTGTTCTTCCGCCGTGCGCGCGTCGGCGTGCGCGCGCAGATCCGCGCTGGTGAGCTGGTGCTCGCCCTCGCAGCTATTTTCCAGATCCGCCGTCAGTTTACTGGCGCATAACGAGGGGCCTTCCTGAATTCCCACGTGATGCTCCAGAAACAGCGCCAGGTCCGCGGTGACGGTGAACTCTTTATTGGGCTGGCCTTTCTCCACAACGTCGAACCGGTATGCCCGTGCGTTCTTCAGTTGCTCGAATCCCAGATACCTGATCTGCATGAAGCCCCCCTTTGGAGCCACCGTCCCCGGTCCCCAAATTTACCAGCGAGGTTCGCGCCGCCGGCCGCCTCCGCCGCCTCCACCGAAGCCGCCGCGTCCACCGCCGCCGCCGCCCTGCGGCTTCGGCCGGGCTTCGTTCACGTTCAATGCGCGTCCATCCAGCTCCGTGCCGTTGAGCGCCGCAATCGCCTGGTCCGCCTGCGCGGAATCCGACATTTCGACGAAAGCGAACCCGCGCGAACGGCCGGTATCGCGGTCCGTAACTACACTCACCCGGTCTACCGTCCCAAACCGCTCGAACAAAGCGCGTATGGTGGAATCGGTGGCCGAAAAATCCAAATTGCCTACGAAAATGTTTTTCATCGTTTCTCTCTTGTCTTTCAATTGTGCGGGCTAGGAACGGCAGATTTGAACTTCGGCCAAGTTCTTTGCGGACTCTCAAAAGGCACAATCAGTGTAGCACGTTTGCGCCGCCGTTATTGGATGAAGGCCAGCTTGCGCAATGAGCCGGCCGGTTCGTCGCCGTCGAATTTCACCAAGGCAAGCTTCTCGCGGCCGTTCTCAATGGCCACGCCGAACGGGTACGCGGTATAGCCGAAAACCTGTTTCAGCTTCGCAAAATCCGTGGACACGACCGCGTGCAGCCCGGTCTCCTGCAGAAACTGCTGCGCGAACCGCGCCTGCTCCACCGGAATCGCCACCACCGCCGTGGTTCCCCACTGGTACGCGCTCATGCGCTTGGAAATCTCAAAGCAGTGCATGCACATCGGGTCGAAGAAGAACAGGAAGACTTTGCCGCGCTGCATGGAATACGGGCGCCCGTCCACCGCGATCGTGGCGGGCGCTTGAATTCCCGTCTGCCGCACCGCCTCCACTCCGTAGGAAACCAGCGCGAAAACCGCCACCGCGCCCACAATCACCAGCGCGCTGCGGAAATTCCCGCGCGGTTTCGACCACACCCCCGCGCATGCCGCCAGCGCCAGCATGATGCCGTCGCCTAGAAAGAACTCCGGCCCCACCACCCTCTTCACCCACGGAAAGCAACTGCACTCCGCGCCGCGCAGCGCATTGTAATGCAGCGCGAAATAACCCATGAAGGCCACCAGCAGCAACCCGATGAGGATGGCTCCCCATCGCCGGAAGCGGGGGACCAGGATCAGCACCGCTCCCACCGTTTCGGCAATCCCGAACACCAGCGCCGCCGCCAGGCTCAGCGATTCGGGCAGCTTCAACTCGGCGATGCGCTGCGCCCATCCTTGCGCGTCCGTGATTTTCCAAAGTCCCGAAGCCAGGAACAGCGCGGCCAGCAATACCGCCGCAACCCAGCTTATTGCGCCTTTCCAGCCGGGCAGATCCAGAGGCAACAGCGCGTGGCGCGGCTGTGCCATACTGTCGTTCATGGCTCTATTGTAGCGAACCATGCCCCTGGCGTTCCTTCTGCTCCTGGCTCTCTCCGGCCGCGTCAACATCGTCGACCAGCTCTATCGCATTCCCGCCGACGAATGGCGCTACGTCGAGCTGACCGATCTCCAGCAGAGGCCCGCCCTCGTCTGTGCGGCCTTCGAAGTGGAATCGCGCCGCGCAGCCGAGGTGCGTCTCGGGCTCATGCGGCGGGAAGACCTGGAGAAACTGCGCGGCGGCCTGCCGCACGGCATGTTGGCGGCAAGCCCCGAAGGCCGCGCCGGTACCCTGGTTTACTACGTGCCGCAAGCCGGCGATTATGTCCTGGTGGTCGACAATTCAGCCCTCCGGCCGGCCACCGTCCAACTGCGAATCTGGCTGGATTTCAATCCGCGCCGTCCCATGACCCCCACGCAGCTTTCGCCCGAGCGCCGCCTGGCCGTTCTCATCCTCAGCTTGGGAGCCTTCTGCGGCATCGCCGCTTACGCCGGCTGGCGCATCTGGAAAGGCGTGCAGTAGGGCAGGATGGCATCCTGCGCGCCGGTTGCCAACCGGCGCAATGCGGGAGGCGGGTTGCCAACCCGCCGCAGGTTGACAACCTGCCCTACGCCCTGCGGGCCGCCCAAAAAGGGGATGAAAACCGGCGCGGCGGCCGGGCTGGGCCGGGCTGGGCCGATTGGCAATCGGTCCGGGGGATGCCACCCCGCCCTACGGCGCGGGCAGCACCTCGCCGTCCTCGTTCCCGGCGTGCCGGCGTTACCGCGCGCGCGCCGCCTGCACTGTCCGCCGCACATCTTCTTCGCTATGCGCCGCGGAAACGAACGCCGCCTCGAACTGCGATGGCGCCAGATAGATTCCGCTCTCCAGCATTTTACGGAAGTAAGCTCCGAAGCGCGCCGTGTCGCAGCGCTTGGCCGAATCCCAATCGGTCACCGGCCCATCCGTGAAGAAGAAAGTGAACATCGATCCCACGCGGTTCACCGTAACCCCCTCCGGCGCGCCCGCGCACAACTCCGCCGCGCGCGCTTCGAGCTGCGCGTAAGTTTCCGGATGCGCTTGCAAATACCCCAGCATGGCGAGCCCCGCCGCCACTGCCAGCGGGTTTCCCGAAAGCGTGCCGGCCTGATAAATCGGACCCGCCGGGGCCACCTTGCTCATGATGTCCCGCCTCCCGCCGTACGCTCCCACAGGCAGGCCGCCGCCGATGACTTTTCCCAGGGTCGTCAGGTCCGGCCGGATCCCGTAGCGCTCCTGCGCTCCGCCGAACGCCACGCGGAACCCGGTCATTACTTCGTCGAAAATCAAAAGCGCGCCGTGCCGCGCGGTGATCTCCCGCAGCGCTTCCAGATAGCCGGGCAGGGGAGGCACGCACCCCATATTTCCCGCCACCGGTTCCACGATTACGGCCGCAATCGCTTCCCCGTGCGCCGCGAACGCCCGCTCCACCGCTTCCGCCGAGTTGTACGGCAGGCACAAGGTGGTCTCGCAAAACGATTGCGGCACTCCCTGGGTATCGGCGATTCCCAGGGTCGCTATACCCGACCCCGCCTTCACCAGCAGCGAATCCACGTGCCCGTGATAGCAGCCCTCGAATTTCACGATGAGGTCGCGCCGCGTAAACCCGCGCGCCACGCGGATGGCCGACATGGTGGCTTCCGTCCCCGAGTTCACCAGCCGCACCATCTCGATGGACGGCACCGCCGCGCAAATCGCTTCCGCCAGCGCGATCTCCCGCTCAGTGGGGGCGCCGAAACTGGTTCCCGTCTCGAGGGCGCCCTCGATGGCGCGCAGGATCTGGGGATGCCGGTGCCCCAGCAGCAGCGGCCCCCACGAGCCCACGTAGTCGATGTATTCGTTCCCGTCGACGTCCCAAATATGCGACCCCTGCCCGCGCGCGATGAACGGGGGGCTACCCCCCACGCTGCGAAACGCCCGCACGGGCGAATTCACCCCGCCTGGGATCAGTTCCTGGGCGCGGCGGAAGAGCGCTTCCGATTTCGTGTGATTCATGATGGGAGTGCGTTGGTTTCAGGCCCGCGCTTTTCCGGGTACGATGCGGCTGAAACCCAGGCTCATTCCGATTTCGTACAGGCTGCCGTTGAGATTCTTCAGCAGCCGCTGCTTCAGCCCGCGGTAAGGCTGCTTGCCCGCGAACAGGTCCTGCATGACGACCGAAAATCGCGGGCTGCGGCGCGTGAACTGCACCATCCGCGCGGGCACCGAACCGAACAGGAACTTGCCCAGGAAGACTTTCTTCGCCAGGCGCGAGCCGAACTCCAGGTCGGCCGCGAAATCGCGCCGCAGCAGCCGGCTGTAGTAAGTCATCTTCTCGGCCATGTTCACGGTTTCGGCGAGCAGCGCCTGGGCCGCCAGGTCCGCCGAGCGGATCGCGTAATACAGCCCCTCGCCGGTGATGGGGTCCACCAGTCCCGCCGCGTCACCCACCGCCATCCATCCTTCGCCCGAAACGCGGTTCCTCTTCCAGGACGGCGTATCGAGGCAGGGAAGCAGGTGGCTATAAAAGGATGCGCCTTTCCACTGAATTCCCCGCCGCGTCATGTACTCTTCGAGGGACTTGCGCAATAACGGCGCCGGCCGGCCCTTGCCGCAGATGCCCACCGAAAGATGTCCGCAGCGCGGAAACACCCAGATGTAGCCTTCCAGGCCGGGCAGAAATTGAACGTCGATCCTGGCCTGGTCCCCCGCAACGTAATAACCCAGGGCCGCCATGGTGTCGCGCGCGCTCAGTTGCGTTCCCACTTCCTTCAAAGGGTTGCGCGCCCCCGTCGCCACGATGCAGAAATCCGCGTCCGCCACTCCGCCCGACGTGCGCAGCCGCCATCCCGCGCCCGAACGCGACATCTCCGTCACGCGCGCCTTCTCGATTTGCGCTCCGGCGCGCGCCGCCCGGTCCAGCAGCAAATTGTTTAAATCGAAGCGCGAGTAAATCAGCAGCGGGTCGCCCAGCCTCAGGCAGACTTCCCCGGCGTCCGGCGATGCCAGCACCGTTTCCGTCACCAGCCGCTTGGGTGTCGCATTGTCCAGGAGAAATGGGTACTGGCTGTATGCCTTGTGCGTGAGGCCGCCGCCGCAGGGCTTTTCCCAGGCGAGTTTCTCGTCGAACAACTGCACGTTCAATCCCGCCGAAGCCAATCGTTCGGCTGCGAACGCGCCAGCCGGACCTCCGCCCAGAATGGCCACCCGCTTCATTTCTTTTTGCCGGCCGGCGGAAGATCTTCCGGCGCCGGCATGTTCGATCCGCCCGCCGGAGCCATCGCCCCGCCGTGCGGATTTTCCCCGCCCGGCATCACGCCCGGCGCCGCCGCGCCCGCTCCATGCGGAGTTCCGCCGGTATCCTTCGTCCCCGTCACCGTCCATTTGCCGTTCTGCTGCTCCAGGTGGTAACCCATCGACATTCCGTTGCCGCTCGGGCCGCCTTTCGGTGTGATCGATACCACCGCGTCCGCCTGGCTGCCGTTGAACTGCACCGACGTCACATCGACGTTCATTCCCGAAACGTTCAGCCCGTGCGCTCCTAAGCGTTCGATCACCGCCTGCCGCACCGCTTCTTTGCTCTGCGTTCCGCGGTTACAGGCGGCCAGAGACAACAACGCCAACACAATCGAGACGATTCTCACACCTAGATTATACAGGGTGGGGCAGGCGCGTTCGCCCGCCAACCCGCCGACCGTTGGCAGGCGGGGCGCCCTTTGGGCCGCGCCGTGGCGGGATTCACTCTCGAAGATCCGCAAAACGCCGAAGCCGAGTTGCGCCGGGTAGGGCAGGATGTCATCCTGCGGACGGATTGTTAATCCGTCCGGACCGGCTTCAGCCGGTCAACGGCAGGCCAGGAGGCCTGTCGGACGTAGTTCGGCGGGGCAAAGTTGCGCGATGATCTCGAACAGCCGCCCCGGCAGGATGGGTTTCGCGATATACCCATCCATGCCGCCGGCCAGACAGCGGTCCGCGTCGCCTTTCATGGCGTGCGCCGTCATCGCCACGATGGGGATATGGGCGCCCGACCCGGCTTCCTCTTCGCGGATCTTACGCGTTGCCTCGAAGCCGTCCATTTCAGGCATCTGCACATCCATCAGAACGAGGTCGAACGGTCCCGCGCGCAAAGCCGCCAGCGCCTGCCGTCCGTTCTGCGCGACCTTTACCGTGTGGCCTTCGCGCTCCAGAAGCCGCACCGCCAGGGTACTGTTCACCACGTTGTCCTCGGCCAGCAGCACGCGCAGCGGACCCCGCGTTCTGCTCCTGTGGGCCGCGCTCGCCGGAACAGCCGCCGGTTTTTCCGTGGAAATACCCAGCCGCGCCGTGAAGTGAAACGCCGTCCCGCAGCCGCCCGGACCCGTTTCCGCCCAAATGTTTCCGCCCATCGCCCGCACCAGCCGCGCGCAGATGGCCAGCCCCAACCCCGTGCCGCCGAATTGCCGTTGGATGGAATCGTCCGCCTGTGTAAACGGTTCGAAGATCAACGCCAGCTTCTCCGGGACCACCCCGACGCCCGTATCCACCACCGTGAAATGCAGCGTCGCTTCTCCCCCCTCCTCGGATTCCTGACTCACGCTCACTACAATTTCGCCCGCTTCGGTGAACTTGATGGCGTTGCCGATCAGGTTCACCAGCACCTGCCGCAGCCTTCCCGCGTCTCCAATCACTACCGCCGGCACGTTCCGCCGAATATCGTGCATTAACTCCAGGCCCTTTTGGCGCGCGCGGAAACTCATGCTTCCGGCCGTCGCCTCGAGCACCTCGTGCAGCGCGAACGGCCGTTTCTCGCAAGCCATTCTGCCGGCTTCGATCTTGGAAAAATCCAGGATGTCGTTGATCACCGTCAGCAGCGATTCCGCAGACGTCTTCACCATCGTCAGGTCTTGCCGCTGTTCCACCGTCAGATCGCTGTCCAGCACCAGTTCCGTCATGCCGATAATGCCGTTCATCGGGGTGCGGATTTCATGACTCATGGAAGCCAGAAAAATGCTTTTCGCGCGGTTGGCCGCATGCGCCCGCTCCTCGGCATTCTTGCGCTCGACAATCTCCAGTTGCAGCACTTCCGTCTGGTTTTCGAACAGCGTCACGATCATCCCGAAAGCCACGAAATATTTGGGCAGATCCCATAGCACGTTGTCTCCCGGAATGTTCGCGCCCAGCGCCGCCGCCATCGTCGCGCAGGGCCATACCAGTCCCCACAACAGGAATGAAACCGAGGTCATCACCACCCCCGGAGTGGGCCGCCGGTACTGCCGCCAGTATGCCCATCCCGTGATGGCGTAGCTCTCGAACAGGATAAAATTCATCCCCGTTTCGGGGACGGCCCGCTGGCACAAAGCCCACACCCCCGGCGCCGCCGCCAGCGCGTACCAGATCCCCCGTGTGGGGCTCAGCCTTCCTCCCTGTTTCACCGCCAGCCCCAGCCCTGTTGCGAGCATGGCGGCCAGCAGCGCCTGGTAAGGCCAGCCCGCCGGCACGCCCAACACGAAGCAGGTCCAGTAGAGTTCCGCCGGCGCGAAAAGCAGCGCCCAGAACAACAGTCCCGCGCGGCGACCCGCGCAGGCTTTTGAAACCGATAGATAGAAGCAGGCCGCCGTCACCAGCAAAGTGGCGTACGCCAGCCACTCCGCCAGGGGCGGCGATATCCGGTGAAACCCCCGCAGCAATCCGCTGGCGAAATGCACTTCAATCGCAATCCACCCGATCATCCAATAGCGGGCCCGATGCTGGCGGTCGCGCGCGTAGATCCACGCGAACATAGCCACCAGCACGGTCATGACCGAAAGGACCAGGATCCGATTGAATGCAGCCGGCAATTGATCTGCGCTCCTGACAGATACGCTACATATCGGCCGGAGCGCGGAAAACTTTAAACTGTCGCCCGAAAAACGTTCACTTCGAAGCGACCTCCGCCACCCCCGCCGCCAGACCCTCCGCCCTGGCCGTCACGCGGATGCGCCCAGCCAGCCCCGCCTTCGACTGCACAATCAACAGCGCCAGCCCGTTGAACGCCTTGCGATGGCCCGCCTGGAACGGTTCCTCGCTGGCCGCGTTGCCGTTGTCCACCGCCCGAATCGTCCCCGCGCCGCCCACCTCGAAGTGCACCAGGTTGTCCGCCAGGGGGCACAGGTTGCCGTCCTTGTCCTCCACCCGCACGGTGATAAAAGACAGGTCGTCGCCATCGGCGTGAATGGCCGTCCGGTCCGGCGTCAGCCGCAGCTTGGCCGGCGGGCCCGCCGTCGCCACCTGCTCCACCGCGACCTGCTTGCCATCCTGGTACGCCACCGCCTTCAACACGCCGGGCTGGTAGGGCACCTGCCAGATCCGCCGGTACCGGGTGAGAAACTTCCCATCGGCGCTGACGTTTTGCCCCACCGGCATCTCCCATAGATCCGAAAACCGTTTCTTCCTCCCCAGCGATTCTCCGTTGAGGAACAGCTCCACTTCCTCCGCGTTGCTGTAAGCCATTACCGGAATATTCTGCCCTTCGCGGCCCGCCCAATTCCAATGCGGCAATAAGTGCACCATGGGCTTCTGGGTCCATTGACTCTGATAGAGGTAATACCGGTCCTTGGGGAAACCCGCCAGGTCCACCATTCCGAAGTACGAGCTGCGCGCCGGCCAATCCGCGGTATTCCCACGGCTGCCGAAATATGGAGTCGGTTCGCCGATGTAATCGAATCCCGTCCACACAAACTCGCCCAGCACCTGCGGCAATTTGTCCTGGTAAGTGAATTCCACGTCCGGGCAATATGCCCAGCTAGGCGAAATAATGTCGTAACTGGAAATTTGCAGGGAAGGATCTTTCACGTATCTCTCGATGGGAACCTGATACACCCCGCGCGAACTGACGCAGGATGCCGTCTCCGAGCCGAAAATGATCCATCCCGGATGCTCCCGCAAAATCTGCTCGTAGTGCATTGGCTGGTAATTGAACCCCGGGATGTCCACGTTATCCGCCAGCTTGTTCTGAATGGCGTTGGCCCAGCTATTGAATGCCGATGTGGTCGGCCGCGTGGGGTCTTCTTCGTGGAAAAATCCCGTCAGCCGCTTGGCTTCCACCCACCCGTTGGCTCGCCCCTGCTCGGGGACTTCGTTGCCGATGCTCCACAGAATCACGCTGGGGTGGTTGCGGTCGCGCCGCACCATGTCGCGCACGTCGCGTTCGCTCCATTGGTCGAAGTATTTGCTGTAGCCGTTGGGTTTCTTGGGGATGCGCCACATATCGAAGGCTTCGTCCATCACCACCAGCCCCAGCCGGTCGCAATACTCGAGCAGCTCGGGCGAGGGCGGATTGTGGCTGGTGCGGATGGCGTTCACCCCGCCCGCTTTCATGATCTCCAGTTGCCGCTCGGTGGCCCTGCGGTTCACCGCCGCTCCCAGCGCCCCCAGGTCGTGGTGCAGGCATACGCCTTGCAGCTTCATCACGCGCCCGTTGAGCAGAAATCCTTTTTCTTTATCGAACCCAATGGTGCGGATGCCGAAGGGCGTCGTATAGCGGTCCGCCACGCGCCCGTTCACCACGATTTCGCTCACCAGCGTGTACCGCGCCGGGTGCTCCACGTCCCAGCGCTGGGGATGAGCCACCGTTACGTTCTGCGGCACCGTCGCCGTCGCTCCCGCCGCAATCGTCGCCATCGCCTCCGTCCGCCCAGCCGCTTTCCCGGCGGGATCCACGATCGATGTCCGCAGCGTCACCTTCGCTTCCGCCGCCGATTGGTTCTGGATTTCCGTCTTCACCGCGACCGCCGCTTCCCCGTCCGTCACCCGCGGCGTCGTCACATACGTGCCCCATTGCCCCACATGCACCGGCCCGGTGACATCCAGCCAGACATTGCGATAAATCCCCGCGCCCGGATACCAGCGCGACGCATTGTCTTCGGGAGTCAGCCGCACCGCAACCACGTTGGTCTGCCCGCCGAAAACCAGGTACGGCGTCAAATCGAAGGAGAACCCGATATATCCGTAAGGACGCCCGCCCAGTTCTTGGCCGTTGATCCACACCGTCGAATTGGCCATGGCGCCATCGAATTCGATGCGGAAATACCGCCCCTTGGCGTTTTCCGGCAGGGTGAAGCTCTTGCGGTACCACCCGGTTCCAAAAACCGGCAGCGCGCCGGTATGCGGATCCAGGTGCGCATCGAAAGGACCTTCGATGGCCCAATCGTGGGGCAGCCGCACGGTGCGCCATTGGCTATCGTCGAACCCCGCCTGCTCGGCGCCCGGCGCCTCTCCTTTGTGGAACCGCCAGCCATCGTTAAACTCGAGCCGCCGCTCGCCATGCCATACCAGCGCCGGGGCCGCTCCCGCCGCGCCCGCCAATGCCATCAGCCACACCCCTGCAATCAGACTTCTGCACACGCCTTTTGTCTCCTTCCGGATGTTCAGGTCCTCTTCTATCCTACAACCGGGCGCCCTTTCCTCCTCCACATGAGCTATGCTAATCCGATATGAAAAAGCTCGCCCTTGCCCTCCTCGCCGCCTGTCTTCTGCTGGCCCAGGAGCCCGTGGACCAAGCCACCGACGCCCGCTTCCGCAGCGAAGAAATGGAGCATTCGCAAATCATGCATACGCTCCACATGCTGGCCGACCGCTACGGCCCGCGCGTCACCGGCACTCCCAACCACGAAGCCGCCGCCAAATGGGTGGTCGCCGAAACCACCAGTTGGGGCATGAAGAACGCGCACCTGGAAGCCTGGGACTTCAACCGTCCGGGCTGGCTCAATGAGCGCGCCAGCGGTTTCATCGTGGCGCCCGTGCACGAGAACCTGAAATTTGAAGTGCTCGCCTGGACGCCCTCGACCCAGGGGACCGTCACCGGCTCCGCCGTCCAGATCGAGCCGCCGCAAGGCCCTCCGGTTCCCGAGAATGCCGATGCCGCCGCTGCCGGCCGCGGCGGGCGTGGCGGGCGCGGTGGACGCGGTCCCGCGCGCCTGGGCCCCACCAAGGACGAAATGGCCGCCTGGATCGCCGCCACCAAAGATCAGGTGCACGGCAAAATCGTGCTGGTCGGCAAGCAGACCATCGTCCCGGTGAACTTCGAAGAGCCGGCCAAGCGCCGTCCCGACGATCAGGTGAAAGCCCAGTACGATCCCAACAATCCCAATGCCGGCAGGGGACGCGGCGGCTTCGGCGGCGGCGGACGCGGACGCGGCAACCAGGACCCCAATCGCCTCACCGCCAACCAGGTCGCCGATGAGATCGACGCCATGCTGCTCTCCGGCGGTGCGCTGGTTCGTCTCAACGATGCCGCCCGCGGCGGAGGCGTCATCGTGGCCCAGCAGCATCGCGCCTACGATCCCACCAAGACCATCCCCACCGTAATCGTGCGCAATGACGATTACGGCCGCATCGAGCGCCTGCTGGCCGATGGCGACGACGTGCGGCTGGAATTCAACATCCTCAACCACGTCTATCCCGAGGGCAAAACCAGCTACAACGTGGTCGCGGAAATTCCCGGCACCGACAAAGCCGCCGAAATCGTCATGCTGGGCGGCCATCTGGATTCCTGGCACGCCGCCACCGGCGCCACCGATAACGGCATCGGCTCCTCCATCATGCTGGAAGCCGTGCGCCTCATTCAATCGCTGGGCCTCAAGCCGCGCCGCACCATTCGGGTGGCGCTGTGGAGCGGCGAAGAAGAAGGTCTGCTGGGCTCGCTGGCATACGTCAAACAACACTTCGGAACCTTCGAAAATCCCAAGCCGGAATTCGCCACGCTGGATTGCTACTTCAATGTGGATACCGGAACCGGCCGCCTGCGCGGCGCCGGCATCTTCGGACCGCCCGCAGCCGCCGCGCTGCTGCGCCCCGTGATCGCCCAATTCACCGATTGGGGCATGTTCGGCGCCAACGCCACCAGCAGCCGCGCCACCGGCGGCACCGACAGCACGTCGTTCAATAACGCCGGACTGCCCGGCATCGGGATGTCGCAAGACCCCATCGAATACAACACCCTGACCCACCACACCAATCTCGACACCTACGAGCGCATCATTCTCGAGGACGTGAAAGAAGCTTCGGTGGAGATGGCCGCAATGGTGTGGTACGTCGCCAATCGCGACCAGATGGTCCCGCGGTTTACGAAGGAGACCATGCCCGCGCCGGTGGAAGCGCGGTAGCCTCCATTCCTCGCCCGTGTTTGCCGTGTCGAGACACGCATCGCCGGGAGTGGCGATGCGGCACGCATGAGTCGTGCGCTACTTCGGAGCTGCGCAACGTTAGCAAACAATTCCCCGGCGTCGTGGCCGTCGATGGCGTGAGCTTTCAGGCGCAAGCCTGCTCCTACCTGCCGGGAAAATCCAAGGTCCACATGGTGTTCCGGGTTGGCGTCATCCCGCTGGCGATGATCGTTCACAAGGCCGTGGAACCGATGCGACTGCCGTTCGCAGCGGCCCGGAAATTCAGTTTGAAGAATTCGCGTCCGGCGAATTGATCGTGCTCGGCCGGTAAGGCGAAGCCTTACAATGTTCCAATGCCTTTCGCCACGCTCATTTCCCTTCTTCTCGAGGGTTGCGCTGCGGTCGCGGCACAAGCCATCCAGCCCGCCGACCTGTGGAAGCGGCCACTGCCCGCCCCCGATCGCCAACTTGCCTATGGCAAAGATCCCTTGCAGTTCGGTGAGTTGCGTTTGCCGAAAACGGAGCGGCCGCATCCCGTGGTCATCCTGGTGCACGGGGGATGCTACGTGAACCGTCTTCCCTCGCGGGACCCACGCGACACCGCGCTCGATCCACTCCGCCCCCTGGCTGCGGCCTTGACCGGCGCGGGCGCCGCTACCTGGAATCTCGAGTACCGGCGCGCCGGCGATCCGGGCGGCGGATGGCCCGGCAGCTTTCTGGATTTAGCCGCGGGAGTGGACTGCCTGCGGACGATCGCGCGGAAGAATCACCTGGACCTCAACAAAGTGGTGGTGGTGGGACATTCCTCGGGCGGACAACTCGTGCACTGGATCGCCGCCCGTCCGAAACTGCCCCGGTCGAGCCCTCTTTACGTGAAGAACCCTTTGCATGTAAAAGCCGCCGTCAATGTCGACGGCCCTCCCGACATAGCCGCCGCCCAGCCCATGGAAAGGCAGCTCTGCCCGGTTCCCGGCATCACGCAGTTCATGGGCGGCACTCCCGCCGAATATCCCGCGCGCTACCGCGAGAGCTCGGCCACGACCCTGCTGCCCATCGGAGTTCCGCAAACAATTGTCGCCGGCGGACTGCTGCTGGGCGCTTACAGTCTGGTCAGCAGCTATGAAGCGTCGGCTACGGCCAAGGGGGATTCCATCACCGTACTGAAACTGCAAGGCGCCGGACATTTCGACATGCTTGCGCCCGAAGGCCAATACGGCAAGCCGCTGGTCGAAGCGATCCTGGCTTGCTTGCAGTGAGGCTCGCGGACTGGTTGGCATCCGCACATCCTCAAGATAAGGCCTGCGCTAAAATGGCCGGATGCTTCGCCGTGCCGCGCTCTTCTTCCTCTCCGTACCCCTGTTCGCGCAAGTCCCTTTCACGCACTTCGTAGTGTTCGGCGACAGCCTGTCCGACAACGGAAACTTCTACGCCGGCGCAAGTTCACTGGGCATTTTTCAACCCGGTCCGCCGCTGTACGCGACGGGTGAATTTACCGACGGCACGAACTCGGTTCCCGCCACCAGCGGGCCGCTGGGGCTTTGGATCGAGCAGCTCGCCGCCATCATGAATCTGCCCGTTCCCCAACCCTCTGCCAAGGGGGGAACGAACTACGCGTTCGCGGCCGCGCTAACCGGTACGAATCCGTCCTTTTCGCCGACCTCGCTGAGCGTACCGTATCTCACCGACCAGCTCAATCTCTTCCTGGCGGCCAATCGCACCCCCGCCGTGGACGCCTTGTATGTATTTTGGGGTGGCAGTAACGACATTCTCGGGGGTGTGCCCGCGGCTACCGCGGTTGCCAACGTTCAAGGGAACATCGCCGCGCTCGCGGCGGCTGGCGCCAGGTATTTCTTGTGGGTGAATATACCGCCTGTCGGAGAGGCTCCGGAAAACATCGGTACCAGCAGCCGCGCGGACCTGGACGCAGCGTCGGTGGCTTACAACCAGGCGATGACCACTGCCATCGCGCAACTCAAAGCGGCGCATCCCGGAATTACCGTCGTCACGCTCGATACCTATTCCATCTTTTTTTTGTTCACCCGGAACCCCTCGCTGTATGGCTATGTCAATGTCACTTCGCCCGCGCAGGGACTTACGAACGTCAACCCGAACACCTATCTGTTCTGGGATTCGCTTCATCCCACCACCGCCGCCAACGCCTTTGTCGCGAAATACGCCTACAACGCGATTGTGTTCGCATTCGGCGGACCGGGTTATACCTGCACCAACTCGACGCCGCCGGTAATTACGTCAATCGATTCCGCCAGCGCCTACGGAGCATATTCCTATTTCACCTCCGGCTCGTGGCTGGAGATCAAGGGCGCCAACCTGGCGGACGCGGCCGACCCGCGCCTGACTGCCGCCGCCAATCCCGGCCAGTGGACGGCGAGCGACTTCAACGGCGTGAACGCTCCCACATCGCTCGACGGCATCAGCGTGAGCGTCAACGGCAAGCCGGCTTACATCTGGTATCTTTCGCCCATGCAGCTCAACGTGCAAGCGCCCGAGGATTCGACCATAGGGAATGTCGCCATCACGGTCACCAACTGCACAGCCACCAGCCCGCCATTTACGCTGGCGCGGCAGGCGCTGGCCCCCGGCTTGCTGGCGCCGGCGAATTACAGCGCCAACGGCACGCAATATATGGTGGCCACGTTCGCATCGGATGGCGCTTACGTGTTAAACACCAGCACCGGAGCGTCGTTTGGCTTGAACAGCCGGCCGGCCAAGCCGGGCGACCTGATTATCGCGTACGGCATCGGGTTCGGAGCGGTGACTCCGGCCATCCTCCCCGGCGTCATCACCCTGCAGAGCAACGCTCTCGTAAACCCGGTCACGATCTCCTTCGGATCGACCAATGCGGCACTCGCGTATGCCGGCCTCGCAGGCAACATCGTAGGCCTCTACGAGTTCTACATCACCGTCCCGGCTACCCTCGCCGACGGCGATTATCAAATCAATGTGACGCAGAACGGGACCACACTCCCGCAGAGGTTCTACCTGACGGTGCACAACTAAGGGTGAGGCAGGCCATTCTTCTTGTTGGCCTGCCAAAAATCTAGTCTAGGCCGTACGAAGCGCCTCTTCCACTGCCGAGATGTTGAAATCCAGTACGGGCGCGGTGGAGGCAAGGGCCTGGCAGGGCCGCATGTTCAGTTTGGGGACGCATGGTTGGAGCAGAAGAAAAGGATCTTACGTTTGGGCAGCAAGCCGTTCCTAAATACTGTACTCGGCCCTCATGATGCAGGACATGGTCTGGATCGGAAACGGCTCACAGTACGCATGTCAGTTCACGCCTACGAACACGGTAATGAAATCAATATTGAGGGGAAGAGCTACTCAATCAATGGCGTACGTTACCCTCTGCTGAAGGCCTACATTTGCGGTGGCTGCCAAGCAGAAATGGAGACAGACCTAGCCCGATTGGTAGAAGAAGCTCGGCAGCGGAAGATAGCGGAAGCTGCCAAGAAGAGGTTCGAGGCAACATGGCGCCAACCCCAACCGGGGGAATTTCCGGCCGAAAAAGGCGCCCACAATTTTACTTTGCTCTCGCCAACTTTGTCCTTGCAAAATGTCCGTTTCCAATGGCGAACGTCAAAGCTCTTTTGTCGCGGCGTGGCAGGAGCGTTCGTGATGATGATGACCGTGGATGGAGGTCTTACCGGGAGAGGCTGCGAAGTTTGCGGGTCGACAGAAGGCCACCAGCAAATCCCAGTAGACAACAGCGAGCAACTAGCTACCAAGCTTCTCGTGCGATGGCTTGAACGTGTGCTGCAACCAGAGCTGGATTCTGTTCGTGCGCTATTCACTTGGAATGCGGGCGATCCCGACCTGTCCGGGCTCCACGGGGGCTGCGGTCCCAACCCGGGGCCATCAGGACCATCTGGACCGACGGAGGTCAAAACACAATCCTGGTTAACTTCTACCGATTCTCCGAGGTCGCGGCCTTCCTCGAAGGTATGGGGTACAAGCTGATTGAAAGGCGCATCGGCGATCCCAGTGACACCACCACAACGATGTGCGGCTGGATCGATGAGTTCATGGCCGGCCGCCGGTGACCCTGTTTCAAGTTTTGGACCGGAATCCAGCAAGAAAACAAACTTCGCGGCAAACGTGAGGCGCGTCCCCTTAAGCTTTGTTCCCGCGGAGCGCTAACGCTAACCGACGGCGACATAGACAGCGTGATCCAGTATCTTTGCGCCAACGCCAACCTGCGCCCCATCTTCTTCCTTTGGCGACCCTTGCTACCCGACCCAAACGATGACTTTATTCTGGAATTGACAGTGGAAAGCCGCGCCGATTCTCTGCTCACCTTCAACACCCGTGATTTCGTAGGCATGGAGCGTTTCGGCGTTCGTATCGTATCGCCGCGGGAGTTCCTTGCGATAATAGGAGAAGCAGCATGACTCTGAACGTGACGGTTCCGGACTCGCTCTACCGCCAGATTGCCGAATTGGCCGCGCGGCAGCAAGTGTCTGTGGAACGTCTCGTCGCTGCCGCCCTGGCTGAACAACTTTCCGGGTGGTCCCATGTGGAAGAACTGGCCCGCGGCGGCAGCCGTGAGCGGTTCCTGGCTGCGCTCGACAAAGTGCCCGCAGCCGAGCCGGCGCCGGAAGACCGGCTCTAAACCGGCATCGTAGCCCCCGTCCCATTACAATCGTCCTATGCACATCCAGGTGCACCCCAGCGACACCGTCGCCATCGTCGTCTCGCCCGAAGGCTTCCGCACGCCGCGCGACCTCATCCCCCAAGCTCACAAAATCGCCCTCGTCGATCACGCCCCCGGCGACCCCGTCGTCCGCTACGGCCAGCCCATCGGCTTCGCCAACCGCGCCATCCCCGCCGGGTCCTGGGTGCGGGAGGACATGCTCGATCTTCCTTCCGCGCCGCCGCTCGAGGATCTTCGGCTCGCTACCGCCGTCCCCGCGCCGCTTGCGCCGCTCGCCGGCTACACTTTCGATGGCTACCCCAATTCCGATGGCTCCTTCGGCACGCGCAACATCCTGGGCCTCGCCACTACCGTGCAATGCGTCGCCCCCACCGTCGAGTACGCCGTGCGCCGCATCAAAGCCGAGCTTCTGCCGCGCTTCCCCTACGTGGATGACGTCACCGCCATCACCCACTCCTACGGTTGCGGCGTCGCCATCGACGCGCCCGGCGCGGCCATCCCCATCCAGACCCTCCGCCACATCGCGCTGCATCCCAACCTGGCCGCGCGCCCGCTCATCGTCTCGCTGGGCTGCGAAAAACTTCAGCCCGCGCGCCTTTTCGCCGGCGCCGGCGCCGCTTCGCTCCCCATTCTCCACGACGCCAACGTGATCCGCCTGCAAGACCAGCGCGGCTTCGCCGAAATCGTTTCCGCCATCCTCGCCGCCGCCGAAAGGCGCCTCGAAGAGTTGAACCGCCGCCGCCGCGAACCGTGTCCCGCATCCGGTCTGGTAGTCGGTTTGCAATGCGGCGGCAGCGATGCCTTTTCCGGCGTTACCTGCAACCCGGCCGTGGGCTATGCCGCCGATCTCCTGGTCCGCGCCGGCGCCACCGTGCTCTTCTCGGAAGTCACCGAAGTGCGCGACGCCATCCACCTGCTCACCCCACGCGCCGCAACTCCCGAGATCGCCCGCGCGCTCATCCGCGAAATGCGCTGGTACGACGATTACCTGGCCCTCGGACGGGCCGACCGCAGCGCCAACACCACCCCCGGCAACCAGCGCGGCGGCCTCGCCAATATCGTCGAGAAAGCCCTCGGCAGCGTCGCCAAAGCCGGCAGCACCGCCATCCGCGCGGTCGCCGGCCATGGCGAAAAAGTCACCGCCAAAGGCCTGGTCTTCGCCGCCACTCCCGCCAGCGATTTCATCTGCGGCACCCAGCAGCTCGCCAGCATGAACCTGCACGTCTTCACCACCGGCGAAGGCACTCCCTACGGCCTGGCGCTGGTTCCCGTGCTCAAAGTCTCTTCCCGCACCGCCCTCGCCGAAAAGTGGCCCGACCTCATCGATCTGGACGCCGGACGCATCGCCACCGGCCAAAAGACCATCGAAGAGGTGGGCTGGGAAATTTTCGAGTGCATCCTCGAAGTGGCCGGCGGGCGCAAAACCTGGGCCGAGCATTGGGGACTGGCCAACGCCCTTTCGCCCTTCAATCCTGGCCCGGTGACGTAGCCTGTTCGCGCAGATGGATGGTCAGCGGCGCGCCCGGATCCGTGCGCATTCCCAGCACCTCTTTCCCGCCATCCACCACAATCCCGCGAAAATTGTCGCCGCCCACCTGGAAATGCACGAAGCAGTCGTCGTCCAACACCAGCTTCGCCCCGTCGATCGATCCCGCCGTGCTGCCCGCGCCCGCCATGGTATAGCGGAACTGCCGCTGCACCGTCTTGAGGGTGCAACTGGCGGGAGTCTTGATCATGGTCCCGTTTTGCGGACCGGTCGGGTCGCTTTGCCGAAAGGCGATCCGCGCGCCGTCCGGCGTATACTTGCCCGCGAAGTGCTGGAAGTTGCCGGAATCGTCTTGCAAGCTCCAGGTAATGGTGCAATCGTTTTTCGCCGCATAGGTGCCGGTCAGCGGGTTGCCGATCAGGAACACGGCAAACATGGCCGTGGAAAACCCGCTCACCCCACCGGAGCCGTCCAATACCAGCCTGCCCACGTCGGCCACCGGCTTGGCATCGCCTGAAATGGTGGTCATACCCGAAAGCAGAAAACCGTACGGCCCCTGCGCCACCACCGGGTCGCACGCGTCCGCTCCCCACCCCGTCACCGCCAGCGCCACCAGCAGCAGTAGTTTCATGTTCCCCGCTTCCATTATCGTCCCCGCGCGCGCCAGTGATACAATCCGTTTTTACAGCACAAGGAGATTTACGGGTGTCTACTTTCCTTCAGAACCAGTTCGAAGAGAACGTAATTACCACCTCCGTCGACTACGTCTTCAACTGGGCCCGCAAGTCGGCGCTCTGGCCGCTCACCTTCGGCTTGGCCTGCTGCGCCATCGAAATGATCGCCTCCAGCACCTCGCGCTTCGACATCGCCCGCTTCGGCGCCGAAGTCTTCCGCCCCAGTCCGCGCCAGAGCGATCTGATGATCGTCGCCGGCACCGTCACCCTCAAAATGGCGCCCGTGCTGAAGCGCATCTGGGACCAGATGCCCGACCCCAAATGGTGCATCTCCATGGGCGCCTGCTCCAGCGTGGGCGGCCCGTTCAATACCTATGGCGTTCTGCAGGGCGTGGATAAAATCGTCCCCGTCGATGTCTATTGCACCGGCTGCCCGCCGCGCCCCGAGAACCTGTTCTACGCGCTGCTCAAACTGCAGGACAAAATCGACACCCTGACCACCCTGGTGAAGCGCCCCACCGAAGTGCGGCTCGATGAATCCATGCTGGAAGAGTTCAAGCAGCAGATCCGCATCGGCCAGATCCAGAACCCGGTCTAACGTTGCCTTTCTACCGGGACCCCCACCACATTTACCGCGTGAGCGAGCTGGACGCTTTCCCTTGGCTGGTTCACGGTTTCGGCACCCGCCTGACCGATATTCCCGCCGCTTTCTCTCATCTCGCCACCCTCAAGCAGATCCACTCTTCCACCTGCGTTGCGGCGGAGGGCCGCTGCGGCATTCTGGGCGAAGGCGATGCCCTTCTCGAAAACACTCCCGGCGCCGTGGTGGCCGTCAAAACCGCCGATTGCATCCCTATCCTGCTGGTCGATTCCCGCCGCCGCGCCGTGGCCGCCGTGCACGCCGGATGGCGCGGCGCCGCCGCCCGCATCGCGCCCCATGCCGTCGCCGCCATGCAGTCGCGCTTCGCGAGCGATCCCGCCGATCTCGATGCCGCCATCGGGCCCGGCATTGGCCCTTGCTGTTACCAGGTCGGCCCCGAAGTCGCCGCGCAATTCGGAGGGCAGGGCGGGGGACACCTCGATCTTCCCGCCATCAATCGGCGCCAGCTTGCGGAAAGTGGAATCCCGGAGCGCCACATCTACGTCTCCGGTTTATGCACCATGTGCCGCGCGGAAGAGTTTCATTCCTTCCGCCGCGATAAAGAAGCCGCCGGACGCATGTTTTCGTTCGCCGGAATCCGATAGCGCGCACTAGTAGCGCTACAGTAGAAAAGAGGCCAGTTCATGTTCACGTGGATATGCCCGCAATGCGGGCGCGAAGTTCCCCCCGCTTATACCGAATGTCCCGACTGCACCGCCAGGGCGCAGGCCACTGGCCCGGCGCCGCCGCAGGAAGCCGCCCCGCCCGCGCCTCCGCAGGCCGAACAGCCGGCCTACCAGCCGCCGCCACCACCACCCCCGCCCCAATACCAGCCGCCGCCCCCTCCGCCGCAATACGCGCAGTACGCAGCGCCGCCGCCGCAGTACGCGCAATACGCGCCTCCGCCGCCTCCGCCACCCCCCTATCATCAACCGCAAGGCCCGTACAGCCCGCCGCCGCCCTATGGCCAGCAGCCCTATTCCCAGCAGCCGCAAGTGGGTTCGTATTACGCGGCTCCGCCCGCGCGCCGCGCCGTCCCCAACTGGCTGTTGACCGTTCTCTTCGCGCTGGCCACCGTGGGGGTCATCGCCGCCATTCTCTGGACCGTCGGCTACTTCAAAAGCCGCCCCGAAACCAAACCCTCCGCCGCCGTGGAAAGCCCCGCCGCCAAACCCGGCGCTTCCACCAACCCTTACCAGAAATTTATCGAGATCTCCGGCGTCCGCTTCTCCGAAGACCCCAAGCACAAGGACAAGACCCTGGTCACTTTTATGGTGACCAACCACTCCCAAGCCGATATCGCCGGCCTCTCCGGCAACGTCACCATCTGGGGAGCCACGCGCAAAAGCGAAGAGGATGCCGAAGGCACCTTCACTTTCACCACCGACATCCATCCCTTCGAATCCAAGGAGATCACCGCCCCCCTCGACACCAAGTTGAAGATTTACGAGATGCCCGATTGGCAGAACGTCACCACCGATCTGCAAGTGATCGCCCCCGCCGGCAGTTAAGGTGGGGCAGGATGTCATCCTGCGCGCCGGTTGTTTACCGGCGCCAACTCTCCTGGAGCGACCATGAACCGAGCCTCCCGTTTCGCCGCCGCGTTTCTAGCCGCTGCCGCTGCGGTCGTAGCCCAACCCAGCGTCACCGGCACGTGGAAAGCCGAAGATGTAGCCTTCGCTCCCTGGACCTTCACCTTAACCGCCGATGGCGCCAAACTCACCGGCGCCGTCAGCCAGGGCGCGTCTTCCGGCTCAATGACCACGCAATTGAGCGGGGCCACCCCCATTTACGACGGCACAATCGAAGGCAATCAACTCTCCTTCAAGTGCGACGTTCCCGGTGGCGGCCGTACCGTCACTTTCTCGGGAACCATGGAAGGCGATCTCATCACCTTCACCCGCACGGTTCAAGTTCAGCCGGGCGCCGATCGCGGCATGAATGGAATCTATGGCGCTTCCGGCGCAACCCATTTCACCGCCGCGCGCGTCCTGGCCGCCACGCTACCCGCCGTTTCTCCCGCGCCCGCGGCCGCCAATTTGCGCGTGGTCATGCTGGGCACCGGCACGCCCAACGCGGATCCCGAACGCTCCGGCCCGGCCGTTGCCATCGTCGCCGGAACTCAGGCCTACCTGGTGGATGCCGGCCCCGGGGTGGTGCGCCGCGCCGCCGCGGCCGTGGTCCGCACCCAGATCACGGCTCTGCGCGTCCCCTCCCTGACCTTCCTCTTCCTCACCCATCTGCATTCCGACCACACGCTGGGTTATCCCGATCTCATCTTTTCTCCGGCCGTCCTGGGCCGCGGCAAGCCCCTCGAAGTTTATGGGCCCAAAGGCGCCGAGGAAATGACCGCGCACCTCATGGCCGCCTGGAAAAAAGATATGGATGTGCGCATCAACGGCCTGGAGCACGGCAACCCCGCCGCCTACAAAGTCAACGTCCACGAAATCGGCCCCGGCATGGTTTACCAGGACGCCCATGTCACCGTCAAAGCCTTCCTGGTCAAACACGCCACCTGGGACCAGGCTTTCGGCTACCGTTTCGAAACCCCGGCGCGCAGCGTGGTCCTCTCCGGCGATACCGCCCCCACCCCCGCCATCGCCGAAGCCTGTCACGGCTGCGATGTTTTGCTCCACGAAGTGTACTGCACCCCGCCCGGCCGGAACCCCAGCGCCTATTACAAAGCCGCCCACACCTCCGCCGCCGAGCTCGCGCAAATCGCCACTCAGGCCAAACCCAAACTCCTGGTGCTCTACCACCAGCTCTTCGCCGGCTGCGACGAATCCACCCTCCTGCAGCAAGTGCAACAGGGTTACGCCGGTGCGGTAGTCTCCGCCAAAGATTTCGACATCTACTAAGCGAGCCTCCCTAAAGCAGGGCGGACCCCCAGGCCCGGATAGCACCGGGATAAACCGGCATGGAGTAGCGAATGAAAGAGTCGTACAGGGAAAGTCTAGCGAGCCACCCTGGCCCCGAGCCATGCGAGGGTAGTCGAGAGGCTGCACTGGAAGCGTTGGACAGGGGTCAGCTCTGCCGCCGGAGCCGGAATCGCTTGATCTTGATTTCGGACGTAGACGGGTGATTCACCTTTCATCATGAGGAAATGAATCCTGTTCGCGGCGCGCACTCGGATGACACAATCGGCGGTCTCTGGTACCGGGGACCTCGCACTCCGCGATGTCATAACTTGGCGTCGGAGTGATGTTCGCGGAGATTGACCCTGCAAATCGAGTCGTCAGCTCTGATATCGATGCCTCTCCTACGATTCCTTTGGCTTTCCCCTTTTCTTCAGAAACGCCGACGATGATGATTCCTCCAAACGTGTTGGCGAACGCAGCCACGACCCGAAGGCCCTTTTCACTCCACTTTTCTTTGAAGCCTATGGCGTAACCCTCCGACGTGCGGTCATCAGGCGGAAGGTTAGCGCGAGTGAAATCAACGATCGCATTGTAAAGATCTGCTCCTTTGATGGAGGGGAAATCCGCTGTGAAAAGGTCAACACTCATTTTCGAAGAGCGTATCACAAGCGAGATTCTCGTAGGGAGCCGACAATGCGGCCAAGCGGAACCTGGCGCCCCTAATTGGATCGGGTCGCAGCCGTCGCGGGAAAATGCGCCATCCCGCCTTTGCCCGCCTCCGATCCTACTGCGCGCCGCGCGGAAACGACCGCGCCGGACTGCCTTTGAGCCTGCGCAGCTCTTCTTGCGCGTGCTTCTCAACTGCCGCTGGGCTGACACCTTCTGCCTCTGCCCAACTCTGCAAATCCTCAAACGCGATGCCCTTCAGGCAATTCGCTTCATCCCGAATCGCCGCGATACGGGTAAAGACCGCCTGCCGCCCGGCATCGTCGTACAGCTTGTCTCCGCTTTCCACAAGCGAACGATGCACGAGCCAGTGCCGTTCGAGCTTGAAACTCATGAGCCGGGATTGTTCCTGCGGCCGGATGATCTGATACTTCACGCAGGCATCGATCAGCGGGCCCAGCGTGAGCTTTCGTTTCTCCGCGAGAAGCTTTTGCCTGCCGGCAGCGGTAGTGTCCCCGCGTTCCTTACAGACTTTCAAAGCCAGGAAGCTTACAAGTGCATCTTCAAGGTACTGAATTTGCCAAAGGGCGGCCCCGATGTGGTGATAAAACTCGTGGAGTTCGGTCACGTTCATCTGGCGTGGCATGAGCATGTCCTCCTTGCGAGCTTCAGACCCGTTTGAAAACGAAGGCTATCTGTTCCGCCGAATCCTGACATTCGACCAGTTGGGCCTGACCGGGAATGGCGCGTTTGGAGCCTTTGGAGCCGGCGGGAAAGGCGGCGCAAAGCTCCCAGCCGTTCTTGCCCGCGCTGTGCAGGAATTCGTACAGCGCACCTTCCTGGACTCCGTCCATCGGAAGGTTAATATTCGATTCGACGGTTCCCGTGTGCCGGTCGAATTCCGCCAAGCCGTAAGTAATCATCACAGTTTCAGGTTAGCACCCGTTTCCCGCTGCCAAACATTTCCCTCCGAAAATGTAGTACCGTGTGATCAGGATATTCTTAGGCGTATGGACGGTCTGGACAAGGAACTGCTCAGCGGCCCTGCCATCAAAATTACCCTGTTCAAGGACAGCTACGAGCCATTCGTCGCGCTCCTGCAAGAAAGCGGCATCGAGTTCAGTGAGCGGCCGCCGCAAGTTGGCGTCGCGATGAATTCCGGCCTGGAGATTGGATGCGTGGCGACGGCGGGATTGGTCAAAGTGATCCTTGCATATCTGAAAACCCGGCAAAGCCGCAAGCTCATCATCACCACCAAGGACAACGCCGTGGTTCACTTTCAGGCGGAGGGGCTAAGCCCATCCGAGCTTGAGCGCCTTATTCCACAGGCCAGGAGCATGGCCGTCATCGAAACCAAGCGCAAATAGGCCCGCATGAGGGACATCCGGCGGTGCAAAGCCTACTGTAGATGATTTTGTAGCTGCCGGGTTCCTCCGGGCTCAACAGGGATCAACAAGATTCAACAAGCTACCCGCATCTCATTGAAACGTAAGTATTTGAAAATATGGCATTTTCGAGGTATACCGCGTTTCCCCTCTTCGCGCTGACGCAGGCGGACGGCGAATCCTTTGCAAAATCGGTGGCCTCTGGCCGACGTGGACCGACGACCACGCGCTACCCTCTGCGAATCAATCTTCCGCCTCGGCTGCCCCTCTTGCCCTGCAAGAGAACTATCTGAAGATTTTCGCGCCTGCATATCTGCTTAATTGGCGAATGGCGAGGCCGTACGGATGAAACTGGCCGAGCGGGGAACGCATGTGGGAAAGCGGCCGGGGCTGTGGGTGCGGGAGGTGCGCAAGCTGGGTGCTGACGGCCACCGGATCTCGATTGTCAGCACCAATTTCTCGGGGGACGCGAGTTCGCAAGCGGCCGCTCTGATGGCGCGCTAGTCGCAGGAAAACTTCTTTAAATATATGCGGGAGCACTTTGGCCTGGACGCTCTGGTGCAATATGGAACCGAACAGATGCCTGCTACCGTGACCGTCGTCAATCCGGCGTGGCAGGAACTGAATCGCCAGGTCCGCAAGGGGCATAAAGAGTGGAAGGATATTCAGAGACGGCAACAGAATGTGGGCCTGACTCAACCGCTATCGGAAGCCGCAGTGCGCGGTTACGAGCAGCAGCAAGGAAAACTGCAGGAAGACATCGAGCAACTCCGGCCGGCGTTGGAGCTACTCAAACAGCGGCGCAAGCAGACGCCCCATCACATCCCGGTTCAGGATCTTCCGGAGGCAGACCGCTTCACGCGTTTACGCACCGAGCGCAAGTATTTCCTCGACACCATCAAAATGATCGCGTATCGAGCGGAAACCAGCATGGCTTCCACGGTGCGCGAAAAGCTCAAACGCTCCGACGATGCGCGCGCTGTATTGCGACAGATCTCTCACACCGAGGTCGACTTGACACCCGGTATCGAGGCCAAGACGCCGGCGGTGCACCTTCATCACCTCACCCAAGCGGCCCACGATGCGGCCGTCCGCTACCTGTGTGATGAACTGACCGTCACGGAGACTATCTTCCCAGGCGCCGATCTCCGCCTGGTGTACAAACCTGGATCATCCTAAATTCCGGGACATCGGGAGTTCGGAGACTCGACGCGGCACGAGTGCGTGCGCCACACGGCGTACGAACTTAAGAATTTGCCGGCGGCGCGGGCTTCAGCACCTCGAATTCGAACTCCATGGCCTTGCCGCGCACCACGTAGCAGAGGTAATACTCCCAGAAGCGGCGATAGCGCGGGAAGCGGTTGACCAGGAACTGGAAACCCAGCCAGCGCCAGAAGGCCAGCAGCTTCACGCGCACCGAGAGCTCGCGGAAGCGCGCTTTGGAATAGTAGCCGAAGCCGCCGTGGTTTTCGCCGAAATAGCGAAAACTGAAGCTGTTGAGATGGCTCTTGTGAGTGGGGTCGCAGAAGGAGCTGAAATCGGTGTAATGCGGGGTTTCGATGCGCACGGTGCCGCCGGCGCGCACCAGCCGGTGAAATTCCTCCATAGTGCGGATCACGTCGTCCACGTGCTCGATCACGTGAATGGCGGTGAGGCGGTCGAAGGAGCTGTCGGCAAAGGGATAGGGAAAGCGGTCCAGGTCCGCCAGCACGTCGGCGCGGCTGGCGGGATTGCGGTCGAGCCCGATGGCTCCGGGCTGCTTGTGAATGCCGCAGCCCACGTCGAGTATTCTCATCCCGCGCTGGTTAGCGTTGTCAGGCACTCTTCCAGTGTCTCAAGCGCGAAGCCGCACTGGTCGCGGGTAATCACCAGCGGCGGACAGAGGCGGATGGTGTTATCGCCCGCTCCCAGCACCAGCAGCCCGCGCTCGAAAGCCAGGTTCACCAGTTTATCGCGCAACTGGGGGTTTTTCTCGCGGGTCTGGTGGTCTTTCACCAGTTCGATCCCGATCATCAGCCCCAACCCGCGCACATCGCCCACATGGGGAAAGCGGCGCGGCCAATCGCGCAGCCGGTCCATCAGATACGCCCCCATGCGGGCGGCGTTTTCGACCAGTTCCTCCTCCAGGAGCGCGATGGTCACCAGGGCCGCCGCGCAGGAGACGGGGTTGCCGCCGAAGGTGGAAGCGTGCGCTCCCGGAGGCCAGGTCATCAACTCGCTGCGCGCCACCGTGGCGCCCAGCGGCATGCCGCTGGCAATCCCCTTGGCCACCGCGAAGATGTCCGGCACGGCGCCAAAATGCTGCGCCGCCCACATCTTACCGGTACGGCCCATGCCGGACTGCACTTCGTCGAAAATCAGAAGAATACCGTTTTGTTTGGCCACGCGCGCCAGCTCGTCGAAGAACTTCCGGGGCGGCACGATATAACCGCCTTCGCCCTGCACCGGCTCGACGGCGATGGCCGCCACTTCGCCGGCCGGCGCCACGGTCTTCAACAGCGTATCTTCGATGAATTTCACGCACTCCACGGCGCAGCTTTCCGGCTGCTGGCCGAACGGGCAGCGGTAACAATAGGGATAAGGCGCGTGCACCACGCCCGGCACCAGGGGGCCGAAGCCGGCGCGCTGCACGGCCTTGCGCGCGGTGAGCGACAAGGCGCCCATGGTGCGTCCGTGGAAGCTGCCATAGAACGCGATAATCTTCTCGCGCCCGGTGGCGTAGCGCGCCAGCTTGATGGAGCCTTCCATGGCCTCGGCGCCCGAATTGCCGAAGGAAACGCGGCGGGCGGCATCGCCGGGAGCGATGGCCGCCAGTTTTTCCGCCAGCGCCACCATCTCTTCGTAATAGAAATCCGTCCCTGACATGTGGATGAGCCGGGCGGCCTGCCGCTGGATGGCTTCCACGACGCGCGGATGGCAATGTCCCGCCGCCGCCACGGCGATGCCGGCATTGAAATCCAGGAAGCGGTTGCCGTCCAGATCCTCCACCATGGCCCCTTGGGCGCGCGCCACCGCCAGCGGATAACCGCGCGTGTAAGAAGGCGAGACCACGCGCCGGTCGCGCTCCATCAGCGCCTGGGCGCGCGGTCCGGGCAGGGAAGTAACGAGACGCGGAAGGTCCGCGCGAAGCTGATTCGCGGTGGTACCCATAGAGAACTCCTTTTTCAGTTGCGCAGATGAATCGACTTGCGTGCCGGGGATAACCGGCGCGCGCCGCCAGGGAGGGGCGGCAACTAGTCGGAGCCGAACAGGCCAGGCCGGGAATTGGAGGGGGTGAACAGCATGGCTCTATTCTAAGCCCTCGGGGAGCGGCGGCGATGTAATTTTTATTCCCCTGGCGAATCAGGCAGGGCATGTCCGGGCCTGCCCGCCGGGCGCAGAGGGCGGACCATGCGGAAAATATAGAATCGAAAAATCCCGACGAGCCGCCGATATCGGTATTGGGCGGGGAAACCGCGCTGGGGCGCTTCGAGCAAACAACCCCGCCTGAGAGAGACCATTGGTGCCCAGTTGGCTAGATAATCCGATTCCAGACAATCCGCCCCCGGCGGCGAAAGCGCTGTCCTGTACGAACGCCGAGGGCATGGAAACAACTCCCGGATCCAGCGGAGCTCCGCTCCTGAAAGCCAGCCGCGCGGAAACGCCGGACCCCGGAAGGCTGGCCCAATTGGTTCCGTTCGCGCCGGTAGCTCTTCGCCTGTTGCGGCTGTTCGACGCCGACGACGCGGAACAGGCAGGGATCAGCAGGCTGGTGGAAGCCGACCCGGCGCTCACGGCCGAGATCCTAAGCATAGTAAATTCGGCTTTATATCCGATTCGTGGCAAAATTACCAGCCCCGCGCATGGCGTAGCGATGCTGGGACTGGACATGATAAAGGCTCTGACCACAACCCTGGCCATGCGCGCCATGCTGAGCGGCTCGCCGAGGATCGACATCGTTCGCCGGTTCTGGAGGCATAGTATCGGCAGCGCGGCTATCGCTCATGAACTGGCGCCGTGGTTTGGCGTCGATACCGGCCTGGCTTATGTCGCCGCGGTGGTGCATGATATCGGCCGCATCGGATTGCTGGCCCTGGATGGCGAGGCATACAGCCGGTTGGCGACGGCGTCCTATCAAACCGTGGAAGAGATTCTGGAGGTCGAACGGGTAGAATTCGGCATGGACCATTCTAGTGCCGGCTTACTGTTGTCGCAGGCCTGGGGTTTTCCGGAGACGTTGCGGAACACCATCGCGAACCATCATCAACACTGCCGGGATCGCAGCGTCGTGGGGCTGATTCAGTTGGCTTGCGGGTTGGCGGACGCCTTCATGTTCCAGTCGATCCAACATCGGGACCAGTGTACGCCGGCCGAGGCCATGCAAACCTGCGTTTCCGAGCAGATGCAGGAGGACCGCCAATCCGTGCTGGAGCGTCTGGAGCTGATCAGCTTGAAGACGATCGAAGCTTTCGATTTCTGAGATTCCGGAAGCCGTTTCGCGGGTAGAAATCGTGACCGCGGCGGCCGATAAGAAGGGCAGGACAGCAATCGGCTGCCGATCCCGATGGCGCCGGTTGGCCCTGGAGGAGGAAGGCGATGGAACTTTCAAGTTTGGCGGCGATTCTGGCGGCGCGAGAACACTGGGATTCCCCGCGCGATCGTAAAAAGCAGCAAACCGCCCGGCCGATGAGTCAATATCGCAAGACGCGCTGCCGGTGCGGAAAGTGCCGGCAGTGTTTGGACAATGCGCGGTGGGAGCGAATTTTCGAGGAGCATTTCGCCGACCCGAACTATTATAAAGATCGCGACATTCGGTACTCGTCGCCGCTGACATCTCTGTGACGGTTGGGGGCGTAACTCATGTTAAAAAGGTGACGGCGGCGGCTTCCGTTTGCCAGGTCCGCAAAAGGAACGAATCGCCGTGGAAACGCGATGGTCTGACAGAAAACGATGATTCCCGGACGTGCACCCGACCGCTCCACGGTCTCCGATCGTGTCAACCAGCTCCCGCCATTCCACCCGACCGTGCTGCGCCTGCTGACGGTGTCCATGGAAAGCGATTCGGCCGTGGACGACTTCGAAGACATTTTCAAATGCGATCCGGCGCTGGCGGCGGATCTCCTGGTGGTGGCGAATTCCGCGGCATTCGGTCTACGGGCGACCATCTCCAGCATCCGCCACGCGCTGGCGTTACTCGGATTGGAACGCGTGAGTTCGCTCTCCTTCACGATCGCCATGCAGTTTTACATGCGGCAGACGCCGCGCATGGCGTCTGTGCAGCCCATCTGGTCGCACGCCCTGGCGACGGCATTGATCGCGGAAATCCTGGGCGACATTCGCCGCACCACATGCCGCGGTTTATATACCACGGCGTTGATGCACGACGTGGGAAGACTTGGGCTGCTGATGAGCGCGGGCCGGGAATACGCGGACCTGCTGTCGAAGAAATTTCCGGACATCGGAGAATCGCTCTTGTACGAAGCGAACCGCTTGGGGACTACGCACGTGGAGGCGGGTGATGTTCTGGCGGAAAAGTGGTGTTTTCCGCCCGAGATGCGGAGTTGTATCCGGCGGCATCACGAGGAAGCGGCGGCCGGCAACTCCGACGAGTTGATGAAACTGATCCGAATAGCGTGCGGGATCGCCACGCGGATCGGCTATGGCGAAGTGAATTGCGAGAACGCGGAAACGCCGGACCGCATTCTAAAAGAGGCCGCGCCCGAACTACTGGCACACCCCAAGCTGGCTCCGGAGCAGCTTCGCTCGCATGTCCAGAAGCGGCTGGTTTATTGTCATTCCGTCCGGTAACGGCAGCGGTCCGGCGTCCGGCCCGCGTGGAGCGGAATCCGAAAAACCGCTACACGCGCCCCGCTTCTTCCCCAAACACGCGTTGGAAGATCTTGTCCACGTTGCGCAGTTGGCGCTCCAGCGAGAAGGCTTCGGCGATCCGCTCGCGGCTCAGCACGGCGCGGATCTCCGGGTCGTTTTCGATGGCGGCGCGGAAATCGCCTTCCGTCTCCCAGGCCCGCATGGCGTGGCTCTGCACGATGCGATAGGCTGGCTCGCGCAGCATGCCGGCGGCGGCCAGATCCAGCAGCACCTGGCCGGAAAAGACCAGCCCGCGAGTCATCTCCAGGTTGCGGCGCATGCGCTCGGGATAGACCAGCAACTGGTCCACCAGCTTGGTCGTCTTGTCCAGCAGATAGTCCGCCAGGATGGTGGAATCGGGCAGGATGACGCGCTCCACCGAGGAATGCGAAATATCCCGCTCGTGCCACAGCGCCACGTTTTCGAAGGCGGCCTGCACATCGGCGCGCACCACGCGCGCCAGGCCGCAGATCTGCTCGCAGGTCACCGGGTTGCGCTTGTGCGGCATGGCCGAGCTGCCTTTTTGCCCGCGCGCGAAATACTCCTCGGCCTCGCGCACTTCGGTGCGCTGCAGGTGGCGCACCTCGAGGGCGATTTTCTCGCACAGCGCGGTGGCCAGCGCCAGCGCCGCGACGAAGGCGGCGTGCCGGTCGCGCTGGATCACCTGCGATGCCACCGGCGCCGGCCGCAGATTCAGCCGCGCGCAAATGCGCTCTTCCACCTCCGGCCCGATGTGCGCGAACGTCCCCACCGCGCCCGAGGTCTTGCCCACCCGCAGATCTTCCGCCGCCGCCCGCACGCGCTCGAGATTGCGCCGCGCTTCTTCGTACCAGATGGCCAGCTTCAGCCCGAACGTGATGGGCTCGGCGTGCACTCCGTGCGTGCGGCCGATCTGGACGGTGTGTTGAAATTCCAGCGCCCGCCGCTTGAGGGCGTCGCGCAACGCCGCCAAACCGTGCAGCACGATAGCCGCCGCCTGCTGCAAAAGCAGCGCCTGCGCGGTATCCACCACGTCGTTCGAAGTGAGCCCGTAGTGCAGCCAGCGCGACGCTTCGGCGTGCCCCGCCGCGGCCATGCTTTCGGCTACCGCGGTGGTGAAGGCGATCACATCGTGCTTCACTTCTTTTTCGATTTCGTGGATGCGCTGGACGTCGAACCCGGCATATTGCCGCAGCAGCGCGGCCGCTTCCGCCGGCACCACCCCCAACTCCGCCAGCGTCTCGCTGGCCGCCAGCTCCACTTCCAGCCATTGCTGAAATTTGTTCTGGCCGCTCCAGATCCGGCCCATTTCCGGGCGTGTGTAACGGGGAATCATCAGTATTGAAAGACTTCCGACGGCCGGTGCTGCCCGGCGATGGTGAGAGCGGCCGCGCAGCCGCGCCGCTCCAGCGCTTCGGCGGCGATCATGCGCACGATCTCCGGATGGTTGTTCTGTTCGCTCAAGTGGCCCAGAATCACGCGGCTGGTGGCGCAATCCAGGTCCCGCGCCAGGTATTCCGACATCATCATGTTGGAAAGATGCCCCACCCGGCTCATGACGCGCTGCTTGACGCTCCAGGGGTACGGCCCCACTTTCAGCATGTCCAGGTCGTGATTGGATTCCAGCAGCAGGAGGTCCGCGCGCCGGAGATGATATTTGATGGATTCGGGAATATATCCCAGGTCGGTGGCGATTCCGATGCGCACTCCCTGCGCTTCGAAGGCGAACCCCACCGGATCGACGGCGTCGTGCGGAATGCCGAAACTCTGCACTTCGATATCGCCGATTTGGAAACTCGCGCCGGCTTGAAAGGCCTCCAGGCGCGGCGGGGGCTTTTCGCCCCAATCGATGGCGGGCGCGGCCAAGCGCGTCATCCAGATGGCAGCGCGCACATTGCGGTTGCGCGCCAGCACCGCGAGGCCGCAGACGTGGTCGGAATGTTCGTGCGTGATGAGAATGGCGTCCACGCGCTCCAGGCTTTCGCCGATGGCCGCCAGGCGCTTGCCCAGCTCCCTCATGCTCAGGCCCGCGTCCACCAGAATGCGCGTATTTTCGGTGGCCAGCAAAGCGGCATTTCCGGAACTGCCGCTGGCCAGCACGCAGAACTTAACGATTTGCCGCCTCCCTTGACACTTCAGAATACACCCAATCGCGGGGAAACAAAATAGCCCAAGAATGGTTTAGCCACGGATAAACACAGATGAACCCCAGCCAAAGATATTTGAATTCTCGTGCCGGCGAGGCGGGATGGTTCCGCGGCCTGTTGGATCGGCGGCCGCTGGAAAGCCAGAAGGGAATTGGCCACCGATGCACGCCGATGAACACCCATAAACCCTGGCCAAGGGCTCCGCACTTGAAATCCTTGCGGGAGGTGGAAGGCAAAAGGTAAGACTCGGCAATCTGGGAATCCGTGTGCATCCGTGGCCAATTCGTCTTAGCCTAACTTTCGCACTTCGGGGGCATCCCTTCGGCTAACCTCTTCAGATTCAGTGATGGCACTTAAAAGGTCTTCACCACAGGGGAGGGCTGATCCGCGGCTTCGGGCGAGGGTATTAA
>Ga0181521_10000693_pt1 | contig 41732 bp, 36 predicted proteins | sample PEATcosm2014_Bin_32_FD_119764 | JGI IMG/M metagenome (GOLD analysis project Ga0181521, IMG submission 119764) | Peatland microbial communities from MTU Mesocosm Facility, Houghton, MI, USA - PEATcosm2014_Bin02_60_metaG | ecosystem: Environmental > Terrestrial > Soil > Wetlands > Peat | place...
CGCGACACCGTATTTACGCCACAGATAGGTGAGCTTGTCCATGAACCCCTGGAGCCCAAACAGTCCCCGCTCTTCGGCCTGTTGGTCGTTTTCGCCCACATAGATATGCCGCGTGATGCCGATCCTGGGCATCGTTTCATGTTTTCCGGGGTGCGCCGTGTTCCAGGACTCCTTGTATCTCTCGACGACGTTGCGCGCCTCATCCGCGGGCAGCAACGAGACGACGCTCATGTTTTGGCGCGCCGCTCGCGCGGCGCTTTCCGGGGTGTTCGTGGCATACCAGAGCGGCGGATGCGGCTTTTGCAGCGGCTTCATCTGGATCGGCACGTTCGTGAAATTGAAGTACTTGCCGTGAAAATCCACAACGTTCTTGGTCAGTGCGGCCATCAACACTTCCATGGCCTCGCCATAGATGGCCGGCGCCTCGCGTTCGCTGACATTGTAAAAGCCCAGCTCGACGGGAGAGACGCCTCGGCCGGTCCCGATCTCGATGCGGCCGTGCGTCAAATGGTCCAGCATGCAGATTTCGGCCGCTAGGCGCAGGGGGTTGTAGAGTGTGGCGATCAGAACCAGCGGCGCGAATCGAATTCTCTGCGTGATCCGTGACGCCGCTGCGTAGAAGATCAGCGGGGAGGGAGCCAGCCCGAGCGGGGTGAAGTGGTGCTCGGTGACGTGGAACGTGCTGAAGCCGGCCTTGTCGTAGAGTTCGAGCAGCTTGAACCGGCTGTCATAGGTCTCGTGGATCGGCCGGTCCTGCCTATCCACATGGTCGACGACTCCAAATTCCATTTTCATCCGCGCCCTGGGTAAATCGCTTCAGAGCGATGACAACTCTACCCGCGAGTCCCGGCCTTGGCAAACTCTACCGGGCGGGGAGCGTTGGGGAAGCCCCGGCGCCAGTCGCGGCATCCAACCCCTGTACCTTGGCGACAACGGCACCCAAATGGCCGGTCCGAATTTTGCAGGGTTCCGAGGGGTGCTATAATCACGCATTACCTACGGCCGCGAAAAGGAGTACGAGGATGGGGATTCAATTCCGGGAACTGTTGGGCTGGGCCAGACGCCGCAAAGTGTTAGCCTCCCTTCTCGTAGCCGTCACGCTGGCGATCGGCATCCTTATCGGTTCGGTGGTTTCGGGACGCGCGCTGGCCACTCGCGCGCAAGCTCCCAACGGCGCTTCCTTGCTCGCGGTCCCGGAACCAGTGTCGATGTCGGGCGCGTTCTCCAGCATTTCGAAGAGTTTGGGGCCCGCGGTGGTCAACATCTCGACCACGCAAGTGATCGAAAAGCCCAAGGGCGGCGCCAAGACCCCGCACGGTTCCAACGATCCTTTCCAGGACTTCTTCGACCGCTTCTTTAATTCTCCGGATGATGGGCCGGACGCCGAGCGCAGTCTGGGCTCGGGCGTCATCGTGGACAAGAAGGGTTTCATTCTCACGAACGACCACGTGATCGACGATGCCACGAAGATTCAGGTCACGCTCGACGGCGATACCACTCACTACAACGCCCGCGTGATCGGCACGGACAAGGACACCGACCTCGCGGTCATCAAGATCGACGTCGACCATGACCTTCCGGTGGCGAAGCTCGGCAACTCCGACGGCGTGCAGGTTGGCGACTGGGTCCTGGCCTTTGGCAGCCCATTCGGCCTGAATTCCACCGTGACTGCCGGGATCATCAGCGCCAAGGACCGCTCGAACGTCGGCCACCAGTTTCAGCGCTTCATCCAGACCGACGCGGCGATCAACCCCGGCAATTCGGGCGGCCCGCTCGTGAACATGGCGGGCGAAGTGATCGGCATCAATACGGCGATCTACACGGGGAGCCGCGGCTTTGAAGGCGTTGGATTCGCGCTGCCGTCCACCACCGCGATCACCGTTTACAACCAGTTGGTCACGGCCGGCAAAGTGGTCCGCGGTTCGATCGGCGTCACGTTCCAGGAAGAAAACAGCAACAACCCGATCCTCATGAAGGAACTGGGCGCGCCGTACGGCATCGTGGTCGAGGCGGTCGAACCCGGCAGCCCTGCCGACAAGGTCGGTTTGCAGGCCGGCGACGTCATTACGAATGTTAACGATCAACCCGTGCACACCGGCGCCGACCTCGTGAACCCGATCGCGCAGACGCCCATCGGCCAGTCCGTCCAGCTTCGCTACGTCCGCAACAAGCAGGCGGCGGAAGTCACGCTGACGGTTGCCGACCGCTCGAAGATATTCCCGCAGACGGCCGAGAATACCGAAGGGCAGCCCGATCAGGGCGAGCAAGCGGATCTCTTCGGCTTGCACGTTGAGGATCTGACGCCGGATCTCGCGCACAAGCTGGGTATGGGCAAGCTGACCGGAGCGGTCGTCACCCAGGTTGAGCCGGCGAGCTTTGGCGAGGACGTGGGTTTCGCGCGCGGCGACGTGATCACGGAAGTCAACCACATCCCGGTCAACTCGCAGGCGGACTATCGTGCGCAGATGGCGAAGCTCAAGGCAGGCGAAGACGTGCTCTTCAAGGTCGCGCGGCGTTCGGATAGCGACCGCGTCCTGATGCTCTTTCTGGCGGGCGCCGTGCCGTCCGCGCAATAGCAATGGCGCCTCCAAGGCGTCGTGCGCGTTGCCTGATAGGTCCGGCGTAGCGGCGCCTTGCTTGAGTCGCGAGCCCAAGTCGCGATAATGGAAGGATCGCTCGGAACGGGGGCGGTAGCGGCAAAGAGCCGGGCGTCCAGCAAAAGTGAAGGCACCGATCAAATGGTTGGCTATTGCCGTGTCCCTCGCGGTCGCATGGGTGTCCGCGCCGGCCATCTCGTCCGCGGCGCCGTCTTCTTCGACGGGCGCGGGGCAGGCAAGTTCATCATCTTCCGCATCGACGCAAGCCAGCCACAAGAAAAGCAGGAAGCATCACTCGAAGCAGACGCCCACGCAGAAGGCGCCCACGGCGGATCGCATATCGGAAATCCAGTCCGCGCTCGCTCGCAGCGGCTACTATCAAGGCGACCCGAACGGCAAGTGGGACTCCAGCACCGTCGCCTCGATGCAGAAATTCCAGTCGGCCAACGGTATCGAGCCGACGGGCAAGCTCGACGCCGCAACGCTTCAAAAGCTCGGGCTCGGTTCGGACATCGCCGGCGTCTCGGCTCCAAGGCCGGCATGCTGCTCGATGGCGCAGCCAAGTTCGCCGCCGTCAGGTGACAAGCCCGCGATGATGTGTTGCTCGGCTTCTCCGTCGTCCCAGCCGCAGCAGTCGGTGCCGACAGGCCCGCCCGGAGGCACTTCCAACAGCACCGCTTCCGTTTCCGATCCGAAGTCCCCCCAGCACTAGCTTTCCCCTCGTAGCGGCAACCTTCGGGCGATACCCTGTCCGTCCGTCGAAACGAGAAACCCATCAGGCCAGAGCGCTGGTACAATTCCGGCGCAGGGTGCGCGCCATAGGTTATCTGGCGGGCAAAGACGCGGACGCGCGGACCGATGGCGCCGCCGCAGGCTTGGGAGAGACCGTCACGCGCAAGGAACGCTTCACTCGCGCGATCTATTGTACTTGGGCAGGAATGGGTCTGCTCACGGCGCTATTCTGCTGCGGCCCGGTCAGCGCGCAAGAATCACCGCTCCCTCAGCAACAACAGCCGGCCGACGCACCCGGGGCGCCTGTGGCTGCGCCCGTGCAGGAGCAAACCCAGCAAGGTGCTACGCCCACCTGCGTTCAACCTCCGCCGCTCGCGAGCTGGCAGGATTATCAAGGACCATTCGCGAAGGTCGTGGGCGTGTTCGGGCGGAGATTGGAACGCAGGGCGGTGCATCCGCCGCACTACAAGCCGGGGGCGCAGCTTTGCACTCTCGAGGTGAAAGACAAGTTCGTTCTGTTCCTCAGCGATACGATCGACCCGGTCACGTTTCTAAGCGCCGGATTCAATTCGGGGATCAGCCAGGCGGAAAACGACGATCGTTCCTACGGGCAGGGCGCCGAGGGGTATGGCAGGCGTGTCGGCTTTAATCTCATCGGTCAGGCCCAGGGCGACTTTTTCAAGGACTTTGCATACCCTGTGATGTTTTCGGAGGACCCTCGTTACTACCGCATGATTCATGGCTCCTTCAGGAGGCGGCTTGTTCACGCGGTGGAGCATGCGGTCGTCGCGTATCGAGAAGATGGCACAAGGATGCCCAACTACTCCGAATGGTGGGGGACTACGAGCGCGATCGCGCTGAGTAACGTCTATCACCCGGATAACCGCCGCGGCTTCGCTCCGTCGGCGGAGCGCCTTGGCTATGCCGTCGGCCAGGACGTTGGCTTCGACGTGCTACGGGAGTTTTGGCCGGAGATCGCGCGGAAATTCAAGCTCCCGTTCCGCGATCAAAACGAGCCGCGGCCGGTCGCGCCCGGGGCCAACTAAAAAACAAAGGGCCGGCACCCACCCGCGCCGGCCCTTTTGCTGAGTTTTACGCGAACTACCCCCTTCCCAGCTGGGTTCCTTGGTGCTAGCGTGATTCAGGAGCCTTGGCGATTGGCAATGGCGGCTCCTAGGAGACGAAGCTGTGAGGTCGAAGAATGACGCACGGAGAGTATTGGCGAAGGCGTGCGACCCCCGTTTCCGCCCGGGCTGCGGGCCCGCGCGTGGCCAATTCTACTCGACACTGGTGTCGAGTAGAATTCGATCTAACTCATTGAAAACACAGCATGGGGATGCCTTCTACCCGTCACTGGAACCGGGGGCCAGGACGACCGGTTTCGAGGCTCGAATCCGCGAGTCTTACAGGAGCGGCGACCATGGCGACCGCGTTTGCGCCTAAAGTCTTCAAGAACTTCATCAACGGCGAGTGGGTCGAAGCCCGCGGCGGCAAGGCCATCGAGAACCGCAATCCGGCGAACCGGGATGAGCTCGTCGGAATCTTCCCTGCATCGACCAACGAAGACGTCACTCTGGCGGTGGAAGCTGCGAAATCGGCCTACAACAAATGGCGGCTGACGCCCGCTCCCAGGCGTGCCGAAATCCTCTTCCGCGCCGCTGAAATCCTCGTCGCGCGCAAAGAAGACTACGCCCGCGACATGACGCGCGAGATGGGCAAAATCCTGGCCGAGACGCGCGGCGACGTGCAAGAAGCGATCGACATGACGTACCTGATGGCGGGTGAAGGCCGCCGCCAATTCGGCCACACGGCCCCTTCCGAGTTGCCGAACAAATTCGCCATGGCGGTCCGCGCGCCGGTCGGCGTCGCGGGAATGATCACGCCGTGGAATTTTCCGATGGCGATTCCCTCGTGGAAAGCCATGCCGGCGTTGGTCTGCGGCAATACCATCGTGCTGAAGCCCGCGGAGGACACTCCGCTTTCGACTTACAACCTTGCGCAGGTCCTCGCGGAGGCGGGTTTGCCACCGGGAGTTTTGAACGTCGTGTTCGGCGAGGGGCCGGACGCGGGCGCGCCGATCCTCAACCATCCGGACGTCAATCTGGTCAGTTTCACTGGCTCAACGGAAGTTGGGCGCATCGTGAGCCAGGCCTGCGCGCCGACGTTCAAGAGGTGCCACCTCGAAATGGGCGGCAAGAACATCATCGTCGTGATGGACGACGCGAACCTCGATCTTGCGGTGGAGGGAGCGGTCTGGGGTGGCTTCGGCACGACCGGCCAGCGCTGCACGGCCGCGAGCCGCGTCGCCGTGCAGAAGGGCGTCTATCGCGAATTCGTCGAGAGGTTCGTGTCGCGCGCGAAGTCGCTGAAGGTCGGCGATGGTCTCGACCCTTCGACGCAGATGGGCCCGTGCATCAACGAGCAGCAACTTAATACGGTGATGAAATACGTTGAAATCGGCAAGAACGAGGGCGCAAAACTCGCGACCGGCGGCCATCGCATGGAAAGCGGAGCCCACGCGCGAGGCTGGTTCCACGAGCCGACAGTGTTTGTCGATTGCGACGCCAGGATGCGCGTCTGCCAGGAGGAGATTTTCGGTCCGGTAGTTTGCGTGATCCCGTTCGATTCGTTTGACGACGCGCTGGCCATCGCGAATGGCGTCAGCTATGGCCTCTCGGCAGCGATCTACACGCGCAACGTGAACCATGCCTTCCGCGCGCAGCGCGATCTCGAGACCGGGATCGTCTACGTCAACGCGCCCACAATCGGCGCCGAGACGCATCTCCCGTTCGGCGGCACGAAGAACACCGGCAACGGTCATCGCGAAGCGGGGCTCGCCGCGCTCGATTTCTACTCCGCATGGAAAACCATCTACGTGGACTATTCCGACCGGCTCCAACGCGCGCAAATCGACAACGCCTGAACGGCGAGGACTCCTTCCCATGATAAGACAATCCGGCTTCGTGCTGTTGCCCGTCCTGCTGCTGGGATTTCCTTTGGCGCTTGCCGCGCAGTCGTCTGATTCGCGCCGCGCCGCCAATTCCGCGATGTCTTCTGCGATCGCCGCGGCGGCCGGCTGCTCCGATTTCGCGACGGCCGGCGGAGGTGGTTCCGGCACGGGCGCGCCTTCGAAGTCCGATCACGGTTTCGACCTTACGAATCTCGACCGCTCGGTGACGCCCTGCGACGACTTCTACAAATTTGCCGACGGCGGATGGATGAAAAACAATCCCATTCCCGCAGACCGTGCCGCATGGGCCACCTTCGAAAAGCTCGACGAACACAACGAGGAGGCCCTGCGCCAAATCCTGGAAGAAGCCGCGAAGGACAAGACCGCGAAGCCCGGGTCGAACTGGCAGAAGATCGGCGACTTCTACGCAAGTTGCATGGACGAAAGCCAGGTCGAGGCAGCCGGGCTCAAACCGCTCGACGCGGAATTGAGCCGGATCGCGGAGATCAAGGATGCCGCCAGCTTCCAGGCCGAGGTCGCGCGACTGCAACGCCAGGGGGTGGACGCCGTCTTCGGGTTTGGCTCCGAGCAGGATTTGAAGGACAGCACGGAGGTGATCGCGGCAGCAGGGCAGGGCGGGCTCGGTTTGCCGGACCGCCAGTATTATCTCGATGACGACGACCGTTCGAAGCAGCTTCGCACGGGCTACATCCAGCACGTGACAAACATGTTCAAGCTGATGGGCGACGATGACGCGACGGCCGCCGCCGAGGCCAAGACCGTGCTCGACGTGGAGACCGCGCTCGCGAAGGCGTCCACGAAGCGCGAGGATCTCCGCGACCCCGACAAGAACTACCACAAACTGACGCTGACGCAGCTCGGCGAACTGACTCCTCACCTGTCATGGAGCGACTACTTCCAAGAAGTGGGCGCGCCCGTAGTCGGCGCAGCAGACATCGGACAATTGGATTTCTTCAAGGAAGTGGACGCCGCGTTCGTTTCGGTCTCTCTGGGGGACTGGAAGACATACCTGCGCTGGCATCTGATTCACGACGCCGCGCCGGCGCTGCCCGAGAAATTCGTCGCGGAGAATTTCGATTTCTACGACCGGCAGCTCACGGGTGCGAAGGAGATCCGGCCGCGGTGGCGGCGCTGCGTGCAGGCGACCGATGGAAAACTGGGCGAGGCGCTCGGCCAGTTTTACGTGCAGCGCTATTTCCCGCCCGAAGCGAAGGCCAAGGCGCTCGCCATGGTGAAGAATCTGATGGCCGCGTTGCGCGACGACCTTTCCACGCTCGACTGGATGAGCCCGGCCACGCGCCAGCGGGCTATTCAGAAACTCGACGCGATGAATCTCAAGATCGGCTATCCCGACAAGTGGCGGGACTATTCCGCGCTGCAAGTCGACCGCGGCCCCTATGTTGCGAATCTCCTTCGGGGCGACGCCTTCGAATTCGCGCGCGACCTCGGGAAGATCGGCAAGCCCGTGGACCGCACCGAATGGGACATGACGCCGCCGACCGTCAACGCCTACTACACGCCGCTGTTGAACGAGATTGTGTTCCCGGCGGGCATCCTCCAGCCCCCGTTCTTCGATCCCAACGCCGACGACGCGGTGAACTACGGCGGAATGGGCTCCGTGATCGGCCACGAGATGACGCACGGCTTCGACGATCAGGGCGCCAAGTTCGACCCGCAGGGCAACCTGAGCAACTGGTGGACGCCCGAAGACCTGAAGAACTTCCAGGACCGCGGCGAGTGCATCGCCAGGCAGTTTGACGCATACGAGGTCGAGCCGGGCCTGCACGAAAACGGAAAACTCGAAGAGGGCGAAAGCATCGCCGATCTGGGCGGTCTCACAATCGCCTACGCCGCGTACCGGAAGACGCTGGAAGGCAAGCCCGCTCCGGAACCGATCGACGGCTTCACCGCCGACCAGCGTTTCTTCCTAGGTTGGGCGCAAATCTGGGCGGCGAACTTCCGGCCGGAATACGCCCGGCTGATCGCGAAAACCAATCCGCATCCGCTGGATCAATTTCGCGCGGACGGCCCGCCTTCAAATCTCCCGGCGTTTGCGAAGGCGTGGGGTTGCACCGCGAAGTCACCGATGGTCCGCCCGGCGGCCCAGCGCTGCCGCATCTGGTAGCCGGGACTATTTTTTCTTCGCAGCCAGGATGCGCTCGATTTGTGCGAGGTGGTTGATGTCGTGCCCCGCGAACATGCGGGCGATGTGCGCGACGCTCTCCTTGCCGCGCTCGGAATGCATGCCGTAGTGCTCCCACTGTTCGGGCGTGAGCGTTTTCAGCAGCGCCAGGTTCGCGGCGCGAAGCGTGCAAAACTGCTCGAACGACTTGCGCGGATCGCGCTTGTCGTAGTGCAAGGCAGTGACCCAGACGTCCTGATCGAATCCCTGAATCGGCGTTCCGGGAGCGCCCAGAATCGCGCGCATCCGGTAGCCGCCGACGAGCTCGGTATCCGCGATGTGCGCGACGATCTCGGCGATGGACCATTTGCCCGGCGCGGGGCGCTTCCGCAATTTCGAACGCGGAACGCCCTTCAGCAGGCGCTCGAGTTTCCTGGGCGTGGCGGCCTGTGTTTTCAGCGGCTGCTGGTTTCCGACGTTTCCCAGCATGCGTTGGATGTACTGCTGCGGTGTTTCGGCCATGGCGTTGATGGATCCTTTCTTGTAGCTGACCGATTTGATTTTAGTCGTTCGGCTCTTACTTTGGTAAGCAGAGGCCAATCTGGGCGCGCGCCGCCACAGAGACATATTGGGCTGTTGCTTCACGGGAATCGTGTTTGAAATTCTGGAAACTCCGCCCGCCAAAGCCTCGGCGCTCCCGCGGCCGCAGCATACAATTTATCGAGTTCGGAGGCACGGCGGCCCGCCTGGGAAGCAATCGGCCGCGAGCCTCGATGCAGGCCACTCTCAGAGGCGAACATCATGGCGAAATCCGTGGACGTCCACCCGGAGAAGGCGCGCGCCAACGCGTCCGCGAAGACTTCCTACAAGCCTCCCATCAAGCCGGAGGAGCGCGAGCTTGCCCGCAAGCGAAGCGAACAAGAGGCCCTCGAAGCCGAACTAGCCGACCGCGAACTACGTTCCGAGAATCTGCGGGCGGAGCTCGGGGCATTCGAGCGGCGCTATCTGCACTTCGTCGGATCGCGCTACGCCGAGCTCGACGAGTGGAAGGCGAGACTCGCCGAGCGAGCGGCGCGGGAGCAGCCCGGCAACGAGCGCGCCCAACAAGCGGCGCGCGACGCACGCGCAATCGCCGGCGAGACGAAATCGGCCGTGGGAGACGAGGCGGCGCAGGAGCCGCGCGCGTTCAAGGCATCGCCGGAGATGAAGCGCCTGTACCGCGAGGTCGCCAAGCGAATCCATCCCGATCTGACCTCGAATCGCGAAGACCGCGCAAAGCGCCAAGGGTTGATGGCGGAAGCCAACCAGGCGTACGAGCGCGGAGATGAAGCTCGGCTTGCCAAAATCCTGACGGCGTACGAGTGCAGCCCGGACAACGTCGAAGGCGAAGGGACCGGCCCGGAGCTCGTCCGCGTGATCCGGCGAGTGAGCCAGGCGCGGGGCCGGCTGGCCGAGATCGAAGCGGAGATGCAGGAACTGGTGCGCTCCGAACTCTACCAACTGAAGTCGCGGGTGGAAGAAGCGGAGAAGGGCGGCCGCGACGTGCTCGCGGAGATGATCCAAAAAGTCGAAGAGCAGATCGCGCTCGCAAAAGAGCGGCTCGAAGCGCCCGCCTCAGCGCCTCGCTCCTGATGGAAACGCGCGAAAAATCCGCAACGCAAGAGATCGTCCCGACGCCATCGCAAGTACTGGCGGTGCGGTCGGCGGCGATTGTGGCGCGCGGCCTGCGCGACCTGACGCGCGACTCCAACTGGCTCGTCAAGAAGGTATTCACCGCGCGTTCCTCGCGGCTCGCGATTTCACCGGCCGGCCAGGTGTGCGCCGTTTCGCCGCTCGTGCGTCAGGGCACGGAGCGCGTCTGGCTCTACGACATCGAGCTGAGCGTGCCGAATTCGACGCTGGCCGTTCCCGACGAGCCGGCGGTGTGTCCGGCGGGCCTGCCGGCTGCGTTTGCTTACTCGCCCACAGCGCGCCATCTGGTGGCAGCGTGGGGCGCCTGGCCGCGGCAATTGCACGTGTTCGATCTTCACGGGAAAGTGTTTCTCGGCTCGTTCGGACAATTCTCGAATTTCCCGGAGGCTCTGGCGTGGTCGGACAGCGGGAAACACCTCGCGGCTGCCACGGGCGGCGGGAGGGACGCGCGGTTGCGATTATGGGAGGCGCTTCCCGAATCGCCCTTTGGGATGCCTTTTGGCGGAGATCCGGCGAGCGAGTTGGGAGCGCCGCAGAGGGAAGAAGCTCCGAGGTCGGAGGCGCGCGAAGCGGAATCGAGCGACGAAGGCCTGTTTGCGGGATTTGGCCGCAGCGTCTTCAGTCCGGAGGACAGCACGCTCGCGACCGTCGCTCGGATGGAGGGCGAGTGGGCGGACGATTCGATCGTGCTGCTGGAGGTGCCGACGCTGCACCGGCAGAATTCGTTTCAGGCGCAGGGGCACATCACCGATCTCGGGTGGACATTCGACAGCCGCCAGCTGATTTTCTGCGCGGCGGGGCAATCGTATCGACTCTCAACCGAGACGATGCAGCCGGAGGCGCTGCCGTTCGGCGCCGAGCTGTGCGTGTGCCACCCGCACTTTCCGCTGTGCCTGTGCTTCAGTTCGTGGCTCAGGAACTCCGCGAAGGGAAGACTGTTCCTCGTCGATTTGGAGCGCCTCACCGTTTTCGACGAATATGCCGCCGAGGGCGTCGTCGATCTGCGCTGGAGCCTGGATGGCTCAAAGGCCTACGCGGTCACCGCCGACGGCCTCGCCTACATTTACGAACCGCCGCTGTTGTAACAACACTACTGCCAGCGCTTCGTGTCGAAGCTGAATGCGACCAGGCCGTCTCGATAGTCGATCTTCAGGTCGAGCATCCGCAGCACGGTAAATCCGAGAATGCCGGAGATCTCGGTTCCGGCCGAGTCGCTCATCGACTTCGTATCGAACGCAATGATATCCAGATTCTTCTGCCGCAGGTTGCCGAACGTGAGGGTCAGCTCGTTCCCCCGGTAGACATTCTTGACGCTGCCGTTCAATCCGTTGACTTGCAAGTTCGGATCGCCGGAAACCTTTGTGACCTCGCGCGCCGCATCCGGCGAGATTGTGTTCGTGAGGCTGCCCGTATCGATGAGGAAAAGCTTCGAAACGGAATCGTTCAGCTTCGTGGGAATGAGCAGCATATGGCCGAACCGGAACACTCTTGAGTAGGACTGCATTTCCGGGGCGATATAACGGTCGTGGAAGCGCAGAACCGGATTCGAGTCGCTTGCTTCCAAGGCCGCTTCGGGCGCGGGTTCGTCCGGCCGCGAAGGCAGTTCGCTCAGCCTGAACTTCGTGTTTGGCAGGTCGATGTCGACCAGGAAATGCGAGAAGACGTCCCCGCCGATCAACCCGTCCTCACCCGCCACGGAAGTTCTGTTCATAACTTCCACATTGCAATCGCGAAACTCGAGATCGCCGATTTGAATCGAGTCGGCATAGCCCACGTAGCCACCGGCAGGGCCGCGATCGCCGATCCCGTGGATGTCGGTTTGAACGATCTGCTTGATGCCGGCTTTCTCGGCGATCTTGCGGTCGATGAGAATGCCGCCAGCGCCAGTGTCGAGCATCAGATGGGAGGAAACTCCGTTCAGCCTGACGTCGAGCCCAAAGCCGCGAAGATGGTTCGGATCGATGAGCAGGTATCTCAGATCGGTTTGCGTTGAGCTCACTTTGGAAGCCATGTGGCACTGATGAGCGGGCAGGGTGGGCAGTTGTTGCAGGAGAATCAATTCACGTTCCAGGGCGGTGCGGCTTTCAGCATCGTCGTCCGTATCCTCCGCGAGGTAGTCGTGCAAGGCTTTGACGCGATCGCCGAGCGGCAGCGTCCTCAGCCAATACCGACGGATGTCGGGATCGGAAGGGTCGAGACCGTCAGCCCGGTCAATCATTTCCTTTCCCCGGCGGTAGAGCGAAGCGGCGTTGGAGACTCGGGCCAGGTCCAGGTATGCGCGGGCATTGTTTGCGCCACTATTGATGACCTTCACGAAGATGGCTTCCGCATCCGGGATTCTGCCCTGGCGGTAATAGACCTCGCCGAGAGCCACCTGCGCATCGGGAGAATTGGGGGCCAACTCGACGGCTTTCGTTGCGGCGGCAAACGCATCGGCAGGCCGTTTCTGCTTCAAATCAACACGCGCGAGCCCCACGTACGCCAGCGCGGCCTGCGGACCGGCAGACAGCGCTGCGTACTCCTGCGCGGCCGCGTCGAACTTTCCCGTGCGGTACATGCGCTGCGAGTCAGCGAGAGAAGGCGCCGCACCCGGAGCGGCACCTGGAGCGTTCGGAGGAGCCGCATCCTGAGCCGACGCGACCGAGGCAACCGCAATGCGGGTCAAGAACAGAAGAAGTAAAACGCCGTGGGCGGGGCGCATAGGTGAGACTCTGCCAAGCCATGTGCGAGGAGTCAAGACCGGGCGTCGTTAATGCTGTTCGGCTAAGGGCAATGAAGGCGTCAGGCGAAATTTACGCCGATCATTTTCTGGGTCCATTGCCAGATTTCACCGGACACCTTCGGATCGCGCGAGAGAGAACTGGACTCCGCAGGTTTTGACTTGACGAAGTACTGTCCGGAGGTCTGCGCCACTTCGGGAGAGCTTGCCAGATAGAGAGACACTTCCGCGCCCTCCCTCGAATTCAGCATGAAGGGTTTCACCAGGGCGATGATCAGCTTGAAGGCCAGCGGCGGATCGGGGCCCCAGATATTCGTTGCGACTACGCCTGGGTGCAGACAATTGACGGTCACACCTGTTCCTTCCAGTCTTCGCGCCAATTCGAATGTAAATGCATTCATCAGCAGTTTGGATTGCCCGTAGACAGCTAACGGATTGTATTTCCGCGTCTCGAACTGAAGATCGTTCATGTCGAGGCGGACGCGGCGCTGCGCCTCCGACGAAACATTGATGATCCGCGAGGGGGCGCTGGCCTTTAAGAGATCGAGCAAGAGAAGCGTCAGCAGGGCCGCGCCCAAATGGTTGGCGGCGACAGTCATTTCGATGCCGTCCGCGGAAAGGGTGCGTGCGCGCACGGCCGCGCCTGCGTTATTGACCAGCACGTCGAGGCGAGAGCATTTCTGCCGGATTTGTTCCGCGAGCGCCCGCACGGATGCTTGCGACGACATGTCCGCGATCAGCAACTCAAGGTCGGACGATCCGGACTCGCGCCGAATGTCTTCCAGGGCGGCTTGTCCTTTCTCCCGGTTTCGGCAGACGAGAACCACGCGGGCGCCCATGCGGGCCAGACCGAGCGCCGTCTCTTTTCCGATGCCGCTGTTCGCGCCGGTGACAACGCAGGTCTTTCCGGTCATGGTTTGTGGTTGCGCCATATTTCCGCCTTTCGCAGGCGACACGATACCTTACGCACCGGATGCGCTCAAGTAACGATGGCTGACAGTTAGGACTAGACCAGCGGCAGATTGGCTTCGGCTTCGAGCGTCGAGTCCGCGCGGTCGCCGGCGAGAAAGCGCGCGTGACCGGCGGCGGCGATCATTGCGGCGTTGTCGGTGGAAAGCGCGCGACTGGGGAAGTAGACCTCGACGCCGCGCCGCGCGGCTTCGAAGGAGCGGCGGAGTTCGCTGTTTGCGGCGACACCACCGGAAACGAGCACGGTGCGCGCGGCGCGCTCGTCGGCGGCAACGAGCGTGCGTGAGACGAGGCTGGCGACGACCGCGCGCTGGAAGCTCGCAATCAGGTCGAGCGTGGGTGGCGTGCAGAGGGCGCGCAGCGCGTCCGCGCCGCGATCGCCACGGGCGAGTGCTTGCTGCCGTGCTTCGATTTCGGGCTGAAGCTGCGGGTTGCGGCGCAGGTGATAGAGCACGGCCGTCTTGATCCCGCTGAAGCTGAAATCGTGCGGGTTGCCGCTCATCTTCGGCTCGCCGAAGCGAATGGCCTGCGCATTGCCGTGGGGCGCGAGCTTGTCGATGATGGGGCCGCCGGGATATCCGAGCGCGAGCATCCGCGCGACTTTGTCGTAAGCTTCGCCGGCGGCGTCGTCGCGGGTGCCGCCGATGCGCGCGTACGCGAATCTTCGCGCGCCGTTCTCCGATTCAGATGTGACGTGATAGAGAATTGTGTGACCACCGGAAACAATGAGGCAGACGGCGGGCAATTCGGGCTGACGGCCGGCCGTGTGCGCTTCGAGCAGCACGGCGTGGACGTGGCCTTCGAGATGGTTCACGCCGACGAGCGGCTTCCCGAGAGCCATCGCCAGCACTTTGCCATAGGTGAGACCGACGAGAAGCGAACCGATCAGGCCCGGGCCTCGCGTGACGGCGATGGCATCGAGGTCGCGCAATTCCACTCCCGCCCGGCCGGCCGCTTCGCGCACCACGGGCACGATCTGCCGCAGATGCTCGCGCGAGGCGAGCTCCGGAACCACGCCGCCGTACTTGCGGTGAATGTCGATCTGTGAAGCGACGACGCTCGACAGAATACGGCGCCCTCCGGCGACAATCGCCGCCGCCGTCTCGTCGCAGGACGATTCGATGCCGAGAATCAGATGTTCACGGATGCTCACACTCATGCCTCAATCTTGCCGATGCACCAAAAACCCTATGTTAGCATAGCGATCGAGGCACGCTACGCGGGCAGAAGGCGAGCCAGCGAGCAACCGCGATCAAATGACAGGAAAAGCGAAGAAAGTGCGCAAGGCGGTCCTGCCCGTGGCGGGGCTTGGGACGCGGTTTCTTCCGGCGACGAAGGCCATGCCGAAGGAGATGCTGCCCGTCGTCGATAAGCCGCTGATCCAGTATGCGGTCGAGGAGTGCATCGCTTCGGGCATCGAGCACGTAATTTTCGTGACCGGGCGGGGGAAGAGCGCGATTGAAGACCATTTCGACCTGGCGCCAGAGCTCGAGCGTTTCCTCGAGGAGCGCGGAAAGCCGGACCAGGCGAGGATGGTCCGCGAAATCAGTGGAGGGCTCAACTTCAGCTACACGCGTCAGGCCGAGGCGCTGGGATTGGGTCACGCGGTGCTGTGCGCCGCGGAACTGGTGGGCGACGAACCCTTCGCGGTGCTGCTCGGCGACGTAATCATGGACGGCCCGGTTCCTGCCACGCGGGTGCTGATCGACATCTACGAGGCGACCGGAGCGGGGGCGATTCACGTTGAAAAAGTACCGCGCGAGCGGGTTCAACTGTACGGGATCATCGACGCTGAGCCGGCGGGGAATCCGCGCTTCGGCGAGCGGCTCCTGCGCGTCAAGGATCTGGTCGAGAAGCCTAGCGCGGACAAGGCGCCGTCGAACCTCGGCGTGACCGGCCGGTACGTGCTTCCGCCCGAGATCTTCGAATATCTGGCAACCACGAAGCCCGGCGCGGGCGGCGAGATTCAACTCACCGACGGCCTCCGGCGGCTGGCCGAAGCGGGCAGGCTGATGGCGTACATCTACGAAGGCAAGACCTACGACGCGGGCGACAAGCTTGGGTTTCTCGAGGCGACGGTTGAATTCGGGTTGAGGAATTCGAAGCTCGGAAATGATTTTCGGGCGTACCTGCGAGGACTGAAGCTGTAGGCGCCGGCGCTATTTCTTTCTTTTCGACGAGGCCTTATTGGAGCTGTCGGAGGCCGCCGGCTTGGATTCGGTTGGCTTGGATTCGGCCGGCTTTGAGTCGGACTTCTCCACGGTCTTCGGCGCGGCGGAGTCGCTGGAGGCTTCGGTGGCAGCCGCGCCGCTGCCTTTCCCCGCGTAATCGGTTACATACCAGCCAGAGCCCTTGAATTGAATCGCGGGCGCCGCGAACTGGCGCTCGGCTTTGCGGCCGCACTTGGGACACTTCTTCGTCGTCGAGGCCGAGTGGCTTTCGATCTTCTCGAAGCGGTGACCGCACTTGACGCACTTGTATTCGTACAGCGGCAAGCAAAGCTCCCTTCACGGCAACTGCGATTAAGGCTGCAATTTCAGAATCAGGTGTACGCCACGCGCCGCAGCACCGGAATTTTCGCCTCGCGCAAGACGTGCTCGACCACCGTCTCCCTCAACCGGGAAGCATCGTAGTCGAAGTGGAGGTGGTTGGTTTTTCCGTCGAAGCGGAATTTCTGGAGCCCATACGTGTTCGCGAACTGGCCGAGCGCGCGGAATTGCTCCGGCTTGAGCCGGCCCTGCAACTCGTAGGTCACCGTCATGAATGTCATATCGAGAATTATAGCATCGGCTGGCACAGACACAGCGCCGGCGCGCGGGATGGTTACAGCTTGACGTGCCGCAGCCGGAGCGCATTGCCGATAACGGAGACCGAGCTGAAGCTCATCGCCGCCGCGGCGATCATCGGGCTGAGCAGCAGCCCGAAGGCGGGGTAGAGAACGCCCGCCGCGACAGGCACGCCGATGGAGTTGTACACGAAGGCGAAGAACAGGTTCTGCCGGATGTTCCGCATCGTCGCCCGGCTGAGAGCGCGGGCCCGCACGATTCCGCGAAGATCGCCCTTTACCAGCGTGACGCCGGCGCTTTCCATGGCGACGTCGGTGCCCGTGCCCATCGCGATTCCGACCTGAGCTTGCGCAAGGGCGGGCGCATCATTGATGCCGTCGCCCGCCATGGCGACGAAGCACCCCTCGCCCTGAAGCCGTTTCACGATGCTGGCTTTGTCTTCGGGCAGAACTTCGGCGATCACGTCGTCGAGACCGAGTTTCTTGGCTACCGCCTGCGCGGTCGTGCAGCTGTCGCCCGTCAACATCACGACGCGGATCCCGTCCTCGCGAAGCCGGCGGACCGCTTCCGGCGTGGTCTGCTTGATGGGATCGGCCACGCCAATCAGACCGGTCGCGCTGCCATCAACAACGAGGAACATGACGGTCTGACCGTCCGCACGCATCGCCTCCGCTTTTTCGGCGAACTTGCCGGGATCGACCTTCAGATCGTCGAGAAGCTTGCGATTACCCAGCGCTACTTCACGACTATCAACGCGACCGCGGACGCCTCGGCCCGTCAACGACTGAAACGATTCGGCGGAAGCGAGGGCGATTCCTCGCGCCTCGGCGCCCGCGACGATCGCGGCGGCCAGCGGATGCTCGCTGCCTCGTTCGAGGCTCGCTGCGAAATGAAGGACGCGAGTTTCGTCGAAGCCCGGCGCGGGTTCGATCGAGACGAGCTTGGGTTTCCCTTCCGTGAGAGTGCCGGTCTTGTCCACGACGAGCGTGTCCACTTTGCGCATGTGCTCGATGGCTTCGGCATTCTTGAAGAGCACGCCCATCGTGGCGCCCTTGCCGGTTGCCACCATGATCGACATCGGAGTAGCGAGGCCGAGCGCGCAGGGACACGCGATGATGAGGACGGCGACGGCGTTGATCAGGGCGTGAGCCATGCGGGGGTTCGGTCCCCAGATGGCCCAGACGGCGAATGTGAGAGCCGCAGCGCCCACGACGATCGGCACGAAGTAGCCTGCAACCACATCCGCGAGCTTCTGGATCGGCGCACGGCTGCGTTGCGCTTCGCTCACCATCCGCACAATCTGCGCCAGCAGAGTCTCTGCGCCCACCCGCTCTGCGCGCATCACGAGTGTGCCGGTGCCGTTCACGGTCGCTCCGCTGATGCGCGCGCCCGGTTGCTTTTCGACGGGGATCGGCTCGCCCGAGATCATGGATTCGTCGACGCTGCTCGACCCATCGATCACGATACCGTCCACCGGAATTTTTTCGCCCGGACGAACGCGCACTCGATCGCCGGGCTTGATGATTTCGAGCGGGACGTCGATCTCCGTTCCGTCGGCGCGAATCAGGCGCGCCGTTTTCGGAGCAAGGCCCAAGAGGGCCTTGATGGCCGCGCCCGTCTGACTTCTCGCTCTCAGCTCCAGAACCTGCCCGAGAAGGACGAGTGTCGTAATCGAGGCGGCGGCTTCGAAATAGACGGCGACCTCGCCGCCCGGGCCACGGAAGGAGTCGGGGAACACGCTGGGGAACAGCGCGGCGATGAGGCTGTAGAGATACGCGACTCCCACGCCGAGGCCAATCAGTGTGAACATGCTGAGACTTCGGTTGACGAGCGACCGCCATCCGCGAACAAAGAACGGCCAGCCGCCCCACAGCACGACCGGAGTGGCGAGGGCCAACTCGAACCATTGCCGCGCCCTGGGCGAAGTCCGGCTGAGCAGCGACGAGAGAAACGGGATTAGCTCGCCCATGGCCGTGAGAAGGACCGGAATCGTCAGAACGACGCCGACCCAGAAGCGACGGGTCATATCGATCAGCTCGGGGTTCTGCTCTTCCGCGGCGGCGACCGTTCTGGGTTCCAGAGCCATTCCACAAATGGGGCACGATCCCGGCCCGATCCTCACGATCTCAGGATGCATCGGGCACGTGTACTCGATTCGCATCGCGGGCGCGGAAGGCACTTCCGGCTCCAGGGCCATTCCACATTTTGGGCAGGCACCCGGGTGGTGTTGGCGGACTTCGGGATCCATGGGGCAGGTGTAGACAACCGCACTTGGCGCCGGGGGCGGGGGGCGCTTCAGGCCGCCGAGCTGAACCATTTGGCTGGGGGCCAGGGGCTTCGCCCGCAGATACTTCTCAGGCTCAGCGCGGAACTTGTCGGCGCAGCCTGCGCAGCAGAAGTAGTAGGTCCGCCCGGCATGCTCCGCCGTTGCCTTGGCGTGGGCCGGATCAACCGTCATTCCGCAGACTGGGTCTTGTTCCATTAGCCGACTTCAGCTTGGTACGAAGTCATCATATATCCGATCCTTTAGATTCCCGCCGTGCCCCGTTTGGCGCGGGGAACTTTTGGGACCGGGCTCACGTATTTCATACCAGAACGTCGAAAAGCAGCAGGCGGGGGACGTCCGTGAGCGCAAATGGCGGCAGCGGCAAGAACGGCCGAAAACGCCGCAAACGCTGGATTCTCCTGGGTAGCGGCGCCGTGGCGCTGGTGCTGATCGTGGTCGCGGCGACGGCGGCACTGCGACCAAGCCACACGATCGACCCGGACAAGCTCGCCCCGGTTCAGCGCGGGGACATCGCCCGCTCCGTGGTCGCCACAGGCAAGATCGAGCCGCTTACCAAGGTAGAGGTCAAATCGAAGGCAAGCGGCATCGTCGAAGAGATTTACGTGGACGCCGGAGACCGCGTGAAAGCCGGCCAGTTGCTTGCCGAACTGGATAAGGAGCAGCTCCAATCCGCCGTCGCCGAGGCGCGCGCCAACCTCGGAGCGGCCGAAGCGACGCAGCAGGCCGCGGAAGCCTCGTATCAGAAGAACCTCGTGGATGCGGAAGGTCCTGACGTCCCCTTCCTCAAGAGCGACATGGACCGCGCGCACGACTCCTACAAGCAGGGGCTGATCGCGCTGAACGCGATGCAGGACGCGGAGAAGAACTATCAGCTCGCGCTTAACCGGCAAGTCTCCGCGCAGCGCAACGTGCAGGTGAGCAAGGCCCAGGTGACACAGGCCCAAGCGCAGATCGCGCAGGCGAAAGCCGCACTCGACAACGCCGACGAAAACCTGCGCTACGCGACGATCACCAGCCCGATTGACGGCACGGTGCTTTCGAAGGACGTGGAAGTGGGCGATGCGGTGAGCTCAATTCTCGTGCTTGGCTCGCAGGCCACGCTAGTGATGACGCTGGGCGACACGAGCGAAGTGTACGTCCGGGGCAAGGTGGACGAGGCGGACATCGGTAAAGTCTATCTCGGGCAGCCGGCGCGGATCGTGGTCGAATCGTTCAAGGACAAGACGTTTCAGGGCAAGGTGACGAAGATTTCCCCGCTCGGCGACGAGAAGGACAACGTCACCACCTTCGAGGTGCGCGTATCGATCGTCAACGATTCGGGCGAACTCCGCGCCAATATGAGCGCGAATGCGGAAATCATCCTCGAAGAAAAGAAAAACGTTTTGCTGATTCCCGAAGGCGCCGTGATCTTTGACAAGGATAAGAACGCGTCGGTCGAAATTCCCGATCCTAGGACCGACAGCGGCCGGCGCAAGGTCGCCGTCAAGCTCGGCATTTCGAACGGCGTGAAGGCGGAAGTGTTTTCGGGAGTGGCGGAAGGCCAGAAAGTTGTCCTCCAGTGATTCAAATGCGCATAGACTGAAACAAAGCGATGAACTTCAGCGACCTGCTCAAGGATACGTTCGAAACTCTTTGGGCGCACAAGCTGCGCACGTTCCTCACGATGTTCGGGATCACCTGGGGGATTATTTCCATCACGCTGATGGTTGCGGCCACGCAGGGCTTGCGCGTGGGGCTGCAGCGCAACAGCCAATCCTTCGGAAAAGACATCATGATCTTCTTTTCCGCGCGCACGAGCATGCAGGCAGGCGGAATGCGGGCGGGGCGCGAGATCCACTGGTATGAAGACGACTATCTCCCGGTACTCGACGAGTCGCCCGCTTGCCGCTACGCCATCCCGGAGATCGGCAATCAGGTTCCGGTACGCAGCCGCTACAACAGCAGCCGTCTGCTCGTCGTCGGTTCGCTGCCCCCATTTGCCAAGGTGCGCAGCATCGATGTGGGCGAGGGGCGCTTTTACAACGACGACGATCAAGCGAACGTGAATCGCGTGGCGTTTCTTGGCAGCGATTCGAAGAAACAGCTCTACGGGACGCGGCCGGCGATCGGCGAGACGCTCTGGATCGGCGACATTCCCTACGCGGTGATCGGAGTGATGCGGCCGAAGGTTCAGAACTCGAGCTACGACGGCCAGGACATCCGGAAGATCTTCATCCCGTATAGCGCGATGGTCCGCGATTTCCCGAACCGCCCCCCGGCGCCGCGGCATACGATCGATCACCTCCTGATCGTGCCAAAGTCGCTCGATCTGCACGAAGACTGCGAACACGAAGCACGGACGGCCCTGGCCCTGATCCACCACTATGACCCCAACGACAAAGAGGCGGCGTTCGTGTGGGACACGATCAAGAACGCGAAAGCGAACGCGCTGATCATGGACGGCATGGAGGACTTCATGGGTGCGGTGGGCATCATTACTCTGTTCCTCGGAGGACTGGGAGTGATGAACGTAATGCTCGTGGCCGTGCGGGAACGGACGCGCGAAATCGGCGTGCGCAAGGCGCTCGGCGCGACGCGGCGCGCCATCGTGAGCCAGTTCTTCGTCGAGACGGTGATCATCGCGTTCGTGAGCGGCGGGGCCGGAATGGCGGTTGCATATGGCTTCTGCGCCTTGGTGGATCTGCTGCCGATGCCGCCGGTGTTCGCTGGCCTGCTTCCGACCTGGCAGGCCGGCGTGTTTTCGTTTGCACTGCTCGCGACCGTGGCCGTTCTGTCGGCGCTTTACCCGGCGAGCCGGGCCGCGGCCGTGGACCCGATCGAAGCGCTGCGATATGAGGCCGGAGGATAGCTGCGATGCTCGAAGAGATCCTCAGACAGGCGTGGATTTCGCTTCGCCGGCAGCCGGTGCGAAGCTGCCTGACGATGGCGGGAATCGTCTGGGGAATCGTCGCGGTGACGATGTTGCTGGCCTACGGCACGGGGTTTCGGCGCGTCCTGATGGGTACGTTCCAGGCGTTTGGCCACGAGATTATTCTCTGCTGGCCGGGCACCACGAGCCAACAGGCGGGCGGCGAGCGCGCCGGACACGTCGTGCGATTCGAACAGGCGGATATCGACGAGATTCGCGCGAATGCCAGTCTCGTGAAGCAGTTGTGCCCGGAGACCGTAAAATTCCTCGGAATTTCGCACAGCGAGCGCAGCACCAGCACCGCCATTCGGGGCGTGTGCACCGAATACGGCGAGATGCGCAACGAGCTGCCGACCGCCGGCCGCTGGCTGAACAGCGACGATCAGGTCAACCGGCGGCGCGTCGTGTTCATCGGCGCGCTGCTCGCAAAAAAACTGTTCGCGGGAATGCCGGCTGTCGATGAGACAGTGAGGATCAACGGGACGCCGTTCATCGTGATCGGCACGATGGACAGAAAGTTTCAGGACAGCAACTATTTTGCGAGCGATGACGATTCGGCGTGGATCCCGTACTCGACGGCGGGGGACATGTGGGACACGAAATCAGCGAGCGTGCTCGTGGCCACGCCGATTACGCCCGATGCGGACCTGAGGGCGGAAAAGCAGATTCTCGCGGCTCTGGCCGAGCGCCAGCACTTTTCCCCCACGGACACGCGCGCGGCGCCGATGGACAGCGCGTCGGAGTTTCGGCCGTTCTACGAGCTGATCGGCTACGGGCTCGAGTTTCTGCTGCTCTTCGTCGGGCTGCTGACGCTGGGAATCGGCGGCGTCGGCGTGATGAACATCATGCTTGTGACCGTGAATGAGCGCGTGCGCGAGATCGGGCTTCGACGCGCCCTTGGGGCGCGCCGCCGGCACATCCGCTGGCAATTCCTGGCCGAGGCTTTGGCGCTGACGATGGCGGGAGGTCTGGTGGGCGTCCTGATGTCGGTCGGCATCGGCGGGTTGATCGGCACGCTCCCGTTCCTGGGGCCGGCCTACGAAGACACGTCCGGTAAGGTCGATATTCACATGCGGGTTTCGTGGGAGATTCTTGCGGCTTCGATAGGCGTGCTGTTCGTGGTGGGCGTGCTCAGCGGACTCGTTCCTGCCATACGCGCCGCGCGGCTCGATCCGGTGGAAGCCCTGCATTACGAATAGGATTGTCGCTCTCGCGCTTCCTATTTCTCATTCAGCACGGAATCGAAGTAGGCCATCATCGTGGGGCCGGTCCAATCCTGAGGGCCGATGATCTTGCGATCGATGCGGCCTTTGCGGTCGATCACGTAGGTTTCGGGGTACATCGACGTGCCGTAGGAGAGTGCGATCTGCTTCGATGAATCGAAGTAAGTCGGGAAATCGATTTTCTGCGCCTTCAGGAAGTTCTCGTACGCGGATTCGCTGTCGTTGACGCCCGCATTGACGCCGAGGACCACACCGCCGGCAGGTGCGAGCCGTTGCTGCAACTGGTTCAGAGAAGGAGCTTCGTCAATGCAGGGCGGGCACCACGTGGCCCAGAAGTTCAGGATGACGACCTTGCCGCGAAGATCGGAGAGGTTCGCGGGCTTTCCGTCCAGCGTAAACTGAAAATCCTTGGCCGGGCGGCCGCGCAAGCTGGGCTCGCCCTGGCGGTATTCAGGACGAGCGAAAAGAACGATCAGCCCGGCAACAAAGGCGAGAACAAGGCCAGTTTTCAGTTTCCGTTTCAATCCCCCACCAAGCGCCCTATAATGAATTCAAGAAACAGGGCCGTACCCAAACCGACAGCGAGCAGTTTAGCAGCCCGCGCGGATAGGAATACAAAAACCTTGATCTCCGCCATCATCCCCGCCCGAAACGAAGAGGTATCGATAGCCCGCGCGGTTGAGTCGGTGGCGGAACAACTGGAAGTCGGGGAAGTAATCGTCGTCAACGACCAGTCGACCGACCGAACCGGCGAGATCCTGGAGCGGCTGGCGGCGCAAATTCCGAAGCTCCGGGTGCTTGCGACGGGCGAACTGCCCAGGGGCTGGGTGGGCAAGAACCATGCGGTGTCGGTTGGCGCGGCTGCGGCAACGGGCGATTGGCTGCTCTTTACCGATGCGGACACGTTTCACTTGCCCGGCGCGGCGCGCAGGGCGCTTGCGGACGCTGTCGACCATGATGCGGTCCTCGTGTCGTACTCCCCCGAGCAAGAGATGGAGACGTTGAGCGAGCGGGCGTTGATTCCGTTCGTGTATTGCCGGCTGGCCGCGAGATTCTCGTTTGCACGGGTAAACGACCCCATGCGGCCCGACGCTGCGGCCAACGGGCAGTTTGTGCTATTGCTGCGCGACGCATACGAGGCGGTGGGAGGCCATGCAGCGGTTGCCGGAGAGCTCGTGGAGGACGTGGCTCTCGCCCATCGCATAAAGGAGAAAGGGTACGGCATCCACTTCACGGCGCCGATCGGAATTGTGCGGACGCGCATGTACCGGTCGTTCGGGGCGATGTGGCAGGGATGGACCAAGAATCTCTACCCGCTGATGGGCGGGACTCCGCGGTCAGTCTTGGCCGAGTTGGCGGAGGTGTTTCCGTTTTTCGAAGTGCTGACACTGGTTTTGCTGAGCGCCTTTGTCTTGCAGGAGCGCTTTGGAGCGCCCTGGCTCCTGCTGTCGGTTGTGGTGGCGGCGGTCTGTGGGGCGCATCTGCGCTACGGCGTCACGTTGTATCGGAATCTTTTCCCGATTTCCTCCGTCCAATACTACGTATTGGGAGTCTGTTTGTACACGGCGGCGCTCGGCGCGTCGTGGTGGAAGAACACGCGGGGAACGGTAGTCTGGAAGGGAAGGGCGTACCCGGCGAAGACGTCATGATTCGAGTCACGCGCAAAGTCGAGTTCTCCGCGGCGCACTACTACCACAATCCGGATTTCTCGCCGGAGGAGAACCGGCGCGTCTTCGGCAAATGCAACAACCCGCACGGACACGGGCACAACTACGTGCTCGAAGTGACGGTCGCGGGCGAGCCGGACCCCGCCACGGGAATGGTGCTCGACTTGAAGGAGCTGAAGGGCATTTTGCAGCGCGAAATCGTGGACAGGATGGACCACCGCCACCTGAATCACGAGGTTCCGGAGCTGGCCGGAAAGATTCCGACGTGCGAGAACATCGCGGCCGTGATCTGGAATCTGCTGGCGCCGAAAATCAAGCAGGGAAGGCTCGATCGCGTGCGGCTGTACGAATCGCCCGATTTGTTCGCTGACTGTACGGCGGAGTCGAACGGAACGGGAGCGCGCGCTTGAACGGCCCGCTCAAGCTCTCGCTGACGCGGCGGTACCGATTCGCGGCGTCGCACCGGTTGCACAGCCCGAATTTCAGCGAAGCCGAAAACCAGCGGCTCTACGGGAAGTGCAGCAACCCGTATGGGCACGGGCACAATTATGTCATTGAAGTGACGGTCACCGGGCCGGTCGATCCCGAGACGGGGATGGTGGCGAATCTGGGCGAGCTCGATCCGTTTGTCGAGCGAGAAGTTGTGGAAGCGTTCGACCACAAGTATCTGAACAAAGAGGTTCCTGAATTTGACATTTGCGTGCCGACCACCGAAAACGTCTGCCGCGAAATCTATCGGCGACTGAAAACGTTTCCGGCGGCACGGTTGGAACGAGTACGGATCGAGGAAACCAGCAAGAACAGTTTTGAGTTTGCCGGATAGATTGCCAGGAGCGGTCGGAAGCGAGCGGAGTGCGCGATGGCGAAACCAACGACTAGTAAGACGGCCCTGAAAGAAGCGACCGAGATCGTAATTCCGGAAGTCACGGTACCGGGCGGCATCGCCGACCTCGTGCGGCAGATGATCGCGCAGCTCGGCGAGGACCCGAACCGCGAAGGATTGCGCCGCACGCCCGAGCGGTTTGAAAAGGCGCTCCGTTACTTGACAAGCGGATACCGCCAGGACCCGGACAAAATCTTGAACGGCGCGATGTTCAGCGTCACCTACGACGAGATGGTGGTTGTGAAGGACATCGAAGTCTACAGCCTGTGCGAACACCACTTGCTTCCGTTCTTCGGCAAGTGCCACGTGGCTTATATCCCGAACAAGAAGGTAGTCGGGCTGAGCAAAATCGCCAGGCTGGTGAACATGTACGCGCGACGCTTGCAGATTCAGGAGCGGCTGACAAGCCAGATCGCGGAGACGATCGAGGAAAGGCTCAGCCCGCAAGGCGTGGGCGTGATCGTCGAGGCGCGGCATCTGTGCATGGTGATGCGCGGCGTCGAGAAGCAGCATTCGACGGCGATGACGAGCGCCATGCTGGGCATCTTTCGTGAAAACAAGCAGACGCGCGACGAATTTCTCTCGTTGATCAAGGGCGGGAAGCCCTAGACAGCACCCAGCTGGCGTTGAAGTTAGGGGTTGGGAGGACCGACCACGTAATCGTCGCCCGTGCGATCGAGGAGCAATTCCCGGCGATGCTTCAGCAGCTCGAGCTGGCTCGAGACTTCGACGAATTCCTGCGTTTGTTCCTTCGATAGCCGAGAGCCGAGCTGGTTCAACTGGTCCAAATGCGCCTGGAGCAAGGGGATTTCTCGATCGATGAAAACCGGGTGGATGAACAGCGTCTTGACCTGACCGCTTCTGACCTGGAGGCGGTTATTCTCCTCCCAGATCGGCATAACCCCGACATCACCCAGCTCGAACCGGATTCCCGCGGGACCGTAATCTTTCTTGACGACGGCGAACTTCGCGATGATTGAGTCGCGCGGTTCGCCGTTCTTGTCGGGCATCAAACCTTGCACGTAGGACGCGGACTGGTTCGAGAGAAAATTTCCCAGCGAATAGAAGATGACGGTCCTCCGGTGATCCTGAGTCAGGTAGGTCTCGATCGGCTCGAGTACGTGAGGATGATGCCCGATGACGGCGTCGGCGCCGGCCTCCAGCATCTTATGCGCCATGTCCACATCCTCAGGGCGAGGGGTCGGAGCATATTCGACTCCCCAATGAATCGACAAAAGCAGAAGATCGCACTGAGCGCGCGCCGCCTTGATGGCTTCGAGAACGCCCGCTTCGTCGCGGCCGGGCGCGCCGTCTGATTGGCCCGGGTAGGGGAAGAAGGCGACGTGAGGCTCATTGTCCTTGTCCGGATTCCGATGGCCGTTGAGCCAGCGCGTCATTCCAATCCAGCCGACGCGGATGCCGTTCTTTTCTAGGATTACCGGCTGCCAGGCGGCATCCGCCGTGGCCCCGGAACCGACGAAGAGGAGCCCCTGCTCACGCAGGTGGGCGAGAGTCTCGTCGAAGCCCGGATAGCCTTGATCGAAGACGTGGTTGTTGGCGAAGGATACGATTTTCACGCCGTTCGCCTTCAGCGAATCGAGCAGCGCCAGCGGGGCCTCGAACTGAAACGGTTTTGAGCCGACGGAGCGCTTGGGCGCCACCGGTGTTTCGAGATTGACGAAGCCGAAATCGGCCTGGCGGAACGCATCCGCGACGTCGGCAAACAGAGCGTCCCAGCCGCTGTGGTTGTCCGCAGATGTATTCTGTGAGCCCGACTTTTCGGCCAATTCTTGGCTCTGAGCGGCCGCCATCGCAGATTGAGCCACCGCTTGATGGGGAATCACGTCGCCGGCGATCGCGAATGTGACCCGGCTGATCTCCTGTGGATACGCAGTCGTCGAGGCTTTGGCCTGCGCCGCCTGTCCCTTTGCGCTGGCGACAGCCAAAACGCAAAAGGCCGTCCAGAGTGCGAACGCGCCCGTCGCGACGGTTCTTTTCCCGCGGCTGATGGTGCCGGAAGCCATGCCGAAATCAGTATACCGCGCCACGATTCGAGCGTTTGATGCGTCCCGCTCGAGATTTCCATGCGAAGTGAACCGCTCCGAGGAGGTCCGGCGGGGCGACAAAATCCTTGTGGCGTGGCCTCAGACTGTGTGCTAGCATTTTCACGTTGAGAAGAGGCTAAAAGCGTAGAGCAAGGGCACGACGTTTCAGCGGGAGGGGCGAGTTGATGGACGCAAAAGCCGGTGTAATCGAGCAGTACCGTACGCACACGAAAGACACCGGATCGCCGGAAGTACAGATCGCGTTGTTGAGCGAGCGCATCAACTATCTCACCACCCACCTCCAGTCCCACGCAAAAGATCATGCTTCGCGGCGCGGGTTGATCATGATGGTCAACAAACGCCGGCGGCTGCTGGATTATCTGAATCGGCGCGACCCGGATCGGTATCGCGAGATTGTGGAACGACTCAGCTTGCGTAAGTAGCGCGGATTTCTCGAGCGGCCGCTCCGGCCGCATCTCCCTTCACCGCACAAACCAGAGTTGTCTGTCGGTCTGCGGGTCCATGGGACCGCGATGCGCGAGCGGGTTTGCCCGCTAGTCTTTTGGCCCGCTGGGGCGCGTTTGCCTCGCTTCTGTCCTCTTCGAGATGCTTCTCCGAGAGATTCTCTCGTATCTGATGACCGTTCCCGGTGATCCGGGACAGAAGGAAGTGACAGGATGTTCGAACAAGTGAGTTTGGACCTGGGCGGGCGGAAGTTGACGCTCGAAACGGGCAAGATGGCCCGCCAGGCGCACGGCGCCGTTGTGGCGCGCTACGGTGACTCGGTGGTGCTCGCCACGGCCTGCATGGACAACAAGGCAACTGAAAAGGATTTTCTACCGCTCACGGTGGACTACCGCGAGTACACGTACTCCGCCGGCAAGATTCCCGGCGGATTCTTCAAGCGTGAGGGCCGTCCCTCGGAGCGCGAGATTCTGACGTCGCGCCTGATCGATCGCCCGCTGCGGCCGCTCTTTCCGGAGGGCTGGTCGACGGAAACGCAGATCGTTGCGATGGTGCTATCGGCGGACAGTGAAAACGACCCGGACGTCATCGGCCTTACTGCGGCCTCCGCGGCGCTCTACATTTCGAAGATCCCGTTCGCGAATCCGATCGCGTGCGTGCGCGTCGGCCTGCTTGAGGGAAAGCTCGTGATCAACCCGACCGTTGCCGAACAGAAGACGAGCCTCCTGAACATCGTAGTTGCCGGTTCGGCGGACGCGATCGTGATGGTGGAGTCGGGCGCCCTCGAAGTATCCGAGGAAACCGTGGCCGACGCGCTTGAATTTGGCCACGCCGCGGTCAAGCAAATCGTCGGGGAAATCCGCGAACTTGGCGCTCGGGTCAATCAGCAGAAGGTAGCGGTCACGCCGCCCGCGTTCGACGAAGCCCTCTACCAGCAGATCACAAAGCAGTATGGCGAGCGGCTGCGCGATGCCCTGGATACGGCGAAGCATCCGAAACTCGAAAGCTACGGTCTGGTGGACGCGATTAAGGCCGAGATTTTCGCCGCGGTTCCGGAAGACGACGAGGAAAAGAAGAAGCTCGCCTACCGGGCCTTCGAGCGGCTCCGCGAACACATCTTCCGCGACGACATGCTGAATCGCCGGCGGCGTCCGGATGCGCGCGCATTCGACCAGATCCGGCAGATCACCTGCGAAGTGAGCGTGCTGCCCCGAGTGCATGGGTCCGCTCTGTTCACGCGCGGCGAGACGCAAGCGCTCGTCACCACGACGCTTGGCACCAAGGAAGATAAGCAGCGCCTCGATCTCCTGTTCGAGGACGAGGCATTCAAGCGCTTCATGCTGCACTACAACTTCCCGCCGTTCTCGGTCGGAGAAGTGAAGTTCCTGCGCGGCCCGGGGCGTCGCGAAATCGGTCACGGCGCATTGGCCGAGCGCGCGATCGCGAACCTGCTCCCGTCGGAAGCCGACTTCCCGTACGCCATGCGGGTCGTTTCGGACATCCTCGAATCGAACGGATCGTCGTCAATGGCCACGGTCTGCGGCGCTTCACTTGCCTTGATGGACGCCGGGGTTCCGCTCAAATCACCTTGCGCTGGAATCGCGATGGGATTGGTGGTCGAAGGCGATAAGTACGCCATCCTCACCGACATCGCCGGCGCCGAGGATCACTACGGCGACATGGACTTTAAGGTCGCCGGGACGCGGCAGGGAATTACGGCGCTCCAGATGGATATCAAGGTGGGCGGCGTGAGCATCGCGATGATGCGCGAGGCGCTTGCGCAGGCCCGCAAGGCGCGTCTTCAGATCCTCGACACGATGGACCCGACGATCTCGGCCGGGCGCTCAGAGATCTCCACGTACGCACCGCACCTCTACATGCTCAGCATTCCCACGGACAAGATTCGCGACCTGATCGGGCCGGGAGGCAAGAAGATCCGGTCGATCATCGAAGCGACCGGCGTGAAGATCGACGTGATGGACGACGGCAAGGTGCACGTCTTCGCCAACAACGGCCCCGCGGCCGAGGCGGCGCTGAAAATGATCCGCGACGTCACGGCCACCGCCGAGATCAATAAGACCTATCTCGGAACGGTCGTGCGCATCGCCGAGTTTGGAGCCTTCGTCGAGATTTTCCCCGGCACCGACGGTTTGCTGCACATCAGCGAAATTGCGGAACAGCGCATCCGCGCCGTTCGCGACGAGCTGAAGGAAGGCGATCAGGTGCTGGTGAAAGTACTCGCGATCGAAGGAAACAAAATCCGTCTGAGCCGCAAGGCCGTTCTGCGCGACCAGCGCGATAAACAGGCCAAGGGCGAAGCGGCGAGTTAGCGGTTTCGCGGCGCTCGCGGCAGTACCAAGAGAGTGAGAAAGGGAGGCGACGGCGCCTCCCTTTTTGTTTTAGCCGGCATCGGAGACGCGCTCGATGCGGGCGCCGACTGAGCGCAATTTGTCCTCGATGCGCTCGTAGCCGCGATCGATGTGGTAAACGCGGTCGATCCATGTGGTGTTATTCGCCACGAGCCCCGCGAGCACCAATCCCGCGCTGGCGCGCAGGTCGGACGCCGTGACGGGTGCACCGGTCAACGGGGTCGGGCCGGTGACGACCGCGAGATTGCCCTCGATCGTAATGTTGGCGCCCATGCGCACCATCTCGCTGGCGTGCAGGTAGCGGTTTTCGAAGATCGTTTCGCGGATGTGCGAGATGCCGTGCGCCTGCGTGGCCAGCGCCATGAACTGCGCCTGCATGTCCGTGGCGAAGCCGGGGAATTCCTCGGTGGTGACGTCGGCCGCGACGAGTCTCTTCGCCGCGCGCACGCGTAGCCCGCGCTGTCCTTCGCAGCGAATCTCGACGCCGCACTCCTTGAGCCTGTCGATCACGGCGCCAAGATGGCGCGGGTCGCAGTTGGTCAGCAGCAGCTCGCCGCCCGTGATGGCGCCCGCCACCAGGAACGTTCCCGTCTCGATTCGATCGGGGATAACGACGTGGGTCGCCCCGTGGAGCTTTTCGACTCCCAGCACGCGGATCGTGGGTGTGCCGGCGCCTTCGATTTTGGCGCCCATCTTCGTGAGGAGTTCCGCGAGGTCGGGAATCTCGGGCTCGAGCGCCGCATTTTCGAGGATGGTTTCGCCTTCGGCGAGCACCGCCGCTGTAAGAATGTTTTCCGTCCCGGTGACGGTGATCTTCGGAAAGCGAAAGGTCGTGCCGCGGAGCCGCTTGGCGCGCGCCTCCACGTAACCGTGATCGATCGAAATCGCGGCGCCCAGCTTTTCGAGTGCCTGAATGTGCAGATCGATCGGACGCGATCCGATCGCGCAGCCGCCGGGAAGCGAAACGCGCGCGTATCCAAAGCGCGCGACGAGTGGCCCGAGGGTCAGCACCGAAGCGCGCATCGTCTTCACCAGTTCGTAAGGTGCTTCCGCGTGCGAGACAGTTTCGGCCCGGATCGTGAATTCGCTCGGAGGGAGGTCCGGGCTTTCGATGTGGCACCGCATGTGCGCGAGCAGTTTTGCCATCGTGATGATGTCGCGGACGTGCGGAATGTTCTGGAGGCGCACAGGCTCGGCGGTCAGCAGAGCCGCCGCCATGGCGGGCAACGCTGCATTCTTGGCGCCACTAATCCGAACCGTGCCTTCGAGCCGCCGCCCGCCCTCGATCTTGAACCGATCCATGTCCTAGTCCCGTCCCTGAGTCTTCGTGTTCGCCGGCCGCTTCATCGCAGCCGCGAGAACCTGCCGTACGTTGCCGCCCGCTGTCGAAAGCCACCGGCGAGCATCGCGGGCACTGGCGCCGGTTTTCAGCATGACCAGCGCCGCCGGAAGATCGTGGCCGGCCTGACGCAAAGCGTGTTCCGCGGCGGACGCGCTTGCGCCGGCGGCCTCTTCGAGAACCTGCGCGCCGCGTCGGCGCAACTTCTGATTTGTCAGCGCGACGTGGACCATCCAGTTCTCATGGACTCTGCCGAGCCGCACCATCGCAGCCGTAGAAAGCAAGTTCAGGACCAGCTTTTGCGCCGTGCCGGCCTTAAGCCGCGTCGAGCCCGCAATTGCTTCAGGGCCCGTGTCCGGCGTGATCGCAATCCGCGCGCGCCGTGCCAGTAACGACCGCGGATTCGCGGTAACCCCGATGGTGATCAGGCCGCGGCGTTTCGCGAAATCGAGTGCGCCCAGCACGTACGGTGTCGTGCCGCTCGCCGAGAGTCCCACGACGATGTCACCCCGTTTCACGCCCGCGCGGCGCAGATCGCGCGCGCCATTTGCAGCCGAATCCTCGGCGCCCTCCGACGCGTCGCGGAGCGCCCCCGCGCCACCCGCGATGATAGCCTGGACCATCCCCGGCGGTGTTCCGAAGGTCGGCGGGCATTCGGCCGCGTCCAGGACGGCCAGGCGCCCGCTCGTTCCTGCGCCCACGTAGAAAAGCCTTCCGCCGCGGTGAAACGCCTTTGCAATCGCATCCACGGCGCGCGCAATCTTGGGCAGCTCGCGGCGCACGGCCGGCGCAACCCGCGCGTCTTCGCGGTTCAGTACGCGCAGGATTTCGAGCGTGGATTTCCGATCGAGACCGCGCGAACGCGGGTTTCGCTGCTCTGTCCTGTCTGGTTTCAAGAAGCGCCTCACGCCCGAAACGATTATAGCGGAGGCGAGCGCAGGTCGCGCGCGCGATGGAAATCCGGCATGGATTGTGCCAAGGGAGTTATCGGGCGGCGACCTGCCCGCTTGCGAGGCCGAGCGCTTCGACGACGGCATCGTGGAGCGCGGGGCGCACCTGTCGGATCTTTTCGTTGGCGCGGGTGGGGTTCACGCGGTTCGTGAGCAGGATGACGAAGAGCCTTCGGCTCGGATCGATCCAGAGCGACGTGCCGGTGAAGCCCAGGTGGCCGAAGCTCTGCCTTGAGAAGTAGCGGCCCGACGAGGAGGGCTCGGTGGGCACGTCCCAGCCGAGCGCGCAGGAATCGCCGATGATCTGCCGCGCGGTAAACTGGCCGATCGTCGCGCGTGCAAGCAGGCGGTGATGCGCGTAGATACCGCCATTCAGGAGCATTTGCGCAAAGGCCGCGATATCACCGGCGGTCGAGAAAAGTCCTGCATGTCCGGCTATTCCGCCCATGGCCCAGGCGTTTTCGTCGTCCACTTCGCCTCGAAGCAGACGCTTGCGGTATGCCGTGTCATTCTCGGTCGGAGCGATTTGCGTGCGCAGACTCCGGGGTGGATTGAACATCGAGGAGTTCATCGCGAGCGTCGCGAAGATGTTTTGCCGGGCGAATGCGTCGAGAGGCTCGCCCGTCAGGCGTTCGATGATTTCGCCGAGCAGAATAAATCCGAGGTCGGAGTATTCGACCTGCTTTCCGGGTTCGCACACCAGCGGTTCGGCCATGGCGCGGTCGAGGATTTTTAGCTTGCCGTTCGCGTCTTTGAAGAAGTCGCGGTGCCACGGGAGTCCGGAATCATGCAGGAGGAGCATGCGAATAGTGATGCGCGCGCGCCATGCGGGATCCGGATCGGATTTGGTCGCTGCGGCGAATTCAGGCAAGTAGCGCACGACGGGTGCGCCGAGATTGAGTTGGTTCTGTTGGACGAGCAACATTGCGGCGGTGGTGGTGACGATGGGTTTCGTGAGCGATGCCACGTCGTAGATCGTGGTGGACGTGACGCGGCCTGCTTTGCGGTCATGGGTCAGCCTGCCAAATGGGTGCATCGCCAGCTCGTCGTTCCAGCCGATCGCCAGGACGCCACCGGGGAACGCACCATCCGACAGCGCCCGGTCGAGCAGATCGTACGCCGGCTTCAAGCGATCGGCCATTGACGCGGAGGACGGGGCGAGCGTCATCGGACTCGCGGCCACGCGCAGTCCTGCCCCGCGCTGCGCGCTTCCGGGCACGGTAACCGGAATCTTTCCCGCGATCGCGACCTGCCCGAACAGCGCGCGCGCCACGGCGCGTTGCGACACGTCATTGGTGGAGAACTCCGCGAGCCACGTTTTCGCCGTGGGGAAGCGCTCGATCAAGTAGGGGCTGCCGAACGACGCGATCACCACGGGCTTTCCCGAAACGAGCAATTGGTTCACAACGGCCCGCTGGTCGTCCGGGAAACCGACGTTGCCCTTGCGGTCGGCGACGCGCACGAAAAGCGCCGCAATCGCCACGTCGTAGGAGTCAGGCGGGGGCAGCTTGAGCGTGGCGACGCTCGTGAATCGAGTATCTGCGCGCAGCACGAGAAGGGAATCGACGCGCGGCCGAATTTCGGAGTCGAGGGTTTCACCGGGGACCGGGTCCGGATCGGCCGAGAGCGCAACGAGCAGGACCCGAAGCGGACGCGTGGGGTCGAGAGGCAAGAGGCGCGTTGAGTCGCGCAGTAGCGTGACGCCTCGGTCGGCGATCTCCTGCGCCTGAGCCGCGTATTCCGGGCGGCCAAATGTTTCGCTGAGCCGCGCCACATCTACGAGCCGAGTGCGGTCGAGTCCTAGCCGTGCCTTGGCCGTGAGAATTCGCTGGACGGATTCATCAATGCGCTTCGCGGAAATTCGTCCGGACCTGGCGGCTTCTTCGAGTCCTGCCATCGCCGCGTCGGGAACGGGAGGCATCAAGAGCACATCGGCGCCAGCCTCGACGGCGCGGACAGCGACCTCGCCCGGCGGGTAGAGCGATGTGACGCCGCCCATCTCGAGCGCGTCGGTCACAATGAGGCCCCGAAACTTCATTTCGCCGCGCAGGAGGCCGGTCAGAATCTTCCGCGAGAGCGTCGCGGGGAGGTGCGCGTCCGGCTCGAGTGCAGGCACGGCGAGATGCCCCGGCATGATCGAACTGACACCCGCACGAATCGCGGCGCGGAAGGGAACAAGTTCGGTGCTCTCAAGTTCCTTGCGATCGCCCGGCACTACGGCGAGGGATAGGTGCGAGTCCACGCTGACATTGCCGTGGCCGGGGAAATGCTTGGCCGTCGCGAGCGCGCCGTTTTCTTCGACTCCCCGGACGAACTGTGCGACGTAGGCAGCAACGTCCTTCGGATCTTCGCCGAACGAGCGCACGTTGATGATCGGATTATCCGGATTATTGTTGACGTCCGCGTCGGGCGCAAAAATCCAGTGCACTCCGGCAGCGCGCGCTTCGATCGCAGTCGATCTCCCCGCCGTGTAGGCGAACTTTGGATCTCCGGTCGCGGCAATCGCCATGGCGGATGGGTAGGGCGTGCCCTCTTCGAGACGCATCCGCGTGCCCGATTCGAAGTCGGCGCCGACGAGCAGCGGAATTTTCGCGCGGCGCTGCAATTCGTTCAGCATGATCGCGGTCGGATATACCTGGCTGCGCTTGATCCCGAGCGGGCCGCCCGAGGTTCCGAGAATCAAGCCGCCGACATGATTCTCCTCAACCTCGCGGAGAACCCTTGTGTAATCAGCCCCTTCCGCCGGGGCGAAACCGCCAAAGAACGACACCATCAGCATCTGGCCGAGCTTTTCGGACAGCGTCATTTTCTTGAGCGTCTCTTCGACCCAACGTGTCCGTAATTTCTCTGGCGGGCCCTTCTTGCGGAAATTTCGACGCTGGCGAGTGGAAGATTTCATGAGCACAAATGTGCCAAAAATGGCATCGTTGCGGCCCTCAAGGCGGGCTTAGTGGCCAATTTTTGTAGGGGGCTTCTCACGTCGACGGTTGTATCCTGCGGTTTTATATAGCATACGGTCCCATGTGGCACAATGAAGGGTCTGGGGCGATGTTCGTGAATGAAGCGGGGCGAGGTCGCCGCCCATGAGTGAGGCGCATCTTTCGGCATCAGGGCAAGGCGTGTAGAATCCGAGTCTTGCGGGATCAGCGCCACAGTTAGGGACCGGCCGAAAGGAATCGATGCCACCCAAAATTTCCGCCGCTGACGCCTCCTACTTTCTCGGGTTCGACGGCGGCGGGACGAAGACGGAGTGCGTGCTGGCGGACGCCGATGGCCAAGTATTGGCGCGGGCGTCCGGCGGGCCTTCCAACCCGCTTCGCACGGGATACACGAGAGCGTGGTTCGCGCTGAGCGAAACAGCCGATATGGTCCTCAGCCATCAGAAAATCCACGCGGGCCACATCCGGGGAATCTGCGTCGGGCTGGGAGGCGCAGGCCGTGCCGGTGTAGTGCGACGGACCACGACGTTTTTCCAGGACGGTTTTCCTAATGCCAGCGTTCGAGTGACGACGGATCTCGAGATGGCGCTCGAGGCCGCGTTCGGTGCGGCCGAGGGGATCATTCTCCTCGCGGGAACGGGCTCCGCCGCGTTCGGCCGCGACGCCAATGGACGCACGGCCCGCGCAGGCGGGCGGGGGCCGTGGTTCAGCGATGAGGGGAGCGCTTTCGACATCGGCCGACGGGCGTTCCAAGCCGTCGTGCTGGCGGAAGAGGGGCGAGGGCCGGCTACGGTGCTCGCGAAGCGAATTCTCACATGGCATCAGTGCCTGGACTGGGACTTGTTGCTGGAATGGATCACGAAAAATCCGGACGAGGTTTTCTCGAAGACGTTCCCGTTGGTCGCGAAAGTCGCCGATGACGGTGACGGCGCGGCTCGTGAGATTCTGTCGGCGGCCGCTACTTGTCTCGCTGGGCTCGCGGAGTGCGTTACGAACGAACTCGGCTGGCGCAATCGTGAAGTCCCTCTCGCGAAGGTCGGAGGCGTATTCGGGCGTTCCAAACACTTCGACGCGGCGATCGACGCGGAAGTGACGCGATTGATCCCCCGCGTGCGCTTCGTGCCGGTGGAAATCTCCCCCGCGGAGGCCGCTGTTCGCGTGGCAGTCCGGTCGGCTCGAGCGAAGGGAAATGCCGCCTGAATCCGAAACGCGGGCTGAGCGAGCGCGCGCTGCTTCAGGCGAGGACCTGATGGTTCTCGTGCACGAAGCCGGTGAGGAGACGTTACTCGCGCTGCTGGAAAATCCAAATCTCGAGGAAATGCACGTCACGCTGCTTCTCGAGCGGCTTGATCTGCCGGCGAACGTCCTCGCCGCTATAGGCGGGGAGGGGAAATGGACGGCGTCCGAAGGCGTTCGACTGCGCCTGGCGCGGCATCCGCGGACCCCAAAGCGCATCGCCCTGGCGGTGACGCGGCAACTGTATCTTTTCGATCTCGTGAGGCTGAGTCTGCTGCCGTCGGCGCCGGCCGACATCCGGCGGATCGCGGAAGAAATCATCGTCTCTCGCGTGCCGCATCTCCCGGTTGGCGAAAAACTGACGCTTGCGCGCCGCGGCCCGCCGCGCGTGGCCGCAGCTCTCCTTGCTGAAGGGCATCTGCAGGCCGTGAAGCTGGCGCTCGCGAATGCGTTTCTTACGGAGAGTCAGGTGTTGAAAGTACTGGCGAAGCCCGGGGTCCCGGAGCGCGTAGTCACAGCCATTGCCCGGCACCCCAAGTGGTCCCGCCAGTACAATGTGCGGGCAGCGCTGGTTCGCAATCCTCACACACCGGCGCCGGTCGTATCGGAGTTTCTCCCCGATCTCACGTTGCGCGACCTGAAGGAGATTGCAGGACTGCAAGGTCTCGCGCAGCATCTAAAGAGGCATATCGCGCGGGAAGTGGCGCGCCGGGCCGGCGAAGGGGAACTTTCGGAGCGCTAGCGGGGTCAAAATTCGTGTCAGGGGCACTCATGGCGAAAAGGCCGACTCACATTCGATGGATCATCGCTCTCGGAGCGATTGCTTTTGTCGGCGTGCTCATCTACTCCTCGATTCAGCAGACGCGCGAACGGTACGAGGTTTGCATGACGTTCAAGGGTGCAACGCATTGCGCGACCGCGGCGGGTTCGAGCTACGACCAGGCGGTTCGCAGCGCTCAGGACATCGATTGCGAACTTCTCGCGAACGGCCGCGATGAGAACGTCGCTTGCCTCGCTCAAGCGCCTTCGAGCGTACGTCCGGTCCGATGACGCGGTGCCTGAATTGCGGAGCCGAGCGGGCCGCCGACGTTTGCGATTCCTGCGGCCTCGGCTCGTCCGCCGCCGAATTCTGTCTTCGGAAGAGACTGCTGAACCGCACGGGGGTGTTTGTGCTCGGTTCACTCGCGTTCGTGGTCGCGAGCGGCCGGTATCCCGCGCTGGAACTCGACGCAATACTGATCTTCATCGGCATACTGTTCTTTTTGACGCTAGGCTTGGCCATCTGGGTCGAGCGGCGCGCGCTGCGCCACTCCGAGGTTGAGGCCCTAAAACGCCTGTACTACGGTTTGATACCCGTCCCCTGGCTTCTTTCGGTTTTGTTGCTTGCCAACGGAGCGCTCGACCACGCCTCTCCGCAAATCGAGCAGGCCCGCGTGGTCGGGAAGTTCTCGATGCGGGGGCCCGTTCCCAACTGCCGGCTCGTGGTCACGTCGTGGCGAGAGGGGCATCGGTTCGAGCGGATTGCCGTCAGTCGCTCCGACTTCGACACTTTCACCCGCGGTGATTTCGTCGAGGTGCAGGTGGAGGATGGTCTGGTAGGGGTTCCTTGGGTCGCAGGGGTTTCCCACGAGTAGCGGGCGCCCTGGCCGAGCGTTCAGGTGCATTCCAGGACGCAGCCGGCCCTCCGTACCTTAGACCGCGTGTCCGTGACTGCTAGACTGATTTCGTCAACAGATTCCGCAATTCCAACTGGACGTTGAGACGCGACGGCCCTATGCGCCTGCCCGAATCATGGACGGAACGGCTCCCGGTTCTCGAGCGCGTCGAGGACGATTGGCAGCCCACGCCGCGTGCTGCCTTCGTGGTTGCATGCGCTTTCTACGTGCTATTCCTGTTCCAGGCCGCCCGCGGTGCAGGTCCATTCCTGATGATCGACCTCGTTTTCATACCCATCCACGAAGGCGGGCACCTGTTGTTTCGATTTTGCGGCGAATTTCTGGCAGTCGCGGGTGGGACCCTGTTGCAACTGGGCGTCCCGTTCATGCTCGCCACGTACTTTGCGTTCCAGCGGCACGTGCAGGGAACCGCGTTCTGCATGTTTTTCTTCTTCGAGCAGTTTCTCCCGATTGCCACCTACATGGCAGACGCGCGCGCACAAGCATTGCCGCTCCTGACCGTTGGCGATGCGGACTACGTGATCCACGACTGGGAATATCTTTTCGGCAAGCTTGGCGTGCTTCAGCACGACACGCAGATCGCCTGGGCCGTGCGCATTATGGGCTGGGCCGGCATGCTGGCGACAACGGGCTGGATGGTCTACCGGAGTTTGCGGCCCGGGAACGAGCCGCTAAACGTCAGGGTTGACGAACCGCACGAAGCGGCCAATCGGGATCAATGGATGACGTAGAGTCCGCGCAAATCGCGGGGGTGCGGCAACTGTATTTCGAGCACGCGACCGTAATCGCCAAGGGTCAACTGGACAAGTTCCGCCGGACCGACGTCCCGGACGTTCCAGGCACTGCTGGGAATCAGATTGGATTCCTGGGCGAGGTCGCCGCCTTCGATATCGCTTCCTTGCGTATGTAGATCGGAAAGCGGCACCGCGTAGACAAGCCTGGATTTCACGTCGACCATCAGATACCGCCGCCCGAGCAGAACGAGGACTAACTCCGAGCCTTTCGTTTTGCTTTTCTTGTCGGGCAGATAGAGTCCCGAGCCGATTGGGGGCTTACCGTCGAGCTTCACCTGACCTTCATCGACCTGTACCCAGTGTATGCGTCCCCCTTCGTCGCCAGCGTTCGCCGCCCGCGCCGAGACAGGGCCTGTTCCAGCGAAGGCGAGAATCAACAGAAACAGTCTTGCGGTTCGTCTGCCCGCTTTGGCACAACGAACATTCTGAGATCGGGAACCCGTGAATCGAGTGGTCTGCAAGCAGGCCCTGCCGGATTGGGCGGTCACGATCTGACTTCGGAGAGCGATTTATCGAGGAGCCGGATGCCCTCATCGACATCGGCCTTCGAGATATTCATCGGAGGAGCGAGGCGGATGACGTTGCCGTGGAGCCCTCCCTTGCCAATGAGCAGACCGTTTGTGCGCGCGTGTTCGAGCAGCCGCGCAGTCTCTGCGGGAGCGGGTTCTTTTGTTTGGCGGTCGCGCACGAGTTCGAGCGCCTGCATCATGCCCATGCCGCGGACGTCGCCAATCAGCGGGTACTTGGCCTTGAGTTCTTCGAGTTTCGCTCTCAGGTAGCCACCGATGACGTGGGTATTTTCGAGAAGGTGTTCTTCTTCGATCACCTCGATCACGGCGCGCGCCGCCACCGACGTAACCGGGTTGCCGCCGAATGTCGAGATCGTCAGGCCCTGGAACTTGTCGGCGAGCTCGGAAGTCGTGATCGTCGCGCCGACGGGCACGCCATTCCCCATGCTCTTCGCGCACGTAATGATGTCCGGAAAAACTTCCCACTGCTCGATGCCGAACCATTTCCGGCCCGTGCGCCCGAATCCGGTTTGCACCTCATCGGAAATAAAGAGGCCGCCGTAGTTCTTCACGATTCGGTAAACGATCTTGAAGTATTCGGGCGGTGGAGTGATGAACCCTCCCACGCCTTGGATGGGTTCAGCGATGAAGGCTGCGATCGACCCGCTGGTGGCAGTTTGAACCAGGTCTTCGACATCATTCGCGCAGGCCACGCCGCAGTCTGGGTATTTCAGATGAAGCGGGCAGCGGTAGCAATAGGGGCTAACCGCGTGAGCCACGCCAACGCCAATGACGCCGGCTTTGCGCCAAGCTGCCTGGCCGGTGACGCCCTTTGCGAGCGCCGATGAACCGGAATAGGCGTGGCGCAGGGCGACAATGTCGTAGCTCGGGCCGGCCATACGCGCGAGGAGGATCGCCGCTTCGTTCGCTTCGGTTCCCGAATTTGTGAAGAAGCTCTTTTGCAGCCTGCCCGGCGTGATTTGCGCGAGCTTTTCGGCGAGCGCGACGATCGCTTCGTTCGGGAAGAGCGTCGAGGTGTGTTGCAGCTTGTCGACCTGCGCTTTGATCTTCGAGGTTACCTTCGGGTTGCAATGCCCGACGCCAATCGTGACGATGCCGCCGAAAAAGTCGAGGTACTTGTTACCTTCGACGTCCCAGAGGTACTGCATCGAGGCGTGGTCCGCGACGAGGGGTTCCTGGTAATAGTTCGTGACCGCCGGCCAGAGGTATTCCCTGTGCTTGCGCACAACCTCTTCACTGCGGCTCGCGGCTGCTTTCGGTGGCGTCGCCATCTAGAGAATCCCCGGATACGAGTGCTGTGTGAAGTTTACAGCCTGCACTTGCCCCCGGCAAGGTCGCCGGCACCGCGCACTGGCAAGCACGTCCCGATGAAACCATGGGGATGATTATTCAGGGTTCCCTTATAATTCCGACCAATGGAAGCTATTGTGAGAAACCTGGTGCGGGCGCTGGGCCGAATCCTCCCGGACTGCGTGACGCTGAGTCAGGCTATCGCGTTCAACATGTTCCTGGCGTTTTTCCCGCTCCTGCTTTTGGCGCTTGGCCTCCTCGGCAGCACCACGTTGTTTCACGATGCGCTGAGGGAGATTCCCGACCGCTTGAATCTGATACTTCCTCCTGGCAGCACCGAGGTGGTCGCCGCCTATTTCGTCCGCAAGGCGGCATACCCCTGGAGATGGATCCTGCTGGGTCTCGGCGGGACGCTGCTAGCCGGTACGCAGGTGATGGTGGGTTACATGGAAGGCTTTCGTGTGATCGAAGGTGACTTGCTGCGGCCGGGCTATTGGGGCCGGCAATTCCGGGCCCTCGGGCTCTTGTGCCTGACGATAGTGC
>Ga0181521_10000700_pt1 | contig 41485 bp, 38 predicted proteins | sample PEATcosm2014_Bin_32_FD_119764 | JGI IMG/M metagenome (GOLD analysis project Ga0181521, IMG submission 119764) | Peatland microbial communities from MTU Mesocosm Facility, Houghton, MI, USA - PEATcosm2014_Bin02_60_metaG | ecosystem: Environmental > Terrestrial > Soil > Wetlands > Peat | place...
CGCCTCGAAACCGCAGGGCCGTCCCGTCGGGGCGCTGGCCGATCCCATCCACCGCGCGACGAAGGGCGACCACCCTCTCGCTCGGACGAAGACCTGGATGCTTGTGCCCTACGACCTGGAACGGCGTCCCTGTCGACAGCCTCTCTGGCGCCCCGATAGCGCCAACCGCTGGAATCTGCGCCCGCGGGCGAAGCCGGGCTGGCGGAACCGGAAGGGCTGCGGCCATGGTAGGAGCCGCCCGCGCTCGCGCTCTTGTAGGGGGCGCCTGAGCCTCGGTAACCACGGGCGCCGGCTTCTCGAGCCGCGCCCGTGCGGGGCGAGGAGCGATAGCCGCCGGATGAGGAGCGATCGCCCGAGCCCGCAGAAGTGACGCCACCGGCGGGTCGGCCCCGACCTCCGGCACCGCTGGCGCCCCGCGTCGCGCCAAAGCGAGCTCGGGACGCGCTCGAGCCTGGGAGGCCGGCGCGTCGAGCGCCCGCGCCGGGCCCTCCTCCGCGAGACCCACCCGGTTCCCGCGCTCCGGCGCGACCCGCGCCGGCTCCACGACTGCCCGCGGCACGCCCGCTGGAGCTGCGAGGACCGCGGGACGTGCCTTCTCCGTTGTTGCCTTCTGGCATCACTAACCGATCTCTTCGAGCAGCGCGGTGGCAAGGCAGGCAATACCCTCGACGCGCCCCAGGCTCCCGAGCCCTTCTGGTCGGGTCGCCTTCACGTGCACGGGGCCTGCCGCCGCCGCGCTGAGCCGCTCCATCATGATCTCACGCGCAACGCCGATCCGGGGCGTCTCGCAGATCACGGTGCAGTCCGCGTTCGCAAGCCGCAGGCCGGCACCCGTGAGCAGCACCGCTACTTGTGCAAGGAGCGCGAGGCTGTCGGCTCCAGCCCACCGTTCGTCGGTGTCGGGGAAATGGGCGCCGAGGTCTCCGAGCGCCGCGGCCCCGAGCATGGCGTCCGCCACGGCGTGTGCGACAACGTCGGCGTCGCTGTGACCACTAAGGCCAGGTTCCGCTTCAAAACGGACCCCTCCCAGCACGAGCACTCTTGCCCGGTCCTCGCCGGTAGCGAAGCGATGCTGGTCGAAGCCGATGCCGACGCGCAGCTTGGGGGTCACCGACTGCTCCACCTCTCTGCCGTGGCGAGGTCGTCGGGCGAGGTCAGTTTGAGATTGTGGTACTCGCCCGGCACTACCGCGACGGTCAGGCCGACAGCCTCGAGCAGGCCGGCGTCGTCAGTCGCCTCCGGTGCGCCGGCGTGGGCGCGCCGCAGCGCCTCGGCACGGAACGCTTGTGGCGTCTGCACGGCCACGAGCTCGCTGCGGTCGAGCGTCTCCACGACGCGATCGCCCCGGACCCGCTTGACAGTGTCGGCGACCGCAAGTCCCGGCACGGCACCGTCGGCGCCCGCGATGACAGCGTCGACCACGGCACGGAACAGCTCCCGCGACGCGAGCGGCCGGGCGGCGTCGTGGACGACGACGATGTCAGCGTTCTCAGGCACGGCAGCCAGGCCTCGGCGGACCGAGGAGGCCCGGGTCGGTCCCCCGGAGATCACGCGATCGGCACCCTTGCCGATGCCGGGGTTCCCGAGAAACGATTCCGGTACGACGGCCACCACGCCCCGGGCCACCGAGCGGGCCGCATCGAGGCTCCACTCGATCACGGGCCGGCCACCGAGGGCGGCGAACTGCTTGGGTTGACCGAATCGCCGTGCTTGACCGGCGGCGACAACGATCACCCAGACCTCGACGACCACGCGCCGGTTGCGCACCCTGCGCTAGGGCAGAGCGGCGTTGAGGCGCTCCTCCGCCTCCGCCTCGCTCACGCCGATCGCGAACGTCAGCTCGGAAACCAGGATCTGTCGCGCCCGGGTGAGCATCCGCTTCTCGCCTGCGGAGAGGCCCCGGTCCTTGTCGCGGATCGAGAGGTTCCGAACCACTTCGGCGACCTGGTAGATATCGCCCGACTTGAGCTTCTCGACGTGGTTCTTGTAGCGACGAGACCAGTTGGTAGGCATCCGCGCCTCCTTCTTGCCAAGGACCGCGAAGACCTCCTCCACTTCCTCGTCGTTGATCACCTCTCGAAGCCCGACTTCTGCAGTGTTGTCGGACGGCACCATGAGCGTGAGATCGCCGTAGGCGAGGCGGAGTACGAGGTACTCGCGTTTCTCGCCGAAGGCCTCTCGCATTTCCCGCCGCTCCACGACGGCGGCACCGTGATGGGGATAGACAACCTTGTCCCCGACATCAAACAATGGAACTCCTCACGAAACGAGGGAAGGTGGGGTCCTCACCAGGGTACGGACGTCGCGGCCATCGCTCAACTCGGGACCGTCGCCGACCTCGGTGCTAGGACGCGATCGGGCGGCAGGAACCACACCAAGCAATAGCCGGACTGCCTCCAAGAGGGTACCTGCTCTGAGCAGCTCCAGTTCCGTCGGCCCGTCGGCGGCGGACTGAGGCACGACAGCACGGCGGAATCCGAGCCGCGCCGCCTCGGCGAGGCGGCGCTCGGTCGCGTGCACCCGTCGCAGCTCACCGGCCAGCCCCACCTCACCGCAGCCGACCACCTCTTCTCCGATGGCAATCCCTGTCACCGCCGAAACCAGGGCCAACGCGATGCCAAGATCGGCGGCAGGCTCGTTCACGCGAAGACCACCAACAGTGGAAACGAATACGTCCGAGGTGCCGAGGGCCATGTGGCACCTCCGTTCCAGCACGGCGAGCAGCAGGGCAAGCCGACCGCCCGCCACGCCTTGTGTGACCCTCCTCGGCACGGCGGAGCTCTGGGGCCCGACGAGCCCTTGGATCTCGATGAGGAGCGGCCTGCGCCCCTCGAGCACGGGCACAGCGATGCTGCCCGGCACGCCGCGGCGGCGGTCCCCGAGCAAGAGGGCGCTCGGGTCCGCAAGGCCCCTCAGACCGGTCTCGGACATCTCGAAGATCCCGAGCTCGCCGGTGGGCCCATAGCGGTGCTTGGAGGCCGAGAGCAGGCGGAGGGACTGGTGACGGTCGCCGTCGAACGACAGCACCGTGTCGACGATGTGCTCGAGCGTGCGCGGGCCTGCGAGCCCGCCCTCCTTGGTGACATGGCCCACCAACAAGGTGGCGACGCCGAAGCACTTCGCGTAGCGCACGAGACGGGCGGCACACTCACGCACCTGGCTGGGTGACCCGGCCTGGGACGCGCACCCCGAGTCGGACACGGCTTGGATCGAGTCGACGACAAGGACCGATGGCTCCAGCAGGCCTGCAGCCCTCAGGGCGCAGTCGAGGTCCGTCGTCGCGAGCACGTAGCAACCCTCGACGGCGACGCCGAGCCTTTCGGCGCGGCGTCGCACCTGCTCGCCGGATTCCTCCGCCGCGATGAGCAGGGACGTCCTGCCCTGGGCCGCGAGGCTCGCGAGCGTCTGCAGGACAAGCGTGGACTTGCCGACGCCCGGCTCGCCGCCGAGCACCGTCACCGAGCCGGCAACCAGACCACCACCGAGAACCCGGTCGAGCTCGCCGATCCCGGTCCCCGCAGCGATGGCACCGGCCGCGCTGATCGAACCCAGGGGAAGTGCCGTCACGTTCATCCCCGACCCGCAGGAGACCGGCGAGCCCGCCGCCGGGCCTGGGAGGACACCTGTGGCGAGCGGCGCCACCAGCTCCTCCACGAGGGTGTTCCACTCACCACAGGCCGGACAGCGTCCGGACCAGCGAGGCGAACCGTGCCCGCATGCCTGGCAGCGGTGGATCAACTTCGGTCGCGTCATGTTTCGAAGTTACGAGCCGGGTGTCACATTGCGATCCGGCGATGCCGGCCGAGTTGCTCAGGAGTCGGCGCCGGCTCCTGCGAACTCGACCGCCGGAGGCTCGAAGCCCTCGATGGCGCGGAACACGAGAGCGCCGTCCTCCTCGTCGACGATCACGGTCTCGCCAACACGGAATTCCTTCCAGAGGATCTTCTCCGAAAGCGGGTCCTCCACGAGCTGCTGGATCGAGCGGCGCAATGGTCTCGCCCCGAGCTCAGGCGCGTAACCCCTCTGGGCCACGAACCGCTTGGCGGCGAGGGTGAGCTCCAGTCCTATGCCTTGGCCCTCGAGCTGGTCGCGAACCCGGCGGATCAGGAGCTCTACGATCTCGATCACCTCGTCCATGGTCAGCTCGTGGAAGACGATGACCTCGTCGATCCTGTTCAGGAACTCGGGCCGGAAATGGTTCTTGAGCGCCTCCTGCACGCGCATCTTCATCCGCTCGTAGGTCACCGACTCACTCGACTTCTGGAAACCGAGGGACAGCTTGCGCAGGTCCGAGGTCCCGAGGTTCGAGGTCATGATCAACACCGTGTTCTTGAAGTCGACCGTGCGTCCCTGGGCATCGGTGAGACGACCGTCCTCCAGGATCTGCAGGAGCGTGTTGAAGATGTCCGGATGTGCCTTCTCGATCTCGTCGAACAGCACGACCGCGAACGGCTTGCGCCGGACGGCCTCTGTGAGCTGGCCACCCTCCTCATAGCCCACGTAGCCAGGGGGCGATCCGACGAGCCGGCTCACGGTGTGCTTTTCCATGTACTCACTCATGTCGAGCTGGATGAGCGAGGACTCGTCCCCGAAGAGCAGCTCTGCGAGTGTCTTGGCGAGCTCGGTCTTGCCTACACCGGTCGGGCCGAGGAAGATGAACGACCCGCTCGGGCGCTTGGGGTCCTTGAGGCCGGCACGGGTGCGACGGATCGCGCGGGACAACGCGTTGATGGCGTCCTCTTGGCCGACGACCCGCTTGTGCAGGTCCTCTTCGAGACGCAGGAGACGCGCCGTCTCCTCCTCGGTGAGCTTGTAGACCGGGATCCCGGTCCAGTTCGCGAGAACCTCGGCAATGACGTCCTCGTCGACGACGTCAAAGAGCTCTTCGCCGGCGGAACGCCACGAGACGTTCAGCGCCGCCTTGCGTTCGAGCGCGTCGCTCTCCTTGTCGGCGAGTTTCTTCGCCTCCTCGAAGTTCGACCGCCCGATGGCGGCGTCCTTGTCGTGACGGATCTTGGACAGCTCCTCGTCGATCTTGCGGTGCTCGGGTGGAGTGGACATCCGGCGGATCCGCAGACGTGAGCCCGCCTCGTCGATGAGGTCGATCGCCTTGTCCGGGAGGAAACGGTCCGAGATGTAGCGGTCGGCGAGGTTTGCGGCGGCGACGAGGGCCTGGTCGGTGATCGTCACCTGGTGGTGCTTCTCGTACCTGTCGCGAAGCCCCCTCAAGATCTCGATCGTGTGCGCCAGGGTCGGTTCCTCGACCTTGATCGGCTGAAAACGCCTTTCGAGGGCCGCGTCCTTCTCGAGGTGCTTGCGGTACTCGTCGAGCGTCGTCGCTCCGATTGTCTGGAGCTCGCCTCGCGCGAGCATCGGCTTGAGGATGGAGGCGGCGTCGATGGCGCCCTCCGCCGCTCCCGCGCCGACGAGGGTGTGGAGCTCGTCGATGAACAGGATGATGTCCCCGCGCGTGCGGATCTCCTTCAGGACCTTCTTGAGCCGCTCCTCGAAGTCGCCCCGGTAGCGGCTGCCTGCGACGAGCGCGCCCAGGTCAAGGGTGTAGAGCTGCTTGCCCTTCAGGGTCTCGGGGACGTCGTCATCGACAATCTGCTGGGAAAGGCCCTCCACGATGGCGGTCTTGCCGACACCGGGCTCGCCGATCAGAACCGGGTTGTTCTTTGTGCGCCGCGACAGGACCTGCATGACCCGCTCGATCTCCCGATCACGACCGATAACCGGATCGAGCTTGTGCTCACGCGCGAGCTGGGTCAGGTTCCGGCCGAACTGGTCGAGCAGAGGCGACCCGGCGGGGCTCTCCGCGCTCGTGGCTCCCGGCGCGGTTGTCGCGCCCTCCCGTCCCTGGTACCCGGAGAGGAGCTGGATCACCTGCTGGCGCACGCGGGTCAGATCGGCGCCCAGGCTCACGAGAACCTGGGCGGCGACACCCTCGCCCTCGCGCACCAGGCCGAGCAGCATGTGCTCGGTGCCGATGTAGTTGTGACCGAGCTGTAGTGCCTCGCGGAGCGACAGCTCGAGAACCTTCTTCGCCCGCGGCGTGAACGGCGGCGACCCTGTCGGGGCCGACCCCGCGGGTCCGATGGTCTCCTCGACTTTCTCACGCACGGCCTCGAGCGAGATGCCGAGGGACTCCAGCGCCTTGGCCGCGACTCCCTCGCCCTCGTGAATAAGGCCAAGCAGGATGTGCTCGGTCCCGATGAAGCTGTGGTTCAAGAGGCGTGCTTCCTCCTGAGCCAGGACCAATACCCTGCGTGCCCGATCGGTGAAGCGCTCGAACAACTCAGACTCCCTTGTGGTCTTCCCTGTGCGAGAAGTCTACCGGTCCGGTGCGCGAAATCCCGCCGCCTCGGAAGCTAGCTCCCCCTCTTAACATCGGACTGCGGCCCTCTAACCCTTAGCGGTGCGATCCGGGCCGAGTGGCAGACCTGAATTGAACACCTGGGAGGGGAAGATTACAGTGCGGCGGAATACTGGGGTGGGCGTCCGGCTGTCGGTTCGGTGCTCCTTTGGCGTAAGGTGGCGGACTTGGTGAGCAGCCTGGACCCTTTCGCCCTCCCGGTCCGCGAGGAGGATCTCGCTCGGCTCGAGTTGTGCCTGCGCGACTCTGTGCTCGGGGAGGACGCGTTCTTGAACGAGGTGGCGAGCCACCTCATCCAAGCGGGAGGCAAACGCCTCCGGCCCTCGCTGGCTATCACCGCGTCTTACCTCCAGGGTGACGATGTCACCGCGGACATCCTGCTCGGGGCGGTTTCCGTCGAACTTGTCCACCTCGCCTCGCTCTATCACGACGACGTCATGGACGAGGCGACCCGACGGCGCAGCGTGGAAAGCGTCAACGCCCGCTGGGGCAACCTCGTGGCGATCGTGGCGGGCGATTTTCTGCTGGCCCGCGCGGCAGAGATCGCCTCGCAGCTCGGTACCGAAGTCGCGGGACTGCTGGCGGCAACGCTTGCCCGGCTCTGCCAGGGGCAGGTGGCCGAGGTACGAGCCGCGTTCCAGATCGAGCGCGACGAGGACGACTACCTCCGCTGCATCTCCAACAAGACCGCGGCGCTGATGGCGACGGCGTGCCGTATCGGTGCCTTGACGGCCGGCCTCAACCGGTCCCAGGTCGACGACCTGTCCGGCTTCGGCGAGGCTTTCGGCATGGTCTTTCAGATCCGTGACGACGTCCTCGACATCGTCGCCACCGAGGCCGAGCTAGGCAAGCCGCCGGGGCAGGACCTCGCCGAAGGCATCTACACCCTGCCGGTCCAACGCGCACTCCTCGACCCCACGGTGGGTCCGAGGCTCCGCGACGTTCTCGGGCACCCGCTCGACCTCGTCGAACGCGAGGAGGCACGGGCGCTCGTGGCGGCGTCGCCGGCCATCTCAGCTGCCCACGAGATCGCCCGGGAGTACGCCAGGACCGCGGCCGCGGCCGCCGCCCGGCTCGGTGAGGGGCTCATCCCGAAGGCCCTCGTCGAGTTCGGCTACAACGTCGTCGACGATCTCCAGGACTCCACCGCGAAGGTCCTCGCGAGCTGAGCCCAGACCCTCGGGCTCAGGCCTCAGGTTCTTTGGGTCCGACCGGACCGGCCCGTGGTTCTGGAGGTCTGTCCTCGGGACGAAGCGCCGGGAACAAGAGCACTTCCTTGATGTTTGCCACGTCCGCGTAGAGCATCACGAGCCGGTCGATCCCGAGCCCGAGACCGCCTGTCGGCGGCAAGCCGAGCTCGAGAGCCCGCAGGTAGTCCCAGTCGACGGTCATCGCCTCGTCGTCACCGAGGGCCCTCTCCGCCTCCTGCTCCTCGAAACGCGCCCGCTGGTCGTCGGGGTCCGCGAGCTCGCTGAAGGCGTTGCCGATCTCCCGGCCCGCGATGATCGGCTCGAAACGCTCCACGTAGCCGGGCTTGGAGCGGTGCTCACGCGCCAGTGGCGAGACCTCCTGGGGGTAGTCGCACACGAACACGGGACCCCAGAGCTCGGACTCGGTCGTCTTCTCGTAGATCTCGAGGATCAGCTTGCCCGGGCCGTACCAGGGCTCGAACGGCACGCCCAGTCCGGACGCCACGCGCCTCAGCTGCTCGGCCCTCATCGACAGGTCCACCTCGACCCCGGCGTGCTCCGCGATGAGCTCCTCCAGGGTGGCTCTCCGCCACGGCGGCGTCAGGTCGATCTCGCGGCCCTGGTAGGCGATCACCGTCGTGCCGAGAAGCTCCTCGGCCGTTCCTACGACGATGTCCTCACAGATCAGCATCATGTCGGTGTAATCGCCGTAGGCCTGGTACAGCTCGAGCATCGTGAATTCAGGGTTGTGACGCGGCGAAAGCCCTTCGTTGCGGAACGTCCGGCCGATTTCGAACACTCGCTCCAACCCACCGACGACGCACCGTTTCAGGTAGAGCTCCGTGGCGATGCGGAGATACACGTCTGTGTGGAGCGCGTTGTAATGCGTCACGAACGGCCGCGCTGTCGCACCGCCGAGAATCGGGTGCAGTACCGGCGTCTCGACCTCGACGAAGCCAGCGGCAGCGAGTCGGCGACGTATCGAGGCCACGACCTTGGAACGCAGAAGAAAGATCTCGCGCACGCCGTCGTTCGCCCACAGGTCGAGCTCGCGCTGGCGATAACGGATGTCGGGGTCCGAGACGCCGTGCCACTTGTCACCAAAGCCACGGCGTGCCCGTGCCAACAGCTCCCAGGACGCAACCTTGATCGACAGTTCGCCGCGTTGGGTACGGACCACCTCACCGCTCACGCCGATCCAGTCACCGAGTGACAGGCGACGGAACTCCTCGAAATCGGGCGTCAGGGCCGCCAGCGCGAACAGCTGAATACCCCCCGTCCAGTCCCGGAGTTCAGCAAAGGCGAGTCTGCCCTGGGGCCGGGACCGCATGATACGGCCGGCGGCGGCCACCGTCACCCCAGATGCCTCGCCCGTTTCGAGGTGGGCAAACGCGCGGGCCACGTCGCCTGCACCCGACGTCGTCTCGAAACGGTACCCGATCTCCCTCACGTCTCTCTCCCGCTCCCGTCGTGCGCCACGTTGCGCTCGAAGACAAGGCGAAGCCCGTGCAGGGTGAGCCAAGGCTCATGGTGCTGGATCATCTCCGACAAGGGCGTCACGAGCCCGGCGAGCCCGCCGGTCGCGATGATGGCGGACGGCCCGAGCTCGCCGACAATGCGCCGGCACATGGCGTCGACGAGACCCGTGTACCCATAGATGGCACCCGACTGGATCGACTCCACAGTCGACTTGCCGATAACGTTGCGGGGCTCGACCAGCTCGACGCGACGCAACGCCGCGGCGTGTTCGAAGAGCGCGTCCATGCTTATCGCGATCCCCGGCGTTATGGCGCCGCCCAGGTACTCTCCTGCCCCCGAGATGGCGTCGAAGGTGGTCGCGGTGCCCATGTCAACGACAATCGCCGGACCTCCGTATAGATCGATGGCACCGACGGCGTTGGCGACACGGTCCGCGCCGACGTCCTTCGGGTTGTCGTAAAGAATCGGCATGCCGGTGCGGATTCCCGGCTCGACGACCACGAGCGGGACGTCGAACCAGACATGCGCCATCTCCCTGATCGCCGAGGTCACCTCCGGCACCGAGGAGGACACGACCATGCCGCCGACACCGCCGTCGGGTGGTGCCGTGAACTCGAGCCCAACCAGCCTGAGCAGTTCGGTGATGAGGAGCGCGTGCTCATCTGCCGTGCGTTCGGCGACGGTCGCAAGACGCCAATGGTGCAACAGGTCCGCCAATTCACCCGGGCCAGCCGCTTCTGAGACACGGTGGGCCGGCGCTGACCTCGGCTCGCCGCCGCCGTTGTCAGACCGGTCCGAGCCCGGACCGCGGTCCGACCCGAACAGCCCGATCACGGTCTGTGTGTTTCCCACGTCTAGAGCGAGCAGCATCACGCCTCTGTCTAGCTCACCAGGGGACCGATCATCCCGACGGCCAAGCCGAGCCGGTCGTCGCCGGGCGTCGTATGGTGGCACGAAAGTGGGGCCCGTGACCCGAACCGACAACGCCTGTGTCCCAGGCTAGACAGCCACCGTGACTTCCAAGCTCTCCCGAGGCGACGCCCGTCTCCTTGTCGCCGGCACGCTCTTGACTGCCGCGTCTGCCCTCACCCGCTACATCCCTACAGGCCGTGTCGCCCCATTCATCGTGTCCGCCTTGGCCCTCGGGTTCCTCGCCGCCGTCGTCGGCCGGAGTGTCGACCGGCTGGGGGACCGTCTCGGCTCGGGGATGACCGGCGTCGTCCAGTCGGGTCTCGGCAACCTTCCGGAACTCTTCTTCGGCATCTTCGCGCTCCGCGCGGGCCTCATTGGGGTCGTACAGGCCGCGCTCATCGGATCGATCATCGCCAACGTGCTGCTCGTTCTGGGCCTCGCCTTCATGGTCGGCGGCCTGAGGCATGGCACACAACTTTTCCCTGCAGATGACGCCCGCACGATCGTGGTGCTGCTGGTGCTCGCCGTCTCGGTCCTCATGATCCCGACTCTGGGCGTACACCTCGACCTCGCCGTCAAGCACCACGAGGTCGCCCTCTCCGACGTCTCAGCAGTCGTGCTACTGACTGTCTTCCTGCTCTCGACCCCGGGATCGGTCCGTCGAGAACCGCGGCCGTCCCCGGAGGATCTCACCGCGGACGACGAGCCCGGAACCGACGGGCCGACCTGGAGCGAGCGTCGTGGTGACCTGGGCGACGAAGCTGGGGTCTCCGTTGGCGCCTGGTCGACCCAGCTTGTGGTCGCGTTGCTGCTCGCCTCGAGCGTTGCCGCGGCGTTCGTGTCGGACTGGTTCGTCGCTGCTCTCAGCCCCGCACTCTCGGCGCTCCACATGTCAGAGGCCTTCGCAGGGCTCGTGGTCGTTGCAATTGCTGGCAATGCCGTCGAGAACGTCGTCGGGATCCAGCTCGCCGCCCGGAACCGGACCGACTATGCCCTCTCGGTGATCCTGCAGAGCCCGGTGCAGATCGCTCTCGTGCTCATCCCAGCCTTGGTCCTCCTCTCTGGGGTTATAGGCGGCGCTCAGCTCACTTTGGTGCTGTCACCCCTACTCGGCGTCGTTCTCGCTCTCACGACTTTGATCGCGGCTGTCGTCGTGCTGGACGGCGAGTCGACCTGGCTCGAGGGAGCCTGCCTCGTGGGTCTTTACGTCGTCATCGCCGCGTCGTTCTGGTGGGGATAAGAAGCGTCGGCTGTCCGTTCGCGTCCAATGGTCTTGGCGCAAACGCTCCTTCGTGGCACGATCCGCGTAAGCCGGCGCGAAAGGTCGGACTGTGCCGCGGCCACAGAACTGGCGCTGCTCGAAGCCTGCAAGTCCGAGTGAAGATTCCGCTAAGAGGCTGCCCGAGTATTGATCCTGCGATGAGTGGACCGTGTAGTTCCACTCGCCGTGAAACTCGTGGTGGGTGGGAACGGCTGCAAGTTCTTTGTTGGAGATCTTCACCCCAAGCGGGTAGTAGCCCTCGTCGCGGTCGGCTTGGATCTTCAAGCCCTTCTTTGTCGTCGTGCCGGCGATCAGCTGGACGACGGTGCGGCCCTTCGAGGTGCCGGGCGGGAACTGGCAGACGGTGATTAAGGAAGTTCCTCATGGAGAAGGTCGCGAGGCTCCTGCGCGGCGCCCCAGGTTGGCGGAGACGGGAGAAGAGGGCTTTACGCTTGTTGAGCTCCTCGTTGTCCTGCTCATCATCGGCATTCTGTTCGCGATCGCGATCCCGACGTTCTCTTGGTGACCCAAGACCGTCGACAACACAGCGGCGTAGGCCAACCTGCAGACGGCCCTGACAGGCGCTGACACCTACTACGCGATCAACAACCAGACCTACCTGGGGATTTACAACGGCGGAACCGGCGTGTCGGGCATCGCGGCTATCGACACCGGCTTGACTTACTCGAAGCGGCGGCACGACGACCAAGGCGAACACGATTTCGTTGTCGCAAGGCAACGCGGGCAGCACTTTGCTCATGGCGGCGTTCGCTCCTGGCACGAAGGGCTGCTGGGTCGTCTTTGACATGAAAGCAACAGTGACCTCCTCTCCCGCTGCCACCGCCCCATGTCAAGGAGCCTCATTCCTGAACGCCGGCACCGACTACGCAGTGATCAGGAACGACACCAACCCGTGCGCGGTTTCGGGAACCGTGGCCGTACCGGTTGTGAACTGCTCTAACACCGGCTTTCCGCACGGCTGACCCAGCTGCGCCGGGAGCCCGCGTCGAAACGACGGGTCCCCGAACGTCGCTCAGGAACCGTCTCAAGTGGTGTGTCTTCGCTGCCGTGACCGAGAGCTGAGAACTCCGCCGGTAGAACTGCGGCCATGGACTCTCCTTCTTGGTCCGAGCTCGCCGACGCCCTCACCGCGTCCCTGGAACTGACGACACCTCCGATCGCGATCAGCTTCGGCGCCGGGCTCCCCGAGGGCGTCGACCGCTACGAAGGCGCGAAGCCGCCCCCCGCGTCCGACGGGAGAACTGGACCGGTGCCGGCCGGATGCGTCTTCTGGACCAAAGCGATCGACCGGACCTTCTCGACTGTTGCCGGTGACCATGCCAATTGCAGCGTGGGCACCTTGGTCCACGGGTTCGCAAGACTCGACGCGCTGGCCGGCAACTCTGACGTCGCCGCTCTCGTGGAGTCGGGCTGGGTCAGTCCCGAACAGATCCCGGACATCCCGACCGTGCGCGAACGCCCTGGATCTGTGACCTACGGGCCGCTCGCGCAGACCTCGCTCACGCCGGACGTCGTTCTCGTCCGGATCAGGGCAGGCCAGCTCATGCTGTTGGCCGAAGCGGTGCCCGGACTGCAGATCGGTGGCAAGCCGCAGTGCCGCGTCATCGCCCTTGCCAAAGAGCAGGGTCAGGTGGCAGCCAGTCTCGGCTGCACGCTCAGCCGGACCCGCACCGGCCTGTCGGGCGACGAGATCACCTGCGCCATCCCCGGGCCGCGCCTTGTTGAGGTGGTGCGCAACGTCGAGGCCACAGCTCGGATCGACGCCGTCGCCGAGTCCTATGCCGCGGCCGACATCCGCCGTTTCGCCCCGACCTGATCAGCGTGCCGGCGAGACGAACAACTGCCGGCTACCTATTTCTTCGCGGCCTCGTAGTAGGGGTTGGTGCCGGACGCATGGTCGGTCACGTCGACGATGTTGACGATCTCCGGCACGCTCTCACGGATGGCAACCTCGATGCCCTGGCTGAGCGTCACCGCCGCCAGGCCACAACCGGCACATCCACCTGAGAGACGCAGGTAGGCGGTGTCGTCCTCTACCGCCACCAGGTCCGCACGTCCGCCATGGGCTGCTATGGCAGGGTTGATCTGCTCATTCAGGACCTGGAGCAGCCGCTGCGCGACATCACCGCTCAGGTCCGGCGGCGGCCCGGTCATCGCCGGGCTCCGCCGCGGAGGAAGCGGCCGGTTCGGGTTCTTTATAACCATCCCCCCACCGCCGTCCGCGTCCGGGCTCAGGTCCAGGACCGAACCACGTATCCTCTCGACGCTCTGGCCTGGCACGATAAGCGCGAGACCGTCCCGAGAGTCGATCCAGTCGCCCGGCGCCGCGTCCGAGATGGGTTGGAAGTACATGTCATAGGTGTACACGTCGTCACGCGTGCCACTGGTTTCCACGCACAGGCCGAGCGACTCGGGGGCGGACTCGGCGTCCCTCAAGGCGAGGATCTCGGCCAGTGCCTGCGCCGTCAGACGAAGAACCGGGACGCCGTCGCCACCGCTGTTGCCGCTGTCACTCATCAGATGTCCTCACTGGAAGGCGGGGGGTCCCATGTTAAGGCCATCGCTCGGCGGAGCCGTCGCTGCACGCCCGACTGGGGCGGCGCCTATAGCGTGCCACCGTGCGCGTTCTTCTGGTCTCCACCTACGAGCTGGGGCACCAACCCCTGCACGTTGCCTCCCCAGCAGCGGCCCTTCGGGCCGGCGGTCACGATGTGCGCGCGATCGACGTGTCTGTCGAGCCGTGGGATCCGGCTCTCGTGGACTGGGCCGAGGCAGTCGCCTTCTCGGTTCCGATGCACACCGCGATGCGGATGGCCGTGGCTCTTGCGGCTTCCGTGCGCGCGCGGCGCCCCGAACTGCCGGTCTGCTTGTACGGCCTGTACGCCGCCATGAGCCGCGAACTGACCGCCGGCCTAGTTGACCGGGCGATCGTCGGGGAGTACGAGCCTGCCCTGCTCGCCTGGGCGAACGGGGACAGCGGGGCGGTCGCGCCCGACATCACGGGGGACGTCGTCGTGCACCTGGGCCGGAGTGGTTTCCTCACGCCGGCGCGTGATCTGCTGCCGCCGTTGGAGCGTTACGCCCGGCTCGTGCTGGGCGGCGAGGAGAGGCTCGCGGGCGCCGTGGAAGCGAGCCACGGCTGCTCGCATCGTTGCAGGCACTGCCCGTTGCCTGTCGTGTACGACGGGCGCCTTCGCGTCGTGCCCGAAGAGGTTGTCCTAAGCGACGTGTCCCAGCTCGTGGCGATGGGCGCAAAGCATGTGACCTTTGCCGACCCTGACTTCCTCAACGGGCCCCGCCACGCCGTGCGCCTCGCCCAGGCGGTCCATTCCTCGTTCCCGGATCTGAGCTTCGACTGCACGACCAAGGTCGAGCACATCCTGGCCCACGAGGATCTGTGGGCCGGCTTGGCGAAAGCCGGCTGCCTGTTTGTCGTGTCGGCCTTCGAGTCGGTCGACGACACGACTCTTCGCATTTTGGAGAAAGGTCACACGGCCGCTGACGAGAGCGCGGCAGTGACCTTGCTGCGCGACCACGGGATCGAAGTCCGGCCGTCGTGGCTGCCGTTCACGCCGTGGACGAAAGCGGCCGAGCTCGGGGCGATGCTTGATTTCGTGGTCGCCCACGACCTTGTGGCGAACGTCGACGCCGTTCAGTACACGATCCGACTCCTGATCCCAGACGGCTCCCTCCTGCTGTCGGCACCCGAGGTCAAGTCGCGACTCGAGGGCTACAACTCCGCCAAGCTGAGCTGGGTCTGGACAGCCGAAGAGCCCGGGCTCGACGAACTCCAAAGAGAGTTGGAGACACTCGTGGAGGCGGAGGGTACTGCAACGGGACCAGACGCGGCAGGCGAGATGTTCGAGGAAGTGGATGGCCGCGTCCGTGCCTACATGTCGCGCCATGCCGCGCGCGCGACCATGACCCGACCCCGCCGTGGGAACCGTTCGAGTGGGGCGGCTGGACCGAGGCCGCGGCTCAGCGAACCGTGGTTCTGCTGCAGCGAGCCGACTTCGACGCAGCGGGAAGCCGTCGGCGGCGGCATCGAAGATGTCCCGGTGGCACTGCAGCCGTCAAGGAGCCCAGCCCCCCCGTTAGCGAGCTTCGCCCCTTCCCGGCGCGGCACCGCTCCAAGAAGGAGCCTGACGGAAACTGGCCGGGACTTCCATGCTATTATTTCTAGTGAACGTATAGATTAACGTTCAACAATCGTCAACCGAATATCGACTCTCGGGGGAATCAGTGAAACGAAGCTCCGTCACACCCGTCCTGCTTGCACTCGCCGCCATCCTGGTTGCACCGTGCTGGCTGAGCGTGGCGAACTCCGCCGCCAGCCCGGCGGCAACGAGCGCCATCACGCTCGACGGCGCTGGAGCCAACTCCATCGCGCCGTTCTTCGAGAAGGTCTTCTACGACTACGAGCAGCTCCACGCGAAGGTGACCGTCAACTATTCGCCCGCCGGCAGCAGCGTCGGCATCAAGGACATCCAGGAGAACACGGTGGCCTTCGGTGACTCGGAGATCCCCATGTCCGCGTCTGCCCTGGCCGCGGCGCAGGGGGGCACGGTCCTGCAGGTGCCCGTGGCGCTCGGCGGTGTGGCGATCAGCTACAACGTGCCGGGTGCTCCGAACGGCCTGCGCCTCGACGGGCCGACGCTCGCCGCGATCTTCGACGGAGCGATCACGAACTGGGACAGTCCGGTGATCGCCGAGGTCTCCGGCGTCTCGAACCTGCCGAACCTCGCCATCGTGCCCGTCCACCGTGCCGACTCCTCCGGACCGGGATGGGACCTCGATCAGTACCTCATTGCAACCTCGCCCAACTGGAAGCTGAAGATCGGCACGTCGAAACCGTCCACGTCATGGCCGTTGCCTGACCTCGGCGAGGGCGAGCAGCTCAACACCGGAGTCGCCACGTTCATCAAGGCTACGCCCGGCGCGATCGGCTACGTCTCGTTCGGATACGCCTTTAAGGCCGGTTTCACAACTGCGGCTTTGGAGAACGGGTCAGGCGCATTCGTTCTGCCGTCGTCCTACGCGATCGGCCAAGCCGGAGCCCAGGCGACGCACCTGAGCGCCACCAATTTCTCGATCATCGACGAATCCGGCCCGTCGACCTACGCGTTGGCCAACTTCAGCTGGACGCTGCTCTACAAGAAGCAGGCGAACGCCGCCAAGCGCGCGGCGCTCGACGCGCTCTTCTCCTACGTCGTGACCACCGGACAACAGCAGGCGAAATTGCTCGGCTACTCGCCCCTGCCGGCGAATGTCGTTCAACTTGCCAAGACGACTCTGGCTGAGCTGCGGTCTTAGGCACGGGTGGCGCTGCTGAAGCCGTGGGCGATCTGATTGCCTCGTCGCCGCCCTCTCCTGTCGCCGCATCATCTGTGGCAGGTGAGGGCGGCGACGCTCCGCACGGGCTGCGACCATGGCGCAGGCGTCGTCGCCTCCCCTCGAGCCCGTTGTACGCGATCGTCCGTTGGGGAGGCGCCGGGCTCTTTGCCGCCCTGGTGATCGGCCTGATCGTCAGCATCGTGTCGCAGTCGAGCCAGGCTTTCGCCCACTCGGGTTTGAGCTTGCTTTGGTCAGGGACCTGGAACCCCGATGCCGGTGAGTATGCGGGTGGGATACTTGTCGTCGGGACCGTCATCACCACGTTGGTGGCGATGGTCATTGTCGTGCCGATCGGCCTCGGCATCTCCGTGTCTCTCTCCGAATTGATACCGCGGTGGCTGGCGGGGCCGTTGTCGACTTCGATCGAATTCCTCGCCGCGGTGCCGAGCATCGTCGTCGGCCTCTGGGCGCTGCTCGTGGTCTCCCCGTTGTTCGCCACCGACGTCGAACCCGCGCTCGAACGGCTCCCTGTCCTCGGTTGGCTCTTTCACGGTCCCGCCTACGGACCGAGTGTGCTGCTCGCCGCGGTTGTCCTCGCCATCATGACCCTGCCGACTGTCGTCGCGTTGAGCCGGACCGCACTCGGCGGGGTGCCCCTCGCCGACAGGGAGGCGGCGATGGCGCTGGGCGCCACCCATTGGCAAGTGGTCCGGCGCACCGTGTTGCCTGGCGCACGGTCGGGCATCGCCGCTGCCATCACGCTGGCCGTGGGGCGGGCGCTCGGCGAGAGCATCGCGGTGGCTCTGGTGATCGGCAACCGTCCCGCCATCCCCCATTCGCTCCTCGCGCCCGGGGCGACACTCGGGTCTGCCATCGTCAACCAGTTCGCAGAGGCATCCCCCGGACTGGGCACCAGCGCGGTGATCGCGCTGGCGGGCATCCTGCTCCTGTTGACGATCGTGGTCAATGTCGCGGGACAGCTTCTCGTCCGCAGGAGAGGTGGCCGCCGCCTGCTCGGCGTCCGGGGCGCCGTCGCGTGAAAACGCTCCGGCGCACAGGGGTCCCAGACGGCGCCATCCCAGACTTGGGAGTCGTGGCGGTAGCCCGGCGGCGGGTCGTGGTGCGCGACTGTGCCCGGCGCTCGATTCGCAGGCGACGGATGACCGGGCGCGCCATGCAGGTGATCTGTCTGATCGCGGTACTGATCGGTTTGACACCTCTGGTCGCCCTGGTCATAGCCACCGTCTCCAAAGGGGCCGGGGCACTGAGCATCGGTTTCCTGCTACATGCCCCCACGCCGGAGGGCGTGCCGGGCGGCGGTATCTCCACCGCGATCGTCGGCTCCGGTGAGATCGTCGCCTATGGCGTCGCCCTGGCAGTACCGCTGGGGCTGTTCATCGCCCTGTTCCTGTTCGAGCGCGCGGGAGCGATCGCGTCGTCAATCCGCTTCAGCGCCGACGTCATGTCCGGTGTGCCATCGATCATCATCGGTATCTTCGCGTATGCGGTCTATGTCGAGCGGTTCCACCATTTCTCGAACGTGGCGGCTGGCTTCGCACTCGGCGTCTTGATGCTGCCCATCATGGTCCGGGCGAACGAGGAGGCCATGCGGACCGTTTCCGTGGACCTGTGGGAGGCGGGGATCTCGCTCGGCGCGCGACGGTCGCGCGTGGCCCGCTCAGTCGTGTTGCGGGGAGCGCTGCCGGGAGTTGTCACCGGCAACCTATTGGCATTGGCCCGGGGCGTGGGCGAGACGGCGCCGCTGTTGTTCACGGTGGCTTCGCCCACGTTCGCCATGACCTTGCTCATCTTCAACGACGCGACACAGCCCTTCCCGGACGCTCAGCAGACCGCGTGGGGAACCGCACTGGTGCTCCTCGCCCTCGTGCTGATCCTGAGCACGACCGCCCGGACGATCGCCTGGACACTCAACAGGAAAACACGATGAAGCGGCACGACGACAACGCGGACCAGGACTTGGGCGATGCGGCCGACCGGCGGGCGCATGTCGACGACCGGACGGCGCGGTTGGCCCGAGAGACGAGAACGCCGGCAGATCGACCGGATCCCGGACCCGACGGCACTGCCGTCACGCTCGAGGACGTGAGCATCACCTTCGGGGACCATGTCGCGGTCCGCAATGTCACCTTGGAGATGCCCGCCCGCCAGGTGACCGCGCTCGTCGGTCCGTCCGGCTGTGGCAAGACAAGTGTGCTGCGTGCCATCAACCGGCTCCACGACCACACGGGAGGTGCCGTCCGAGGAAGGGTCCGACTCGGCAGCCTCGAGGTCTACGGGCCGGACGTTCAGCCCGAGGTGCTGCGCAGCCGGATCGGGATGGTGTTCCAAAGGCCGAATCCGTTCCCGACAATGAGCATCTTCGACAATGTGATCTCAGGGCTGCGCTTCAACGGAGTCCGCAACAAGCGTCTTCTTCGCGAGATGGGCATAGCCGCGCTTCACAACGCCGCCCTGTGGGACATCGTCAAGGATCGCCTCCACCAACCTGCGGTGCGCCTGTCCGGCGGCCAGCAGCAGCGCCTGTGCATCGCGCGCGCTCTCGCCATCGAGCCGGAAGTGCTCCTGATGGACGAGCCGTGCTCGGCGCTCGATCCGGTGGCCACGGCAAAGATCGAGGACCTCATCCGGCATCTCTCCGGTGAGGTGACGATTGCCCTGGTCACCCACAACATGTTCCAGGCCGCGCGTGTCTCGGACAACGTTGCCGTCTTCCTTCTCGGAGAGGACCGCGTCGGCGAGCTCGTGGAGGTCGGTCCGACGGAGCAGGTGTTCGACACCCCCAACGACGCTCGCACCAAAGCTTACGTCACCGGGCACGTCGGCTGACCTGCGCCGGCGCGTGGGGCCGCCGCCAGGTGTACCTCAGCGCGGAGCGTCAGCCGCCGATGGTCACAGATTCGAGATCGAGCCCGATGTCGAGGGCGATGACCGAATGGGTGAGGGCACCGACCGAGATCACGTCGGCGCCCGCCCTCGCGTAAGCGGCGACGTTGTCGAGATTGACGCCGCCCGAAGCCTCGACCAGGACTGAACCCGTGACCCCGCGGGGGTGGCCGCGCACGAGCTGGACGCACGTCCGGACCTCGTCTGGGGTCATGTTGTCGCACATGACAAGGGTCGCCCCGGCATCAAGTGCCTCGGTCACCTGCGCCGGCCGCTCGCACTCGACCTCGACCATACGGCCCGGCCACCGCTCGAGCGCTTTGCGGACCGCGTCGCTGATCGAGAGGCCGACGAGGTGGTTGTCCTTGATCAGCACTCCCTCGGAGAGGCTGCCCCGGTGGTTGGCAGCGCCTCCGGCCCGCACGGCTGCCTTCTCGAGTGATCGCAGTCCGGGGGTGGTCTTGCGCGTGTCCCAAATCCTCGCGGACGGGTTGGCCTCCTTGGCGGCCTCGACATAACGCCTGGTTGAGGTCGCCACACCCGAGAGATGACAGAGAAAGTTGAGCGCTGTCCGCTCGGCGGTGAGCAGGGAGCGCAACCGGCCCTCGACCCGCCCTATCACCGCGCCCGGGCCGATCTCGCCGCCGTCTCCCACGAGCCAGGTCACCTCGAGGCCCGGATCAACCTGGCAACAGGTCACCTCGACGCAACGAGTGCCCGCCACGACCCCGGGTGTGCGGGCAACGAAGGCGGCCCGTCCGCGGGACTGTTCGGGCAACAGCGCGGCGGACAGGTCACCGAGCGGGAGGAGATCCTCGGCGAGTGCCGCCGTCACGGCCTCCCGGACCGCCGCAGCCGGTGGATGGACGTCGTCTCGGTACGCCGGGACGGACATCGTCATGCGCCCGGCACGGCTGACTCGTGCCGAGTCCGGTCTCCGGGCTGCACGCCGGGGCGGGCCCCGTGGGACAACCTGCAAAGAAAGTCCGCGGACGTCTCCGGGAAGTCCGAGCGCGCCTGGGACCCGCGCGTCTCCTCGCGTTCGGTCGCGGCCTCCAGCAAGGCCCTGGAAACGTCGACGAGGTTCCGCACCTCGGCCGTCGCACGGTCCAGCGTCGGTCCCACGCCGCCCGGCACGCCGTTCACGGCCGCGAGGGCCCGGCCGAGCGAAGAAGCGTCACGGACAACACCGGCCCAGTTGGTCATCGCTGCCTGCAATGCGGCGCGTTGTGTCGCGGCGCTCGCGTCGCCGGCCGGCGAGGCCGCGACCGTTCCGGACGGACTTCGGGGAAGCTCTGCACCGCAACGGCAGTCCGCGACCGGCCGCACGGCAATCGGCCCGGAGCGCGCAGCGCCGGGCCGCGCTGCGCCGGATCCGGAACCGAGGCCCGCGAGCGCGCCTGTCGGCTCGGGTCCGTCCCGACCCGACAGGATGGCGTCGACACAGCGGGCACCGAACACCATGCCCTCCAAGAGCGAGTTCGAGGCAAGGCGGTTGGCGCCGTGGACGCCGCTGCAGGCGACCTCACCTGCCGCCCACAGACCCGGGAGCGCCGTCGCGCCGTCGAGGTCGACGAGAACTCCGCCGGACAAGTAGTGGGCTGCCGGCGCCACGGCCAGCCAGTCACGGGTCGGATCGAACCCCGCCTCCTGCAGTGTTGCCGCGATCGTCGGGAACCTTCGCCCGAAGTCTTCGAGGCCGGTCGCGTCCAGCCACACGTGTTCGCTGCCCTCCTCCGCCAGCTTGACGGCGATCGCCCGGCTCACGAGGTCTCGCGGGAGAAGCTCGTCCACGAACCGGTTGCCCGCGCCGTCGCGCAGCACCGCCCCGTGGCCGCGAAGTGCTTCTGAGATGAGCGGGCGCGGCATGGCCGCGTGATGAAGCGCTGTCGGGTGGAACTGGACGAACTCCACGTCGGCGACCGGAACCCCGGCCCGCAACGCCATGGCGATGCCGTCGCCGGTCGCCTCGACGGGATTGGTCGTGACCGCGTACATCTGCCCCGCGCCCCCGCAGGCGAGAACCACGTGGGAGGCCTCGACCCGCTGCTGCCCACCCTCGGGGTCGAGCGCTATCACACCGGTGCACCGGGCGCCATCGAGAACCAGATCGAGGGCGAACCAATCCTCGAGGATCGCCGCGGCACTGTCGCGCACTGCCTCGACAAGCGCGCGCTCCACTTCCGCGCCGGTCGCGGTGCCGCCTGCGTGCAGGACGCGCGCTGTCGAGTGACCGCCTTCCCTCGCCCTGGACAGGTGACCTCCAGGTCCCCTGTCGAAAACGGCGCCGAGCGCTATGAGCTCGTGGACCCGCGCCGGGCCTTCGTCGACGAGGACACGAACTGCGGCCTGGTCGCACAACCCGGCCCCGGCGCGCAGCGTGTCCGCCAAATGGAGGTCGGTCGAGTCCTCGTCGCCGGGCAGTACCGCGGCGATGCCCCCCTGGGCCCAGCGGGTCGTCGACTGCTCCAGCTCGCCCTTGGTGAGGACACCCACCCGGGCGCCACCGAGCTGGGCGAGGCGGACGGCCGCGGACAGGCCCGCCACCCCGCTCCCCACGACGAGGACGTCGAGCCGCGCGAGCGGGCTCACGGCCAAGTGCACCGCACGGCTCGCCGGAAGACATACCGGTGCCTTGCAGTCATGCCCCCACGCCCAGGTTGTCGATCAGGCGGACCGGCCCGACCCGGGCCGCGATCAGGAGACGAAGCTCGCCGGCGAGCGAGGCCGGGGATGCGAACGTGACGGGATCGACCACAACGGCATAATCCAACCTGGCCCGGGGCTCTGTCGCAACCACCCGAGCCATCGTCGCCTCCGCGTCTGCAGCGTGCCGACCGTCTCTGACCACCGCGTCACGTCCCCCGTCGAGCGCCTTGAACAGCACCGCCGCGGCGCGTCGGTCTTCGGGCCCGAGCCGGCGGTTGCGACTCGAACAGGCAAGGCCGTCCGGCTCGCGGACTGTCGGGCAGGCAACCACCTCGGCATCGAGATCGAGGTCGGCCACGAGGCGCCGCACGACCACGAGTTGCTGGAAGTCCTTCTCGCCGAAGAAGGCACGGCAGCGCCCCGAAAGTGACAGCAGCTTGGTGACGACCGTCGCGACGCCGGCAAAATGGCCGGGACGGGAAGCGCCCTCCAGGCGGTCGGCGAGTGGTCCCGGCTGGACCCTTGTCTCCGGTTCTCCCCGGGGGTACATCTCGCTCACCGAAGGCGCGAACACGATTCCCACACCGGCTGTTCTAGCCATCGCGAGGTCCCTCTCCAAGTTGGCCGGATACCGTGCGAGGTCCGCGGCGGAGGAGAACTGGAGCGGGTTCACGAAGATGCTCACGGCCACGACGTCGCACTGGGAGGCCGCGGCCGCCACGAGCGACATGTGCCCCGGATGGAACGCGCCCATCGTGGGCACAAGGCCCAGTCGGGAGCCCTTCTGACGCGCGGCCGACGTCGAGTTCCGGAACCCGTCGCGAGTGGTGACTACCTCCACGAGCCGTTCCCGCAAGTCGTCGGCCGGCCGGGTCCGCCCATCCTCACCCGTCCGAGGTCACGAGCCGGCGGGCGAGGTCGACCCCAGCGTCATAGCCGCCCAGCTCTGCGGGGTCCAGGACTTGGCGGTGGCGCTCGATCGTGTTGAGGTCCCCGCGGGCGACCGGGCCCGTCAGCGCCGCGGCCGGTCCGAGCCGGCAGACATCATCGAGGGCCCCCTGGGCGAGCGGCAGGAAGGCTTCGAGAGGAAGGCCGACCGATGCGGCCATGCGCTGTACTTGGCCAAGGAGGGCCACCAGGTGGTTGGACGCGACGCAGGCGGCGGCGTGGTACCCGGCTCTGGCGTCCGGCGCGATCTGGAGGCTGTGACCACCGAGCGCCGCGACGAGGTCGGTGACGGCCCGGTCCCCGGCCAGGGCGAAGTAGCAGCCGGTGCCGAGGCGCGCGGCGCCGACGGCCGGATCCGGCAGGGTCACCAGCGGGTGGAGAGCGGCGACGCGCTCATGGGGCGCGAGCACATCCAGGCCGAGAGCCCCCGAGCAATGCGCGACGACGGTGGACCGAACGGGCCTTACCGCCGCCGCGACGCCGGCGATCTGCTGGTCGGGGACCGCGAGCAAAAGGACGCCGACGCCAGCGGCCGCCGCGGAAACGTCGTCGCCACGCCCGAGAGGACCTCGGACCTCGACGCCGACGGTTGTGAGGGCGGCGGCAAAGGACCGACCGGCACGCCCGGGTCCGATGATGCGAACCGTGGTCATGGTGAGCTCTCTTCGTTCCGGCCCTTTGAGAAGGTGCCGTTCGTGTCTCAGTGTCACGCCAGCGTACCAACCGGTTGCAGGTCCAGTGAGGTCGGGTCGGTCTCTGCGAGCCGCGCCCGCCAGCCGGCCGGAACGCGCGACGCGTCGAGGTCCTCGAGCGGCGCCAGCACGAAGCCCCGCTCGTTCATCCTCGGGTGCGGCACGATGAGATCGGGCTCGCGGACCTCGAGGTCCCCGACGAGAAGGATGTCGACGTCGAGGGTGCGGGGGCCGTTGCGTACGGTACGGACCCGGCCCGCCAGTTCTTCCAAGCCATGCGCGACCTCGAGGACCTGGCGGGCGGTAAGGTCCGTCTCGAGCCGGACGACGCAATTCAGGTACCTGTCCTGGGGTCCCGGGCCACCGAGCGGTGCCGACTCGTAGACGGGTGAGACCCTGAGATCCGGGTCGAGGCCCTTGAGCACCTTGACCGCAAGCTCGAGGTACCTCTTGCGATCGCCCATGTTGGAGCCGAGGCCCAGGAACATCTCCCTGCTCATGCGGGTGCGCCGTCACGCTCCCGCCGAAGCCGCACCCCGGCGGACGCCATGTCCGCCGCCACGGGGGGCCGGAGCTTGCGGACTGTCACCGTGACCGCCTGAACGGCGGGGATCTCGAGGATCCCGGATGCGATCGCGCCGGCAAGCGCCTCGAGGAGGCGGTACTGTCGCTTGCCGACGATCTCGGCCGCCTTCTCCACGACGAGGGAGTAGTCGACCGTCTTGGCCAGGTCATCGTCCTGAGCTGCCGCGTTGAGATCGGCCTCGACCTCGAGGTCGACCTCGAAAGGTTGGGCCGTGTCCTGCTCCCGCGCGAGGGCGCCGTGGCGGCCCAGCAACCTGAGCCCCCGTAACTCGATCCGGTCCGTCATCTAGGCGAGCTCGCCGGCCGGGCCGTCACTCGACCCTGTCCGCAAGGGCGCGACCTCGCCCGCGCCGGGGTCGCCTGCCGGCGGCTCTGTTCCCTCCTCCTCGTCGCCGGCCCCACCCCCGCGCGACAACACGGGGCCGTCGATCTCCGCCTGCCCGTCGTCCCCGGCGCCGGCCTCGGAGTCCTCGGGTGGTGCCGACTTGCCTGGTGACCCATCGCCCCGCTCACCGGGAGACGTGAGAATCCCGAGGGACGGGACCTCCTCCACGGCGCTGACGATCATGCGCCCGACGGTGCCCATCTGACGTCGGAGCAGCTGCTCCATGGCTGTGATCGCGCGTGGCCCGTCCGGAAGGATCTCGCTCCAGAGCAGGTAGCCGGCCACGACGCCCATCACGCAGTCACCGAGCTCCTCCTGGTGGAGCAGCACGCGCTCACCGTTTCGCAGCCACCCGTGCAAGGCGGGATACAACTCGGAGAGCACCTCGCGCGTGTCCGAAGCGGCTGGAATCGGGAACCTTGACCATTCGAGGTGGAGCTCGTTGTAGGCATGGAGATTGTGGGTCGACGCGAGCAGTGACACCACCCTCGTGAAGCCCTGGGCCCGGAGCCACAGCAGCTCCTCGTGCCGGCGGACCTTGCGATGGTTGGGCGCATAGCCGCCCGGGCGTTCACTGACCGCCAGATGATCCTTGATGATCCAGCAGAAGTTCCTCGGAACGATCCCGGCGGCCCAGCGTCCTCTCATGCCGCGGCCTCGCCGAATAGTCGAGCCGCCTGGACGGTTGCCGCGACATCATGGACCCGCACGACGGCAGCTCCGCACGCCGTCGCCCACACGGCCGAGGCCAGCGAGCCCTCCAAGCGCTCAGCGGCCCCGAGGGGCGGAATGTCCCCGACCCGGCCGTCGGGAGACCCGCCGGCACCGAGATGGCCGATGAAACCCTTGCGGCTCGTCCCAACCAGCACGGGGACCCCGGTCGCGACGAGCTGCGGGAGCGCCGCCAGGAGCTGGAGATTGTGGCGCACTGACTTGCCGAACCCGATCCCCGGGTCGATGTAGACCTCCGTGACACCGACAGCCCGGGCCTGCGCGACGCATCGCTCGAGGAACTCCGTGACTTCCGCGACAACGTCGTCGTAACGGGGATCGATCTGCATGTCCGCCGGAGTCCCCTTGCAATGCATCGCAACGAAGCCTGCCCCGTGCTCGGCGGCCACCGCCGCCAGGCTCGAGGAGACGTCATTCAGCAGGCTTGCCCCTGCGCTGAGCGCAGCGTGAGCGACGGACGCCTTGGCCGTGTCGACCGACACCCGGACCTCCCCGGCGAGCGCCTCGACGACGGGCACGACGCGGCGCAGCTCCTCGTCCGGCGAGACCGTTCCGGCACCTGGGCGCGTCGACTCACCACCGATGTCGACCAAGTCCGCGCCCTCGGCCACCATTGCGCGCCCACGGCGCACGGCAGCCTCGTAGTCCAGGTAGAGACCGCCATCTGAGAACGAATCGGATGTGACGTTCAGCACGCCCATCACGAGGGGGACCACGCCCCAAGAGTAGAGGCTCAGGCGCCCCGACCTCGCACGTGTCCCATCGCTTCTGCCCGCGTCCTCGGGTCGGTGCGGAACAGGCCGCGCACCGCTGATGTCACCGTGACGGCACCGGGCTTGCGAACGCCGCGCATCGACATGCACAGGTGCTCCGCTTCGAGCACGACGAGCACGCCTCGCGGGGAGAGCGCGGATTCGATCGCGTCGGCGATCTGGGTCGTCATGCGCTCTTGAACCTGAAGGCGACCCGCGACGGCGTCGACGACACGGGCCAGCTTCGACAGTCCCGTTATCCGCCCGTCCTTGCTGGGGATGTAGGCGACGTGAGCCCTGCCCAAGAACGGGACCATGTGATGCTCGCACAGCGACGCGAACGGGATGTCACGGACCATGACCATCTCGTCGTGTTCGGCGGCAAACGTGATGGTGAGGAACCTCGCCGGGTCTGCACCGGCTTCGTCGAAGAGATCGCCGTACATCTCGGCCACCCGCGAAGGCGTGCGCACAAGCCCCTCCCGGTCGGGATCCTCGCCGATGGCTACCAGGAGCTCCCGGACGGCCCGGCGGACCCGTTCCCGGTCGACTGCTCCGCGGACCTCGGCGGTGGGAACGGGCTCGTCCTCCAGGTCGGTCATGGATGGGACCGACGAGTGGACGGCTCGGCCGTGGACGAGGTCACGCGGGCTCCCCGGCGACATAGACGCGGATGTCGGGCAGGTTGCGGTAGCGCTCGGCGACGTCGAGGCCGTAACCCACGACGAACTCGGGCTCGATGTGGAACCCGACGTAGGCGATCTCGAGGTCCGGCCGCGGCTCGACGCTCCGTTTTACGAGCAGCGAGCAGACGGCGAGGCTCTCCGGACCGCGGGCAAGAAGACTCTTGCGCAGGTACGAGAGCGTGAGGCCGCTGTCGAGGATGTCCTCGACGATCAGGACGTGACGACCCGTGAGGTCGATGTCGAGGTCCTTCAGGATCCGTACCACGCCACTGGTCTTAGTCGAGCGCCCGTAGGACGACACGGCCATGAAGTCGAGCTCCAGCGGCAGCTGGATTTGCCGGGCGAGATCGGCGAGGAATATGAAGGCTCCCTTCAGCACCCCGACGAGCAGAGGGGGTCGGCGGGCGTAGTCGGCCGTGATCATCTTTCCCAGCTCAGCGACCCGTTTGGCGATCTGGTCGACCGAGAGGACGAGTCTGCCCAGAGCCGGGTCGGCGTCCCACACGCTCATGACGCCGGACGGTTCGGATGCCATTGCCGGTCCCGCTCCGGAACTTCCCTGGTCACCGAGATCGCCCATTTCAGCCGAGACTAGTCGGGCACGCTGGGCCCGCACGAAAGACCGTCGTGGTCCTGGGCGACGGGGGGCAGTGCGGGCACCGGAGCGCGCGCCTGCTCGAGGCGCAGTCGGCCCCGGGAGCGGCGGACGCTTCGCCCCGAGCCGACATCGGCGGCACGCGTCCTCCCCGCGGCGACCGACAGGACCCGGTCCACGGTCGCGAGATCGGGCGGGTGATCACACCGCAACCATTCCCGCAGAGCGCGACGCCCGAGAGGAGCGGGAGCGTTCGCGATCGCCCGGGCGTCGGTCGCGTCGAGCGCTGCGGCGAGCTCGCCGAGCAGGGCCGCGTCATCGGCCAACAACCCCGCCTGACGGGCCAGGACGGGCACGACGTCACGGCCTGCGAGCTCGCACAGCACCGGGATCAGCTCGTGACGGATGCGGTTGCGCAGGTAGGAAGGGTCGCGGTTCGTCGGGTCCTCGACAGGGTGCAGACCGAGCCCCGTGCACAACGCGTGGGTCTCGCTCCTGCGCAGGGCGAGAATCGGGTGCCGCGGCCCAGCGCGCATGGCGGCGAGGCCGTCGGTGGCAGCACCCCGGAGCAGGTTGACGAGCACCGTCTCTGCCTGATCGTCGGCGGTGTGGCCGGTCGCCGCACCGGCCGGCATGGCGCCGAGCCGGGCCGCGCGCGCTCGCGCCTCGAGATTGGGACCAGCTCCGAGGCTCACCCGGTGCACGACGACGTCAACGCCGAGCTCGCCGGCGACCTCGTTCACAACGCGGACATCCTGGTGGGAGTCCTCCCGTAAGCCGTGGTCGACGTGATGGGCAACCACCTCGCAGCCGGCCACAGCAGCTAGCACCAAGAGGGTGAGGGAGTCCGCCCCGCCTGACACGGCGCATACAAGCCGCGAGCCTGGGGCCGGGAACGAACAACGCCCGATCAGCGGCACGGCGGCTTCCTGCGCCCGTGCTCGCAGCGGGCGCGTCACGCCGGCTCGAGCGCCAGACCCCGCACGCGCGACTCCCAGCGGTCTGGAGCCTGGATCTCCGCCGCGCTCGGCAGATTCTCGGGGCCTTGCCAGGCGAGCGCCAGGAGCTCCGGACCGCCGGCATCCTCGACGGCCCGCACGAAACGCGCCCCGTCCCCGTACTGGCGCAGCTTCGCCTCCAGCCCGATCAACTGCTGGAAGAGCTTGACCAGACCGCTGGCAGACTCGCGCCTCGCGCGGAGCACCCGGGAAAAGCGCGCCGCGTTCGGCACCAGGTCCCGAGCGGCACGGTCCATCGTGACGTCGCCGTGACCCTCCAACAGGCTCATCATCCCCTGGATCGAGCGGATCGTTTCCAGCTGCGCCGGCGAGGCGAGAGCACCGACGAGGCCGGACTCCGCCAGCGGGTTCCTACCGGACATGATGTCGACGGCCATCCGCCCGATCGCTTCCATCACCTGGCGCGGGTCGGGCGAAGCGATGGCGACACTGCGTTCGACGAGATCGAGGAAGTGGCCCCGCAGCCACGGCACGCCGGTGAACTGGGCACGGTGCGTCAGCTCGTGCAGTGCGATCCAGAGCCGGAACTCCCGGGGTTCGAACCCGTGCCGGCGCTCCAGGGAGACGATGTTCGGCCCCACATAGTAAACGGCGTCCTGGGGTGAGTCGCCGTCTGCGAACAGCAGGTCGTACTGGCCGAGGACGCGTCCGGACATCCACCCCAGCACGACGCCCATCTCGGCGCCGGCAGCCACCCTCCCCACAGGTCCGAGAAGGCCGGAAAGGCCCTGGCCGCTCTTGCCGGCACGGGCCAGTACAGGGCTGAGCAAGCGCCGAAACGACGAGACGTTGGCGTGAATCCATTCCTCGCGCGTGGCTACCTGCGCCCGCGCTGGTCCGACGAGCGAACGCAGGCCAGTGGACTCCTCCACGAGCGCCTCCGCCTCGGCGGTGACCTCCTCGAAGTCGATCACGAGGGAACGAAGAGTCGCCCAGTCGATCCGGGTGTCTGTGCGCCGCGCAACGCGTCCGGCAACCCGTTCGGCGACATCCCAGGCGACCGGCTCGGGCTGAGGCGTCATCTCAGCATCGTAGGGCGGCCCGGCCGCAAGATCCGAAACGGTCAGTGCTCCGCGCTGTCGGCGACCCCGCCGGTTCGTGCCCCGAGCTTGTGCTCATCGGCGAGCACGGCCGCGATGCGGTTCTTGAGCTCCTCGGGCACCTTGTCCCGGCACCGGTCGGCGATGAGTCTTCTGATTTCGGTCTCAAAGCCGAATGCCCTGAGACAGGGAGCGCACTTGTCGATATGACGAGCGATCTGGTCACGTCGTTCGGGCGTCATCTCGCCGTCGAGAAAATGGTAGACGCTGTGCAGCGCCTCTCGGCAGTTGATGTTCATCCTGCCCTTGTCGCCCTTCATACAAGCTCCATCCGATATTTCACCCTTCACGGGGCCGCGACGAATCCTCGCGCCACTCCGAAGTCGTGCAACGTCTTCTCGAGCGCCCTTCTTCCACGATGAAGGCGACTCATGACGGTTCCGATCGGGACGTCCATGATGTCCGCGATCTCCTTGTAGGCGAACCCCTCCACATCCGCCAGAAGAACGGTCATCCGGAAGCTCTCGGGCAGCGACTCCACCGCGGCTTTCACCTCGTCGTCTGTGATCCAGTCCAAGGCCTCATCCTCGGCGCTCCGGCCGATGGCACCGTCGCGGCCACTCATGCGCCGGAACAGGTAGAGCTCCTCGACGTCGTCCAGCTCGGTCTCTTCCGGATGGCGCTTCTTGGACCTGTAGGAGTTGATGAACGTGTTCGTGAGGATGCGGTAGAGCCAAGCCTTGAGATTCGTGCCCGCCTCGAAGCCGCCGTAGCCGCGGTAGGCCTTCAGGTAGGTCTCTTGCACCAGGTCCTGAGCGTCTGACGGGCTGCGGGTCATGCGGAGCGCGGCGGTGTACAGCGAGTCCATGAAACCGGTGGTGTCGTCCGCGAAAGTCGCTTGGTCAGCCACGACCGCACCCTAGTCCCCGGGTGACACGGCCGGGGAACGGCCCTTGGTCAACGAAGGCTCCTCGGGTCGAGGGCCGCCGCGACGAGCTGCCAGCGCGCGACCCTGCGCCGGGCAGAGCGGACGACCGTCCTGGCGTCGCGGGTCGCCTGACGGGCGGCGAAGGCTCCGGGCGGCGAGCTGGCGTAGGAAACGGCTGTCGCGAACCGGGCCAGGTTCGAAAAGGCGAGCTCAGCTTCTCCGGACAACATCCTGGTCGCAGTGACCCGCCGCGCCAGCTCCATACAGGTCTCGGCGCGGCGACGGCGGATACCGGCGAGGTCGAGCGTCCGCAAGGCCTCGTTCCAGGCCGCGAGAATCCCGGCACTCGGCTCCCGGCGCGAACGGCGTCGCCGCGACCGTCGCCACCACCCGAGGCCCCCTGCCCAACAGAGCAGGCCGGCCGGCAGTACGAGAAGCCAGAGCGCCAGCGAAGCCCCCATTCGACCGGCTCCGCCCCCGTGACGACCGAGCCTGACAGTGGACGCTCCGCCTCCCGGCGGGGGACGAAGGTTGTGCCCGCTTGTCGAGCCCGTCGGTGGCGTCACCGCGACCGTCGTGGCGGTGGTAGTCGGCAGGACAGGCCCCGAGGACCCTTTGCCGCTCGTGCCAGGAGTGGGCTCGAAGTCGATCCATCCGTAGCTCTTGAACTGCACCTGAGGCCAGGCATGGGTGTCGCTCCCGTCGACCTGCCACTCGTCGTGGCCGACCGGAGTCCCGGGGAGGAACCCGACCGCGATGCGTGTGGGGAGCTTGTCGATGCGGGCAAGCACCGCGAAGGCTGTGGCAAATTGCTGGCAGTAGCCAGTCCTGGTCTTGAACAGGAAGCTCAGCAGGCCGCCGTAGCCCGGAGACGGCGTGACCACGCCCTTGTCGCCGCGTAAGGGAAGCTGATAGCGGAACCCCGGGGAAGTCAGGAACGCGTCGAGGTCGAGTGCCTCTTGGTAGGCCGAGGTCGAGCCCATCACGAGATTGCGGGCGAGCTTGACGAGCGACGCCGGCACGGGCTTTGGGAGTTGTAGGTCCCCCGGATTGGACGTCTCCGGAGAATCCGTCTCGAGCTCGGCCGGGGACGGATCGGACACGAGCGAGTCCACCGCGTACACCGACCCGCGTCGGACCGGGGCGTTCAAGACGATCGGGCCATCCGACCCCTCCCTTTCCGCCTGGCCCGCGTCCGCGACCGCGAAGGGGGTTCCCCAGCTCGGCAGGACAAGACCACCGCTTAGCCCTGACACCTCGAAGAGCTGAACCAACTGCTCGTGGCCGGGCCCTTCGGCGGTTGGGGGCGGGGGCTCGCGCTCATAGGCACGCAACGGTGGTGAGAAGAACCGCAGCGGAGTAGAGGCTGGCGCTGGCGTCACGGCCCAGCTGTTGCCGTTGAAATCATCCAAGGCGGCAATGATTTCCCGGGTCGGCGTGGCGGAGTGCACTGTGAAAAGGGGGCTGGACGAATCTTCGACCTCCGCCTCGGCGACCTGCACGAGCGTGCTGACCTGGACGCCTTGGGGCGTGTTCCCCTCCTGAGGCGATGGGGCGGCACTGCTCGCTTTGGCTGTGGTGCCATGCCAGGTGACAAGCGCGGCGCTGCGCGCACCGGGGAGGTTCAAGCCGACGACCGCTGCCGCGAGGGCTGCAAGCACCGCCATGCGCAGCATCACGCCGTCTGCATGGTAGGACGCGGCGCGCGCGCCGAGGCTGAGTCCGCTGTCCGAGGACGCGACGGGGACACCTGGGGTCCGTTCGCGCTCGCGCACGACCGCAACGAGGTACCAGCATGCTGAACCGGCCATCAAGGCGAGGCCGAGCACCCGCCAGCTGTCGGTGCCCAGGCCAGAGGCAACCAGGTAAAGAGCGAGCGCCGGCATGAGCGCGAAGACGGCCGGGATCCTCCGCGTGGACGACAGCACCTCGGTCGCCAGGCCCGCGGCGCCGGCCCCCCAAGCCGTGGCCAGCACGAGGCCCGGCAACTCCGGCACGGGAGCAACCCGGAAAAAGAAGGTGGCCCAAGCGACCCGGAGGTTCCTGGGCATCGTGTGCCAAATGCCATGGCCTGCCCAGATGAAGGCCGGCCCAAGGACAAACACGACGGGCAGGAACACGGCAAGGACAATGCCCAATGCCCACCACCGGCTCCGCAAGCGTCGCCTCTTGCGGTCGCTGGGACTGGCATCGCCGTGGTCGCCCCCGGATTCGACACGGGGCGCGGCACGGATGGCGGAAACGCCGCCCCGCGCCGCGAAGGCCGCGAGGTGCACGAGAAGGAGGGTGATGAGCGCGGCCGTGAGCTCCCCCGGGCCGGTAAAGCAGCGCGCAAAGCTGGCAACTGCGATCACGTCGGTGACGACGAGGGCGAGCCAGGCGCTCATCGGGCCAGCTCCTGGGCTCCGTGGCTGCGGCTGGCGACACTCTGCGGGGGTGCGGTTCCCACGCGCTCGAGGCTCCAGGCAGCAACGAGCGAGCTCCGGAGCCCAAGGGGCACCGTCAAGACTCCGGCCCTCGATCTTCGCCCGACCCGCGCAGGTGCATAGGACGCGACCTCGAAGGCGTCATGCGAGCCCGTGAGGCCGGCGTCAGCCCGCCGTATGGCTACATGCCCGTCTCGGGACGGAGAAGCAGCCGCACCCACCAGAACGAGCACCACGGCCGCGTACACGCGGGCGAGATCATCGAGAAGCTCCTCACCGGGTCCGCGTTCCCCGAAAGCGCCGACGATGACGAGGACCTCGTCGCAACCGGGCCGGCCGAGGCGCGCAACCGCCGCCCCGAAACGCGACGGCGAGCCTGTGGGCGGCGGCACGACGCCAGCGAGGGTGATCAGCAGGTTCTGCAGGTTCTCGTGACCGCGCTGACCGCCGGTGTCCAAACCGGTGGTCGTGAGGAGGCGGTAGGCACCGCAAGCCCCGCTGATCGACTCGTCGGCCGCAGCGCTCAAGACGCTCGCGGCAACCTCGACTGCCCGCTCCAGCTCGTCCGCCGGAGTAGCCTCGTCGCCCACATCGAGCAGCACCGTGGTCGCGATTCGATCCGGCTCGTCCAAATCACCGCCGTCGCGGACCATGAGCTCGCCGACACGCGCCGTCGTGCGCCAGTGGACGCGTCGGAGATCGTCCCCCTGCGCGTAGTGCCGGAGCATCGAGGTACCGACGATGAGTCTTTCTGCAGCCGAGATGCCGTTCTCGGCCCTCAAGTCCAGCCCTTCGGGCACTACCGTGGCGAGAGGCTCGACACGCGGCAACACGATGCACCGAGCGGGCCCGCTGACCGACAAGCGCCGGCGGGCCAGGCCGAGCGGATCGGAACTCACCGCTTCGTAGGCGCCGGCCACGACCGTACCGCGCCGCGCGGTGGAGAGCTCGAAACTCACCTGGGCCCGGTCGCCGCGAGCAAGGCGAGGCACGATGATCTTGGCCGGCTGGCGTAGACCCGGCCCCTGCGAGTGGTCGGTGAGAAGAGTGACGGGGCCCGAAAGCCATCCCGTGGGGGCGGACTGTTCGATCGTGAGCTCGACCACAGCGGGTTCGCCCGCGTTCACGATGGGCGGGACTGCACGTGCAGTGATTGCGACGGTGCCCCTCGTCAGGTGAAGCCGGACGAGCGCCACCAGCGCCACGACGATGGCGGCGCTGGCCAGACCAAAAAGCTCAGGGATGCCCAGGATCCGGCCGGCAGCACCCGCGATCAGCCCCAGCGTGATCGTCCGGCGGCCTCGGGCGGTGAGCATCTCTGGGCGCTATCGGCGCCCAGTGGCTTGATCGGGCACGGGCACGTGGCGCAGTACGTCGTCCAGGACGGCCTTCACGGGGCTTTGGCCGCGGCCCGCGGCGGCCCGCAGCTCCAAACGGTGACCGATGACCGAGGAGGCCATCGCCTTGACGTCGTCTGGCGCGACAAAGTCGCGACCCTCCAGCACCGCTCTGGCCCGCGCCGCCCGTTGCAGGGCCAGCGCAGCCCTGGGCGACATCCCTAGCGCGACCGCAGGGTGGACCCGGGTCGCGCTGGCAATCTGAACGATGTAGTGCTGGATCAACGACGAGACGTGGACGGCCCGGGCGCGGGTTGCGAGCGCAGTCACGTCCTCGGGGGTGGCAACCGGCTCGAGCGTGTCGAGAGGCTCGGACACGCCATGGGTCTCGAGCATCAGGACCTCGGACTCCTCGTCCGGATAGCCGATCTGGATCCTGAGCAGGAAGCGGTCGAGCTGGCTCACGGGCAGCGGGAACGTCCCCTCGTGCTCGATCGGGTTCTGGGTGGCGATGACCATGAACGGATCGGGCAGTTTGTAGGTGTTCCCGTCAATGGTGACCTGTCGCTCCTCCATCGACTCGAGCAGGGCGGACTGCGTTTTCGGCGGGGTCCGGTTGATCTCGTCGCCGAGGACGATGTTGGCGAATATCGGCCCGGGCCGGAACTCGAAGCTGGTCTTTGTGGCATCGAAGACACTTACGCCGGTCACGTCCGAAGGCAGCAGGTCCGAAGTGAACTGGATCCGGCGGTGGCGGCACGACACCGAAGCCGACAGGGCCTTGCCGAGGCTCGTCTTGCCGACGCCGGGGACGTCCTCGACAAGAAGATGGCCCCCTGCGACCAGGCAGGTCACCGAGAGGCGGATGGCCTCGTCGTTGCCCTGAACAACACGCGAGATGTTGTCGACGATCCTCTCGAACAAGTTGGCGGCCGCGGACGCGTCGGAAACAACCGGGTGCTCACCAGTCATTGCGTCACCGTCGGGGTTGAGCCCGGTCCGGGTACCGAGATCCATCCTCGCCACCTCACCTCCGAGCCCGAGAAACCGGCCGCACGGGATCATCGAAGCCACCGACTTGTCTTGCCGTGGCCGTCGGCGAACTCATCAAGCCCCTCTTTGCGCCCAGCTTAACCAGCGCCAAGGCAGACGAAGGCTCCAGCTGCTAGCGCCTCACGGGCTCGTCGGTCGCCCGAGGCGAGGTCTGCGAACGAGAGTGCCTCGGAAAAGGCACGTGCCTGGGCGGTCGCGAGCGCCCTGGCCAAGCCGTGCCCTCGTGCAAGCTCGTTGTGGATGGCGAGCATGACCGGGATCACCCCGTCATCAGGAACCGGCGCCACGCTCGAGACGATGGCCCGGGTCCCGAGCGACAGCAACGCCGCGCTCGTGCCCATGAGCTCGTCGCCCGGATGGACCTCCGAGCGGCCCGTGTCGCAGGCCGAGAGCACGATCCACTCGGGCGGGCGCGCCATGGCTTCGAGGTCGTAAACCGTGAGCGGGCCATCGGCCAGCGCGAGCGACGAGAATTGGGGATTGTCGGCGCGGAAGCTCCCATGCGCAGCCACATGGGCGAGACGTCGTCGCTCGAGTGCGCGCAGCACCGCCTTGGCTGTTGCGGCGGGTCCTTGCAATGTCCGCGCCCCCGGGTAAAAGGCCGACCGGATCCGGTTGATCTCTTCGGCTGCATGGGCGACTCTCGGCCCGGCCACGAGCACGACCTCACGATCGCCCGCAGCTGCGAGCGGTGGCTCGAAGAGGTCCTCGCCCTGGCGCGAGTACCACAGCGAGGCCGACGGCGAGACCGTCACGGCCCTTCCGCGCAGTGATGTGAGCAGCGCCCAGGCGAGGGCGTGGAGCCCGCCCGTGGGCACCACGACGAGGTCACGACCATCGAGGTCGGCGGCCAGCGGCTTGACCAGGAGATCCCCCAAACGGTGACACGACCGCTCCAGGAGGGCCGCCGCCGCTTGGAGGCTGGATTGAGAACTGCGACCGAACACCAGGCGACGCAGAGCGAATTGGAGCATGGAGAGCTCGGCTGCCACTTCGGCCGCGCTGGCCAGGCAACTCAGGTTGAACCGTTTCCGGGTACCTGTGACGGCGTGCAGCCGTCCATTATGCTCGATGTACTCGACGAGTCCCCGTTCGCCGATGGCCTCTCGCAGCGCGGCGGGATCCGGGAATCTGGGCGCTCTGGCGAAATCACCTTCCTCAGTTCGGCTCCGCTGGCGGATCTCTTGCTCGATCCTTCGCTGTTGCGCGACGAGCGGCCAGACATCATCTCCTTCGAACGAGGCGCGCTCGATGCGGGCGACTATCTCGCGCAAAGTCGACAGCAGCCGGGCGAGCCTCTCATCTGTGGGCGGGGTTGCTCGCGGGGCGCTCAGCGAACCTGCCCGCCAGCGTTCCGACCAGCGCAGCACTTCGACCGCGCGTCGCGACTCGAAGGCCAGGCCGAGACCGAGGTCGGCGAGCTGGGAGACGGCAGTGGCAGTTCGCACGCGCAGCTCCGTGGCTCCCAAGGTCGCCCGGTGGTCCTCGGCAACCTTGAGCCCGGACCTGAGGGCCGCCAAGGAGCCTGCCCGGTTGCCGGCCGCAAGGCGGTCCAGCGCTTCGCCGTACCAGCTGCGGACGCGTAGTGCGGCCGGGCCGGACGCCGTGCGCCTGTCGATTCCGGCGACGAGTGACCTGACGGTCTCCATGTCGCCCTTTCCCAAAGCGGCCCGTGCGCCCATGATTAGGCACTCGAGGCTCGGCAAGAACCACTGCTGGCCGCGCAGGACCTCCGCGAGGGCGCCGGCCTCTTTGGGAACCCGGTCCTGCCCGCTGCCCGAGGCCCACCGGGACTGGGCCTCGACGAATCGGGCCAGTGCCGCCCACCGCGACCTACCCTGGCGAATGAGCTGACGACGCGCGGCCCGGGCCGCCGAACTAGAGACGACAAGATCTCCCTCCGCGAGGGCGATCTGGCTCAGCAGAAGTCTGGCCTCAGCCAGGTCTAGTGAGGTCCCGGACGCCTCCAACGTCGCCACAGCGGCGTCGATCTGGCCCCGGGCCTCGGGCAGCAACCTGGCGGAGAGCAGCAGCTCCGCGCGGTCGATCGAAAGGGCCGGAGCGCCGAGGCCCCGCGCGGTGAAATGGAGCGCGGCGTTGTCATATCGCTTGAGGGCGCCGGGGACGTCGCCTTTCAGGGCGGAGACGTACCCGAGGTTGTGCAGTACCTGCGCGGCTGCGATACCGCGTTCAAGGAGGTTGTAGAGCTGCAGCGCCTTATTGAGATCCGCCTCCGCACGTGCGAGCTCACCCCGGTAGGCATGCAGGACGCCTCGGTTGGACAGAAGCCTCGCCTCGTTCAAACGGTCACCGCCACGGCGAAGCAGCGGGAGGGCCCGGCGGCTGTCGCCGAGTGCCTCCTCGAACCGGCCGACGCGGATGTGGATGAGAGCGCGCTGCATGAGAACTTGCCCGCGCAGCTCCCGGGGGGCCCCTTCGGCCGCCCGGTCGAGCTCGATCAGCGCCGCGGCCGGGTCGCCGCCTTGCAGCAGGGCCAAGACGAGGCTCAAGCGCGCCTCGATCGCGCGAACTTCCAGCTTCCCCGCCTCGGCGACGGCGATGGCACGTCGTAGGCGGTGTCGCGCGACGCTCAGCCGGCCGGTCTCACGCGCCACGAGGCCGACTGTGCGGTGGGCGACCGACGCTGCTTCCGCATCAACCCGTCGGTCCGCGAGCACTTCCAGCGCAGCCGCCTCGGCCCGGAGCGGATCGTCAGCGACCGCGGCCAGGGCACGTTCGGCCGCGTCGAGCGACGCGTGGGCAGTTGAGCGCGCCATGAGATCAGGCCCGCGGGCAGACCCCGGGCTTGCTCAGAGCGTGATCCAGCTCGTGGCGACCGGAGGCGCGGCAGGCCTCGCGGGACAGCAGCGAAAGCTCACCGGGCCCTCAGGCACGGCCCGGAAGTGAAAGCAACCGAGCTCGTCGGTCTCCACGTTCGTGGTCCCACCTCTGTGCCGCAGCTCGATGACGGCCACCTGGGGCGGCACGACCTGCCCTATGAGGTACCTGGCGCCGGTCACTTCTATCTCTAGGACAAGCTCGCCCGCTTCGAAACTGAGCTGACGGACTGCCCGTGTGCCCGATCGCACGCCCGCGAACAGGTCATCATCGCTCAGCGAGTCGTAGACGAGTGAAGCGAGCTCGTCGTCAATGGAACGCAAGGCGAAGCCCGCCCCGGAGCTGGCGATCACGTCTGCCGGAACCGGGTCATTCTCGAGCACCAAGGCGCGCAGCCTCTGGAAAGTCGCCTCGCGAGCAGCGTCTACGGTATTGGGCCGGTCAAGGTGGGCAGTCTCGCGGTCGGGGCGGGCGGGCTGCGACGGTTCTTGGTCTCCGCTCACGCGACCCTCCCCTCGGCTGTGCCCGCCAGGGTGCGACGGGCACGAGAGGGGCGTGGGTGGCACGCGGCTGGGTCACCCAGCCGATCGATACAGCGGGCGCGAAGCGGAACGGTGCCGGCGATCGGCCTGTGGAACACGTCGCTCAGCTGCCCATCGCTCAGAGGCGGATCGGCCAACAGCACCCGGAGCAAGGCTTTGCGGTCCGCGTCCAAAGCCTCGAAGGCACGACAAAGCGCTGCGCCGCGTCCCGGCCCTGCCAGATCGAGGATCGTCTCGAGCCCACAATCCTCGCTGACCCAGTCGTTCGATCGCTGCGATGTGACGTCGCGCCCCTCTTGCCGCAAGAGCTGGACGGATTCACGCCGGGCCTTCGCCACGAGCCATGGCCCGACCCGTTGCGCGTCACCGACGGCCCCGAGGTTCGTCGCGAGCGCCCGCCAGGTCGTCCGGCTGACCTCGGCGGCATCCGCCTTGTTGAGCCCGTGACCACACGCGACTGCCCAGACGAGGTCCGCGAAACGATCTAGCAGCGTGCCCCGGGCTTGGGCGTCCCCTCCTGCGGCCAGGCGCAAAAGACCGCCGGGGTCGAGAGCATCCACCGCCCAACTGTACCCACGTTACGTCCTTGACCTTTGAGGGCGGCCTCGACAGGACCGAAATGCCAGATCGCCCTGGAAACTGCAGGGGAAATGACGCGTGGCGGTCCAGGGGACATAATCGTGAGATCGCCGACGTGAAGCGTCCACAACCGCAATCAAGGGTCGAGACGGGTCTCGGCTCGTCATTGTCATGCGACGACGGCCGGGGCTGGCGAGCATGAGACGGCTGGCCGTCGTCGGAGCCGGGATCGTCGGCTTGGCCGTCGCCCGACAGCTGCTAGCGACCAACCCGGGCGCAAACGTCGTGGTGGTCGAGAAGGAGAACACGGTCGGATCGCATCAAAGCGGCCACAACAGCGGCGTGATCCATTCGGGCCTCTACTACGAGCCCGGTTCGTTGAAGGCGGAGCTGTGCGTTACGGGCGGCCGGCTCTTGAGGAGTTACTGCGAGGAACATTCCATTCCGGTCCAGACCTGCGGCAAAGTCGTCGTCGCAGTCGACGAGGCGGAGTTGGAGAGGCTCCAGAACCTGTTCGAACGCGGTGTGCAAAACGGCGTGCCCGGTCTGCGGGTCGTGGAAGGGCCGGCCTTGCGCGAACTGGAACCACATGTCGTGGGGCTTCGCGCCATACATTCGCCTTCTACGGCTGTTGTCGATTTCACTGCCGTCACCAGCGCCCTTGCGAACGAGATTGCCGTCTCGGGGCAACTTTGGCTCGGGACCGAGGTGAGATCCGTCCTCCCCCGGTCCGATGGCCTCGTGCGGCTGGATCTGGCCGGAGCACACGCCGGACATTTCGACTGCGACTTCGCCATCGTCTGCGCGGGCCTCCAGTCGGACCGGTTGGCCCTCCGTTCCGGAGCTGACGCCGAGCCCCGGATAGTCCCGTTCCGGGGGTCTTACTATCGGCTGCGACCTACCGCCCAACACCTGGTGCGAGGACTCGTCTACCCGGTGCCGGATCCCCGGTACCCGTTCTTGGGAATCCACCTCACGAGGACTGTGCACAATGAGGTGCTCGTCGGGCCGAACGCTTTCCTCGGCTTTTCGCGCGACAACTACGCGCGATCGGCGTTCAGTTGGCCGGACGTCCGAGAAACGCTGACCTGGCCGGGTTTTCCTCATTTTGCGATGTCGAATTGGCGCGCGGGTCTGCGGGAGCTCTCACACGCGACAAACAGGAGGGGCTTCGCCTCGGCGGTTTGCCGCTACGTCCCGGAGCTGACCGCCGGGGACCTCGAGCCCGCCGTAGCGGGTATCCGAGCCCAGGCGATGCTTCGTGACGGGTCACTGGTCGACGATTTCTGGCTCGACTTGAGAGGCAGCATCCTGGACGTCCGTAACGCTCCTTCTCCCGCCGCGACAGCGTCGCTCGCGATTGCCGAGCACGTCTGCAACCGGGCCGGGCTGAGCTGAGACGCGCCGAGCCGAGTGTCAGTCCGCAGGTGCCGCGTCGCCGTCCGCCGATCACAGGCGCAGAGGTTTCCGCGTGCCCTCGGGGGTAGCCTCTCAGCGTGCGTAAGCTGCTGGTCGCCCTCGGTCTTGTCGCCGCCGGCGTCGGGGCGTCCGCTTGCACCAGCACGCCGTCGGCCACCTCGACGACGATCGCGAACGTGCCGAGCACTGAGGCATCCCCGACGACCCTCCAGGCCGTGCTCGGCACCGGGTCCAACAACGCAGCCGCCGAAGCCATGAGGACGGCGCTCAAGAACGGGGGATCGCGGCCCTCGCTGCACTATGTCTCCACATCGGTCGGAAACGGGCTCACGACCACGATCATCGGCGACGTCAACCAGACCTCGGGGTCCCAAACGATCGTCGTCTCGTATCAAGGTGCCAAGGCAAGGATCGACATCGAACTGGTCGGCGACGAGGCGTACTTCCGGGGCGACCCCGCCGCGATCGAGGTGCTCATCAACTTGACGGCGACTCAGTCCGCGGCCGCTGCGGGCCAATGGATCTCGGTCGTACCCGCCGACTCCGTCTACCAGAGCACCGCCGCCGCTCTCACGGTCGGCTCGGTGATGTCGGAGCTCGCGCTCTCGCCGCCTATAACCGGGGAGAGGCCGACCACGTACGACGACCGGAGCGACATTGAGATCTCCGGAGCATGGATAGGCGACGGTGTCACGGCTAAGGATCATGCGACGGGCGAGCTCCAGCTGACAACGGGGTCCGAATCGCTTCCCATCGCGTTCCACGGCCTGATGCCCCCGACGGCCGGTGCGAGCCGATTCACG
>Ga0181521_10000701_pt1 | contig 41480 bp, 32 predicted proteins | sample PEATcosm2014_Bin_32_FD_119764 | JGI IMG/M metagenome (GOLD analysis project Ga0181521, IMG submission 119764) | Peatland microbial communities from MTU Mesocosm Facility, Houghton, MI, USA - PEATcosm2014_Bin02_60_metaG | ecosystem: Environmental > Terrestrial > Soil > Wetlands > Peat | place...
ACCTGCCGGAGCAGGCGTTCTACATGATCGGCACCATCGAAGAGGCAGCCGAGAAGGCCAAGACCCTGGCCTGATCCTGGCAGGGCGAGGGAAATCGTATGGCTTCCACGATCAATGTCGACATCGTCAGCGCCGAGGGCGAGATCTACTCCGGCAAGGCGGCGATGGTGTTCGTGCCGGCCGTGCAGGGCGAGATCGGGATCGCGCCGCGGCACGCGCCGCTGCTGACGACGCTGAAGGCCGGCGAGGTGCGCGTGCAGACGCCCGATGGCGCGGAAGAACCCTTCTACGTCGGCGGCGGCACGCTCGAGATCCAGCCGCAGCGCGTCACGGTGCTCGCCGACACGGCGCTCAGGGCCCGGGACCTCGACGAGGCGGCGGCGCTGGCCGCAAAGCAGCGCGCGGAAGAGGCGCTGCGCGACAAGACCGACGAGATCAGCATCGCCGAGGCGCAGGCGGAACTGCTGCGTGCGCTGGTCCAGATCCGGATGCTCGAGCGGCTGCGCAAGCTCCGCAAGTAGACCGCGCGCCGGCGGATTCGGCCCGGCTCGTGGCGGACGGCGTGCTACGCCGATCGCGGACGCGGACCCTTGCGCCCCTTGCTCGGTTCTGCCCCGCCGACGCGCCGCGCTGCGAGCGCGGCGAATCCTGCCGCCATGAACGGCGCGAAGCGCGCGTGCACGCTGTCGAGATCGGACGAGCGACACAGCCCGCCCGATAGCTTGTCGAGCCGTCCGGTCTCGGCGAAGGTCAGCGTCAGCGCGCCCGTCAGGAAGTGGTAGGCCCAGTAGATGTCGCGCGGGTCCGCGCCCGGCAACGCCTGCTGCAGCACGTCGATGAACTTGTCGACCACCGGGTCGAACGTTCGCGTCATCAGCACTGACAGCTCCGGCGAGTTATTCACCTGGGCGACGAGCGCGAAATAGCTCTTCCAGCGGCGCCCGCCGCGTGCCGAGCGCTGGAACAGCGGCTCCATGAACGCGTTGACGACCGCCTCGAGGTCGAGCGTGCCTCCGTCCGTCCTGCTCACCGCCTCGAGGCGATCGAGCCGCTCACGGTTGATGACCTCGGCGCGACGCTCGAAGACGCTCGTCAGGAACGCGCGCTTGCTGCCGAAGTGATAGTGAACAAGCGCCACGTCGACCTTCGCCGCGTCGGTGATGTCGCGGATCGAGACGCCGTGGTAGCCGAGCTTGGCGAACAGCCGCTCGGCGGCATCGAGCAGCCGCTCTTTGGCAGGTCGTCCGGTCTTCCTGGCGGCCATCTGATTAGTGCGGCGCAACAAGAGCGGCGCCGATTGTCCCGCATTTTGTGTGCTTCCCGCAACACGTTGCATTTGCTTTTGCGCCGCGAGTAGTATTCAACAATCGTTCAGTGACGATTCAACGATCATTGAACACGGCGACGTAAAGCAACATTCTTTGCAGGGGGTTCCGGTGAACGCGACTAAGAAGCTTTTGCGTGTTGCTGCCCTTGGGATTCTGGCCTTGACGGTGGCCGCTCCGCTGCCAACCGCGCTGGCCCAGACGACTGCTCCGGCCGGTGTGGCCGCCGGCCCGGACACTCTCGAATCGGTCGTCGTGACGGCGCGCCGCCGCGCGGAGAACATCCAGGACACGCCGCTCGCGGTCACCGCGGTCACCGCCGAGACGATCCAGGTTCAGGACGTCGCCACGCTGCAGGATCTGAACAGCTTCGTGCCGAACATGAAGATCGCCAATGACCGCGCGACCAGCAGCACGATCAACGTCTACATCCGCGGCGTCGGCCAGGTCGACCCGCTGTGGGGCTTCGACCCGAGCGTCGGCGTGTACATCGACGATGTGTACATGGCGCGACCGCAGGCCGCGCTGCTCGACGTTGTCGACGTTGACCGCCTCGAGGTACTGAGCGGGCCGCAGGGCACCCTCTACGGCAAGAACACGATCGCCGGCGCAATCAAGTACGTGACCCACGACATCGTTGGGCCCGAGAGCCTCACCATGTCGGTGACGGGCGGCAATTACTTCGAGCATGACGAGAAGCTGAGCTTCTCGACGCCGGTTGTCAGCGATCACGTGTACTTCGGCTTCGCGGTCGCGGATCTGCAGCACGACGGTTACGGCAACGTGGTCGCCCAGGCAGGAACGACGCCGAGCCCCTACAACTACATCGGCGAGGACGTCTCGAACAAGGACGTACTTGCCGCCCGCGCGAACCTCACGGTCGTATGGGGCCAGAGCTCGAAGCTTAAGATCGTCGCCGACACGACCCAGGACAACTCGAATGCCGCCGGCGGCCAGCTGCTCAACAATTACCTGGCACAGCCGCTTAGCCAGCCCTACGACCTGCGTACCGACATGCCGGTCGACAAGGACTATTCATATCGGAAGGGAATTTCCGCGACCTACACGCAGAGCCTGACGAGCCAGCTCGACCTCAAGCTCGTCGGTGCCTACTACGAAGGTGAGGCGCGGCAGTTCATCAACTTCGCAGAGGTGAACGAGAACATCTTCGAGGTGCCGGGCCACTACTCGGACCACCAGGCGTCCGGCGAGGGCCAGCTGACCTTCACCAACGATCTCGTCAAGGCCGTCGGCGGCGTGTTCTACATGAACAGCGAAGCGTGCGGCGACTACAACGCCTCGGTTGGCTCGCTGACCCTGCTGGGGATCCCGGCGTATGACCTCTATATCACGGAACTCGTCAACGGCTGCGTGCAGACCAAGAGTTCGGCCGTCTACGCCGACACCGCCTGGAAGCTCACCAATCAGTTGAACTTCGATGCCGGGCTGCGCTGGAACCAGGACCAGAAGACCGCCACCGTCTACCAGGCCGACTACGCGAGCATCGCGCCGACCCAGCTGCTGCCGAACCAGACCTTCTTCGATCCGGCGGCGGTGCCGGCCGGGTTCTTCGGGTTTCCGGGCGTCGTGACCAACTACACCAACGGCCGCACCTTCGTGAACGTCTCGCCGCGCCTCGGTTTTGACTACCACTGGACCGACCACGTGATGACCTACATCAGCTACAGCAAGGGCTTCAAGAGCGGCGGCTTCGACATGCGCGGCAACGCGGCCGTCTACCCTGCGACGCAGAACGGCTACAACTCGGAGACCGCCGACAACTACGAGGTCGGCCTCAAGTCGACGCTGTTTGACGACACGTTGCTGCTCAATCTGACGGCGTTCTACAATCCCTATTCGAACGCGCAGGTCCAACTGCAGGATTTCGTCCTGTACGAGGGTGCGCCGTCGAACCTGACCGCCGTGCTCAATGCCGGCAAGCAGATCAACAAGGGCGTCGAGCTCCAGTCCGCCTGGAAGGCGAGCAGAGCGCTGACCTTCGGGCTCAACGTCGGCTATCTCGATTCCTACTACGAGGACTATCTGGTCCCGTGCAACCCGTTCATCTTTGCACCCGGCTGCGGCCCGGGCGTAACGACAGTCAACGGCGCCAACGAGAACCGGCCGCTCAACGCACCGTCCTGGACCGTCTCCGGCAACGGGACCTACACGTGGGATCTGGGATCTGGCACCCTGCTCGCGCGCGCCGGCTACGACTGGCGCAGCTTCACCAAGGTCGCGGACACGATCGCGAGCCCGACCGATCAGCCGGCGTACGGCCTGTTGAATGCCGGCGTGGCTTACACGACCGCAAGCAAGGCATGGCGCTTCTCGGCCGATGGCAAGAATTTGACGAACAAGTACTACCGCGTCGCCGGCTACGACTTCGGCCCGCCGCCCATCGCTGCTTCTAACGCCTATCTCGGCGGTCTGAGCCAGATCGGCTTTTACGGTCCGCCGCGGACCTTCACCGCGACGGTCACCTACCACTTCTGACCCGGAGCGCGGCGCGCCTTCAGTGGCGCGCCGCGCTCCCCTGACCGACACCGCGATCGGGCGCTCAGGCCCCGCGAGACACATCCATGGCGTGGTTCAGCCCCCCGGTACCGCTGGTGCCGGATCTGATTGCACACAACGGCCGCTGGCTCGCCGACCGCCCGGCGCTGATCGACGGGGAGGTCGTGCTCAGCTGGCGGGAGTTCGCTGCGGCGACCGCCCGGGTCGCGCACGGCCTCGCCGCGCTCGGCGTCCGGCCACGCGAGCGCGTCGCCGTGCTGATGGACAGCCGGCTCGAGACGGCGCTCACGCTGTTCGGCCTGCTACGCGCCGGCGCGGTCGCCGTGCCCCTGAATGTCTCGATCACCGATCAGGCCATCGCCGGCATGTGCCAGGACGCGGAGTGCGTCGCGGTGTTCGCCTCTGGGCACCACGCTGAGTGCATCGATCGTCTGCGCTCCGCCGGCCGGATCGGCGCCCGCCACTTCGTCACCTGCGATGCCCCGGAGAAGGGATGGCTGGCGTTCGATGCGTTGATCGCCGGGCAGCCCGATTCGGACCCGGATGTCGCGCTCACGCCCGATGATGAGTGCAACCTGATCTACAGCTCCGGGACGACCGCGCTGCCGAAGGGCATCGTCCATACCCACCAGTGCCGCATGCACTGGGCGTACGACTCGGCAATTGCGCTGCGCTACCGGAGCGACTGCCGCACGCTGTGCTCGCTCGGACTCTTTTCGAACATCAGCTGGGTCACGATGCTGACGACGGTGCTGGTGGGCGGAACGATCGTGCTACTGAGGAGCTTCAGCCCGCGGGACGCGCTCGCCATCATCGAGGCGCGCAAGATTACCCACGGCGCATTCGTGCCGCTGCAGCTCGAGCGGATGCTCGCGTACCCCGACCGCGGGCAGTTCCACACCGGCAGCTTGGAGGCCATCATGTGCTGCGGCTCGCCGCTGCCACCCGCCGTCAAACGCGGATTCGCGCGGGAATTCGATTGCGACCTGATCGAGCTCTACGGACTCACCGAGGGACTGATCACGATCCTCGCGCCCGAGGATTTCGAGCGAAAGCTCCTCTCGGTCGGCAAGCCCGTGCTGGGCGCCGAGATCCGGATCATCGGCGAGGACGACCGCGAGGTGGCGCCGGGGGCAACCGGGGAGATCGTCGGCTACGGGCGGCTCGTGATGGCCGGGTATCACGCGCGGGACGATGCGAACCGGGAGGCGACCTGGATCGATGAGGCCGGCCGCCAGTGGCTCAGGACTGGAGACCTCGGCCGTCTCGACGAGGACGGGTTTCTCTACATCGTCGACCGGAAAAAAGACATGATCCTGTCGGGCGGCCAGAACATCTTCCCGGCCGACATTGAGTGCGTCATGCGCGAGCACCCGGCGGTGGCGGAAGTGGCGGTCGTCGGCGCCCCGAGCCAGAAGTGGGGCGAGACGCCGGTGGCCGTGGTCGTTCCAGCCGCGGGACAACCGTTCGACCCCGACGGGCTGCTGGCGTGGACCAACCAGCGCGTCGGCAAGCAGCAGCGCTTGAGCGCGGTCATCATCCGCGCCGAGCTGCCGCGCAACCCGAATGGCAAGATACTGAAGCGCGAGCTGCGCCGGGAGCTGGGGGACAGGGGGTTCGGATGAGCGCGAGCGGGACGTTTCGTGACGAGTGGTGGACATCGAAGGACGGGCTCAAGCTCTACAGCCGGGTGTACGACGCGGCCGGAGCCGCAGCGCCAGCGCTGCTGTGCCTGCCGGGGCTGACGCGCAACTGCCGTGATTTCGAGTCCCTGGCCGAGCACCTGGCGCCGGCGTTCCGGGTCATCTGCCCGGACCTGCGCGGACGCGGGCTCTCGGCATGGGACCCGGTCTGGCAGAACTACCATCCCGGGACCTATCTCGCCGACCTCGGTGCGCTGATCGCTCAGCTGGGATTGAAACGCCTCGCGATCGTCGGCACCTCGCTCGGCGGGCTGCTGGCGATGATGCTGCCGTCGGTGCTGCCGGGTGCGATCGCCGGCATCGTGCTCAACGACATCGGCCCGGAGATCGATCCTGCCGGCGCCGAGCGGATCAAGAGTTACGCGGGACGCCTCCCCGCCGTGCGGACGTGGGATGAGGCCATCGCGCAGCTGCGCACGGTGTTCGGGCTCGCGTGGCGGGACCTGCCGGGCGAGATGTGGGTACGGCTCGCCCGCCGGAGCTTCCGCGAAGACGAGTCCGGGACGCCCGTGCTCGCAGTGGATCCCAGGGTCGGCGAGGCGATGCGCGCGGCCCCGGCGGCCGCCGCCCCCGACCTGTGGCCGCTGTTTGCGACGCTGAAACCCGTGCCGGTGCTCGCGATCCGCGGTGCGCTGTCCGACATCCTGAGCGAGGCGACTTTCGCGCGCATGCAGCGCGAGAAACCCGACCTCGTGCCGCTGACCGTGGCCAATCGCGGCCACGTGCCGCTGCTCGACGAACCGGAATGCCTCGCCGCCATCGACGGGTTCCTCGCGCGCCTCACCTACTAGAAGGGCCCGGTCCGCTCGGCGAGAGAAGCCCCGGCCGGATTCAATCGCCGCGTCTGCGAACCCGGTCCCCGCCGGCCGGCCCGGGCGGCATGCGAGAATGCACCTTTCGGGGTGCGCGAGTAGTGCCATGCCGTTGAGCATCGTCATCCTGGCCGCCGGCCAGGGCAAGCGAATGAACAGCGACCTGCCCAAGGTCCTGCAGCCGCTGGCCGGGCGGCCGCTGCTCGCGCACGTGGTCGACTGTGCGCAGCAGCTGAAGGCCGCGGCCATCCACGTCGTCTACGGGCACGGCGGCGAGCAGGTCAGGGAAGCGTTTGCGGGACAGCCGCTCGCGTGGGTGCTGCAGGGGGAGCAGCACGGCACGGGACACGCGGTCATGCAGGCGATGCCCGGGATCCCGGACGATCACCAGGTGCTGGTGCTCTACGGGGACGTGCCATTGATACGCGCCGCGACGCTCGCAAGCCTGATCGAGCGCACCGGTGAGCGCACGCTCGTGCTGCTGTCGGTGCTGCTCGACGATCCGACCGGCTACGGGCGCGTGCTGCGCGACAACGCCGGCAACGTCTACCGCATCGTCGAGCAGAAGGACGCGACCCGCAAGGAGCTCGCGGTGCGCGAGGCGAATACCGGGGTGCTGGCCGCCCCCGCCGGCGCACTCAGGAAATGGCTCGCGAGCCTTGGCAATGACAACGCGCAGGGCGAGTACTACCTGACCGACGTCGTGCAGCTCGCGGTCCGCGACGGGCTCAAGGTGGAGGCGGTCGTCGCGCCAACCGTCGCCGAGGTGCTCGGCATCAACGACAAGCTGCAGCTCGCCGGACTCGAGGCCGAATACCGCCGCATCCGCACCGGCGAGCTGATGCGTGCGGGGATGACGCTGCTCGACCCGATGCGGCTCGACGTGCGCGGGACGGTCGAGGGCGGTCGCGACGTCGTCATCGACGTCAATGTCGTTCTGGAAGGCCAGGTCAGGCTCGGTGATCGCGTCCGGATCGGCGCCGGATGCGTGCTGCGGGACGTGACGATCGGTGCGGACACGGTCGTCCATCCGCACTGCGTGCTCCACGGCGCGCAGATCGCCGAGCGCTGCAGCGTCGGCCCGTTCGCCCGGGTCCGGCCCGGAACGCGGCTCGCCGCCGATGTGCACGTCGGCAACTTCGTCGAGCTCAAGAACACGGTGCTCGGGCCCGGCAGCAAAGCCAATCACCTGAGCTACCTCGGGGATGCGACGATCGGCCGCGCGGTCAACGTCGGCGCCGGCACGATCACCTGCAACTACGACGGCGCGAACAAGTGGCCCACCGTGATCGAGGACAAGGCGTTCATCGGCTCGGGATCGATGCTGGTCGCCCCGGTCACGATCGGCGCCGGTTCGACCATCGGCGCCGGATCGACGATCACCAAGCCGGCCCCGCGCGGCGCACTGACGCTCGAGCGCAGCCAGCAGCAGTCGATCGAGTCGTGGCGATCGCCGACGACGGCGGATGCAGGGGAGCGCGCCCGCCGGATCGCGCAGGGCGATCTGCCGCCGGATGGGGATCCCGGACCCAAATCAGGCACTTAGCGGAGCGGCCGATCAGGGCAGGCCGCAGTGCGGGATCGAGGTCACGATCCGCCGCGGATAATTCAGGGATAATGCATCGTTGAGCCAGGAGCCCTGACCCATGTGCGGAATCGTAGGCGCCGTCGCTGGCCGAGACATCCTGCCGGTACTGATCGACGGGCTGCAGCGGCTCGAATACCGGGGCTACGACTCGGCCGGGGTGGCGGTGCTGAACGGCGACGGCCGGGTGCATCGCCTGCGCACCGTCGGCAAGGTGGCGCGCCTCAAGGAGGCGCTCGAGGAGGCCCCGACGAGCGGCATGCTCGGCATTGCGCACACCCGCTGGGCGACGCACGGCGAACCGAGCGAACGCAACGCCCATCCGCACGTGTCGCGCGACGGCATCGCGATCGTCCACAACGGCATCATCGAGAACCACGAAGAGCTGCACGCCGACCTCGTGGCGCGGGGCTATCAGTTTTCCTCGGAGACCGACACCGAGGTGATCGCGCACCGCATTCACTACCACCTGGCGCGTCACCCGGATCTGTTCGAGGCTGTCCAGGCCACCGTCAAGGAACTGCACGGCGCCTACGCGCTCGCCGTGATGAGCGAGCTCGACCCGGACACGATCGTGCTCGCGCGCGCCGGCTGCCCCGTGATCGTGGGCCTCGGCACTGACGAGAACTTCGTCGCCTCCGACATCTCGGCGCTGCTGCCGGTCACGCGGCGGTTCCAGATCCTCGAGGAGGGCGATGTCGCCGCGATTCACCGGCGCAGCGTCACGATCGTCGACCGCAGCGGCAGTCGCGTCGAGCGCAAGGTCATGGAGAGCGAACTGTCGTCCGATGCGGTCGACAAGGGCGAGTTCGCACACTACATGCTGAAGGAGATCTACGAGCAGCCGCGCGCGGTCGCGCAGACGCTCGAGGAACGGGTTGCGGGCGGGAAGCTGCTCGAGGCCGCGTTCGGCCCCGCGGCGATGGAGGTGCTGAAGCGCACCGAGGCGGTGCAGATCGTGGCCTGCGGCACCAGCTGGCACGCGGGATCGGTGGCACGCTACTTCATCGAGCAGATCTGCCGGCTGCCGTGCTGGGTCGACATCGCGAGCGAGTTCCGCTACCGGAACCCGGTCGTGCCGAAGCACACGCTGTTCGTCACGATCTCGCAGTCGGGAGAGACCGCCGATACGCTGGCGGCGCTGCGGCTCGCGAAGCAGGCGGGGTACCTGTCGACGCTCGCGATCTGCAACGTGCCCGAATCCTCGCTGGTGCGGGAAGCGGAGCTGGTGATGCTGACGCGCGCCGGCCCCGAAATCGGCGTCGCCTCCACCAAGGCGTTCACGACACAGCTCGCGGCCCTCGACATGCTGGTGATCGCGCTCGGCAAGCACCACGGCATCGACCGGGAGCGCGAGCGCAGCCTGGTCGCGCGGTTGATCGAGATTCCGCGGCTGATCGAGGAGACGCTGACGCTCGACCCGGTGGTCAGGCGCCTGGCCGAGAAATTCGTCGACAAGCACCACGCGCTCTTTCTCGGGCGCGGGGCACTCGCGCCGATCGCGATGGAGGGCGCGCTCAAGCTGAAGGAAATCTCCTATATCCACGCCGAGGCCTATCCGGCCGGAGAGCTCAAGCACGGGCCGCTCGCGCTGGTCGATGCCGACATGCCGGTGATCACCGTCGCGCCGAACAACGACCTGATAGAGAAGCTGAAGTCCAATCTCCAGGAGGTCCGCGCGCGCGGTGGCGAGCTGTACGTGTTCGCAGACCCGGAGTCCGGCATCGAGTCGTCGGACGGCGTCACCGTCATCAAGATGCCGAAGCACGTCAGTTACTTCCAGGCACCGGCGGTGTACACGATTCCGCTGCAGCTGCTTGCATACCACGTAGCGACGATGCGCGGCACGGACGTGGATCAGCCGCGCAATCTCGCCAAGAGCGTGACCGTCGAATAGCTGGGGCGGCTGCCCGTTCATCGACGTCGAGGCGGCGCAGGCTGCCCCGGCCCCTCGACGATCGGCAATGATCTCGGCCGCGGCGGTACTGCGCCCGGCCAGTCCGCGATGTGCTGCGTGCGGCCGGATCTCAAATCGAATACACGAGTTTGGGTCTAAGAGTGAAGATCCAGCAGGGCAAGCGTGGGCGGGAAAATCCCGCGGGCGCTCGTCAAGGCAATCAGGTTCTCCAGATGCAGCCAAGACAACCAAGCCGGACGGCGCTAGGAGCCGCTGCCCATCGCGCAGCTCACCAGGTGCTGGAATGCGGCCACATCTTTGCCGATCCGCTAGCCTTGCGCATCTTGGGGGCGGACGCAGAACGGGCCGTCCGCGATGCGGAAAACGATCCGTCGAAGCGCGCGCTACGCCTATTCATTGCCGTAAGAACGCGCTTTGCCGAGGATGCCTTGACGGCCGCCGTCGCGCGCGGCGCACGCCAGTTAGTGGTGCTTGGGGCGGGCCTCGACACATACGCTTACCGCTGCGCTTTTGGGGAGCGCCTGCACGTCTTCGAAGTGGATTACCCAGCCACACAAGCCTGGAAGCGCCAACGGCTGGCCGACGCTGGGATCGCGATACCCCGCACGCTCAGCTTTGTTCCGGTCGATTTCGAGCGAGCAGCGTTGGCGGATGACTTGGCCGCCGCCGGCTTCGACCCAGCGCATCAAACCTTCTTCACCTGGCTCGGCGTCGTGCCGTATCTGACGGAGCAGGCCGTCTTTTCAACGCTCAGCTTCATCGCGAGCCTGCCAGGAGGCGCCCACGTCGTGTTCGACTACGGCAATCCGCCGGCTCCGGGCCGCGATCTCGATGAGTACGCGGTCGTCCGCGCGGAGCTCGCCACCCGTGTTGCGGCCCTGGGGGAACGTTTCCGTAGCCATTTCGAAACGGCCACCCTGCAAGCCAGACTTGCGGCACTTGGCTTTCGCGAAATCGAAGATCTCGGCCCGGCGGCGATCCGGCAGCGCTATTTTGCAGACCGGAGAGGCGCCTCGTCGAATACGGGCGGCCATATTGTGCGAGCGACGACGGTTGAAGGGCCGCAACCAAAACGAAGCGACCTACAACAGCGAGCGTGATCTGAGACGCTTCCGTAGGAATGGAGGAGTAGCCGCCTGTCGCGCGCGCCGTGGGGCGGCAGAGGACAGACGGAATGCTGAGCCTGACGAGAAGGCTCAGCGAGACCGTCCGAATCCGCGAACACATCAGCGTCACGGCCCTCGGGGTAAAAGCTAACCAGCCGCGCATAGGTTTCGCGGCTCCGCAGAACATCGCGTAGACCGCCAGTAAAGTCTAGGAGAAGGTAGTGGCGGACCGGGCTGGTGAAACAAGCTGCAGTGGCCGGACGCGCGCCCGTCGACGGAGCACTACCGCCGGCTTCGTTCCCAGTTGGTGACAGCTAGCCTCCCGGCGTCGGTGAGGATCCATCCGCCGCGGCCGTGCGATGACGGGACCATAAAGCCACGAGCCTTGAACAAGTCGGCTTGAGCCGCGGACATCGAGGGCGGAAGCCCACGTTTGGCCCGATCGCGCGCCTTCGCGAGGGTCGTCCAGTCTTCGAGTGTCAGGTAATGGTCCATCGTGGCTCCCTAACCCGGAATATATACTTTCGGTCATGCCGGACCCCGGATCGAACCAAGGCCATTCATTCGCGCGCCGGCTTCTCCTGCATGGCATCGCCGGTCTCGCCGCAGCGGGGATCGGGTATTACGCGGTGGCCTACGGGCTGCTGCCGGGCCTGTGGCGCTATTTCGAGCATCGTCATCCGGCGCTTGAGACGCTGGCAAACCGCACCGCCACCATCGACGGCATCCCGGGTGACCCGATCAATGTCGCGGTCGTCGGCGGCGAGGCCGAATTGCAGCGTGCGCTGCTCTCCTGCGGGTGGGAGCCCGCCGATCGAGCGACTTTCACTGCGGCGCTGCGGATCGCGACCGATAGCGTCGTGCACCGGCCGTACGACACAGCACCAGTCAGCGGCCTGTACTTCTGGGGCCGCAAACAGGATCTGGCCTTCGAGCAGATGATCGGCGGCGATCCGCGGCGCCGGCATCACGTGAGATTCTGGAGGTCCGCGGAGGTCGACGCCGCAGGCCGGCCGCTGTGGGTCGGCGCGGCGACCCTGGACACCCGGGCCGGCATCAGCCACCGCACCGGGCAGATCACCCATCACATCGATGCCGCGATCGACCAGGAGCGCGACAAACTGCTCGCAGACTTCGGTCGTGAGATCACCACCACCGTCGAGTGGATCGACTCGTTCCAGTCCGCGCTGCGCGGAAAGAATGGCGGCGGCGATCCTTACTACACCGATGGCCGCCTGCCGGTCGTGACGCTCAACTAGCTGCGCGCCGCGATCCGGGCGCAGCCCGCCAGCGACTGCCGATCCGTCCGCTCCCCGAGCGCGGGGAGGCAGCCCGGACGCGACGGAGCTCGCGCTGTGCTGCCCCATTATTACGATTTGCCAGATTAGTAATAATTGGGCAGACTGCACCGGTGGCGACGACACACTCACAACTCGCGCGGCTGAGCCTCAGCCTGCCGGCGGAGCTCCTCGGCCGGCTCGACGCGATGGTCGGTGCGCGCGCGCTGCCGAACCGCTCGCAGGTGATCGCCGAGCTTATTCGCCATGCGGTTGCGGAACACGATGAAGCGCGTACCCACGCGGTCCTCGCCGGTACGATCACGCTGATATACCGGGCGGCAACCGATCGCGTGCGCCAGGAGCTGGCCCACAGGCAGGGCGCGTTCGTAAAAGAGATCATCTCCTCGCAGCACGTCTTCCTCGAGAACCAGCAATCGCTCGAGGTGCTGCTGGTGCAGGGACCCGCCACGCGCCTGCGGGCGCTGTGCGACGAGCTGCGCAGCATTCGCGGCGTATTGCAGATCGACCTCGCGACCACGACCGCCCTGTTGCCCCCATTGCATGCGCACGGCGCAATCGCGCAGGGGCGGCCACGGCCGCGTTCCCCCCGGAGGCCCCAGTGACCGATTCGAGCACCGCAGATCCGTATGGCGCCCGGGCCCACGCGCGGGCGATGGCGGGAAGGCGCGTCACGGCCATGCCCACGGTTCCGGCCACCGACGCCAGCGACCGGCCGGCCGGCGTCGCGCGGGAGGACATGCTGTGGGACGAGACGGTGGCGGCCGGGGGCTACGCCGCCAAGGAGCTGCACCGCGGGGCGCGCCTGTGCCTCACCGATCTTGGCGGCGATGGCTGTGTCTCGATGCTGGTGTTCAATGCCGAACGCCCGAGCGAGCGGCTGAACGCTGCCGACACGGTCAAGGTGCAGTGGAACGCGTACCTCGGAGCAGGACGGCTGCTGCTCTCCGACATGGGCCGCGTGCTGATGGCACTGCTCGAGGACACGGCTGAAACGCACGACACGTTCTGCGGCGCATCGAATGAGCGCTCCAATGGGCTGAAGTACGGCGACGGCAGCAACTGGGGGACCCGGCCGAACGCCCGCGACCGGCTCATCCTCGCGGCGGCCAAGTTCGGGCTCGAGCGCCGCGACGTCCATCCCTGCATCAACTGGTTCAAGGGCGTGCACGTCGCGGACGACGGCACAACGGTGCTGAACCACGGTCCCTTCGCTCCGGGGCGGACGCTGACGCTGCGCGCCGAAATGAATCTGCTGGTTCTGGTCGCGAACTGCCCGCACGTGCTCGACCCCCGCGCTGCCTACACCGCGACGCCGGTGCGCCTCGCCGCCTGGCGAGGCCCGGTCACGGGCGCGGACGACTCGGTCCGCAACGCGACGCCCGAGGGGCTGCGGGCGTTCCTGAACACCGAAGAATACTTCCGTCGCTGAGGTGCTTATGAGCGACCACGCGATTGACGGGCTGCCCGGGCGCATCGTCCTCGATGAGATCGTCGCCGCCCGCGCGCCATGGGACCACGCACTGCGCCGAGGTGAGGTGCTGCGGATCATCGACCTCGAGGGCAACCAGGCCGTCGACTTCCTGATGTACAGCCTCGCCGATGACGCCGAGCGCTACAGCGCCCAGGACACCATCGCCGCGCAGCGCAACGTGTACCTGAGAACCGGCACGGTGTTGCTGTCGAACGAAGGCAACCCGATGGCGACGATCGTGTCGACCATGGTTACGCGCCACGACACGATCGGCGGGGCCTGCAGCTGCGAGAGCAATACGCTGCGCTACGGTCATCACACCAAGGCGCAGCACGCCTGCGTCGAGAATTTTCTGCAGTCCAATGCACGGCACGGGCGCGGCAAGCGCGACATGGTCTCGAACATCAACTGGTTCATGAACGTGCCGGTCGAGGCGGACGGGGCGCTAGGCATCGTCGACGGCATCTCGGCGCCGGGCCTTTCGGTCGACCTGCGTGCCGAGATGGACCTCACGGCGGTCATCTCGAACTGTCCGCAGATCAACAACCCCTGCAACGGTTTCAATCCAACGCCCGTGCGCGTCATTATTGCAGGTTAGGCGGGCCGTGTTCGCCAAGGTTCTGATCGCGAACCGCGGCGCAATCGCCTGCCGAATCATCCGCAGCCTGCGGCGCATGGGCATAGGCTCCGTGAGCGTCTACTCTGACGCGGACGCAGGCTCCCGGCACGTCACCGAGGCGGACGAGGCGCTGCGGATCGGACCCGCCGAAGTCGAGCACAGCTATCTCAACGCCGAGGCCATTCTTTACGCTGCGCGGCGCAGCGGCGCCGAAGCAATCCACCCGGGCTACGGTTTCCTGAGCGAGAACGCGGCGTTCGCCGACTGCTGCGAAGCGCAGCGCGTCACGTTCATCGGCCCGACCGCCGCCAACATCCGCACCTTCGGCCTCAAGCACTCGGCCCGCGCCATTGCCCGCGCCGAACGGGTTCCACTGCTGCCCGGCACCGACCTGCTGCGCGACGTACCGGCGGCGCTGGCCGCGGCCGAGCAAGTGGGATTTCCGGTGATGCTGAAGGCGACGGCCGGCGGCGGCGGCATCGGCCTGCGCGTCTGCGAGGACGCCACCGCCGTTGCGCAGGCCTTTCCGGCGGTGGCGCGGCTCGCGAGCAGCAACTTCCGCGATGCCGGCGTGTTCCTCGAACGCTTCGTGCGCCGCGCGCGCCACATCGAGGTACAGCTGTTCGGCGACGGCCGGGGCCGGGTCGTGGCGCTCGGCGAACGCGACTGCTCGCTGCAGCGCCGCCACCAGAAGGTGATCGAGGAGACGCCGGCCCCGCGCCTGCCGCCGGCCACGCGCGCGGCGCTGATCGCGGCCGCCGTGCGACTGGGGGAGGCGGTGCGCTACCGCTCGGCGGGCACCGTGGAATTCCTCTACGACGTGGACCGCGATCAATTCTTTTTCCTCGAGGTCAATACCCGCCTGCAGGTTGAGCATGGCGTGACCGAGCAGGTCACGGGCGTTGATCTCGTCGAGTGGATGGTGCGCGGCGCGGCCGGTGACTTCGCAGGCCTCGAGACCTGGTCGGGAGCGCCGAGCGGTACCTCGATCGAGGCCCGGATCTACGCCGAGACGCCTGCCCAGGACTACCGCCCGAGCAGCGGCGTCCTGAGCGCGGTGCGGTTCCCCGCCGGTGTGCGGGTGGACACCTGGGTCGAGGCCGGAACCGAGGTCAGCACCCATTACGATCCGTTGCTCGCGAAGCTGATCGTCACCGCTGCCGATCGGCCGGCGGCCGTGCGGGCGATGCAGCGCGCACTCGACGCGACGCGTCTGGCGGGCCTCGAGACCAACGTCGACTGGCTGCGGCACGTGGTGCGGACCGACGCCTTCGACAGCGGCGACCTGTCCACCGACACCCTCGATGCGATCGCCTACGCGCCGCGCACCGTGCGCGTGCTGAGCGGCGGTCTTTCGACCACCATCCAGGATTACCCTGGCCGGCTTGGCTACTGGGACGTGGGCGTGCCGCCGTCGGGGCCCATGGATGCACTGGCCTTCCGGCTCGGCAACAGGGTGCTCGGCAACCCGGAGGAGGCCGCCGGCCTCGAGATTACCGCGCTCGGCCCGACGCTGCTGTTCGACGCCGCGACAGTCGTGTGCCTGGCCGGCGCGGCCGTGGCCGCGAGTCTCGACGAGACCGCGCTCGAGCCGTACACGCCGGCCGCCGTGGCGGCCGGCCAGACATTGAGGCTCGGCCGGGTCGCGGGCCCGGGCATGCGCGCGTACCTGCTGTTCCGCGGCGGGCTCGACGTCCCGCTCTATCTCGGCAGCCGCTCGACGTTCACCCTGGGCGTGTTCGGCGGCCACGCGGGCCGCGCACTCGCCGCGGGCGACGTGCTCTGGCTCGCCGACAGCTCGGACACGTCGGTCACCGCGCCGTTACCCGCCGCGCGACGGCCCGGCCTCAGCCGCGAATGGACCCTGCGCGTCCTGTATGGCCCGCACGGCGCCCCGGAGTTCTTCACCGAGGCTGACATCGCCTCGGTGCGCGGCACGCCGTGGAGGGTGCACTACAACTCGAACCGCACCGGGGTGCGCCTCATCGGGCCGAAGCCGCACTGGGCACGGCAGGATGGCGGCGAGGCGGGCCTGCATCCGTCGAACATCCACGACAATGCCTATGCCATCGGTGCAATCGACTTCACCGGCGACATGCCGATCGTGCTCGGCCCGGACGGTCCGTCGCTCGGCGGCTTCGTCTGCCCGTTCGTCGTCATTCACGCCGATCTGTGGAAGACCGGGCAGCTTGCCCCGGGCGACACCGTGCGCCTCGAGGTCGTCGACGACGCGGCGGCGTTCGCGGCGGAATGCGCCCAGGACGAACTGGTGCGCAGCCTCGGTGCGCCGCCGGCGCCGGCGCTGGCGCCGCCGCCGCCGCGCACCGCGCGCAGGGCCACGACGCCGAGCCCGATCCTCGGACGCATTGCCGCACACGGGCCGCGCCCGGAGGTCGTCTACCGCCGCCAGGGCGATCGCCACCTGCTCGTCGAGTACGGGCCGATGGTTCTCGACCTCGAGCTGCGCCTGCGGGTGCACGCGCTGATGCTCGAACTGCAGCACCTGGAACTCACCGGTGTCATCGACATTACGCCCGGCATCCGCTCCCTGCAGCTGCACTACGACAACCGGGTCGTGCCACGGGCGCGCCTGCTGCGGGAGCTCGCCGACGCCGAGGAGCGCCTCGGGAGCCTCGACGAGTTCGAGCTTCCGTCGCGGGTCGTGCACCTGCCGCTGTCGTGGATGGACCCGGCCGTGGACGAGACCATCCGCAAATACATGGCCTCGGTGCGTGACGACGCGCCGTGGTGCCCGGACAACGTCGAGTTCATTCGCCGGGTAAACGGCCTCGAATCGGCGCAGGACGTCGAGCGGATCGTTTTCGACGCCCGCTACCTCGTCCTCGGGCTTGGCGATGTCTACCTCGGCGCGCCCGTAGCCACGCCCATGGACCCGCGCCACCGGCTGGTCACGACCAAGTACAACCCCGCACGGACCTGGACTCCGCCCAACGTCGTCGGAATCGGCGGCGCGTACCTGTGCATCTATGGCATGGAAGGTCCCGGCGGCTACCAGCTATTCGGTCGCACGATCCAGGTGTGGAACACCTATCGCGCAACGCGCGCTTTCGTCGACGGCAAGCCTTGGCTGCTGCGCTTTTTTGACCAGCTACGCTTCTTTCCGGTCAGCCACGCCGAACTCCTCGACTGGCGCCGCGATTTCCCGCTCGGGCGGCGCGACATCGCGATTGACCACGAGCTGTTTCGCCTCGCCGACTACCGCCGTTTCCTGGCGGCAAACCGCGCCGGCATCGAGGCATTCGAGGCGCGGCGCCGGGCCGCGTTCGATGCAGAGCGCGCCGACTGGGAGCGACGCCACGAATTCGCGCGCGTCGAGGCACTCGCCGAGGCTCCGGCCTCGATGGCCGCGGCACCAGCGTTCGAGGTCCCTGCCGGCACCGAGCTCGTCGAGGCGCCGCTCGGCGGCAACATCTGGAAGGTGCACGTGCGGACCGGCGATCGCGTCCACAAAGGCGCCGTGATCGCCGCGATTGAGGCGATGAAGATGGAATGCGACGTGCAAAGCCCGGTCGCCGGCATCGTGCGCGCGGTCTACATCCGGGACCGGCAGGCGATCTCCCCGGGAGCGCCGCTGATCGCGCTCGAGCCCGCCGCCTGAGAGGCCTCAGTCCATGCAGCGCTACCTGATATCCGAGATCGCCGCCGACGTCGCCGGCGGCCGTCGCAGCGCGGAGCAGGTCGCCGCCGAAGCGCTGTCGCGCGCCGCGGCGTTTGATGCCGTGCAGCCCGAGGCCTGGATCCACCGGCTCGCCGATGACGCCGTGGGCGCGAGCGCCCGCGCGGTCGATCGTCGCCTCGCCGCCGGCGAGCGGCTGGCGCTCGCGGGCGTGCCGTTCGCGGTCAAGGACAACATTGACGTCGCGGGCGTCCCCACGACGGCCGGCTGCCCCGCCTTCGCCTACGTGCCGGAGGAGTCCGCCCCGGTCGTCACCCGTCTCGAGGCCGCCGGCGCCGTGCTGCTCGGCAAGACCAACCTCGACCAGTTCGCCACCGGGCTCGTCGGGACGCGCAGCCCGTATGGTGCGCCGGCCTGCGTCTTCAACCGCGATTACATCAGCGGCGGGTCGAGCGCGGGCTCCGCGGTGCTCGTCGCTGCGGGCGTCGTGCCGCTCTCGCTGGGCACCGACACGGCCGGCTCCGGTCGGGTGCCGGCCGCGTTCAACGGTCTGGTCGGGTTCAAGCCGACGCGAGGCCGGTGGAGCATGCGCGGTGTCGTGCCTGCGTGCCGCTCGCTCGACTGCGTGACGGCGTTCGTCGCGAACGCCGCGGATGCCGCCGTCGTCGACCAGGTGATCGCCGGTTTCGACAGCGCGGATCCCTATTCACGGCACGACCCCGGGGCGCACGCGGCGATCGCGCGCCAGTTCCGCTTCGGCGTTCCGCGCCCCGAGCAGCTGCAGTTCCTCGGAGATGCCGAGTCCGCGACGCTGTATGCGGCCGCAATAGAGCGGCTCGCCGCCGCCGCTGGGACGCCGGTGGAAGTGGACATCGCGTTTCTCCTCGACGTCGCGCAGCTGCTGTATTCGGGTCCGTGGGTGGCGGAGCGGACGGTCGTGGTCGAGGAGCTGCTGCGCACGCAGCCGAGCGCGATCCACCCCGTGGTGCGCGGGATAATCGCCGCGGGCAAGGGCGTGTCGGGTGTCGACACCTTCCGCGGCTTTTATGCGCTGCAGGAGCACGCAAGGGCCGCCGAGGCGCTGTGGGGGTCCATCGACGTCCTGGTGCTTCCGACCGCCGCGACGATCTATAAGCGGTCCGAGGTGCTGTCCGAGCCCGTCGTGCTCAACGACAACCTCGGCCGGTACACCAATTTCGTGAACCTGCTGGACATGAGCGCCATCGCGGTTCCCGCCGGCTTTCGCACCACTGCCACGGGCTTCGGCGTCAGCCTCATCGGGCCGGCGTGGGCCGATGCGCGGCTGCTGGAAGTCGCGCACCGCTACGAGGCCGTGCGCCCGATGGTGCAGGCGCCGCCGCCCGATCTTCGGCCGAGGCCCCGGACCGTCGAGCTCGCGGTCGTCGGCGCGCACCTCGCCGGCATGCCGCTCCACCATCAGCTGAGCTCGCGTGGCGCCCGACTCGTGCGCCGCGTGCGCACCGCGCCCTGCTACCGGCTGTACGCCATCGCGGGGACGATGCCGCCGAAGCCTGCCCTGGTGCACGCCGGCGCCGCCGCGGGATCGATCGAACTCGAGCTGTACGAACTCGAGGTCGGCGCGTTCGGCAGCTTCGTTGCAGAAGTTCCGCCGCCGCTCGCGATCGGCACCGTGCTGCTCGAGGATGGTGTCGAGGTGCGCGGGTTCGTCGCCGAACCACGCGCGCTCGCGGGCGCGAAGGACATCACGAGCTACGGGGGCTGGCGTGCGTATCTCGCGCAGCGCTGAGGACCTGGCGTCCCGGCCGCGGGCGGGGCTGCATCAACACGGTGCGCCCCGGCCGCTGCATGCCTCGCCATGGTGCGGCGCATCGCGGCCCTGCGTGCCCGGTCCGTCGGCCGCGCTGCCGGAGCCGTGCCGGCCGCCACCCGCTCCGCAGCGGCCGGACGCGACGATTTTCAGCCACCGCGCCGATCCCCGCCTCGGCCGCAGCCCGGGCCACAGCGCCCGGCAGCGGGCCGGCACGGGTGTTGCAAGCGGCACCCTGTCGCGGACCGATGCAGCGTCGCTTGGCGCTGGCGTCTGTTGTCTGTGCATGCAGGGAGGAACCCGGCCGTGACCCGTTTCTCAACCCCAACGCGTGCCGCTGCCTGGCGGCGCGCCATCGTTGCGGTGCTGGCGATCGCCCTCGGCGGCGCCTCCGTGACCGCGCTCGCCGAGGTCAGGGTCGGGGTCTCCGACTGGACCGGCTGGGTCGCCTGGTACATCGCCGAGCAGAAGGGGTTCTTCAAGAAGTACGGCGCGGACGTTAAGCTCGTCTGGTTCGCGAACTACAGCGATTCCATCTCGGCGTTGTCGACCGGCCAGCTGGATGCGAACAGCCAGACCTGGTCGGACACGCTCGGGCCGCTGGCCAAAGGCATCCCGCTGAAGGCGATCCTGGTCAACGACAACTCCGCCGGCAACGACGCGCTGCTGGTGAGCCCGAAAATAAAGTCCTTCGCCGACCTCAAGGGCAGGACCATCGCCCTCGAGCAGTACAGCGTCTCGCACTTCGTGCTGTACACGGCGCTCGCGAAGAACGGCCTCAAACCGACTGACGTCAAGGTCGTGAACCTCGCCGCCGGGGACGCCGCGGCCGCTTTCATGGGCGGGCGGGTCGATGCTGCCGTCGTGTGGAACCCGTGGATCAGCCAGATCGAGAACAGCGGCAAAGGCAGGGCGCTGTTCACCTCGAAGGAGATGCCCGGCCTGATCCCGGACCTGCTGGTCGCCCAGGACAAGGCGATCCGGACCAAGCGCAAGGACCTCGTGGGGATGCTGAGGGCGTGGTTCGACACCGAAGCCTTCATCCGGCAGAACCCCGACGAGGCCATCAGGATCATGTCGAAGGTCGTCGGCCTGAAGCCCGCCGACTACAAGGTATTCCTCCCCGGGACGCGCTTTTTCGATGCCGCCGCGAACCGGGACGCCTTCGACCCGAAGAGCGCGGCCGGCCTGGTCACGGTCGCACCGGTCATCGGCGGGTTTCTCGCGGCAAACAAGCTCATCGACAAGCAGCCGGATGCCGCCAGCGGCGTGGACGGATCGCTGCTCGACGAAGCGCTGAAGAAGTGACCGGCACGTGATTCCGGCGCCTGGTGCCGAACCTGCCGAGCTGCGCGACAGACGGCCGAACCTGTGGGCCATCCGCGGCAGCGTCAGCCAGCGCCGCTACTGGGCGCTCGCGACGCTCGGGCTGTCGCTGCCGCTGCTTGCGTGGTGGGCACTGGCCGCGTTCGGCACCGTCAACCCCGTGTTCCTGCCGGGGCCGCTCGACGTTGCGCGGCGCATCGGCACGTGGTTTGCCGACGAGGAGCTGATGGCGGACGTGCGCATCAGCTGCTATCGGGTCGTGGCCGGATGGACGCTCTCCGCCCTGATCGCGATGCCGCTCGGCCTTTTCATCGGCACCTACCGCGCCGTCCAGGCGTTGCTCGAGCCGCTGACCGACTTCGTCCGTTACATGCCGGCGGTGGCTTTCGTACCGCTCGTGATGCTGTGGATCGGCATCGACGAGGGCGCCAAGATCGGCATGATCTTCATCGGTACGTTCTTCCAGATGGTGCTGATGGTGGCCGAAGACGTGCGGCGGGTCCCGATGCAGCAGATCGAGGCGGCGCAGACGATGGGAGCCACGCGGACCGAGATCGTCGAGAAGGTGATCCTGCCGTCGGCGAAGCCCGCATTGCTCGACACGCTGCGCATCACGATGGGCTGGGCCTGGACATACCTCGTCGTCGCGGAGCTGGTCGCAGCGAACTCGGGGCTCGGCTTCGCGATCGTCAAGGCGCAGCGATTCCTGCAGACCGACAAGATCTTCGCCGGAATCCTGCTGATCGGGCTCATCGGGCTTGCCTTCGACCAGGCGTTCCGGCTGGCGCATCGCGCCGCGTTTCCGTGGCTCTACGCCAAAGGCTAGCCGTGCCTCCGGGCGCGATCGTCTGCCGCTCGCTGTGGAAGATCTTCGAGGCGGGCCCGTCGCGGGTGACGGCGCTCAAGGACGTGACGCTGAACATCGCGGACGGAGAGTTCGTCACGCTCGTGGGCGCATCGGGCTGTGGCAAGTCGACGCTGCTGCGCACGCTCGCCGGGCTCGAGGAACCGAGCGCCGGTGAGCTCGAGGTCGGCGGAATTCCGGTCACCGGGCCCGGGGTCGACCGCGCGATGGTGTTCCAGAACTACAGCCTGTATCCGTGGCTCACGGTCACCGGCAACATCAAGTTCACGCGGCAGCTGACCGCACACACCCGCGATCGGACCTCCGCGGATGTGGAGCGCGCCGCCGGACGCGCCGACGCGCTGCTCGAGCTGATGGGCCTCAAGGCAGTCGCGGGCGCCTATCCAAACCAGCTGTCCGGCGGCATGCAGCAGCGGGTCGCGATTGCCAGGGCGCTGATGAGCCGGCCGCGCATCCTGCTGATGGACGAGCCGTTCGGCGCGCTCGATGCCCAGACCCGGGAAGTGATGCACGACCTGATCCTGCACGTGTCCGAGCTCGAGCAGAGCACGGTCGTGTTTGTGACGCACGATGTCGAGGAGGCGATCTATCTGGGGCGGCGCGTCGTGCTGATGGCGCCGCGGCCCGGCAGGATCGACTCGGTCTACGAGGTGCCGCTGCCGGCGCGACGGGAGCAGGCCATGAAGCTGTCGAGCGGCTTCGTGCGGCTGAAGGCCGCGATCCTCAAGCGGATTCGCGAGACGTCGGGCCTCAAGACGGACCTGGAGCTGTTGCAGAAGCTGTCGCAACGGGCGGCCTCGTAGCGGCGCGCGAAAACAGGGCAGGCCCGTGGTGCGGTGCGCCAATATCGGGCGCGCGCCACACACGCACCGGCCCAGCGCCGCTCGTCCCGGCGCGCGCTCTGCTCCTAAGCGGTTGGTTCCACGCAGGATTGCCCGCGCCGTCGGATCGCTCCGGCGATCAGGCACGGGACTTGCAAACACACCGATTACTAACGTGCGTCTAGGGTTCCGGCCTGCCCGGCAGGCGTCTGGTCCGAGAGAGGCAGTCCAGGGTCGTCAGGACCTCGATCAAGCACAGGCCGCGCGGCGCTGAGCACAGCGCCGAGCGACCGACGCGACGAGACCTGCGGCTCTGGATACACGGCGGGACAAAAGCCCGGGAGATCCGCGTGGGAAGGCGCAAAGCCGCCCGGGTGGTCTCCGTGGCGAGACGCATCCCCGGACCGGCCCGAAGCCTTCCCGAGTGAGCCGGACAGGCTCGACTTGAGGCAGGAGGCTTCGCCCCGATGGACTTTCACCCTCTCCGAACGCTCGCGTCCCGCATCGCGACCGCCACACTGCTCGGCTCGTTGCTCGCCGCCGGTCCGGCCGCGGCTGCGGACGACCCGGCCGCGGCCACCCACGAGCTGATGGCGGCAAATGTGCCGGCCGCGCAGACCCTGCCGGCGGAATCCGCGCTCGACGAGGTCGTCGTCTCGGCCAACAAGCGCAGCGAGGACATCAAGGACGTACCGATCAGCATCACCGCGGTCACCGGCGATGACCTGGCGGCCAAGTACATCCTGAGCTACGACGACATCAGCCGCGCCGTACCCGGCGTGGATTTCAATTCGCTGGCGGGCAGCGAGGGCACCACCAACATCGTGATCCGCGGCGTGAGCTCGACGTCGGGCTCCTCCACGGTCGGCCTGTACCTCGACGACGTGTCGATCACGACCAAGAATTTCTTCTACGACGGTGCGTCGGCACCGCGGCTGTTTGACCTTGAGCGCCTCGAAGTGCTGCGCGGGCCGCAGGGCACGCTCTACGGCGACAGTTCCGAGGGCGGCACGATCCGTTTCATCACCAAGCAGCCGGACCTGTCGCGTGCGAGCGGCCAGCTGGAGGGTGACGTGTCGGGCACCGAGCACGGCGGCACCAACTATTTCGCCGGTGGCGTGTTCAACGTGCCGATCATCGGCGAGGTGTTCGCGGTGCGCGGCAGTATCGGCTTCACGAGCGACAGCGGCTTCATCGACCACTACAGCAACCCGGGGCAGAGCAGCGCGACGACGCTGACCCAGGTGACCCCGTACTTCGATCTGCTGCGGCGCGGGGTCAATGACGACAACGTGTTCGTCGCGCGGCTCAACGGCCTGATCAAGGTTTCAGAGAATCTGACGATCAGCCCGAGCTTCTTCTATCAGCGCTACAAGTACGGCGACAGCGATGCGTTCTATCCGCCGGGCCAGCTGTCTTCGGCGAATCCGCCCGGCCCGCCGATTCCGGGACTGTGGATCCAGGACAAGGAAGTCGCCGAGCCGGGGCTCGACACGCTGATCCTGCCCAGCCTCACGATCAACTATAAGCTCGACTTCGCCGACCTGACTTCCGTCACGGGGCTGTTCCTGCGGCAGTACGCGCGCCAGATCGACGGCACCTACTACAACAGCGGCGCCTTCGCAGGCCTGATCGACGTACCGTGCCCGTCGCCGGGTCCCGGCGTCATCACCTACCCCAACGGCTCGCCGAACTGCGACTCCGCACAGCAGCCGCTCGTCGATTCGATCATCGCCAACCTCCCGTCGGCGGTGCACCTCAGCAATCACTACGGCCAGTTCTCACAGGAGTTCCGGCTGTCGTCGCCCGCGGGCGCCGGCGGCGGGCTGAAGTGGGTGGCCGGCGTCTACTTCGAGAATTCCTGGATCCACGACATAGACTTCCAGCAGATACCGGGCATCAGCACCGCGTTCACGTCGATCTTTGGCGTGCCGATGGAGCAGACCTACGTCAACACGCTCTACGGGCCGCCCCAGGCCGGGACCACGCTGCTGTTCCCGGACGACATCGACGAGTCCGACAACCGTTTCTACAATGAAAAGCAGTACGCGGCCTTCGGCCAGGTCGACTACGACTTTCTGCCGGACCTGCACGGCTCGCTCGGGCTTCGCTACGCCGCCACCAGCGAGAGCTACGTCTCGACCGAGACGGGGTTCTACCAGATTCCCAACATCAGCCCGTACTACCAGAACGGCAAGTTCGTCGCCTTCACGCCAAAATTCTCGCTGAGCTATGACCTCACCAAGGATTCGAACGTGTACGCATCGGCCGCGAAAGGCTATCGCAACGGCGGCCCGACCGGCCCGATCCCCTATGGCGGGCTGGGCGGCGGGGTCTGCGGCTCGAATCTGGCGTCCTACGGCCTCGATTCCGGGCCGAACAAGTTCGACTCGGACTCGCTGTGGACGTACGAGCTCGGCAGCAAGAACCGCTTCGACAGCAATCACCTGTCATTCGACGCGGCCGTGTACGTCACCAACTGGGACCACATCCAGCAGTCGCTGTATCTGCCGACCTGCGGCTATTACTTCACCGCCAACGTCGGTGACGCCAAGATTTACGGCGCCGAGTTCGAATTCAGCTACCGGCCGATCACGCAGCTGACGCTGGGCCTGTCGGGCGATGTGCAGCACGCCTACATCTCGAGCGCGATCAACCCGAGCGAGGCGAGCGTCGGGTCCTGGCTCATCGACGTGCCGCAGTACACCTATGACGGCTCGGCGGCGTACAGTGTCCAGCTCGACGGCGGCCGCGCGCTCGTGACCCGCGCCGACTACAGCTACACCGGCAGCTCCTACGGCAGTTACCAGCCGTTTGACCTGCAGAACTCGCCGCCGACGGTGAATCCCAACTACCACAACCCCGGCTATGGCGTGGTCACGGCCAGCATCAAGCTCACCAGCAAGGCCTTCGACCTGACCGCGTACGCCAAGAACCTGGGGAACGACCGCAAGATCATCCAGCAGCCGGAGGTGAACACGGTGTTCGAGGCCTATACCGTTCATCCGCGGGTCATTGGGGTGTCGGTGAACTACCGGTTCGACTGAGCCGCTCGAGCAGCTGCCGGCGGGTGATTCGGCAACTGCCAGGCAGGCCACTCGAACGATGCGAATCCCGCGTGTGACCGTGCACGGCCGAACGACCGTCCGGGCACAGCGTCAGCGGCGGCCACGCGGTCGGATCGCGGGCGATCGGGATCGCCGGCACGCTGCGCCTGAAGCCTTGCAGGCCGCCGGCTGCCCGGTACGCAGCCAGGGCCGCGGCTGACGAGCTGGCCGACGCGGGAATGCTGCCGAGCAACCGCCCGGCCGCGGGCGGCTGCTGCGGATCCCGGGGGCCCTGCCCCCGGGGCGCTCAGCAGACCTTGACCTTGACGAGTTCGCCCTTTTCGGGGTCTGTGACGTGCACGGCGCAGGCGATGCACGGATCGAAGCTGTGGATCGTGCGCAGGATCTCGAGCGGCTGCTCGAGGACTGCCAGCTTGTGGCCGGCAAGCGCCGCCTCGTAGGCACCCGGCTGGCCCTTGACGTCGCGCGGTCCGGCATTCCACGTGCTCGGCACCACCGCCTGGTAGTTCGCGATCCTGCCGTTCTCGATCACGATGTAGTGCGCCAGCCCGCCGCGCGGCGCCTCCATGTAGCCGACGCCCTTGGCCTCCTTGGGCCAGCTGCTCGGATCCCACTTGGTCTCGTTGAAGGTCTTGGTGTCACCGGCCTTGATGTTGGCGATCAGGCCGTCGTAAAAGCCCTGCATCAGGTCGGCAATGACCTTGGTCTCGAGCGTCCGTGCCGCGGTGCGGCCGAGCGTCGAGAACAGCGCGGTGACCGGCACGTCGAGCGTCTTCAGCGTCGAGTCGACCAGCTCCTTGGTCTGCGCGTGGCCCTTCGCGTACAGCATCAGCACGCGCGCCAGCGGCCCCACCTCCATCGCCTTGCCGCGCCAGCGCGGCGACTTGAGCCACGAGTAGCTCTTGTCGACGTCGAGGTACTCGTACGGCGGCTCGGGTCCGGTGTAGTTGAGCGCGGTCTCGCCGCTCCACGGGTGCAGGCCCGTCTCCTTGCCGCCCGAGTAGTCGTACCACGAATGCGCCACGAATTCCTGCACCTGGGCCGGGTCCTTGAGGTCGAGCTCGACCACCTCCGCCAGGTTGCGGTTCAGGATCACGCCGCGCGGAATCGCGAGCTTCGCCGTGTCGCTCGCCTGCGTCGCCGGGAACTCGCCGAAGCACATGAAATTGCCGAGCCCCTCGCCCTGCGCGCCCCAGTCCTTGTAGAACCCGGCGATCGCCAGCGTGTCGGGCACGTACACCTCGTCGACGAACCTGCGCATCTGCGCGACGATCCCGCCGACCTGCGCGAGCCGCTTGGCGTTGAGTGCGGAGTCCGAATTCAGATCGATCGCGCTCGGCACGCCGCCGACGAGGAACATCGGGTGCGGGTTCTTGCCGCCGAAGATCGCGAGCAGCTGGGCAACCTCGCGCTGCCACTCGAGCGCATCGAGATAGTGCGCCACCGCCATCAGGTTGGCCTCCGGCGGCAGCTTGTAGGCCGGGTGGCCCCAGTAGGCGTTGGCGAAGATGCCGAGCTGGCCGGACTCGACGAGGGTCTTGACGCGCCGCTGCACGTCGGCGAAACGGCCGGGCGAGGACTTCGAATACGGGCTTATCGATTGCGCAAGCGTCGCGGTCGCAGCCGGATTGGCCTTGAGCGCGCTGACGACGTCCACCCAGTCGAGCGCGTGCAGGTGGTAGAAGTGCATGACGTGGTCGTGCACGTACTGCGCCGCGATCATCAGGTTGCGAATCGCCTGCGCGTTCGGCGGGATGTCGATCGCGAGCGCGTCCTCGACGGCGCGGATCGATGCTATCCCGTGCACCAGCGTGCAGACGCCGCAGATCCGCTGCGCGAACGCCCACGCGTCACGCGGATCGCGGCCCTTGAGGATGATCTCGATGCCGCGAACCATCGTTCCCGACGAATACGCGGCCGCGATCGTGTCGCCGTTCATGGCGGCTTCGATGCGCAGATGACCCTCGATGCGTGTGACCGGGTCGACGACGATGCGGGGTTGTGAGGTCATGGACGTTCTCCGAGCCTTGGACAGGCTCAGTCACCTAGGTTTGCAGCGACCAATTCGACGACGCTCTGAACGGATTTCTGCCAGTTGGACTCGGCTGCGCCGTTCTGGTAGTTGAGCCGGCAGCTGTTGCAGGCCGTGAGCACCGTGTCGGCCCCGGTGTCGTCAACCTCGCGCATCTTGATCTCGAACGCGCGATGCCGCAGATGCGCGCCGCGCGCGATCATGAACTGGCCGCCGCCGCCGCCGCAGCAGTAGTTGGTACGCCCGTGCGACTCCATTTCCTTCAGATCGAGGCCGAGCGCCTTGATCGCGGCGCGGGGCTCCTCGAACACCCCGCCGTGCCGCCCGATCTTGCACGGGTCGTGATAGGTCACCGGGCCCATCGTCGGCGCATGCTTGACCTTGAGCCGGCCGGCCATGATCTCGCGGCCGACGAATTCGGCGATCGACAGCACGGCGAACGGCAGCGGCTCGCCGATCATGTGCGCCGAGTCGAAGCGCAGCGCCGGGTAGGCGTGGCCACACTCGGGCAGCAGCAGCGTCTTCGCCTCGTGCTTCACGACCTCCTCGACGATGCGCCGCACGTGCAGCTCCTTGAGTGATTCGCCTGTGCCGAGCAGCTCGATGCTGTGGCTCAGCAGCGTCCACTTGAGCTTCAGCCGGTTGAGGATCTTCGCGGTCGCCTTGAGCGATCCGGCGTAGGCCTTGACGTCGACCGCGCTCGTCAGCAGGACGACATCGGCCGTCGCGAGGTCGACCGGCACGTGGATGCCGCCGGCCTCCAGCTCACGCGCCAGGCTGAGGATCTCGTTGCGGCCCGCGCCCAGCACCGATCCCTGCGTCTTCTGCTCGTCCGCGGCACCGGCGAGCTCCGCCGGCAACAGCTCTGCGGCGGCCAGCGCGCGGCGCATGATGCCGATCATCGGCGAGATCTGGATGCCCATCGGGCACATCAGGTCGCAGCGCCCGCACTCGGTGCACGCGTCGTACACGAGCGGCTGCCACTCCTCGAGCTCGGCCAGCGAGATGTCGGATACCACCAGGCGCCGCAGCCAGCGCATCGGGCCGATCTCGCGCTGATAGACCTTCTTCAGCGGCTCGACCTTGTAGATCGGCGTGTACTTCGCCTCGTTGGTGCCGATGTAGAAGTGGCAGGCATCGGCGCACATGCCGCAGTGCAGGCACGTCTCCAGGTAGGTGGCGTGGGAGGCGTCGAGCTCGCCGAGCATCACCGCGCGGGCGCGTTCGAGCCGTTCGTCGTCGGTACGGGTGGAGCGCCCAACGCGCTTGCCGAGCGCCGGCAGAGCGGCGCGGAGTGCGTCGAGGGGGGCAATGGTGGCGCTCATGCTTCGACTCCTTTGCGCTGCAGCAGGACGCCGGCCTGGAACCGCGCCGGGAACGCGAGGAACAGATGCATCAGCTTCCCGAACGGGAACCAGATCATCAGCGCGCAGATCGTCAGTACGTGCACGCCGAGCAGCGTCTCGTAGCGCATCCCGAACGGCAGCAGGCGGGCGTACTGCATGAAGCCCGTGGCGAGCGGCAGGATCACGAGCACGATGCTCAGGTAGTCATCGAGGCTCGAGATCTTGCGCAACACCGGCCGTGTCGCGCGGCGCCACAGGAGCGCCAGCAGGATGGAGAGCGCGACCGCGCCCGACAGCAGCGCGAACGTGTTCGGCAGCGTCGGCCAGCCGAAGCCGAGGAACTGCTTGAAGAACGGAATGTGCGGCGCGAAGAACAGCAGCGAGATGAAAAACGTCAGGTGCCACGCGTAGCCCGACACGTGCTGGAACACGATCCGCTTCTCGAGTTCGTGCGGCGGCAGCGAACGCATCACCATAGCCCTGACGCCCCCGGCGACGAGGTGGTGGCGCCGCGGCTGCGACCGATCGAAGCGCCGGTACATCAGGAACACGCCGGCGAGCCGCCAGCAGACGCCGAAGGCGAAGATCCACAGCGCCGCCTGGAACGCGGGGCCCCGTGCGAATTCGAGGATGGTCATGTCTGGTCCTCCCCAACCGGGCGTTGCTTGCGGCGCGCGGCGAGGGCCGCGACCGCGCCGACGGCCACACCGGCGGCGGCGGCCACGCCGAGTGCCTGATAGCCACCCCAACGCGTCGTCGACAGCGGGCGGTACAGGCCCTGCCAGTCCCAGAAGTCTGGCTCCGAGCAGCCGATGCAGCCGTGGCCGGACTCGATTGGGAAGCTCACGCCCATGTTCCACTTGGTCGTCGGGCAGCTGTTGTAGGTCACCGGGCCCTTGCAGCCGAGCTTGAACAGGCACCAGCCCTGCTTCGCGCCTTCATCGTCGAAGGTCTCCGCGAACTGGCCGCGCTCGTAGAACGGGCGCCGGTAGCAGCGATCGTGAATCGTCTGGCCGAAGAACGCCTTGGGCCGCCCGTAATGGTCGAGCTCCGGCAGCTGGCCGAAGGTCAGCACCTGGGCGAGCACGCCGGTAATCGCGATCGGGATCGGCGGGCAGCCGGAGATGTTGATGATCGGCTTGTCCTTGATGAGGTCGCTGACCGACACCGCGCCGGTCGGGTTCGGGTTTGCCTTCGGCAGGCCGCCGAACGAGGCGCAGGTGCCGATGGCGATGATCGCCTTGGCGCCCTTGGCCACCTGGTGCAGCAGGTCGACGTTGCTGACCCCGCCGATCGTCGAGTAGCCCTTGTTGGCGAGCGGGATCGAGCCGTCAACGGCGAGGAAGTACTCGCCCCAGTTCGCCTGCATGGCCTTCGTGCGGGCTTCCTCGGCCTGGTGTCCCGCGGCCGCCTGCAGCGTCTCGTGGTAGTCGAGCGAGATCGCGTCGAAGATCAGGTTCTCGATCGTCGGCGCGTGTGAGCGGGTCAGCGACTCGGTGCAGCCCGTGCACTCCTGGAACGGCAGCCAGATCACCGACGGGCGCTTCGCCTTGTCGAGCGCCGCGGCGATCCGCGGCGCGAAGGCGGGCGCAAGCGCCATCACCGACGCCATCGTCGAGCAGAACTTCATGAACCCGCGCCGCGACACACCCTGTGCCCGCAGCTGTTCACCGACCGTCGCACCCAGATTCAGGGTTGCCATGTGTGCTCCTCGGCGTTGCGCCGACTCCGTCAGCCGTCCAGGTCCGCCGTCAGGCGGGCGAGTCCCGCGGTTACGTCCTCGGGCGGGGAGGACAGCAGTGCCGGCGTGAACGTCACTTCCAGGAAGCGGCCGGTCATTTCGTCGGCGGTGTTCCAGTGCGTGATCCGCCAGAGCCCCGGATAGGCGCTCTCCTCGATCACGCTGCGACCGAGCGCATCGAACTCGGCGCGTACCTCGCCAGTACCCAGCGTCTCGAGCAGGCGCTCTTCCTCGCCGGGGCCGAGCGGGATCGCGCGCAGGTCGATCACGTGGGTGGTACCGTCGACCAGCAGCCGTTCCAGCGCATGCCGGAGCTCGTGCAGCAGCAGCGGCACGTTGCCCGAGTCGACGTGCACCGTCGCCGCCGCCTCGACGACGAGCGGGATCCCGGCAAGGCCCGGGTGTGTGTCAGTGCGCATGGGCCTCCTCCACCGTGACCGACGCGACCGTCTGCCCCTCGCCGCGCCAGTGCTCGATCAGATCGAGCGCGACGCTGACGCATTGCGGCAACGCCGCGGCGACCTGCGGCGTCGGCGTCAGCCCCCAGTCGACGGTGTGCGGCTCGATGCCGATCAGCACACGCCGTTCCGGCAGCTGCCCGGATAGCCGCGCCATGTCGAGCAGGTCCGAGAGGCCCACCTCGTGGACGCTGCGGCCCGAGCGCCGCACGAACCGGTCGAAGTCCGCCCCTTCGTGGATGGAGATGTCGCCCGGCTGGCCGCCGGCGCGCGCCGCATCGAAAGCGATCAGCGCATCCGCATCGCCGAGCGCCGATAGCAGCGAGAAGCCGAGTGTTCCGGCATCGAGGATCGTGAGGTCCGGAGGATGGCCCACGCGTTCGTTGAGCTGCACCGCTGCGTGGACGCCCGCGCCATCGTCGGTCAGCAGCGAGTTGCCGACACCCAGTACCAGCATCCGCGCCATACAGCCCCTCGTGCGCGCCTGCGACTGCAAACCAGCGGGGACGATGCGCGCGTTAAATGCCCGGTGGCATCGGGATAATTCCGTAGGTCTTAACCGATGGCCGAAGGAGCGGCCGGGTACACTGCGCCTGCGCCAGGCCGCTGGCGCCCGCCGTGCCCGGGATCCACGCCTTGCTCCATCAATTGCTCGATGCCGCCTTTCGCCGCGAGGCGCGCCGCTCGATGCGGCTTGCGCCGAGCAGCGGCGCGCCCGGGCCGCCGGCGCACCCGGTGTTCCTGTATCTGCACGTGCCGTTCTGCGAGGTGCTGTGCCCGTTCTGCACCTTTCACCGGGTGCGGTACGAGAGCGCCAAGGCGCGGGCGTATTTCGCTGCGCTGCGGCAAGAAATCCGGGCGTTCCACGCCCGGGGATTCCGGTTCTCCGGCGTATACGTCGGCGGCGGCACGCCGACCGTCGAGCCCGGCGAGCTCGTCGAGACGCTCGGGCTGATCGCCGAGCTCGGTCCGCTCGGCGAGGTGTCGGTCGAAACCAACCCCGGCGATCTCGTGCCGGCGGTGCTCGACCGCCTGGCGGCCGCCGGCGTCCGGCGGCTGTCGGTGGGCGTGCAGAGCTTCGACGACGGGCTGCTGCGCGAAATGGGCCGTTACGACAAGTACGGCTCGGGTGCCGAGATCCTCTCGCGGCTGGCGGCGGCGGCGGGCCGCTTCGAGACGCTCAACGTCGATATGATCTTCAACCTCCCGCATCAGACCGCGACGATGCTCGAGCGCGATCTCGACACGGTGCTCGAAGGTCCGGCGAACCAGGTATCGCTGTACCCTCTGATGAGCGCACCGCCGGCGGAGCGCTCGATGCGCCGTACCATGGGCCTTCCTGACCGCCACCGGCTGGGGCAGTTCTATCACCGGATCCTGGCGCGGCTGCGCCCGGCGTACACGCCGGTGTCGGCCTGGTGCTTCAACCGCGGCGGACACGGGATCGATGAATACGTCGTCTCCTCGCCCGACTACCTGGGGCTCGGGAGTGGCGCCTTCGGCTACCTCGATGGGTGCATGTATGCCTCGACGTTCTCGCTGCACTCCTACGTCGAGCGTGTCAGTCAGGGCCTGACCGGCATCACCGGCGAGCGGCAACTGTCCGGGCGGGAACGCATGCGCTATGACCTGCTGATGCGCCTGTTCGGCCTCAGGCTCGAGCGCCGCTGGGTACGCGAGCGCTACGGCATGCGCTTCGAACGCGCGCTGTGGCCCGAGCTCACGGCGCTCGGTGCGCTCGGCGCGGTCCGCGAGAGCGCCGACGGCTGGCAGCTGACCGACCGCGGCATGCTCGTCTGGGTGCGGATGATGTCGGCGTTCTTCGAGTCGGTGAACGAGTTCCGCGCGCAGATGCGCCTCAACATCCGCGACGAATTCGACGCCGGGGAGGTGGCGGTCGTGCCGGCGGGGGAGATCGGCCACGGCCGCCCGGCCCACGCCGGGCGCTGGCCTGCCGGGCTCGGGCGCTGATCCCACGGGCGAGAGTGCCGGCGCCCCCGGCGAGCGCGCTCCCGGGACCTGATCGTCAGGACGGGGGCATGCCGGGACCACCGAAATGCCCGCGGTGGCGATTCCTGTCGAGAACGCCGGCCCGGCATGCCTGCGGAAAGCCACGACTTAACTGGGGCGCGGCGATTGCTAGCGTCGTGGCCGCTTCGCGTGCCGAGCGGGTGGAGGAGAGCGTCCCATGAATTTGGAATCCGACTCGGCCCCGGGCTCCCGGGTCTTGACCTGGGTCTCGGTGCTGCAACGCGGCGCCGCCACCCTTGGCGGTACGCTGTTCGTGCTCGCCTGCGCGGCGCTGTTCGGCATGGCGCTGTTCGGCTCGCTCGCCACGGCCGCGCCGGCCGCAGCAGCGGCCGCGGCGCCGGCAGTCGACAAGGCGGCGCTGACGACCAAGTGCCTCGGCTGCCACGACGATCCCGACCTCAAGACGGATTCCGGCAAGTCCGTGGCGATCCACGGCGCGGAGTTCTCGGCATCGGCACACAGGCGCACGGCGTGCGTCGACTGTCACGCGGACGCCCTGACCGTCAAGCACCCGCGCGAGAACCTCGGCGCCGTCGACTCCACCGTCTGCGTCGCCTGCCACGAAGACGAATTGAAGGCAGTTGCCGCGAGCGTGCACGGCGGTGGCGACGCTACCGTCAAGCCCGAGACCTGCACCGACTGCCACGGCGACATCCACAGCGCCCGCCGCTCGAAGGATCCCCAGAATTCGATGACCGCGGTCAACCAGATCGTGACCTGCGGCGGCTGCCACAAGAAGATGATGAACGGTTATCTCGCGAGCGAGCACGCCCATGCGCTGCTCGCCGCCGGCCTCGTCAATGCCGCTCCGTCGTGCACCGCCTGCCACGGTACGGCGCACGAGATCAAAAAGCACGATGACCCCGCCGCGCGCACCGCGTTCGCCAACATCCCCGAGACCTGCGGCGCCTGCCACCAGGGCGTGCTCGAGCAGTGGGTAAACAGCACGCACGGAATGCTGTGGAAGAAGGGCGAGCAGCGCGGTCCGGTGTGCATCACCTGCCACGAGGCGCACGCGATCAAGGCGCCCGAGAGCGCAGAGATGCGACAGCGCTTCCCGTCCGACTGCAAGAACTGCCACGCGGCTCTGTACAAGTCCTTCGCCGACAGCTTCCACGGCAAGGCGACCGGACTCGGCTACACGGCGGTCGCGATGTGCGCGGACTGCCATACGCCGCACCACAACCTGCCGCCCGCGGATCCCAAGTCCACGGTCAACCCGGCCAACCTCGCGACGACCTGCGGCAAGTGCCATGCGGGCCAGGTCAACGCCTCGTTCCTGAGCTTCGATCCGCATTCCAACCCGCGCGACCCGCACGGCAATCCGTGGGTCCACTACATCTGGCTGTTCATGACGCTGCTGCTGCTCGGCGTGTTCGGCTTCTTCGGGCTGCACGCCCTCCTGTGGTTGCAGCGCTCGCTGGTCGGCAAGCTGCGTGGCGAGTTCCCGCGGCACGCGGAAGGCCCCTACGTGCGGCGCTTCTCGACGTTCCAGATCAAGATGCACATCACCATCATCCTGAGCTTCCTGCTGCTCGCCACGACCGGCCTGCCGCTGAAGTTCGCAGGCGCGCCGTGGGCACCGCAGCTGATGGCGCTGCTGGGTGGGCCGCACGCAGCCGGCGTGCTGCACCGGATCGCGGCCGTCGTCACCTTCGGCTACTTCGCGGCACACCTGCTCGCGCTGCTGTTCGCCAAGTTCGTCCGCCACGAGCAGGGTTTCCTGTGGGGCTGGCGTTCGATGACGCCGCAGGCGGCGGACATCAAGGACCTGTTCGCCAACTTCCGGTACTTCCTGTACCTCGGACCGCGGCCGAAGTTCGACCGCTGGACCTACTGGGAGAAGTTCGACTACCTCGCGGTGTTCTGGGGCGTGGCGATGATCGGCGCCTCCGGCCTGCTGCTGTGGTTCCCGGGCCTGGCCACCAAGGTGCTGCCCGGCTGGGCGCTCAACGCCGCCTACGTGATCCACAGCGACGAGGCGCTGCTGGCAACAGGGTTCATCTTCCTGTTCCACTTCTTCCACACGCACCTGCGGCCGGAGACGTTCCCGATGGATCCGGTGGTGTTCACCGGCTGCCAGCGGCTGGCGCGGCTCCAGGAAGAACGGCCGGTCGAATACGAGCGGCTCGTCAAGAGCGGCAAGCTCGAGTCGCTGATCGTGCCGGCGCCGGCACGCGCGACGCTCGTGCGTGCCTACGTGTTCGGCTTCACGGCGGTGGCAGTTGGGATTGCGCTGGCGGTTGCGATCTTCGTCGCGCTGTTCTCCGAGCTGGCCCACTAGCGCGGCTCGAACACGCGGCAGGGCGCCGTCGTTCCCGTCGACGGCGGCGCCCGCTGCATAGAGCCTGATGAGCGCGGGCCGACGGGCCGTTCATCCCGCGCCGTGATCGCGACGGGGATCGGCGCGCTTGCGCCTCGCCCGAGGTAACCGCGGCGCATGGCGCCGGTGCCGCGCGCCGGCCCATGACGGCCGAGGTGCTGTCGGCACCGGTTGCGAATGCGCGCGACTCGGCGCGATCGGGCGCAGCCCTGTGACTCACGCACCCAAGCCGGAGCGGCTGGCGGTTCCGGGGCTAGTGGTGTGACTGGATCGAGTGGCGCTGGGCGGGCACTGTTACGGCGCGCGACCCCAGCGTCGCGCGCCGTCGGTGGTCATCGTTATTGCAGGCTTGCGTAGTAGTTCGCCAGCGCTTCCAGATCTGCGCTCGACAGCTTGCTGATCTTGTCGTTCATCTTCTTTTCGGCCTGGCGCTTGCCGCTCTTGAAGTCTGCGAGCGCGGCTTTCAGATAGCCGACCGGCTGGCCACCGAGCAGGCTCGAGTCGTCGGCCGGGTCGCCGCCGCTCTTCGAGTGACACGCCTCGCAGTCATGCGCATGAATTGTCTTGCCCGCCGCGGCCTTGGCGGCGTCGAACGGCTGTTTCATAGGCTTGAACGGCAGCTTGGAGTAAGTGGCCGCCAGGTCCTTGATCTGCGCATCGCTAAAGCTCGCGGTGACGCTGCACATGTCGGTCTGCGGCCGCTTGGTGTCGCCGTGCTGGTAGCTCACCTTCGGGCAGGGCAGTTTCTTGGCCTTGAAGCCGGCGAGCGCACCCTCGAGTACCGTGGACGATATGCCGGCGATCGACGGCACTTCCTGCGACTGCGACAGGCCATTGTTGCCGTGGCAGTCGTTGCACGTTTGTAAGAGCTTCGCGTCGGCGGCAACCGCCGCGCCCGAAATCGCAAAGCTGGCGACGGCGACGGCGATACGAGTCAGATTGCGCATACAGACCTCCCGGGAGAAATGCAATTGGCCGATGTAGTGGTAACGGCGTCGCAATTTACTCTGTACGCGCGCAACTGCAACTCGCGAAAACCCGTCGCATCCGTACTCGCCACACGATCGTCGACGCGGCGGGCAAAACTCGCGCGGCCCGTCATCCGCAGGCGCACCGCAGGCCGGCACTGCATCGCCGAGCAGGCGACTCGGCCTGCCGGGCACGGCGCTGCGGCGGGTTTGCCACAGGTTCGTAGCTGAAATTACCTAGATTAATCAGCGCAGAGCCGGGTCTACCATTGTCGCCAGTCCATGGCTCCGGGAGCCGTGCATCGATCCTGCGGCCGAGTGGTCAATCGGTTCGCGACCGGATCGCCTTGAACAGAGGAACTGGCGGTGAAGCTTCCTGAGCAGGTCGTGCGGCTGGGGACCGTGATCATTGCGCTGCTGGTGATCGTGCTGTCGCTGCGCTTCATGCTGCCCGCGTCATTCTTCTCCGCCCGGCCGCATCAGGCGCAGAAGGTCGTGCGCGAGATGGCAAAGCCGCTGCACTACGCCGGCGCGGCCAGCTGCCGCGAATGCCACGCAGAGCAGTTCACCGCGCAGTACGCCGGGTACCACCGCAATATAGGTTGCGAGAACTGTCACGGACCGTCGGCCCAGCACGCCGCCGGCGACAAGTCCGCGACACCCCGCATGCAGAAGGATCGGGAATTCTGTCTCGCGTGCCACGCCTACAACGCATCTCGTCCCAACGGGTTCCCGCAGGTCGATCCGCAGCAGCACAACGCCGGCAAGCAGTGCGTCCGCTGCCACGATCCGCACGATCCGGCACCGCCGGAAACCCCCAAGGACTGTGGCGGCTGCCACGGCCACATCGCGCGTACCAAGGCACTGTCGACACACGCGTCTTTGGCGTGCGCCGAGTGCCACAAGGTTGACGAACAGCACATGCTGCAGCCGAGGTCGGCACTGCCGAGCAAGCCCGACAGCCGCGAGTCCTGCGGCCGGTGCCACGCCGTCACCGCGACCGGCCCTGCGGTTTCCAAAGCCACGGTCGACCTCGCCTCGCACGGTGGCAAGTATCTGTGCTGGGAGTGCCACTACGCCCATCTGCCGGAGGGTCCCAAATGAACAAACGCGAGTTCCTCACGGACGCCGTGCTCTTCTTTCCGGCGGCCGGTCTGCTGGAGGCACTGGCGCTCGAGGCCGAGGGCAAGGAGCTGTCGGCTGACACCACGACCGGCTACGACGCGTCACTGCACTGGTACGGCATGGGTATCGACGTCAACAAGTGCATCGGCTGCAATCGGTGCGTGGAGGCGTGCAAGGCCGAGAACGACGTTCCGGACGAGCCGTACTACTTTCGGACGTGGATCGAGCGCTACACCGTCCGGCGCGACGGCAAGACGACGGTCGAGTGCATCAGCACCAAGCCGGGACCCGCCAAGCAGGTCGAGGCCGAGGATCCAAGCGTCGTGCGCACCTTCTTCGTTCCCAAGCTGTGCAACCAGTGCGCACACCCGCCGTGCGTACAGGTCTGCCCGGTCGGCGCGACATTCCAGACCAAGGACGGCGTAGTGCTGGTCGACGAGAAGCGCTGCATCGGCTGCCGCTACTGCATCCAGGCGTGCCCATACGGCGCCCGCTACCTCAATCCCCACACCAAAACGGCCGACAAGTGCACGTTCTGCTACCACCGTGTCACCAAAGGCCTGCAACCCGCCTGCGTCGAGGTGTGCCCGACGGAGGCGCGGATCTTCGGCGACCTGAACAAGCTGTCGGACCGGCTGGTGCGCTTCCAGCGCGCCAATGACATCAGCGTCCTCAAGCCGGACCTGAACACCGATCCCAAGGTGCGCTACGCAAAGCTTGACGGGGAGGTTCGATGAACGCCGCGGTGCCGGCAGGGCTGTATGAACAGCTGGCGAGCCAGCTCAGCCAGGTGATCGGCTTCATATATCCCAATGAGGTCGAGACCCAGTGGGCGATCCTGATCGTGGTCTACCCGTACATCACGGGCATCGTCGCCGGGGCGTTCATCCTCGCCTCGCTGGTGAAGGTGTTCAACGTCGTCGAGGTGCAGCCGATCTACCGGCTCGCACTGCTGACGGCGCTGGCGTTCATGCTGGTTGCGCCGATGCCGCTGCAGTTGCACTTGGGGCACCCGGAGCGCGCCTACGAGATCTACATGACGCCGCAGCCGACCTCCGCGATGGCGATGTTCGGCTTCGTGTACCTGTGGTACCTGATGGGCGTGCTGCTGATCGAGGTGTGGTTCGAATACCGGCAGCAGCTGATACTGATGGCGAACCGCTTCACCGGGCTGCTGGGGCACCTCTACCGGGTGCTGTCGCTGTACTCGAAGGACGTGAGCCCGGAGGCGCTGGCCTTCGACAAGAAGGCGAGCAAGATCGTCACGATCATCGGCATTCCGTCAGCGTTCCTGCTGCACGGCTACGTCGGCTTCATCTTCGGCTCGGTCAAGGCGAACCCGTGGTGGGGGAGCGTGCTGATGCCGATCGTATTTCTGATGTCCGCCATCGTCTCGGGCATCGCGATGGTGATGTTCGTCTATATCGTGCTGAGCCTCGTGCGCAACGAAAAACTGGACATGCGCTGCCTGGACAAGGTCGGGCTGTTCCTGCTGGTTGCGATCATCGTCGATTTCGCCCTCGAGGGCCTGGACTACATTCACCGCCTGTACCAGAGCGAGGAATCGATCAAGATCCTCGGCCAGCTGGTGTCGGCCAAGCTGTTCACGAGCCTTTTGATCCTGCAGGTACTGCTCGGCATGCTGCTGCCGCTGGTCATTCTGGTGCTGGTGCGCAGCAAGCGCTTCAACGAGGAGTTCCGCAAGCTGCTGTACTTCACGTCGGCGCTGCTGATACAGCTCGGAATCTTCAGCATGCGCTGGAACGTCGTGATCGGCGGGCAGCTGTACTCCAAGAGCTTCCGCGGTCTGATGGGCTACAAGATGGAACTGACAGGCATCGAAAGCCTGCTGACGGCGGCTGTGCTGCTGATCGCACCATTTGTTATCCTCACCGTGCTCATCCGCTTGCTACCGACCCGTCGGACTGAGGAGCACGCGACGCCGATCTGACGTCGGCCGCGACATTAACGGCGCCTCGCGGGGCAGGTCTGCTCCGAGCCGGTGTACGCAGAGGACAAACATGCGCAAGCACTACTTCGCGGCGCTGACCCGCAACACGATCAGCCTGATCGGCACAGCGCTCGTCGTCGGCAGCCTGACGCTGATTGTGTCGCTGATCGCCGTTCAGGCCATCGGACTGCGTGGCGGCGCTTACCTCGGCATCGTCACGTTCGTGCTGTTGCCGGCCGTGCTGCTGCTCGGCCTGATCCTGATTCCCATCGGAATCCGCCGCGAGCGCAGGCGCGCCGCGGCCGGCCACAGGCGCGGCGAGGAACAGCGCTTCCCGATCCTTGACATGAACAACGAGCGGACGCGCAAGTCGGTCATCGGGCTGCTGGGACTGTCGACAGTCAGCGTGGTGGTGCTGGCGGCCGCGACCTACAAGGGCATCGAGGTCATGGACTCGACCGCCTTCTGCGGTACTGTCTGTCACACCGTCATGCAGCCAGAGTACACGGCGCACGAGCGCTCGCCGCATGCCCGCGTGGCGTGTGCCGAGTGCCACATCGGCCCGGGCGCTGACTGGTTCGTCAAGTCGAAGCTGTCCGGTGCCTGGCAGCTGGTGGCGGTGACGTTCCATCTGTATCCGACGCCGATCACGACCCCGATCGGCAACCTGCGCCCGGCGCGCGAAACCTGCGAGGTCTGCCACTGGCCGGCGACGTTCGTCGGCGACAAGCTGCTGGTCAAGACCGTGTATACCGACGATGAGGCCAACACCGAACTCAAGACCGCGGTGCTGCTGAGGGTCGGCGGCATCGCCGGGCGTGAGTCGTCCGGCATCCACTGGCACGTCAACCCCGGCGTCCGGATTCGGTACAAGGCGAGCGCCGACCGCCAGACGATCTACGACGTGGAAGCCACGGACGCGAGCGGCAAGGTCAAGCTGTTCAAGGCCAGCGAGACGCCGAAGGACGCGTCGGACTGGCGGACGATGGACTGCATCGACTGCCACAACCGGCCCACGCACCGCTTCAGCATGCCGATCGACGAGGTCGACAATGCCATGGCCAACGGCTACATGGACAAGTCGCTGCCATTCCTGAAGCGCGAGTCGCTCACGGTCCTCAAGGCCGACTACCCGAACCAGGAGGTCGCCAAGGCGTCGATCGCGCGCGAGATCCGCGCGTTCTACAAGACGAACTACCCGCAGGTCGCCGATCACAGCAATGCCGCCATCGAGCAGGCGATCCGCGAGCTGCAGGTGATCTACACCTCGAACGTGTTCCCGCAGATGAAGGTCACCTGGGGAACCTACCCGGACAACATCCAGCACTTCGATTCACCGGGGTGCTGGCGCTGCCACGACCGCAAGCACAAGACCGACGATGGCGAGAAGATTCAACGCGACTGTGGGCTGTGCCACACGATCCTGGCACAGGAAGAGCAAAGCCCGGCGATCCTGAAGACCATCGAGCCATGACCGCAAGCGACGCACACGACCCCACCGGCGGGCCGCGTAACACCACGGTGGAGACATCTGCACGGCCGGCAGAGGTACGGGACGGAGTAGCGACCATGCGCATTAGTCTTCGGCTCGCCTTGTCCGTGCTGCTGGTGGCCGGGCTAGCGCTTGGGGCCGGCACCGCCC
>Ga0181521_10000704_pt1 | contig 41291 bp, 35 predicted proteins | sample PEATcosm2014_Bin_32_FD_119764 | JGI IMG/M metagenome (GOLD analysis project Ga0181521, IMG submission 119764) | Peatland microbial communities from MTU Mesocosm Facility, Houghton, MI, USA - PEATcosm2014_Bin02_60_metaG | ecosystem: Environmental > Terrestrial > Soil > Wetlands > Peat | place...
AAAGCGATCAGCTCACCCATTGTCGTGGTCTCCGAATGGGTCGCTCGGGAGCGGCTCGCGGGCGTCGCCCGCCTCATTCACGCAATCACTTTACTGCCGCGGTCTTGCAAAAGTTTCAACTGCGGAACCAAAAAGAGATCCTTGCGCCTCAAGCTTCCGACATCATTGCCTGTTTGCGTGGACGCGACGGTGAGCAATCGCACCTTCTGTTTCGATTGCGCGGGCCTCATTCAAAGGAACTGGCTGAGGCCTGGAATCGCGGCTGCGACCTGCCGCACGCGCTCCTCGCCGGCCTTCTCGCCAGCATAGGCGAAGACTTCACGTCCGACCGCCTCCATCTGCGTCATATCGAGGCCAAGGCCCGCGAGGCGTCCGGCGAGGCCCATCAGGCCGCCGCCAAGGCCCATGAGAGCGCCGAGCACGCCGGCGCCGCCCTGCTCGGCAGCTGCGACCGCCGCCTCGGCGCCCGGCACGAACGCGAATAATTCGTCGATGTCCGGCTTTGGCCCCTCTTTGCGCAGGAAGGCCAATATCGCGCCGATCGCCTTTTCGGCGACCTCCGGCTCAATGCCTGCGGCGGCGGAAGCGTGCGCAATCAGATCCTGCATGTCAGTCCTGTTCCCGAATGGGAGGGCGGCAAACGTCCAGACCGAAGTCATGAAACTGTCGTGGGTCAAAGCTAGGTAATCGTTCCAATCGCTGGCCCTTTCCGGGACGGTTTTCGCCCCGGCCCGGGCACGAGGAGACGTTCATGACATCGCTATCCTCGCCAGACATTCTGGCGACGCCGAGCGTAAGCTCGAAGCCCGATCTCAACAAGCCGATGTCGCCGCTGGCCCTTCTGATCTTTTTCGCGGTCATCGCGCTCGGGCTTTTCTTCACCGCCTTCAGCATTTATCGGGATATCGCGGCGTCCGGGACATCCGTCACCGCCGTGCTTCCCTTTATCCTGCTTGGCCTCGCTCTGGTGATCGCGCTCGGGTTCGAGTTCGTCAACGGTTTCCACGATACGGCCAACGCGGTCGCCACCGTGATCTACACGCATTCGCTGGCGCCGCCCATCGCCGTGGTCTGGTCGGGCGCGTTCAATTTTCTCGGCGTCCTGTTTTCGACCGGCGCGGTCGCCTTCGGCATCGTCTCCCTGCTGCCGGTCGAACTGATCCTGCAGGTCGGCTCGGAGGCGGGTTTTGCGATGGTGTTCGCGATGCTGATCGCGGCGATCATCTGGAATCTCGGCACCTGGTGGCTTGGACTGCCGGCCTCGAGTTCGCACACACTGATCGGCTCGATCATCGGCGTCGGCGTCGCCAACGCGCTGATGCGCGGCCGGGACGGCACCTCCGGCGTCGACTGGAGCAAGGCCACCGAGATCGGGTATGCGCTACTGCTTTCGCCGATTGTCGGCTTCGTCTGCGCCGCGGGCTTGCTGCTGATCATGAAGTTCCTGATCAAGGGTCCCGCCCTCTACAGCGAACCGAAAGCCAACGCCGCGCCGCCGGGCTGGATCCGCGCCCTGCTCATTTTCACCTCGGCGGGCGTTTCCTTCGCGCATGGCTCGAACGACGGGCAAAAGGGCATGGGCCTCATCATGCTCATCCTGATCGGCACGGTGCCGACCGCCTACGCCCTGAACCGCTCGATGCCGGAAAGCCAGGTCACCTCCTTTATCGCGCATTCGCAGGCGGCCTCGAAAGTCGTCGACGCGAAGGCCGCCGGCTATGACGTCATCGGCGACCCGCGTCCGGCGGTGACGAGCTACATCACGACGCATGAGATCAATGAAGGCACCTTCCCTTCACTGGCCGCGCTGATCCGCGACATCGCCGATCAGGTGCAGCATTATGGCTCGATCGCGAAGATTCCGGCGGCGGCGGCGGGCAACACCCGCAACGACATGTATCTCGCGTCCGAGGCCATCCGCGTCCTGCAGAAGGACAAGGCCAGCGACCTCAGCAAGGAGGACATCGCGACGCTCGCCGCCTACAAGAAGAATCTCGACAGCGCGACGAAGTTCATTCCCGACTGGGTCAAGATTTCGGTCGCGATCGCGCTTGGCCTTGGCACGATGATCGGCTGGAAGCGCATTGTCGTCACCGTCGGCGAAAAAATCGGCAAGACGCATCTGACCTATGGTCAGGGCGCCGCCGCCGAACTCGTCGCGATGGGAACCATCGCCGCCGCCGACAGCTTCGGCCTGCCGGTCTCGACGACGCATGTTCTCTCCTCCGGCGTCGCGGGAACCATGGCGGCTAACGGCTCCGGCGTGCAGATGTCGACCATCCGGGCCCTTGCGATGGCTTGGGTGCTCACGCTGCCCTGCGCCATCGCGCTATCGGCGACGCTGTTCTATTTGTTCCGGCAATTGGAGCGGTTCATCTAGGCCGCGCCGGGCTCCGCCAAAAACGGCTTCGAAAAAGGCGATCATGTCTCGGCATGATCGCCTTTTTTATCGGCCTCGTTTAGTTGATGGGCTCGCCAGAATCGGCGGCGAGCCTGCGCATCAGGGCCGGCGTCAGTTCGCCATTGCTGACGCGATGATGGTCGCGCTCATAGCGCTCGATCACCTGATGCGTCGTCGCGCCCATGACGCCGTCGGGTTTCAACACGAAGCCCAGTTTAACGAGGGCCTTCTGGACGGCGAGCACAGTTCGCGTCGATGGCGCCGGCGCTTGCATCGTCTCGGGCTCATGCGCCTTCCCGAGCAGCAAGTCGGAAATCGCGTCGCGCGGCGCGGCATCGGGCGCATCGGCGGGCGTCGGGCGAGCGGCCGCCGCCGGGACTTTCTCCTCGGCGGCGGATTTTGCGGCCGGGACATCCTCCGCGCGCGTCGGCGCTGCCGGTTGCGGTCTCGGCGCCAGGATCGGGGGCGGAGCGGCGGCAAGTTCGGCTACCGCGGGCTCCTTGATCACGAGAGTCGCCGGGGCGTGGGCGAAGAGGGGCGCCGGATGGCGCGTTTTCTGCAGTGAAAGTGCGTTGAATGCGATTCCGCCCAGCGCCGCGATGCATAGCGCGCCGGCGGCGACGCTGAACAGCCGCCGCATTTTCGCTGACGACATACCGATGCGGCGCTGTTTCGCCTGGGGGCTCGCGCGTTTTGACCTCCGCCTCGGCTTCGACGGCTCGGTCAGCATGAAATCATGGTTGGCGGCGGCTAGAGCTTCACGCAATTTTCTTCACCGTGATCTGTTGGAGTAGGTCGCGCTGCTCGTCGCCGCGGCGATAGCGCGCAATGGTTTCGATGCTGGCGCAGGTCCGCGCGGCCTCAGTGGCCGACCGGCAGTCCAGCGGCAGCCGGACAAGGACGCAGGTGCCCTGATCGAGTTCGCTCGCCACCGCGATCGATCCTCCGTGGAGCCCAACGAGGCCACGGACGATCGAAAGGCCGAGCCCGGTGCCCTCGAAGGGCCGATCGAGCGATCCCTTCGCCTGGAAGAAGGGGCTTCCGATACGGGCGAGGTCCTGCGCGTGAATGCCGACGCCAGAGTCGGCGACGACCAGCAACAGCGTGTCGCCCTCGGCTTGCGCGCGGATCGAAATCTCGCCATTGGCCGGGGTGAACTTGACCGCGTTCGAGAGCAAATTGATGAGGATCTGTTTGAACGCGCGCCTGTCGCCAATCACCTCGTCAAGACCGTCCTGGCAAGCGCGCACAACGGCGATGCCGCGCTCGCCGGCGTTGAGCTGAACCATATCGCAACAGCAATCGATCAGCGGCCGGAGAGCGAAAGGCGCAGGCTGCAGTTCGAAGGCGCCAGCCTGAATTTTCGACAGGTCGAGGATCGAATTCACGACGGAAATCAGATGTTGCCCGGATTGATGGATGATCGCGGCGTATTCGCGCTGCTTCGCGGGATCGTCCGGCGTCAGCTCCGCATCGCCGAGAATTTCCGAAAAACCGATGATAGCGTTCAGGGGCGTCCTCAACTCATGGCTCATATTGGCGAGAAAATGGTCTTTGGAGAGGCTTGCCTCCTCGGCGCGGGCTTTGGCCGATTCGAGTTCGTCCTGGCGCCATTTCGCCTCGCTGATGTTGCGGAAGATAGCGATGGCGCCGTGTCCCCTCGCCCCTCGGCCCCGCAAGCCTTGGCCCTCCGCGCATCGCCGCGCCCGCATGTCGAGCCAGAGGAACACCGGCTCCGTGTAGGGGCCGCGATCGACGAGACCCGAGGTGCGCAGGCGCAGTGTCGCGTTGACGGTCTGCCCGCCCGCGCAGGCCTCGGCGATCGCACTAAGGAAGGCGGGGCGGTCCGCGACATGGACATGCTCGAAGAAGCCGCGCCCCATCAGGCGCCCCGTCGGCAGGCCGAAAAGAGCCTCGCAATTGCCGCTCACGGAGGTTGCGGCTCCTGACCGATCGTGCGTGACGACGACATCGCCCATGGTCTCGGTCAGAATGCTGAACCGCTCGGCCTGAATCCGCGCAATTCGCAAGCGATGGATGTAGCGCCGCCTGAGAAAGATCGCGGCCAGCATTGCAAAAGCGACGGCCGCAACGACAAAAAGCGCGTCGCCCGCAAATCCTGAATTGGCGTTGAAGAAGCCGAGGGCGCCAGCGAGGGCCAGCGCCGTGACGGCGAAGGCGGCGAGGATGCGGCTGACGGGGATCGGCGCCCAGTTGAGACTGGCGATCCGGTCTTCAAGGCTTAAGGGATGACCCACGACATGCTCCGCGCTTCGCCGCGGTCCGTGCCGCAGCGGTTCGAAGGGCAAGGTGGCGCCCGCGTCTTAAGTTCGCCCTAAATCGCTGTGTCCCGCTTGCGTCAGCCGCCGCGAAAACCGGCGCTCTCGCCGCGATGAGGCCGGCAAACTCTGCCTATGGTGTAGAAATCCTTTCAGGAATTGCTTGCGGGCAAGAGGCCGATTCGCGCAGGCCCATGCGGGTTTCGCCTTGTGCGGATTTTAAGATATTTCGCGTAAGCCCTGGTCGCCGCCAAAGAGCATGACGATTCAGAACTCACATCGATCATGCCTTTTATCTCGTTGTTTCACCGCATGATCTGATCCAAAAAGTCTGCGCCTTTTTGGGATCGTGCTCCAGGAGGACGATCGATGTGGTTTCTGATCCGCGCCGCGTTCTGGCTTTCGATCGTGTTCGCCTTGTTGCCCTGGCCGGACAACTCTGGATTCGGTTCTTCACCGCCGGCCGCGATTTGGTCCAGAACGCGGGACGCCATCGGCGCGGCGCTCGGCAAGGCCCGGGCCGCAGGCGAGAAGATATGCACGGATTCGCCGCTCGCCTGTCTCAAAGCGGCGGCGCGTCTCGACCAGTTCGCCGGGGACAAACGTGCGGATGACGGCGTCCGCGGCGCTGGCGCGGCCAGGCAGCCTCCGCCAGCCGGTCAACTCAAGGCGGCGCTCAGCGGAGCGCCGTCGCGCTGACGCGCCCCGCCGCAAAGATTTTTCGGTGGCTACCGGACGAAGGCCCCCATATAAAAAGGAGAAGTTTGTCCTGAGCTGTTACGGGCCGCTATGAGCATCGACGAAATCGCTGAGAACTTTTCCTATCTCGAGGATTGGGACGACCGCTACCGCTATCTGATCGAGCTTGGGCGCACGCTGGAGCCGCTCGACGAGGCCGCGCACAATGACGTGAATAAGGTTCGCGGATGCGCCAGCCAGGTCTGGCTCGAAACGCGCGCCGCCGTCGACCCTTCGGGCGCGCCGGTGCTGACGTTCAGGGGCGATAGCGACGCGCATATCGTGCGCGGCCTGATCGCTCTGATTCTCGCGCTCTATTCCGGACAGACCGCCCCGCGGATTCTGGCGACGGACGCGCAGGATCTGTTCAAGACGCTCGGACTTTCCGCGCATCTGACGCCACAGCGCAGCAACGGCGTGCGCGCCATGGTCGAGCGCATCAAGGCCGACGCGCGCTTGGCGGCGGCCCAGGTCGATTGAGACGCCGCCTTCCCCGCTTTTAGCCTGATCGCCGGCGATGGCCGTTCGATCGGCCTCGAAAGCATCGCGCCGCAGGAGGCCCGAGGCGTCAGCTACGCGCGCCGGCGTTGCTGCCCAAGACCCATTTGCTTCGCCAGATTCGACCGCGCTTTGGCGTAATTCGGCGCAACCATGGGATAATCGGGCGCAAGACCCCATTTCTCGCGGTATTCGTCCGGCGACATATTGTATTGAGTGCGAAGGTGCCGCTTCAACGACTTGAATTTCCGGCCGTCTTCGAGGCAGACAAGGAAATCGTTGGTGACCGATTTCTTGGCCGGAACCGCTGGCTTCGGCGTCTCGACCGTCGGCGCAACCACGCCGGAGGTAACGCGCAACAGCGCCGAATGAACCTCACTGATGAGGGAAGGAAGATCGCTCGCAGGCACCGAATTGTTGCTGACATAGGCTGACACGATGTCCGCGGCCAATTCGATGTAACTGTTAGAACCTGACGTATCGCTCATGGCGCTCAATATCCCGAGTAGAAGGCGTCGCCGCAGAAACACGGACCAAATATGGGAACCACAATTTCGGCAAAAGGCGACAAAACCGTATCAGACAGAAGTTCTTTTGATCGATCGTCTCGAATCGACGCTGAGGAACTCCGCCCTTTTCTAGGACTGAAATAACGTAACCGCAAGTAGCAAAGAACAAACTTTATTGCGGACCAGCAAAAAAAGCGCAAGATGCTCCCACTTTGATCAGATCAACGCAGCTGTGAATAAGGTGGCATCAAAGATCCAGTTTCACCGGCGCAACGCCAAACAAGTGCTTATAATCAACAGCGAAAACCCGATCGGACGGCGCCGCCTCGGATTGCTGAGGAAGGTGCGGTTGAATATTTTGCGCCAGCGGGGCCAAACATGACCGCCGCGCCATCGATCTAAAGCAACGGCGCAAAAACCGCCGGCTCAGCTTGCGGTCGAGGTCGACTGCGAATAGGCCTTTCGAGCGATGCTCGACGCAGGGGCCGCCACCAAAGGCAACGAGCCGACAAAACATCGCCGGAAGGCGGAAGCGACGCACTGTCGCCAGACGGAAAGAGGCGAACGGTGACGAACAGGCTTCCCGACCCTCCGGCCGCAGTCGAAAAACGAATCGAGCGGAAAACCGCGCACGGCGTCACGATCGAGGACGAATACGCCTGGCTCAAAGCGGCGAACTGGCAGGAGGTCCTGCGCGATCCCGCCGCCCTCCCCGCTCCCATCCGCCAGATCGTCGAGACGGAAAACACCTTCGCCAACGCGGTGCTGGCGCCCTGCGACGCCTTGCGAAAAGCGCTGGTCAAGGAGATGCGCGGGCGCATCAAGGAAGACGACGCCGAGGTTCCGCTGCTTGATCCCCCCTATCTCTACTACGTTCGCCACAATGAGGGCGGCCAGCACCCGATCTTCTGCCGCGCGGTGGAGGACGGCGGCGCGGAGGAGACGCTACTCAATGGCGACGCCGAGGGCGCCGGCAAGATATTCTTCGACATCGCCGAAGCGCGCCATTCGCCCGATCACGCCAAGCTCGCCTGGAGCGCCGACGACAATGGCTCGGAGCTGCATGCGATTCGCGTGCGCGATCTTCACCTCGGCGCGGACGGCGCGGACGTCGTTCCCGACACCGACGGAAGCCTTGTCTGGACCGCCGATTCGCGGCAGTTCTACTATGTGCGCGTCGACGAAAATCATCGTCCGGCGGCCATCTTGCGGCACGAGGTCGGCGCGGATCCCAGTTGCGACGCGGTCATCTTCGAGGAGCGCGATCCGCGCTGGTTTCTGCACATCCGGCGCAGCCAGTCCGGCGCCTTCGCGATCATCAGCGTCAGCGATCATGATTCATCCGAATGCCGCCTGATCGACCTTACCGATCCCGCTGCGAAGCCGCGTCTCATTGAGCCGCGCGCGCCTGGCTTGCGTTACGAGGTCGAGCATCGCGGCGAGCGGCTTTATATCCGCACCAACGCGGACGGCGCCGAGGATTTCAAAATCGTCAGCGCGCCGCTGCAAGCGCCCGGAAAGGCGTCGTGGGTCGATGAAGTGAGCCACAGGCCCGGCCGCATGATCGTCGCCCTTTCGCTGTTCCCCGATTATCTCGTCCGCCTCGAGCGCGAGGACAGCTTGCCGCGCATAGTCGTCCGCAGCTTCGAGACCGACGAGGAGCGCGCGATCGCTTTCGCGGAGGAGGCCTATTCGCTCTCGATCAGGGAGCGCCTCGACTATCGCACGCAGGTGCTGCGCTTCACCTATTCCTCCATGACGACGCCGCCCGAGACCTATGATTACAATCTCGTCACCGGCGAACGAATCCTGCGCAAGCGCCAGGAGATTCCCTCGGGCCACGATCCCGCCGACTACGTCACGCGCCGGCTTTTTGCGCGCGCCCCGGACGGCGAAGAAGTGCCCGTCTCGATCCTTCATCGTCGGGATCTTGCGCCCGACGGCGGCGCGCCCGTGCTGCTCTACGGCTATGGCGCCTATGGCTATCCGACGCCGGCGGCGTTCAGCGCCACGCGCCTTTCCCTTGTCGATCGCGGCTTCATCTCGGCGATCGCCCATGTACGCGGCGGAACGGAAAAAGGCTGGCGCTGGTACACCGGCGGGAAACTCGCCAACAAGCCAAACACATTCTCCGACTTCATCGCCGCGGCGCGCCATCTGATCGAGATGGACCTCACCAAACCGGGGCGCATCGTCATCCAGGGGGGAAGCGCCGGCGGAATGCTGATGGGGGCGGTGTCCAATCTGGCCCCGGAGCTCTTCGCGGGCGTCATCGCTGACGTGCCTTTCGTCGACGTGCTGAATACGATGCTCGACGCCGATTTGCCGCTGACGCCGCCGGAATGGCTCGAATGGGGCAATCCGATCCTCGACGCAGACGCTTTCGCGACGATCCGCTCCTATTCGCCTTACGACAATGTGAAGGCGCAGCGCTATCCGCCCATCCTTGCGCTCGGCGGATTGACCGATCCGCGCGTCACCTATTGGGAGCCTTTGAAATGGACCCAGCGCCTTCGCGCGACCGCGACGGGCGGCGGACCGATCCTGTGCAAGACCAACATGGGCGCCGGACACGGCGGCGCGCCTGGCCGTTTCGATCATCTCGAGGACGTCGCCCTGCAATACGCCTTCGCGCTGGCCTGCGTCGAGGGCGCCTTCGCTGCGTCCTAGCGCGAAGGTCGTGAACGCCTACGAGTCGCTGCGCGTCTGGGATTCCATGAAAGCCTTGAGTTCGGCCATCGACGAAAAGTGGAACGCGCCAAGCGCCGAACGCGCGTCAATCGATCCATCGGCGAACAGCACATAGCTGGTGCCTTCGGATTCGTACCGGCCGATGACGTTGAATCTGTCGTCGCCGCGGTGCGGCGGACTCGCCGCCGGCTTTTCGGCGCCGAGCCGCGCTGGCGGCGACGACGCCTCGGCTGGCGCGGCGGGCGTCCCCTCGGCGGCGGCCTGCGAGGGCGCGCGGTCCGACCCCGTGGACGCCTCGATCTGCTCCGCTTTGGGGGCGGCGCCGCGCGTCGCGGCGACCTGCGCCCGCGCAGCGCCGAAGTGTTGCGGCGCAATGTCTTTCAGGTCGAGCGCGCGCGGTAAGCCGAAGGGGGCCGGCCGGCGCCGCGGCGCCTGCTCGACCGGCCGCGGCGGCGGCTCGATGGGCGGCGGCGCCAGCGAGGAGAGGGCGTCCACTTCGACTTCTTTCGCGGGCGGCGGCGCCTCGATTTCGACCCGGCGCTCCGACGTGCGCTTGATCGTCTCCGCAACGACCCGGCGAACATCTTCGATCGAGGCCTCAGCGCCCCTCGCGGCCGCCGGCTCCGCGCGCGGGCTGGCGACAACGGCAGGCTGTGCGGCCGCCGGCGCGGCGGCGGCTGACGCGAGGGGTTCGGCGTTAGGCGCGCGGCCCACATCGTCAATCGGGAGCGGCGTCGCGCCGTGTGGCGAAGCGCCGGTCACGGCTGGCGGCTCGGCGCCCTCCATGGCGCGCGTCTCAGCTTGCCATGGCGTCTCGGAGAGGCGCGCCCGCGCGACGCTTTCGGCTTTGAGGAGCGCGCGCAGGCCCGACAGGCTATGCAGGATCATCGCAAGCGCAATCGTGACGATTCCGCCTGATAGCGCCGCGGCCCCGCCAATGACGCTCGCCCAACCGCGCTCGACATCGATGATTCCATAACCGAAGGAAATCGAGGCGGCGCCGCAAATCGCAAGCATAAGGCCGAGGGCGAAAACCAGATAGCTCATCTCATGCATCCAAGGCCGGCATCCAAGCGCGAAGAGTTCCCGAATTCAAGTCGCAAGAGGCAAGATGCGGCCGCGGGTTCAAACTAAGCCGAACGCCTACCGGAAAGCACCGTGATCGGACAATAGGCGAACTTCCTCCAATTCGCGACTCATTGCGAATTGCGCGAATGACTTGCTATCGGCGAACGATTTGCGACCGGAATGCATTAAAGAAGCATAAATTTCCAAAGTGCTGACAGGACCGCCCGAAGTTCCCGGAAGGCGCCTAAAGAAGGTTGCTGCGCAGCTTCCGTCCGTCTAGTTAAGGGTCTGCGGAGCGGCTTCGACGCCGCCCCTTCGGGCCGCATGCCGTTACCTCAGGAGTCGTCAATGTCATTCACCCTGCCTGAACTCCCCTACGCCTATGAGGCGCTCCAGCCCTACATGTCTAAAGAGACGCTGGAGTACCATCACGACAAGCACCACGCCGCTTACGTGACCAACGCCAATAATCTCATCAAGGGCAGCGGCCTCGAAGGCAAATCCCTTGAAGAAGTCGTCAAGGACTCGTTCGGCAAGAATGCTCCTTTGTTCAACAATGCCGCGCAGCATTATAACCATTTGCATTTCTGGAAGTGGCTGAGGCCGAATGGCGGCGGCGCGATTCCTGGAACAGTCGAGAAAGCCATCATCGAGGGACTGGGCTCCGTCGAAAAAGCCAAGGCGGATTTCATTCAGGCCGGCGTGTCGCAGTTCGGCTCGGGCTGGGCCTGGCTCGCGGTCAAGGACGGTAAAGTCATCGTCAGCAAGACCGCCAATGGCGAGAATCCCCTCGTTCATGGGGCCATTCCGATTCTCGGCGTCGATGTCTGGGAGCATTCCTATTATATCGACTACCGCAATCGCCGACCGGATTATCTCAAGGCCTTCGTCGACAATCTCATCAACTGGGATTACGTCGAGGAGCTCTATTTGAAGGCGATAGCCTGATTGACCGGCGAGGCCGGCGCGTCTGCGCGCCGGCGGCCCCGAAAAACCTGCGACAAACTGACCCGGCGGTTTTAGCCCTCGGTCGGGCGGTCACGCCGTCGCCGCCGGCTCGGGGGCTTGCGAACGACGCCCCCGCGCGCGCCGGGGCTCGCCAGCGGCGGCCGAGATCTGCTCGACCACCTGCACGGAACTCGCCTGCGGTCCCATCACGCCCTCGGTGGTCGCGCGCGTGATCTGAACCAACGCGCCGATCCGAAGGGCGTCGAAACTGCCGCGCACCACGCAATTGCGCGTGAAATAAAGATCGCCTCCGCCCTTCACCTCCACAAAGCCGTGGTTCTGGTCAGCGAACAAGCGCACGACGACGCCGGATTCGAGGGCGTTCTCATGCCGCTTCACATTTCCTTTCTTGATCTCCGCAAACTGTTCGAGCCGACGCTGCATCGCGTCGAAAACCCGATTGACGAGACCGCTCTGCTCGCCTTTCCGCTTCGCATCCGATTTGGCGACGATCAACGGCCGGCCCGGCACCTCCACTTCGACCGTGAGGGCGAGCGGCATGATCGCTTGCTGCGGTCCGCGATGCGACACGCCGGCGACCACCCTGCATCCGATGATGTGGTCGAAGACGTGCTCCAGCCGTTGCACCCGCTCCTCAATGAGCTTTGCAAGGGAAGCCGAGTGCTGGATGTCGCGAAATACGATCTGCAGCGGACGATCCATGCGATGTCTCCTCTGGAATGACGGGCTCGTCCGGACAGACGGCCCGAGAGGCTCGGCGGAAGGCGGCAACGCAGCACACCGAGCCATCTAAATAAACCGCCCGGAAAGATTAAGGTTCCGTGCGCCAACAATGCAAATCGGCGCGAAAAAGCGCTCCAGCTCCAGTTTCGCTGCTTGCGGAACGCAGCACGAACAGATATGCTCTGTTCACCCTTTGTGCGTAAGCAGTTTGCTTCGCATCCCTCGAACGCCGCGGCCTTGCGTGACGCGCCGGCCATGAATTCACAGCCTGAACCCGAGCGCGCAATTGGCGAGCCGGGGCGGGACGCGGAACGGATGGAAAGTCGGAGCCGATGTTGACGAAAAAGCAGAGCGAGCTGTTGCGCTTCATTCACGAGCGGCTGAAGGAGACCGGCGTTCCGCCGTCCTTCGACGAGATGAAGGATGCGCTCGATTTGCGCTCGAAATCGGGAATTCATCGCCTGATCATCGCGCTTGAGGAGCGCGGCTTCATTCGCCGCCTGCCCAACCGCGCCCGCGCGCTCGAGGTGTTGCGCATGCCCGGCTCTTCGACGCCGCCGGAGCCGAGCCGGAGCAAGAGATTCGAGCCGAGCGTGATCGAGGGCACATTGGGGCGCGTTCGCTCTTTGCCGGCGAGCCGGGAGGAGGAGGAAAGCGCGCGCTCGGTCGTCGCCATTCCGGTGATGGGGCGCATCGCCGCCGGCACGCCGATCACGGCGCTGCAAAACCGCAGCCACACCATCAGTCTGCCGCCCGAGATGTTGCCGCAAGGCGAGCATTACGCGCTGGAGGTGCGCGGCGATTCGATGATCGAGGCGGGCATCTTCGACGCCGACACGGTGGTGATCCGCAGGCAGGACACGGCCGAGACCGGCGATATCGTCGTCGCGCTGATCGACGACGAAGAGGCGACCTTGAAGCGGCTGCGCCGGCGCGGCGCCTCGATTGCGCTGGAAGCCGCCAACCCCGCTTACGAGACGCGCATTTTCGGGCCGGACCGCGTTCGCATCCAGGGCAAGCTTGTGAGCCTTATTCGGCGATATTAGCGCATTTAACGAACGACGGACCTTGTGAAGGCTCGTCTTTTTATCAAGCTCGCTTTTGCTTCAGCGCTGCGTTCACAAGGTCGACATACGCCGAGACGCTGCCCGCTGGAATGACTTCGCGTTGTTCCAGCAAGACGACGCAGCGACAGGCGAGATCATACGACCCGTAACAAGCGTGGGCGATGAGGCCGAGGTGTCGAAGCTGATCGTCGGTCAGGTTTGTCGGATCGCGGAAATCCCTGACATAGACGATATCCGCGTCCAGAAGCTGGCGCAGCGCCAGCCATGGATTGTTGTCGATCAAAATCATGCCGGTTTTGACCCCCGCAAAGCAATGCGGAATAAATCCGAGCGCGCGCAGACAGAGATCAATCTCGCCGAGCGTTGGCTGATTCTCATAGAGAGGGACGAAAGGGGCTTCAGTGTGAATCACGGCGGCGTTCGCCAGTGTTCTTTGGGCGTTGTTGAACACATCGAGTTCGCCGCCCTGATTATCGATCTTCAAAAAATCGACGCGCCCGAGTTCGACGACGTCGTCCAAACGCTTCGTTTCAATCTCGATGGCGGCGATGATCGCGGCGTTTTCTTTGAAGGCTGAGAAAACATCGAGCGAGAGCTCGCTCGGGACAAGCGTGCTGGTCCAGCCGGAGTGGCGGCACAAGTTCAGCTTCTTTCTGGAGCCGTCGCCGATCGCGTAAGGCAAATATGTTTCGTGCGACGACTTCTTGGCGTCCAACGCCGCGAGAGCTTCAAGATTTGGCTCAAACCCTGTGACAAGACAAAGTCCTTCGACAAGCAGGGACTCATACGGCGGAGCGCCCTCAATCGGATTGGCGCCGACATCCACGATCCTGGTCTGTTCCTGAAAGCATAGCAGTTCGTGCGCTTGCTTGATTATTGATCCCGTCATTGGTTGGTCCGGCGTCCTTTTGTTCGACGCGTCGAAGGCGGACGCGCCTGACATTTCCACAACCTATTGTAGTGCCCGTTGCTGTTCGGCAGACATCTCCCTTTCCGGGGGAGCGAGGATTAGGCCGCCCTCGCTGCGCGTCTACTCCAGAGGCGACGCATCGTCAGCGTCGTCTGCCGCGGGCGATGCCTCCGACGACAGGTCAGGCGCGGCGTTCGATGTGGATGGACCGGCGGCAAGCGCCTCGTCGGCCGGCTGGGGCGCGGCGATCGGAGCGGCGGGACCCCATTGTCGTTTGGGCGCACGCGACCAGGGGCGATCTTCGCCCGTGGAGCGCGCCGCGCGCTTTTCGACGCCGGACGGAGGGAAAGACAGCGTCAGGGCGCCCGTTTCCTTTAGCGCGTCGCGGTCGATGACGAGGCGGGCGGCGCAGCCGGTCGGCGCCCGAAGCGGCGTTACAATGATGTCCGCGCGCCCGCAATCCTCCGCGAAGGCCCGCGCGTCGAACACAAGGGAGACCGAGCGGCCGTCGACCAATTGCCCGACGCAGCCGAACTTGTCGCACGCCTCTTTCTTGGTGGCCGCGGCGCCCGGCCGCCCGTCGGCGTCGGCGCGCAGCCACTGCTCCGCGGCGAAGAGGCTCGGACGCGCTGCGAGGATCGCAAGCTTGCCGTCTTCTCCGCGATAGGCCGCCGCCTCGCCGCCCGGCGCTACCGCCATGTCGAACGAAGGGCCGGCCAGCGCGCCGCAGAGGCCGAGCGCGGCCAGAGGCGCCGCCATCAGGCGAAAAAGAGCGGTGCGCCAAAGAACTGCGCTCAGCAGCGCCAGCGTCAGGAAAATGATCGACCACGGTGCGAAGGCGGGAAGGTGAAGGGTGGCGCCGGGAAGTTTCCCGACCTCCGCCGCCGCCCACATAACGCCGTCGATGCCAAGGCCGACATAGCGCCAGACCCAGGCGTCGAGGCCGAGTGGATAAAGCAGCGTCCCGATCAGCGCCCCCGGCACGGCGAAAATCTCGATCACCGTCAGCGTCAACGGATTGCCGATCAGCACATAGGGGCTGAGCTCATGGAAATTATAGGCCATGAACGAGGCCGTCGCCGCAGTGGCGCAAAAGGTGGCGAACAGCAGGCCACCGGGTCCGCGACTGAGCTGGCGCCGGCATGCTTGCCAGAATAGCCGCAGGCGCTCGCCTTCGACCGCGCGCGCGCGCGGAGCGAGGCCATCGGGCCGCTCGGCGGCGGCCGCGGCCATACGCGCCTCATAGACAGCGACCAGCGCGGCGACCGCGGCGAAGGAAAGTTGAAAGCTCGCGCCCATGATGGCTTCGGGTTCGATCAGGATGACGATCAAGGCGGCGAACGCGAGGTTTCGCATGGTCAGCGCCTGGCGGTCGAGGAGGACGGCGCCCAGCATGATCAAGGTCATGAACAGGGCGCGCTCGGTGCCGACCCGCGAGCCGGTGGCGATGTCGTAGAAAATCGCCCCCGCCATAGCGAGGAGCGCGGACCATTTCTTGATCGGATAGCGCAGGGCGAAGGTCGGGATCGAAGCCAGGAGGCGGCGAAATCCGACAAAGAAAATCGCCGCGACGAGCGTCATCTGGACGCCGGAAATCGTGATGATGTGAAAGATGCCCGCCTCGCGGATCACGTCCTTCGCGGAGGCCGACAAAAGGTCGCGCTTGCCCGTGACCATGGCGGCGGCGATCGCCCCCGCGTCGCCGCCGACGATGGCGTCGATGCGGCGCGCCAGCGCATTGCGTCCGCGGTCGAGCGCCATCATCGCCTCGAGACCGAGGCCGGCCGGGACGGGCGCCGGCGCGATTTCAATGCGCCCGAGCGCGTTGCCGACGCCGCCGATCCGCGCGAACCAGGCGTCCTGCGCAAAATCATAGCCGCCGGGCAGGCTGGCGGGGGCCGGCGGCAGCAGGCGCGCCTTCAGTCTGACGTAGGCGCCCGCCTCGAAGGGCGGCGCGCGGCGGGTCGTGAGGCGCACGCGGAAGGGCGTCGCGGCCGGTGCAAGGCCCTCGATTGAGCGAACCCGCAGGACGAAGCGCGCCCCGGCGCGGCGAAAATCCATCTGCTCGATGAAGCCTTCAACGACGCCGATCGTCGCCTTGTCGATGATCGGGGCCGCGACGCGGGCCGAACGCCAGGCCGCCGACAGTTCGCCGGCGAAAAAGGCGCAGAACCCACACAGCAGTATGAAGCCGACGCGCCAGCCCCGCGCGAGAAAGGCGAGACCGGCGAGCGTCGCCGCGAGCGGGCCGAGCATCCACAAAGAGGGCTCGCGATCTGCCCCCATGTAAGCGACGACGCCGGTGCCGGCGGCCACTGGCAGCCAGAGAAACACGCGCCGAAGCGCGACCTCGGTTTCGAACGCCTGACTGAAAAGCGCAAAAAGATGGGCAAGTCTGACGGCGAAACCGCCAGCCTTGCCCAGGCGCCCGGAAGCTATTGCTGTTTCAGACGTTCCCGCCATGCGCGTATCTTAGAGCGCTTTTATTGTTTATGGAATTGCGAAAGCGTTCACTCGTCACTTCGCGAATCGGCCCGTCTCCCACGCGCAACGCATCCCGCGCGTCCGAATTACGCCTCGTGGGGAATTCGCGGCGGCGGCCGCCCCCGAAAGTGGCCGCCTCTGTTTTCTCCGCCGTTCCGTGTTACACGAGCGGCGGCGCGAAAGGTCCGCGGACCGCTCCGCCAAAATTTCATCCATGGCAGGCAATAATTGGGAAATCGCCTTATGTCCGATGCGGTCGTCACCCGTTTCGCTCCCTCCCCGACCGGGTTTCTGCATATCGGCGGGGCGCGGACCGCGCTGTTCAACTGGCTCTTCGCGCGACATGCCGGCGGCAGGATGCTGCTACGCATCGAGGACACCGACCGTGAGCGTTCGACCGACGCGGCGATCGCTGCGATCATCGACGGACTGTCGTGGCTCGGCCTCGAATGGGACGGCGAGGTCGTCTATCAGTTCCAGCGCGCCGCGCGCCATCGCGAGATCGCCGAAAGTCTGCTCGCCGCGGGCCACGCCTATCGTTGTTACGCCACGCCGGACGAACTCAATGAGATGCGGGCGCAGGCCCGCGCCGAGGGACGCCCGCCGCGCTATGACGGACGCTGGCGCGACCGCCCGGCCTCGGACGCGCCGACCGGCGTCAAGCCAGTGATCCGGCTCAAGGCGCCGCAGGAGGGCGAGACGGTCCTCGAGGACAAGGTGCAGGGGCGGGTCGCCTGGTCCAACAAGGATCTCGACGATCTCGTGCTTCTGCGCTCCGACGGCACGCCCACCTACATGCTCGCCGTCGTCGTCGACGATCACGACATGGGCGTCACCCAAATCATTCGCGGCGACGATCATCTCACCAACGCCGCGCGGCAGATCCAGATCTATCAGGCGCTCAGCTGGACGATCCCGGCGATGGCCCATATCCCGCTGATTCATGGCGCCGACGGAGCGAAATTGTCGAAACGCCATGGCGCGCTCGGCGTCGACGCCTATCGCGCCATGGGCTATTTGCCGGAGGCGCTACGCAACTATCTGGTTCGGCTCGGCTGGAGCCAGGGCGACAAGGAGTTCTTTTCGACGCAGGAGATGATTGAAGCTTTCGATCTCGCCCATGTCGGGCGCTCGGCGGCGCGCTTCGACTTCGCCAAGCTCGAGAATATGAACGGGCATTATATGCGGGCGACGCCGGACGACGATCTCCTCGCGGCGCTCGACGACGCCCTGCCCCATTTGCCGGGCGGCGCCGAAGCGCAGGCCAAACTTGATGAGCCGATGCGGCAAAAGTTGCGCGCCGCGATGCCGGGGCTGAAGGAGCGCGCCAAAACCTTGATCGAGCTTCTCGACGGCGCGGCCTTTCTGTTCGCGGAGCGGCCGCTGCCGCTCGACGCAAAGGCGGCGGAGATTCTCGCGGACGGCGGCCGGGCGCACATCGCCAATCTGGCGCCGCTATTCGCAGCGCTGAAAAGCTGGTCCGCCGCCAGCACGGAGGCTGCGGTGCGCGCTTATGCCGAGGCGGCGGGGCTGAAGCTCGGCCAGGTCGCCCAGCCTTTGCGCGCGGCGCTGACCGGACGCGCGACCTCGCCGGGGATCTTTGACGTACTCGACGTGCTCGGACGCGAAGAGAGCCTCGCACGCCTGCGCGATCAGGCCGACTGATGCGGCCGGGTTTCTCGCCGCGCCGAGCGAGAACGGTTGGATTGGTTTTTGCTTAGGATGGCGAGCATGAATAAAATGTCATCGGGTCAAAATGATTGGCGCGTATTTGAGCATGGCGCATATTTCCGCGCCCTCATTAGGCTTGAGCTTGACGCCATAAAAGGACCATCGTTTTCAGCCTAAGGAGACGACTATTCTAGAATAGACGACCGCGTTAGATTGCCGGGATCATAGATGACAGATCAAGCAGCCATGGCGGCGTTGAAACGGGCGCCGGCATCACTAATCGGCCGCTTGAGTCCAAGCTTCGCATAGGATAGCACGTCGACTTGAAACAATCTAAACGTTGCGTTCGAGTTTTCATGGCCAGCGTGAGTGGCGAATGGAAATTTCGGCACGCTCCCTCCACCAAAGTTTTTGATCAAAGGCAAACTCCATGAGCGCGACGACTGGGACTTTTAGTCTTGGCGAAACGAAAGTCGAAATGCCGGTTAAGACCGGCTCAATTGGCCCTTCCGTTGTAGATATTGGAAAACTCTACGCCAAGACCGGGATGTTCACATACGATCCTGGTTTCACATCTACCGCGAGTTGCGAATCCGAGATCACCTACATCGATGGCGACGAGGGCGTTCTGCTCTATCGCGGCTATCCGATCGCTCAGCTCGCCGAGCAAGGCGACTTTCTCGAAACCTGCTATCTTCTGCTTTACGGCGAATTGCCGACCCCCACGCAGAAAAAAGATTTCGACTACCGGATCACACGGCACACGATGATCCACGAGCAGATGGCCCGTTTCTTCCAAGGCTTTCGCCGCGACGCGCATCCGATGGCGGTGATGGTCGCGAGCGTCGGCGCATTGTCGGCCTTCTATCATGACTCGACCGACATTTCGGATCAGCGGCAGCGCATGGTCGCGTCCATGCGGCTCATCGCAAAAATGCCGACGCTGGCTGCGATGGCGTACAAATATACGATCGGTCAGCCTTTCGTTTATCCGAAGAACGAACTCGACTACAGCTCGAATTTCCTGCGCATGTGCTTCGCCGTCCCGACTGAAGAGTACAAGATCAGGGCGACCCTCACTCGCGCGCTCGACCGCATCTTCATCCTTCACGCCGATCACGAGCAGAATGCTTCGACCTCGACCGTGCGCCTTGCCGGATCGTCCGGCGCCAACCCCTTCGCATGCATCGCGGCGGGCGTCGCCTGCCTTTGGGGTCCGGCGCACGGCGGCGCCAATGAAGCCGCGCTGAAAATGCTGACCGAAATCGGCACGGTGGAGAATATTCCGAAATTCATCGCAAGAGCCAAGGACAAGAACGACCCGTTCCGCCTCATGGGCTTTGGCCATCGCGTCTACAAGAACTACGATCCGCGCGCGAAGATCATGCAGCAGACCTGCCATGAAGTCTTGAACGAACTCGGGCTCAAGGACGATCCCTTGCTCGCCGTCGCCATGGAGCTTGAGCGCATCGCCCTCAGCGACGAATATTTCATTGAGAAGAAGCTCTATCCGAATATCGACTTCTATTCCGGCATCACATTGAAGGCGATGGGCTTTCCCGTCTCCATGTTCACCGTGCTGTTCGCCGTCGCGCGCACCTCCGGCTGGATCGCGCAATGGAAGGAAATGATCGAGGATCCCGGCCAGAAGATCGGCCGCCCGCGCCAGCTCTATACCGGCTCGCCGCTGCGCGACTACGTGCCCCTCGCGAAGCGGTAGGCGACGGGACGGTCCAAGAAAGACGCCGAGGGGAGCGCGCAACCGCTGCGTCCCCTCGCCGCAGCGGCGCGCGCGCTGCGCAAAATCGCGCGGCCCCTCCTCGCCATATGGCTCCCAGCGGACTAAAAGGGGGCGTAGAGGCGATGGAGGAACGGCAATCATGACGAAAGATCCCGCCGACTTCGACGTTGACGTTCTGGTCGCAGGCGCCGGCGCCGCCGGACTTTCCGCGGCGATCGCCCTCAATCGGGCCGGATTCACCGTCGCCTGCATCGGCCATGTCGATCGCCGCGCCAACGGCCGGACCGTCGCGCTGTTTGAATCCTCGCTGCGGTTCTACAAGGCGCTTGGACTTTGGCCGCGCTTGCGCGACGACGCCGCGGCGCTCGAAAAAATCACGATGATCGACGCCACCAATGCGCGGTTCCGCGCGCCTTTGGTCTCCTTCGCCGCGCGCGAGATTGGCCTTGCGGCATTCGGGGCCAACATCGAAACGGACGTCCTGGTCGACCGGCTCGCCGCGATCGCCGCGCAAAGCCCGGGCCTCATCCTCCATGAGGGCCTGATCGAGGACATCGCCTTCAATCCGGATGCGATCGAAGCGAGCCTCGCCGACGGGCGACGCATCGAGGCGAGGCTCGCCGTCGCCGCGGATGGGCGCAATTCGCTGGTCCGGACCAAGGCGGGAATTGGCGCGCGCAGCTGGACTTATCCGCAGGTCGCCCTAACCGTGCTTCTCGCCCACGCCAAGCCGCACCGGAATATATCGACCGAGTTTCACACCCGCGCCGGCCCCTGCACCCTGGTTCCGCTGCGCGCCCGCGCGGACAAGCCGCATCGCTCGAGCCTCGTCTGGCTGATGTCGGCGTCCGAGGCCGACCGCCGCCGCGCGCTTCAGCCGGATGCGCTGGCGGACGAGATCGAGGAGCAGGTCGGTCATATCCTCGGCGCGATGGAGCTCGACGGACCTTGCGGTTTTTTCCCGATGGGGGGAATGAGCGTGGCCAGCCTTTACGGCCGTCGCATCGCCCTCATCGGCGAGGCTGCGCATCTCTTTCCGCCACTCGCCGCGCAGGGCCTGAACCTCAGCCTGCGCGACAGCGCGGCCCTCGTCGAAACCCTTGAGGACGCGCGGGCGCTCGGCATGGACATCGGCTCGACGGCCGCCCTCAAGCCATATGGCGCGGCGCGCCGGGGCGATATCTCCCTGCGCACGAATGGCGTCGATATCCTCAACCGATCCCTACTCATCGAATTCATGCCCGTGGATCTGATGCGCGGCGCAGGCCTTTTCGCCTTTTCGATGATCGGACCGTTGCGCCGCGCTTTGATGCGCGAGGGCGTCCTGCCGCACGGCCACCTGCCCCGGCTTATGCAGGCGCGGCGGAGGCACGCCCCCATCGCGGCCAGCGGCGCGGCTCGGGCCGGATAGCGAAGCGGAAACCGGTCAGCGGGGAATTCTGTGCAAATCGCCACCTGGAACGTCAATTCCGTGCGGCAGAGGACCGAGCATCTGTTGCGCTATCTGCGCGACGTCGCGCCCGATGTTCTCTGCCTCCAGGAATTGAAGTGCGTCGACGACGCTTTCCCTCGGGAAGAGGTGGAGGCGCTCGGCTATAACGCCGCCATCCATGGCCAGAAGGGCTTCAACGGCGTCGCCATTCTGGCGAGGACGCCGATTGAGGTGACCCGCGGCCTGCCCGGCGATCCAGCCGACGAACACGCCCGCTACATCGAGGCGGTGCTTCCCCATGACGGCGGCGTCATCCGCGTCGCTTCGATCTATCTGCCGAACGGCAACCCGCCCGACACCGACAAATACGCCTATAAGCTCGCCTGGATGGATCGCCTCGTCGCCCATGCGCGGACGCTTCTGGCGCTCGAGGAGCCGCTGGTTCTGGCCGGCGATTACAATGTGATCCCGACGCCGCGCGACTGTGCGGACCCCGCGGCCTGGATCGGCGACGCGCTCTTCTTACCTGAGACGCGAGCGCGCTTTCGCACGCTTCTGAACCTTGGCCTAACGGACGCCCTGCGCGCGACCACGGACGAAGCCGGGCTCTACACCTTTTGGGATTATCAGGCCGGCGCCTGGCAGCGCAACAAGGGCATCTGCATCGACCACCTGCTGATGTCCCCGCAGGCGGCCGACCGGCTTGTGAAAGTGACCATCGACAAGGCGCTGCGGGGCGAGGACAAACCGTCCGATCACGTTCCCGTTCGACTTGAATTGGCCTGAACGCAAATCACTGCGAGAGGCGCGCGATCAGGGCGCGCGCAGCGGCGGGATTTTTCTCTTTGGCGCCGGCGATGAAAAAGATGAACACATCGCGCGCCGGGCGCTTCGGCGCGGGCGTCCCGCTGACATAAGGCAAATCGGCGGGCTGCTCCCCCTTGGCCCAGCAGAGCGCCCGATCGCGCCATTGATCGATTTCGCCTGCGGCGTAACCCGCGTCCAAGGCCGCGGAGCTCTTTTGCAGCCGCACATAGATGAAATCCGCGGTGATGTCGCCGATCATCGGATAGGCGTCGGACTCGGCGAGGCAGATGGCGCACGCATGGCGCCGCGCCAGTGCGATGAAATCCGGGGCGCAAAAGCTTTCGTGGCGGACTTCGAGAACATGCCTCAGCCTGCGCCCGCCGGATGCCTTTGGCAGGAGGCGAAGGAAAGCCTCGAAATCATCAGGCTCAAATCTTTTCGTCGGCGCGAATTGCCAGACGATGGGGCCCAGTTTTTCGCCAAGCTCCAGAAGCCCGGTGGAGAGGAAATGCTCGATCGCCGGCCCATTGTCGGCGAGAACCTTTCGGTGCGTCGTCAGCCGGTGCGCCTTGACCGCGAAGACGAAATCCCCCGGGCTTTCGTCGGCCCAGCGGCGAAAGCTCTCCGGCGTTTGCGTGCGATAGAAGGTGGCGTTGATCTCGATGGCGCTCAACTGTTGGCTGGCGAAGCCAAGCTCCTGCGCTTGCGGCAGCCCGCGCGGATAAAAATTGTCCCGCCAGGGCGCGAAGCTCCAGCCGCCGACGCCGACTCTGATCCGTCCGGTTTTCATGCCTGTTGTTCAGCTCATCGAAGCCCAGAGGAACGCCAGCGTCGCAAGACCGCCGAGAACGCGGCGGACCGCGTGCAGGGCGCCCCATTTCACAATGAGCGCCCGGCTCTCGGAACTCGCGTCTTGCAGCTTGATCGCTTCGAGGCGGCGGTTGGTCGGCATGATGGCGAGCAGGGTGAAGGGCCAGTTGCAGAGCAGCACAATGGCGCCGAGCGCCCAACGCCAATCGCGGGCCTCGTAGGCAGCGATCAAACCGAGCAGGCCGCCGGCTAGCGCCAGCGAGGCCTGCATTTTAAAGCCCCGCGCGTAAGCGGGCTTCCATTGCTGCAGGAGGGAGCGATCGTCGAGGCCAAGGCGCGCCGGCTGCTCGGCGAAATTGATGTAGATGGCGGCGCCCGTAAAAAGCGCAGCGACGATCAGCGCCAGTTGCCCCGCAAGCACGTCCGCTGCTCCCCCGCCGGGCTAACGTGCCGCGCGCGAAAGCCCACCCAACGCCGGCCCAAAGCACATCCTGAATTGATTTGGATCGGTTAATTCCGGCGTTTCAGGTGATCTTCGAGATAGGTCAGCGCCGTTTGCCGTTCGCCGTCCGTCGCGGCGGCCATCGACTTTTCATAGAGATCCTTAATCCACTGATCTTTCGCGGAGTCGTTTGCGGCCTCGCGGGCGAGCGTGATCCACATCAGGCCGCGCGCGCGCTGCGGCGGCAGGCCCTCCTGCCCCTGAAACATCATCTCGCCGATAAGCGCCTGCGCCTGGACGTTCCCCTTGTCCGCCGCGAGGTAAAGCCAGCGCAAGCCTTGCCGGCTGTCCTTGTCGCCGCCGACGCCGTCGAGATAAAGCCGCGCCAGATTATATTGGGCGGTGGCGTCTCCGAAGGTGGTCGCCGCATAATTGAACATCAGCCGCGCGCGCTCGGGATCCGGCCGCACTTTCGAATCCGCAATGCCGTTCAGGCTATAGGTTCCGATCGCCACGAAGGCGTTCGAAACGACCGATTTATCGCGCCAGTCCGGATCATCTTCGTCATAGCCGCTGATGATCTGGGAGAAATAATCATAGGCCTTGAGGTCGTCGTGCGGCACGCCGTCGCCCGTGGCGTAGATCGTCGCGAGCTTCCATTGCGCCAAGGTCTCGCCGCCCGCCGCGGCGTATTTCAACGCGGCGATGGCGGAATCGGACGCGCCCGAGCGAAAATCCTCGAGGCCGGCGAGCAGAGCCGCGCGCGGCGTCTTGTAGGCTTTTGAGACGGATGTCTTGTCGCCAGCCGCCGCGCCGCTCGCGCCTTCAAGGGCATGGATATTCGCGGCCGGCAAGCTCACAGCCAGTCCAAACAGAGCCATCGCTCCAAAGCGTCTCAACCGCAGCAAAGACATTGGCTTCTTTCAAAGCGCTGGAGAACGCAGCTGGCGCGCGCAACCGCGGACACCGCGATAACGCGCCAGAATTGAAATTGGCTCCGCCATCCGAAAAATAATTTGCCATCGGCCGGTTCCGCATCACCCAGATGGAGGTCAATGGCCACGCGCATCGCTTTGATCCCGGCGCCGCCGGCGAGGAGGGCGCGCCGGCGGACAACCAAGCGATACCCCGCCGGCGCGGCCGACGAGGTGTGATCCGTCACCTGACGGACGAGGTTCCCGCTTTTTCCCAAGGCGCCAACGTTCATCAAACCGCCCTTAATCGACAGCCAAAAATCAAACAGCCCCGGAAGAAAAAACGCCGCGCGAGGACAGCGGGCGTTGAGCGGGAGTTGCTTCGTTTGATCCACAATTACCGAGTCTAATGGGCCTGAAAAGGGCCGTTCTTCTTGCCCCGCTAAGTCGAAGTCAAGTTATCTCTGCATGTGACCGAAAAAGCACAAATTTCTGTGCCAGTTTAGGACAATGCGACGGGAACAAACCGGCGAAGGCTTCGTCTCCCGTGGAGCGTGGATATTTCGCGTATAGGACGCACGCAACCGGTTCCGCCAGAACAAGCCCTGCCCGTCAATCACGGCCACACTGCGGCTCCGGCGAACCCGAAGTCTCACATTTCGCGCTGGCGCGTAAGAAAGCGTGAGAACGCCGCCAGCGCGACGTCCGAGACGTGGTGCTCGATGCCTTCGGCGTCAAGCTCCGCGCAATGCGGCGGAACGCCGACGGCGATCAACAAATCGACAACGAGCCGGTGGCGGGCGCGCACGCGCGCCGCTAGCGCCAGCCCCTCGGCGGTCAGGAATACCCCCCGATAGAGCTTGGATGTCGCGAGGCCCTCCCGCTTGAGGCGGGCGATGCTCTTGATCGCGGTGGCGTGCGAAACGCCCAGCCTGCGGGCGATGTCGGTCGGGCGCGCCTCGCCGCCGCTGGTCAGAAGATCGTCGATCAATTCGACGTAATCCTCAAGCACCGCGCCAGCCTGCGCGGAGCGCGCTTTCTCAAATCTTAGCGCCTGCTCCGCTTCTGCCGGCAGTTCAACGGCGGGAGGTTCGAGCTTCGCCTGTTTCTTCGTCATCTTCGGCTCTCCCCCTCCCGGGGCCGGCGATCTCGCGCCCGCCGTCACATTTTCCGGCTGCCATTTTTAAGGCTTCTTTTGGCGCGCGGACGGCGTCCGGCAAAGGACGGCCGCCTCATTGTTTTAGCGCAACGAACCCGAAATGTCCCATGCGCGGCGCACCGGTCCCCAGCCGATAAGGGCCCCCGGCGCCCATTTTTTCGGGCTTTTCCGGTTGACCTTTTTTGTAGCCATGGCTACATCATGCAGCATTGAGATCAAGTTGGCGATGACGCCGAGATCCGCTTTGCGGACGGCGATTTTGCGCGACGCCGGCGCGGCGGCGTTGAATTCAGGCTGCAATGAGGCTGCGGATGACGGATATCGCACACGCCCGCGTGGTCGGCGGCCAGGCGCATCGGATGCAAAAGGCCATACGCGAGGTGCTCGATGGACGCCGGCGCGGCCTGCGCGCCTTCATCCCGATGGCGGGACCCGCCGTGATCGCCTCAATCGCGTATATGGACCCTGGTAATTTTGCGACCAATATCCAGGCCGGCGCGAGATATGGCTACACGCTGCTCTGGGTGGTCCTGCTCGCCAACGTCATTGCGATGCTGTTTCAGGCCCTGTCGGCGAAACTCGGCATCGTGACCGGCCGCAACCTCGCCGAAGTCTGCCGCGACGAGTGGCCTCGGCCGCTGGTCCTCGCCATGTGGGTCGTCAGCGAGATCGCCGCCATGGCGACGGATCTCGCGGAATTCCTCGGCGGCGCGATCGGGCTGTCGCTTCTTTTCAACCTTCCGCTGATCTGGGGCATGGTCGTCACCGCGATCGTGACCTATGGCATTTTGACCTTCGAGCGGCGCGGTTTCCGGGCGATCGAACTGATCATCGGCGCGCTCGTCGCCATGATCGGCCTTTGTTATGTCATCGAACTCTTCGTCGCGCCCGTGGACTGGGGCGCCGCCGCCTTCCATACCGTCGTGCCGCAGCTTCAGGACGCCGCGGCGGTCACCATCGCCGTCGGCATCGTCGGCGCCACCGTCATGCCGCATGCGATCTACCTGCATTCGGGCCTGACGCAGGCGCGCACCATCGCGCGCGACGACGCCGACCGCCGCGAGCTTCTGCGCTATTCGAACAAGGAAGTCGTCATCGCGCTGACGTTCGCCGGCGCCGTCAATATGGCGATGCTGATGATGGCCTCCGCCGCCTTTCACGCCGGCCACAGCGACGTCGCGGAAATCCAGACCGCCTATCACACGCTAACGCCGATCCTCGGCGCCGGCGCCGCCAGCGTCTTTCTCATTTCGCTTCTCGCCTCCGGCATTTCGAGTTCGGCGGTCGGCACCATGGCCGGCCAGATGATCATGCAGGGCTTCGTCGGCTTCAAAATCCCGGTCTGGCTGCGCCGGCTCGTCACCATGATCCCGGCTTTCGTCGTCGTCGCGCTTGGCGTCAACGCCACCAATGCGCTGGTCATCAGCCAGGTCATCCTCAGCATCGCGCTGCCGTTCCCGATGATCGCGCTTTTGATCTTCACGCAGCGCGCCGACATCATGGGTCCTTTCGTCAATAGTCGCCTGATGCGCGTCGGCTCGATCGCGGGCGCGGCGGCCGTGCTGTGTCTCAATACGATCCTTCTCTTGCAGACCTTTGGTGTGGCGATCCCGTTCCTGGGATAAGGTTCAGCCGAGCCGCTTTAGCGCCGCGGCGAGTTTTTGCGCCCTGCCCCGCGCCTCGTCCAGGCGTTCGCGGTTTTCCTCGACCACCTCATCCGGCGCCTTCGCCACGAAATCGGCGTTGCCGAGCTTGCCCTCGATTTTTTTGGCGTCGGCCTCGAGCCGGCCGATCTCCTTGGCGAGGCGCAGTTTCTCCGCGTCGAAGTCGATGACGCCCTTCAGCGGCAGCGCCGCCGCCGATCCGCGCACGATCAGCTGGACGGAGCTTTCCGGCGCCTCAGCGGAAAGGGAGATCTCGGAGAGCCGCGCAAGACGCCGCAAAGTCTCGTCCCAGTTTTTCGCGCGGGCCGCGACGGCTTCGTCCGCGCCGACCAGAACGAGGGGAATCAGCGCGCCCGCCGGCACATTCATCTCTGAGCGCACCGAACGCACTTCCGAGACAAGCTCGATGACCCAGCCGATCTCCGCCTCGGCCGCGGCGTTTTCAAGCCCTTCGAGACGCGGCCATGGCTCCAGCGCCAGCAGGTTTTTCCGCACGGGGCCAGCCTCGCCCTTGATCGCCCAAAGCTCCTCGGTGAGGAAGGGCATGAAGGGATGCAGCAGCTTGAAAATCTCGTCGAGCGCGAAGGCGGTTGTCGCCCGCGTCTCGTCCTTCGCGGGGCCGTCCGCGCCCTGCAGCAGGGGCTTCGCCAGCTCCAGGTGCCAGTCGCAGAAAATATTCCAGACGAAGCGATAGGCGGCGTTGGCGGCGTCGTTGAAGCGATAGGTTTTGATCGCGCCCGTGACCTCCGCGACGGCCTTGGCGGCTTCGCCCAAAATCCAGGCGTTGAGCGTGACTTTGACGGATTTGGGATCAAAGTCTTCGCGGCGCTCGCAGCCATTGATCTCGGCGAAGCGGGCGGCGTTCCAGATCTTGGTCGCGAAATTGCGGTAGCCCTCGACCCTCTGCGTCGAGAGCTTCAGGTCACGCCCCTGCGCGGTCATGGCGGCCAGGGTAAAGCGCAGCGAATCCGCGCCATATTGCTCGATGAGGCCCAAAGGATCGATGACGTTGCCCTTGGACTTCGACATCTTGGCGCCCTTCTCGTCGCGGACGAGCGCATGGATGTAGACGTCGCGGAAGGGAACCTCGCCGAGAAAATGGAGGCCCATCATCATCATGCGGGCGACCCAGAAGAAGATGATGTCGAAGCCTGTGACGAGCGCATTGGTCGGATAGAAGCGCTTGAGTTCGGCCGTCTCATCGGGCCAGCCGAGCGTCGAGAACGGCCAGAGCGCGGAGGAGAACCAGGTGTCGAGGACGTCGGGATCGCGTGTCAGGATGGTCTGTTCGCCGTAATGCGCGAGCGCCGCCGACGCCGCTTCGGACTCCGAGATGGCGACGAAAATCGTTCCGTCCGGCCCATACCAAGCCGGGATCTGATGTCCCCACCAGAGCTGGCGCGAGATGCACCAGGGCTGAATATTCTCCAGCCAATCGAAATAGGTCTTCTCCCAATTCTTCGGGATGAAATTCATCTTGCCTTCGCGCACGGCCGCAAGCGCCGGCTGCGCCAGCGTCTTGGCGTCGACATACCATTGGTCTGTAAGGTAGGGCTCGATGATCGAGCCCGAACGGTCGCCATGCGGGACCATATGCGGATTTGGCTCGATGGCGTCGAGTAGTCCCCGCTCCTCCATCAGCTCGACAATTTTCTTGCGCGCATATTCGCGTGGCCTCCCATGCAAATCGTCGAGGCCGCCGATGGGCTCGGCGCCTGCGAGGAACAGGCTGTTCCCCTTCAGCGTCAGATTGGCTTCCGCATCGAAAATATTGATCGGCGTCAGCCCGTGCCGCCGCCCGACCTCAAAGTCGTTGAAGTCATGCGCGGGCGTGATCTTCACCGCCCCGGTACCCTTTTCTGGATCGGAATATTCATCGGCGACGATCGGGATCAGCCGTCCGACCAGCGGCAGACGCACCTTTTTGCCTTGCAGATGCTTGTAGCGCTCGTCGTCGGGGTGAACCGCGACCGCCGCATCACCCAGCATGGTTTCGGGCCGCGTCGTGGCGACCGTGATGAACTCGCCGGTTTCAACGCCGGCGTCATCGGCGACCGGATATTTGAAGTGCCAAAGTTGGCCCTTGGTCTCCACCTGAACAACTTCAAGGTCGGAGATCGCGGTCTGCAGTGCCGGGTCCCAATTGACGAGGCGCTTGTCCTTGTAGATCAGCCCTTCCTTATAGAGTTGAACGAACACCTTGACGACGGCGCGGGACAGCCCCTCGTCCATCGTAAACCGCTCGCGCGACCAGTCGCAGGACGCCCCGAGGCGCTGCAATTGATTGACGATGGCGCCGCCGGACTCCGCCTTCCACGCCCACACGCGCTCCAGAAACTTCTCGCGCCCCATTTCGCGCCGGCCCGGCTCCTGGCGCTCCATGAGCCGGCGCTCGACCACCATTTGCGTCGCGATGCCGGCATGGTCCGTGCCCGGCTGCCAGAGCACGTCCTTGCCGGACATCCGCTCGAAACGAGCGAGGATATCCTGCAGCGTCGTGTTGAGCGCATGGCCCATGTGCAGCGAGCCGGTGACGTTCGGCGGCGGAATGACGATGGCGAAGGGCTCCGCCGCGGCGCGGTCCGGCCGCCCGGCCTTGAAGGCTTGCGCCTTTTCCCAGGCGGCCGAAATGCGGGTTTCGACCGCCGCTGGATCGAACGTCTTTTCCATCATGAGACCAGTTCACTTCGTTTCGATTGCGCGCCAATGATCGAGGCGCGACGCGCCACGCGCATTAGATCACGTTCATATTTTGGATCGAATCAATCCAAAATCACGAACATGATCGATTTCATAAGCTTGGAGCAGGACGCGAGCGGAAAAGCGGTTTCGCTTTTCCTCATCCAGCTCTGGCGTTCAGCGATTGCAAACGACGGGGAAAAAGGCAAGCCGCAGGGGGGCGGCGGCTTTCAGGCGTCTTTGGCGATCCGCTCGATCTCGGCGCGGACGAGGCCCTCGACGAGCGCAGGCAGATGGGCGTCGAGCCAGTTCGCGAGCAGCGGGCGCAGGGCCTCGCGCGTCATCGCCAGAATGGCGTCTGGATTTTGCGCGAAACGGCTGGCGACGAGCGTATGGAACGCCGTCGCGACTGAACCGTCCGTTGCGGGCGAGACCAGCGCTGCGCCGACGTCCTCGTCCGGATCGGCGGGCGCCTCCGGCTCGTTCGGCGCGTCGATCTCTTGCCTCAGCCCATAGGCGGCCGCCTCGTCCGGATCGGCGGCGCCCGGCGCGGGCTCGGCCGCGAACAACGACTGATCCTGGGCGATGATGCGCCGGATCGAGGCCAGAATATCCTCCATTGACGGCTCACGCGCCGCCTCCCGAGGGGGCTCATTTGAAGCCCCACGCGCCGAATCGGCGAGATCGCTGGCCGTTTGAACGAGAGGAGCTGCGCTCATGGCCTCAGTTTCTTTCCAAAGTGACATGCGCCGGCAAAACGGATGCGCGTCGAGGCGAATCAGGCGACCGCGGGCGTTTCCTGCAGAATCACGGGGCTCAAGTTAGTCTCAGCCTTCTTGCGCTGGCAAGACGAACAGTCGACGGGTCCACAGCCTCGGCGCCGTGATCGCGTGGCGCCAGAGCGCGCAGCTCACAAATTTCGTCGAGACATGGTCAAGGCTCATGGGCGCCTTTGAGGAGGCGTCCCGAAGACATTACTCCGGCGAGCTTGATCGAGACCTTCGTGGATTGGCCCGGATCAGCGCCCATCCGGCGTGCGCAGGCCGATCCATTTGTCCTTGATCTGTTCGAAATGGACTGTCGGATCATATTCCGCGACGTTGAGGCCAAGGTTCGCCGCCGAAAGCCGCCCGATCGCCGAGAAGACAGCGTAGGAGGCGACCACGCGGTCGCGCTGGGCGGTGACGAGGCTGACGCGGGTGTTGAGCAGAGTCTGCTGCGCAAAAAGAACGTCGAAGGTCGTGCGCTGTCCGACCTTGGCTTCCTCGCGAATGCCCTCGAGCGCGATCTCCGCCGCCTTGACCGCCGCCTTGGCCGACTGGATCACCGCGCGTGCTGCGTCGAGCGAGCCCCAGGCCGACACCACGTCGGCGCGCACCGTATCGCGCTGCAGATCGGCCTGCAGGCGCGCCTGCGCCAGCGTTTCCTTCGCCTGGCGCGCGCGCGCGTAGACCTCGCCGCCTTCATAGATCGGGATGCTGAGCTGCCCCTGCACTGCACCGTTGAGGAACGTGGCGTTGCGTATGCCGAGATAATCCGTGTCGTGCTGAACGCTGCCGACGACGTTGAGAGTCGGATAGAGTTCGCCCTCGACAAGCTTGACCTGCAACTCGGCCGCGTCGACGGCGTGGAAAGCCGCCTGAATCGTCGGATGTTCGCCAAGCGCAAGATCGACGGCGGCGTTCAGGTCTTTCGGCAGGAGGGCCTCGATCGTTCGCGCCGGCTCCAGCCGCGTCGGCTCGATGCCGATGATCTGGCGAAAATTGGCGATGCTGGTCTGCAAATTGGCTTGCGCCGTGAAATAATCGGACCGCGAACTGGCGAGACTGGATTCAGCCTGCGCGACGTCAGTTCGGGTCACCTCGCCGACGTTGAAGCGGTCGCGCGTCTGGCGCAGCTGCTCTTCGAGCACCGTGATGTTATTGCGGCGCAGATCCAGAATGGCCGTGTCGCGCAGCACATTCATATAGGCCGTGGCGCCATTGAGCAGCACGTCTTGCTCGGTGTTGCGGAGGTTTTCGCGCGAGCCGAAGATATTCGACTCGGCCTGCCGCACGCTGTTCAAGGTGCGATCTCCGTTGAAGACATTCTGCGTGACGGTTAAGCCGACGGTTGTCGGCGGCGTGCTTCCGTGGGTTCGCACGCCCCCCTGCGTCGTATCGAGATAGTTATAGCCGAATTGCCCGGTCGCGTTCACGGTCGGCCGCCAGCCCGCGGTGGCGCGCGGAATATTCTCGTCCTGGGCGCGGGTGCCGGCGCGCTCCTGGTTGAGGTCCGGGTTGCCGACATAAGCGCGTGACAGGGCGCCGGACATCGTCTCCGCCCGGGCCGGCGCGGCGAGCGCAAGGCAGCCGGAGAGCACGGCGGCGAACGCCGCCAAACGCCGTTTCGCCACCCCGATCCCGGGATTGGCGCGCACGCAAGACGACACGGAACTCTGCAACGCTTCAGGCAAATTCGTTTGTCCTCGACTTCGCGTCTTCGCTTCCCGAGTCGTCGCTTCCGGTCTTGCGGCCGGCCGACCCGGAGGCTCCGGGGACCAATCGCTTGATCCTTTGAGCCAAAGCCTTCTTCCAAGCAGGACACGAAGTCTCTTTTGGGGAAATGCTCGTCCCCACGGTCAAGAAAACGTGAACGCCGCCGCCGGCTTGAACGGGTCGAGCACGGGCGCCGCGGCGTCGAACAAAATGCGATAGCCCAACGCGCCATCGACCTTGTCATAGCGAACGGCCTTGCCGGTTCCATCGGGGAGACGCTGGATGGCGACGAGTCGGCCGCCATTTTTCAATTGCGCAAGCAGCGGATCGAGATTGGCGGCGACCCCGCCGTCGATCAGAATGACGTCGAACGGAGCCTCGCTGGCCGCTCCCGCCGCCAGCGGCCCAAGAATCAGGCGGACGCCTTTTAGCCCGAACGCGTCGAGGCTGGCGCGGGCCTGCTCGAACAGCGCGGGATCGGCTTCGAGCGCGACAACGTCGGCGGCGAGCCCCGAAAGAAGCGCGGTCGAGTAGCCGACGCCGGCTGCGACGACGAGCGCCTTGTCGCTCTCCATCACCCGCGCGCCTTGAATGAGGCGCGCCAGGATCAAGGGCGCCAGCAGCGTTCTTTGCGTTTGTCCGGGCGCGCCGGGCTTCAACTGCAAGCTTGAGTCCGAATAGGCTAAAGGCTTCAGCTCTGCCGGCAGAAACAGCTCGCGCGGCACTTCGAGGATGCGCGCCAGCAGCGCAGAATCGGTCACGTCAAATGTCTTGATCTGGCGGTCGACCATCGTCCGGCGCGAAACCGCCCAAGCATCCGCCGAGGCCTCGGAGGAGGGATCGGCAACACTCGATTCGATGCTTTCAGTTCGCATTGCGTCGAGATCTCCTGCCGGATGGCCGCTTCGCCGGCAGCCGCAACGGTGCAGTTTATATGGCGCGCGGCTTTCCATGTCTATCCAATCGGCCGTTAGCGCGCGCTTTGGCGCAGAGGTGTGGCTTTTTCGCCAGCGGCGCGATATCGCTTGCCGAATCGACGTCGCCGCCGGAACGCTTCAAACCATGACCGACTCCCCGACAGAGCCTTTCGAACATGCCGAGCACGCCGAACACGTCGCCCATTCCGGCGACCGCTTCCTGATGCAGGTGTCGGTCACAATCGCCATTCTCGCGGTTGTCGCGGCGACGGTCGGCAGCCTCGAGACGATCGAAACCGCGGCGACGATAGGCGACAAGAACGCCGCCGTCCTGGTGCAGAACAAGGCGACCGACAACTGGAATTTCTACCAGGCCAAAAGCATCAAGAAGAATATGTACGACATCGCCGCGGCGGCCGGGGGAGCTGACGCCGACGGCTTCAAGGCGCAAGCGCAGCGTTACGGCGCGGACGAACAGGAGCTTTTGGCGAAGGGCCAGGAGCTTGAGCGTGAAACCGACACCAAACTCCTCGATAGCGAACGGCATGAGCGCCGCCACCATCTTCTCACAGTGGCAGTGACCTTCCTGCACGTCGCCATCGCGGTGGCGACGATTTCGATCATCATGCGCGGCCAGCGTTGGCCGTGGCGCGCTTCGATCGGCCTCGGGATCGCTGGATCCCTGCTGGCCGCTTACGCTTATCTTTAAGGGCGACGGAGCGGCGATACCATGCTCCGCTGGTCCCGTCGGGACCAGCTTGAATCAGCTTGATCGCGTCCAACGGGCGCCGGATTACGCCGGCGCCCCGCTTTCGGGCGCGGCCGCGTCAGCCCTTCAGGCGAGCGTTGCACTGGCTATAATAACCGCCGCCCTTTTGAATCCATTTCAGTCCGCCGTTTCCGTTCGTTTCCTTGTTCGCCTTATATCGGTCGAGACAGGTCAGCATGCGCGCCTTGCCTGGCTTTTCGCTGGCGTGCGCGGCGGATACGGCGGAGGGGAACACGGCGGCGCCAGCGGCCGCGGGAGCGGCGGGCGGGGGCGCCGCAGCGGCGGGCGCCGGCTTCGGGGCTGCGGCAGGCGGCGGAGCGGCAGGGGTCGCAGCAGGAGCTGCGGCGGGCGGGGCGGCGGGCGCCGCTGTTTTCGCTTCGGCCGCGCACTGGCTGTAAAATTGCGGCCAAGCCTGGCCGTTCAGCGTTCCGGCGGCCTTTGCGGCCTGGTATTTTTCGCTGCATTCCTTGCGAACGGATTGCGCCGCCACCGGGCCGGCCAGCGCCAGACCGACAATGGCCGAAAAAATTGCCGATCCGATAAAATGGCCCTTGGGGCAATATGACGATGAAAGTCGAAAAGACATGGGGCGTCCTCCAACGCAATTATTGTGAATCAACGCGGCGCTGGCGCGTCGGGCGTTGACCTTCCTTCGAAAATCATGGCGCGTCAATTTCCAATCGGGTCCCGTCCAGCACAAAAAAGCCGCTCGCGCGGATGCGCCAGCGGCTCGTCGATTGGCGATTTAAAATCGCTCGTGCGTCAGACGGTCTCGCCGGAGTCTTTCGCGTCGGGGGCTTTCACGTTCGGGACGCCGCCCGCGGCGGCGACTTCGGCGGCGAAGTCGCTCTCCTGCTTCTCGATGCCTTCGCCAAGCGAATAGCGCACGAACGCCGTCAGCTTCACCGGCGCGCCGGCGCCCTTTTCGGCGTCCTTCACCACCTGGCTGATGGTTTTGTTCGCATGTTCGGCGTGGATCGAGGGCTGATCGAGCAAGCAAACCTCCTTGTAGTAGGTCTTCAAGCCCGATTCGACGATCTTTTCGAGGACATTGGCCGGCTTGCCGGCGTTCTTGTCGGCCAGCACCGCCTTTTCGCGCTCGACCACGGCCGGGTCGAGCTGTGTCGAATCGAGCGCGAGGGGATTCGCAGCGGCGACATGCAGCGCGATGAGTCGGGCCAGCGGCGCGAGCGCGAGCGAATCGCCGGTCGATTCCAGCGCGACGATAACGCCGATCTTGCCAAGGCCGTCGGCCACCGCGTTATGAACATATTGTCCGACGACGCCATGCGGAACGTGTACGACCGCGGCGCGCCGCAGCGTCATGTTTTCGCCGATCGTCGCGATCAGGTTGGCGATGGCCTCGCCAACCGTCCCGCCGCCCGGATAATGCGCGCCCTTGATCGCCTCGACGTCGGTCAGCCCCTTCTCGACGGCGACCAGCGCGATGGTGCGCGCGAGCGCCTGAAACTCCTCGTTGCGGGCGACGAAATCGGTCTCGGAATTGACCTCGACGACGACGCCGTCATGGCCATGCACGGCGACGGCGACGAGGCCCTCGGCGGCGATGCGGCCCGATTTCTTGGCGGCCTTGGAGAGACCCTTCTTGCGCAGCCAGTCGATCGCCGCCTCGATATCGCCCTCGGTCTCGGTGAGGGCGTTTTTGCAATCCATCATGCCGGCGCCGGTCTTCTCGCGAAGATCCTTCACCAGTGCGGCCGTGACGCTCGCCATTGTCGTCTTCCTTCAGTTTCGGATCAGCAGTTCGCACCAGAAGCAGCAAGTCTGGACCAGCAAATTTGGACCAGACCGCGCTAAAACTGCGTTTCGGATGCGCCGGTCAGGCGGCGACGAGGCCGCGCGCGACATTGACCCAGCCGTCGCGCTCGATACGCCCGCCGAGCTTAAGGTCATGGTCGGTCTTGGCCGCGTCTTCCGGGGTCATGGCGGCGATCTGCCAGAAATGGAAAATCCCCGCATCGTTGAGCTTCTTGACGATCTGCGGGCCGATGCCTGGCAATTTGCCGAGATCGTCGGGCGCGCCGCGCGGCGCGGTGAGCAGCTCGAACGCTTCCGCCGGCGCTTCGAACGCCTCCGGCGCGACGAGGGGTTCAGCCTCCGCCGCAGCCGGCGCACCCTCTTCGGGCAGAACCTCTTCCGGCGGGCGCTCGGCTTCGCCGAAATCGACGCCGCTCGCGCCCTGGCCGCGGGCGATGCCGTCAAGCGCGGCTCGGGCGACAAGATCGCAGTAGAGGGTGATCGCGCGGCCGGCGTCGTCATTGCCGGGAATCGGGAAGGTGATGCCGTCCGGATCGCTATTGGTGTCGAGGATCGCCGCCACGGGAATATGCAGGCGCGCAGCTTCCTTGATGGCGAGCTGCTCCTTGTTCGTGTCGATCACGAAGATGAGGTCCGGCACGCCGCCCATCTCCTTGATGCCGCCAAGCGCCTTCTCGAGCTTGTCGCGCTCGCGCGACATCATCAGGCGCTCTTTCTTGGTGAGGCCGACGGCGCCGCCGCCAAGCAGATCCTCGACCTTGCGCAGGCGCTGGATCGAGGCGGAGATGGTCTTCCAGTTGGTCAGCATGCCGCCTAGCCAACGTGAATTGATGTAATATTGGGCAGATTTATGAGCGGCTTCCGCAATGGCGTCCTGCGCCTGGCGCTTGGTGCCGACGAACAGCACGCGGCCGCCGCGCGCGACCGTGTCCGAGACGGCCTTCAGCGCCTGATGCAGCAAAGGCACCGTCTGGGCAAGGTCGATGATATGGATATTGTTGCGCGCGCCGAAGATATAAGGCTCCATCTTCGGGTTCCAGCGGTGCGACTGGTGGCCGAAATGGGCGCCGGCGTCGAGCAGGCTGCGCATGGTGAAATCAGGCAGGGACATAGCGTTCGTTTCTCCGGTTAAAGCCGCCGCGGAGCGATATGGACTTTTTCCGAGGAGCCTTGCTGGGCCCCATAGAAAAAAGCCACCGGGAGCGGCCCTTGAAGCAGGGTCGCGCGATCCGCGTGTGGAATGAGGGCGCTTATAGGGGCCAAAGCCGCCGAGCGCAAGGAGCCTCGCCGGGGGCCTGCGCGGGCGCAAAATCTTTGCGCGTCCGCGCGTCCCCGGCTATCTCATTAGATTGTATCGCGCGCGCGAATGTCGAGTCCGGGACCCGACCGCCCAGAGTCCAGATAGTTCCAGCGGGGATTCCAATGAAACCAATGGATGTCGATCCCGCCATCATGGCGCGCCGCGGCGAAATCGTCGCCGGCTTACGGAAAATCGTGCGCGGCGAAGGCGTCATCGACGGCGAAATCGGCCGGCGCCCTTACGAGAGCGACGGCTTCACCGCCTACGCCAATCTGCCGCTCGCCGTGGTGCTGCCCTCTTCCGTTGAAGAGCTCCAATCCGTGCTGGCCTATTGCCATGCGAACGACGTCAAGGTCGTGCCGCGCGGGGCCGGAACCTCGCTATCCGGCGGCGCCCTGCCGCTTCAGGACGGCGTTCTCATTTCGATGATGAAGTTCAACCAGATCAAGGAGATCGATTTCGACAACCGGATCGCCATCGTCGAGCCCGGCGTCACCAATTCGGCGATCACCCGCGCGGTCGAGCACAAGGGCTTCTATTACGCGCCGGACCCCTCCTCGCAAATTGCCTGCTCGATCGGCGGCAATGTCGCCGAGAACTCCGGCGGCGTGCATTGCCTCAAATACGGCCTCACCACGAATAATGTGCTCGGCGTCGAAATGGTGCTGATGACCGGCGAGATCATCAGGCTCGGCGGCGCCTTTCTCGATGCGGAGGGCTATGATTTTCTCGGCCTCATCGTCGGCTCCGAGGGCATGCTTGGCGTTGTCACGGAAGTCACCGTGCGCATCCTGCAGAAGCCCGAATGCGCGCGGGCGCTGATGATCGCCTTCGATTCGAGCGAGGCGGCCGGCGCCTGCGTCGCCGAAATCATCGCGGCCGGCATCATTCCGGGCGGCATGGAGATGATGGACAAGCCGGCCATCCAGGCGGCCGAGGATTTCGTGCAGGTCGGCTATCCGCGCGAGGCCGAAGCCATGCTGCTCGTCGAACTCGACGGCCCGCCGGTCGAGGTCGATCATCTGGTCGGTTTGGTTGACGCGATCGCACGCAAGCGCGGCGCGACGCAGTGCCGGATCTCGAACTCCGAAGCCCAGCGACTCGCCTTCTGGGCCGGGCGCAAGGCGGCCTTCCCCGCCGTCGGGCGGATCTCGCCCGATTATCTTTGCATGGACGGCACCATTCCCCGCAAAGAACTCCCGCGCGTCCTCGCCGGCATCCGCGAGCTGTCCGAAAAGCATGGCCTGCGCGTCGCCAACGTCTTCCACGCCGGCGACGGCAATCTGCACCCCTTGATCCTCTTCGACGCCAACATCCCGGGCGATCTGCAGAAGGCCGAGGACTTCGGCGCCGACATATTGCGCCTTTGCGTAAAAGTCGGCGGCGTGCTGACCGGCGAGCATGGCGTCGGCGTCGAAAAGCGCGATCTGATGCCCGAAATGTTCAACGAGATCGACCTCGACCAGCAGATCCGCGTCAAATGCGCCTTCGACGAAAAGCGCTTGCTCAACCCCGGCAAGGTTTTCCCGACGCTGCACCGCTGCGCCGAGATGGGGCGGATGTTCGTGCATGAAGGGCAGCTGCCATTCCCGGATCTGCCGCGGTTTTAAGCCCCGCGTCATGGCCGCGCCCTCTCCCACTGCGTCATGCCCGGGCGCCTGCGCCAGGAATCTGGATGGCCGGGTCGAGCCCGGCCATGACGATCAGACTATGAGGGAAACTTTCGTACGCGCCTGCGGCGACTCTTTCAGTCAAAGCTCTCCGGCCATCGCCGGGACGCATGGAACACGGCGAGGATTTCGACGGCGGCCTCGCGCACGCGATAAGGCGCGATGAAGGCCGTATCGGCCACGACGAGTTCGCGCGTGCCGGGAACCCGGCCCGGACGCCCCATATCCGGAAATTCCGCGAGCCTGTCCGCCAGATCGAGGATGGCGGTGACGATGCGCGCGGCGGCGGCGGGATTTTCACGCGCGATATAGTCTCCGATGGCTTCAAGATCGCGCAGCGCCGGCCTCGTCCAGCGCAGCCTCATGTTTTCGGCGCGAATTTCTTCCTGACGCGCGCGACGTCCTTGTCGCTGGCGAACGCGCCTTGCTCGGCGGCGGCGAGCCCCGCCTCGATCTTGCCGATCTGCCACGCGTTGAGCGCAACGAAATCCTCGATCGCGCGGGCGACAAGCCAATTACGCGAGCGATCGGTCTTCGCGGCAAGATGATCGAGGGCGTTCAGCGTCGACTCGTCGAGGCGTACGGTGAAAGGGGCTGGCATGGCGAAGCTTCTATCCGGTTCAGTACGGTTCGTTTGTATTCTATATGAAACATCCGCGCGCCTGCAAGCTTCCTGCGCGCCCGACGCCAAAAACTCAGAGGGAGCGCCGGCAGCGCGACCTGATGCCCCGAGATGTTCAACGAGATCGACCTCGACCAGCTGATCCGCGTCAAATGCTTCAGTCAGGCACACGTACCAGGGTCATAGTGGCTTGTGGACAGTCAGATGACTCGTGCCGTGGAGGCGATCGTAGAACTCAAACGCATATCGGTCAGTCATGCCCGCTATAAAATCGCAAATTGTGCGCATTTTCACTATCTCCGGCGCACCCTTGCATATCAGCCGAAAGTCATCGGGCAGGAGCCGCGTCCCGCCGTCTTCCGCCAAATCGTTTCCTCGCTTTTCCGCAAGAGCCTTAAAAATTGCTTTAACAATGTCCTTTCCTCGATATTCAACAACCTGCATCCCGGGCGACCGTATAATACCGTGGTAAGTGATGTTCTTCAGCACCTCCACGAAGAGAAACGTCTCGAAATGAAGCCTAACCTGATGGAGTTGTGGGTAGGTCAGGTGCTTTACGACCTCGATACCGGACACGAAGTTCTGCACCAGACCAGAGGTAAATTTCACACGATGGTAACCGTCACTCGCCAGTTTGCGAGAGAGCGCCTGCATCTGGGCACCAATAGCTTGCTTTTTGAGGCCTGTTGGCAAACGGGCGTTCAGAACCGTTTGCGTCTCTTTGTCGGACTGAAACAACATATCTTCAAAGACCAAAAATAGCAACTCTCGTATGAAGTCGATGTCAATGTAGCGGATGTAATCTTCCCGCTCAGGATATTGCTTCGAGATTCTGTCGTGTATAGTGTTTGCGACGTCCTGATAAATATCCTCGTCGAGCGCAAAGAGGCCCATTGGTGTTAGAAAACCGGCCTTGAAGTTGTCTTCTAAGTCGTAGGTTGAATAAGCGATATCGTCAGCTATATCCATGATTGAGCATTCGATTGTCTTGAACGGCTCGGGAGGCTCATCCGTATTCAGGATTCGCCGCTTGATATCCGCAACAAGCGCCTCATCCTCTACGTAGTACCCCTTCATAACACCCGGCTTTCCGCGGTCGCTACAATGGATGGGAATGGCGCGATCGTATTTCAGCAACGCGGCCAGACTTCGGTACGTCACGTTCAAACCGCACCGGAGATCTTTATGATCCGGTCCAAAAGGAAGCATCCCACCGAGCGTCGCCTTCTTCTCTAGCCGGGCGACGATCCTCAGGCTCTGAGCGTTTCCCTCGAAGCCGCCGTGATCCTTCATGCATTCATCTAGCGCCTCCTCGCCGTTGTGCCCAAAGGGCGGATGGCCTAGGTCGTGCGCAAGACCGGCGAATTCGACGATTTCGGGCTCAATCTTGAGCCCTTTTCGTTTGAACTCTCGGGCGGTCGCGTTGAGCCTTATCGCGATCGACTTGGCGATCTGCGCAACCTCAAGCGAGTGCGTTAGGCGATTACGATAGAAATCGGATTCTTGACCGGGAAAGACTTGGGTCTTTCCTTGAAGTCGCCTGAAGCTAGGAGAGTGAATGAGGCGCGCAAAGTCCCGGCGCCAAGGCGATCTAAACGGTTCCGGATCTTTGCCGCTCGCGTCGTCGAGCACGCGTGCGGCATCTCCGTCGGAATACATCGCGATCAAGTAGCCTCCAGGAGAGCACGTGGGCGATTTCTATTTTTTATTTACAGATTTTTTTGTATTTTTTGGCTTCGCTGGCTTATCGGCGAGGTGGGCCGCCCCAATGATCTTAATCCGCTTCCCTGCGACAGACCGCCGCACCCAGTCCAATTCGGCCCAAACAGAGCGCTGCAGTGCTTCGCCCTCATGTGAGAGATTTGGACGTTTTATCCGGGTCGACTTTTCCGTTACTGGAGCCATCTTAGACCTCCGGTCTGAGTCGCATCATATTCGGCGTGTCATCGTCTAATAAGGCATCTTAGCTTGCAAGTCCCTAAGAGCCGATCCAAGAACTTGTTGAGTCGGATGAATCATTTGTGATTCCCTTGCGATTGGTTGATTCGCAGGGGGTGCGCAATGTGGAAGCCTGAACATCGTCTGGCCGCGGAGCGTCGTG
>Ga0181521_10000705_pt1 | contig 41262 bp, 36 predicted proteins | sample PEATcosm2014_Bin_32_FD_119764 | JGI IMG/M metagenome (GOLD analysis project Ga0181521, IMG submission 119764) | Peatland microbial communities from MTU Mesocosm Facility, Houghton, MI, USA - PEATcosm2014_Bin02_60_metaG | ecosystem: Environmental > Terrestrial > Soil > Wetlands > Peat | place...
GGGTAGAAGGGGCGGAGCGCCCTGATTACGAACGTCAGCCGAAGGACCTCCGACGCCAAAATCCTTTAGGCAAAGAAATGGCTCCTCAGGTAGGACTCGAACCTACAACCCTCCGGTTAACAGCCGGATGCTCTGCCATTGAGCTACTGAGGAGTACGGTGACTGCGCGGTCGCCAGGCAGCGACCCAGTCACTGACGCTAGTTTATCGCAGGTGGAACGGGGCGTCAAAAAACCGCGCGGTTCCGTCTTATCCCGAATCGGCACAGTTTACTCCGGTTCCCAAACCGGTAAGCGCCTTTGAGTTACACTGACGGGCAGCGCTTGCCGAGTACGTTTCCCCGCCGTTTTCGTCTAAACCACCCAGAGGTGCATGATGGGAGGAACTCGCTTGCCCTACGCCGTCTTCCTGCTGCTGCTCGTGGCCACCATCGCGCTGGCGGACAACACCAGTTCCGATCCCGGGACCAATGCGGCGTCCACGGCAACCCCTGCGGGACCGCCCAAAGCCAAGATCGAGGTCGCGATCGACGACCTGCACGGGCACAAGATCTCCGATCCCTACCGCTGGATGGAAAACGGAGACAGCCCCGAGACACAGGAGTATGTGCGGGCGCAACTAGCGTACACCCGCAGCCTGCTGGACCCGCTGCCCGGCCGCGAGAGGATTCACGCCCGGCTAACGCAACTGCTGAGCATCGGCAACGTGGGCACGCCGCAGGTCGGGGGCGATTGGTACTTCTACACCCGGCGCGAAGGCATGCAGAACCAGCCCGTGCTCTATGTGCGCCAAGGATTGAAGGGCACGGACCGCGCGCTGGTGGACGTGAATGCCCTGGCCGCCGACGGCACCGTCGCCCTCGACTGGTGGCAAATTTCGCACGACGGCAAGTACGTTGCCTACGGGACCTCTCCCAGCGGATCGGAGATGAGCACGCTGCACGTGATCGAGACCGCCACAGGGAAGCTGCTGGCGGACACTATCGAGCAGACCCGCGCCGCTAGCTTGGCCTGGAAGCTGGACGATTCCGGCTTTTATTACACCCGCTATCCCGAGAAGGGAGACGTACCGGCGGAGGAGGAAAACTACCATCGCCGCGTGTATTACCACGCCCTGGGCGGCGATGCGGCCAAGGATCCGCTGATTTTCGCGCCCAAAGATCCACAGGACTGGCCCAACGTCTCGCTTTCCAACGATGGCCGCTGGCTCACCATCGTTTCCGAGCAGGGCTGGACCAAGAGCGAGATTTACCTGCAAGATCTGCAAGCCAATACCCCGCTGGTCACGGTCATTACCGCCAAGAACTTCCTTTACAGCGGCGAGGTATTTAACGGCGTGATGTACATCGTTACCAATGAAAACGCGCCACACTACAAGGTGTTCGCCGCTCGCGCGGAAGCGCCCGACCAGAGCCACCGGAAGCCGGTAATCCCCGAATCGCAAGACGCCGTGCTGCAAGGGCTGTCGATCATCGGCGGCAAGCTGGTCGCCGAGTACGAGAAGAACGTCAGCTCGCTGCTGAAGGTGTTCTCGGTCGAAGGCAAGCCGTTGGCGGAAGTGCCCCTGCCAGGCATCGGCAGCGTGGCCGGCGTCGGCGGGCAGTGGGACAGCCAGGAAGCCTTTTTCGGATTCCAGTCGTTCACCGTGCCGCCGACTATCCTGCATTACGACATGCAGAGCGGAAGCACCTCGTTGTTCGCCAAGGTGGAGGCGCCCATCGATTCCGGCGGCTACGAGGTCAAGCAGGTCTGGTGCAAGTCTAAGGACGGCACGCGCGTGCCCATGTTCATCGTCAGCAACAAAGGGCTGGCGCTGACCGGGAAGAATCCCACTCTGCTCTACGGCTACGGCGGATTTCAGGTCAGCGAGACCCCGGCGTTCAGCCGCGGCGTGTTCTTGTGGCTGGAGAACGGAGGCGTCTACGTGCTGGCCAACCTGCGCGGCGGCAGCGAATTCGGCGACGCCTGGCACCGCTCGGGAATGCTGGAAAAAAAGCAGAATGTGTTCGACGACTTCGCCTCCGCCGCCGAATACCTGATCGCGCAGAAGTACACCGACCGCGACCATCTCGCCATCATGGGCGGCAGCAACGGCGGTCTGCTGGTGGGGGCGAGCATCACCCAGCATCCTGATCTGTTTCGCGCCGCCGTCTGCCAGGTGCCGCTGCTTGACATGCTGCGCTACCAGAACTTCCTCATCGCCAAGCTGTGGGTCCCGGAGTACGGCTCATCGACCGATCCCAAGCAGTTCGAATATCTGTACGCCTACTCGCCCTACCACCACGTCAAGCCGGGGACGCTGTATCCCGCAGTGCTGTTCATGACCGCCGATTCGGACACGCGCGTGGACTCGATGCACGCCAAGAAGATGGCCGCGCTCATGCAGGCGGAAGCCAAGAACGGCGCCGATCGCGACCGGCCGATCCTGCTGCGCATCGAGCCCAAAGCCGGTCACGGCCAGGGCAAGCCCCTCACCAAGCAGATCGAGGAAAGCACCGACATCTGGTCGTTCCTGTTCTGGCAGTTGGGAGTGAAGCCGTAGGATTGGGAAATTCGGCGAAATTCTGTCATCCCGAGCGGAGCCGGGGTCCCCAGCAAACCCGATTTTGGTTTGCTGGGGTGGTGGAGCGAGGGATCTATGTATTGAAAATCAAAATGCATAGATTCTTCGCTCCCTTCGGTGGCTCTGAATGACACCTCGAATTGCCTGCCTTACTGGGTTGCTGCACTTGGCGCTGCCGGCTTCGGGGGCACGAAGCTGCCCATATCCAGCGCGACCTTCCACGTCCCGTCGGGCTGCTTGCGCCAGATGGTGACGTAGCTCCCTTTGCGCACCACGGGCGTGCCGTCGGACGACTTGTCGTGGATCTCAAAGCTGCCGGTGGTATAGCCGAGATCGGCCGATTGCGCTGCGTCGGCGTAGAGCGGCGCCCAGGTGATGCTCCAATTGGGATCGGCGAAGCCTTTGGCCCAGCCCTCGCGGAAGGGCAGCTTGCCGGTGCGCATGACCCCGGCGGAATAGAAGCGAACGTCTTCGGCGAGGTAGCTCATGAAGGCATCGATGTTCTTGGCCACGCCGGTCTTGGCAAAATCACGGTCCACCTGGAGCAGGGCCGCCGTAGCCGCATCGGCGGGGTCTTCCCGGCGAGCTCGCGACTGCGGGCGGGACTTCTGCGCTTCGGCCAGCGCCGAAGCCATCGCCAGCACCACCACGACGACCAGCAGTTTTCTCATGCGCCCATCTCCCGTCTCCCATCCTTCCAGCGGATGTTACCCGTTGCCGCGTCCGCGGCAAATTGACAGCGGCGATTCCGGCGCGCTAAGTTCGCTGTGGAGGGAAACGCCCCATGCCCCAGCAGCGGTTCATCACCCTGACCACCGATTTTGGCGCCAGCGACCATTATGTGGGCGCGATGAAGGGCGTGGTGTACGGCATCAATCCTTCCGCCCAGGTGGTGGACATCTCGCATGCCATCTCGTCCTACGACTTGCTGGACGGCGCGCTCGCCATCGCCCAGGCCTACAGCTATTTCCCCGCGGACACCATCCACGTGGTGGTGGTGGACCCGGGCGTGGGATCGGCGCGGCGGCCCATCCTGGCCCGCACGGAAAAATATTTCTTCGTGGCCCCCGACAACGGCGTGCTGTCGCTGGCGCTGGAGCGCGAGCAACGGGTTCATGTGCATGAGATCAGTTCCGAGCATTACTTCCAGCAGCCGGTGAGCCAGACCTTCCAGGGCCGGGACGTCTTCGCGGTGGTCGCGGGCTGGCTGAGCAAGGGAGTGGAGTTCGCCAACTTCGGCGATGAGATCAGTGACTATGTGCGCTTCAGGATGCCCAAACCGACACGCATGGAGAGTGGCCAAATCCAGGGTGTGGTTTTGAAAGTGGACAAATTCGGGAACGTGGTCACCAACATCACCCCGCAGGACGTTCCGCAACTGTTTGCTGCGGAGCCGCCGCAGTTCAAGATCCTGGTCAGTAAGCACGAAATCACAAGCCTGAAGACCGCTTATGCCGAGGGCGCCCCGGGAGAGGTCTTCGGGATTCTGGGCAGCATGGGGTTTCTGGAGCTTTCGACGAATCGGGGGTCGGCCGCGAGGGCGTTGGAGACGACGAAAGGCGCCGAAGTAGTGATAAGTGGAAAGTGGGAAGTGGAAAGTGGGAAGCCGTAAGCCGCGGCGACTCTCAGCTCTTACTTTTCACTTACCACTTGCCACTTCCCACTTGCCTCACGGATTCTTCGCTTTGACGCGCGCATAGCGGTCCATCTGGGCCGTCCACTTCAGGTAGCGCAGCATCTCGGAACGCTCTCGCCACATGAATCCCCAAAATTCCAAAAAGCCGACCTGGCTCATCTTGACGCCGCAATAGGTCTCGATGCGCCAGCGCAGGTAAGGACTACGCCAGGGCGCAAAGCGGTGGCCGCGCGTCGCGTTCCACAGCAGGCGGAGGATCTGCCACATGACGGAATGAGTATAGCGTCAATGGCTTTTGGCTCTTGGCTTTTGGCTCTTGGCGCCCTAAGCGCTCGGTAACAAGCCAAGAGCTAAGAGCCAATAGCCAACAGCGCTTCTAGATATCGTATTTCTTCGCTAAATGGCGGAAAGAGCGGTACGAGAGACGCAGCAATTCCGCGGCGCGGGTCTGCACCCCGCCGGACTGGCGCAAGGCGGTTTGCAGCATGGTGCGCTCCAGGTCGGCGACATAGCGCTCCATGTCAAGCCCATCCGAAGGGATGGGGACTGATCCGTTACCGGAGATGGCGGCCACGCGGATCTTCGAGCGTTCTGCCGGAAGCTCGACGTTCAGCTCGTCGCTGGACTCCATCGCCACGGCGCGTTCGATAGTGTTCTCCAGTTGGCGCACGTTGCCCGGCCAGTCGTATCCCTGGAGTTCGTGCAGCGACGGCGAGGCCAATCGCACGATGCTCTTCCCCGAAGCGGCAACGTACTTCTTGAGGAAGTGGTTGGCCAGCAGGGGGATGTCCTCGCGGCGCTCGCGCAGCGGCGGGACTTCGATGGGGATTACGCTGATGCGGTAATAAAGGTCCTCGCGGAAAGCGCCGTCGGCGACCATGCGGTCGAGGTCGTTGTTGGTGGCGGCGATGAGGCGGACGTCGATGGCGATTTCGGCGGTGCCGCCGACCGGGCGGATCACGCGCTCCTGCAACACCCGCAGCAGCTTCACCTGCATGGCCAGGCTCATCTCGCTGATCTCGTCCAGGAAGACGGTGCCGCGGCTGGCGACCTCGAACAATCCAGCCTTGTTCTGGGTGGCGCCGGTAAAGGCGCCTTTGACGTAGCCGAACAGTTCGCTTTCGAGCAGGGTTTCCGGAAACGCGCCGCAGTTGATGGAGACGAAGGGCTCGGCGGCGCGCGGCGAGCAAGCGTGGATGGCGCGGGCCACCAGTTCCTTGCCGGTACCGCTTTCCCCCTGGATGACGACGGTGCTGGCGCTGGAGGCCACAGTGCGGATGGTCTGCTTCAGCTTGCCCATGGCCGAGCTGGCGCCCACGATGTTGTCCAGCGAATTGCGGATCCCGGCATCGCGCTTGAAGGCGAAATTCTGCCGCCGCAGCTCCACCGATTCCAGCGCGCGGTTGATGGCGACCACCACCTCTTCGATCAGGTGCGGCCCTTTGTGAATGTAGTCGAAGGCTCCCGCCTTCACCGCCTGCACCGCGGCCTCATAGTCCTCGATGGCGGTGATCAGGATGACGGCGGTCTCGGGCGAAACCCGGCGGGCATGGCGCAGCACCTCGATGCCGTCGGTTTGCGGCATCTTGATGTCGCTGACCACCACGTCGTAGATGTTGGAATCGAGTTTGCGCTTGGCTTCCGAGCCGGCGGTCACGGTCTCGACCCGGTGGTTCTCCTTGCGCAAAGCGATCTCCAGCACGCCACAGATGGCGCGCATGTCGTCGCAGACCAGAATACTAGCCATGCTTCACCCCGCTCGGGATCCCCGACACGCCGGCGGTTGGCGTCGCGGGATGATCGGTATTGGCAGCGGCAGCCGGCGCCAGTCCGAGTTGGCGGCGCGGCGGCGGTTCCGAGCGTTTCAGCTCGATGGAGAACTCGATCCCTTCCCCAATTGCGGAGTGGACGGAGACGCGGGCGTCGTGCGCCTGCAGGGTCTGGTATACGATGGCCAAGCCCAGGCCGGTGCCGCCATTCAGTTCGGGCTGGAACGGTTCAAAGACCTTCTCGACTTGCTGCGGCGTCAGCCCCTCCCCGGTATCGGCAAAGCGGATGTGCCAGTGGTTCGGCGCCGGCGTGAGGCTGACCACCAGCCGTCCTCCCTCGGGCATGGCGCGGACGGCATGGTCGGCGAGGATGGCAAACACCTGCCTGATACGATCACGGTCGGCGAGCGCCCACGCGGATTCGCCCGCGAAGCGCCGCACGATCTCAACCGGCGGCTGGCTGGGGTTACGCTCGAGCGCCGCCAGGGTATCGTCGAGCAGCGGGACCAGGTCGATCACCGCCATCTTGTAGCTCTTCTCGCGCGCGTACAGGAGGAAGTCGGTGATGATCGCGTTCAAGCGGTCGGACTCGCGCAGCACGATCTCCACCAGCGCTTTCTGGTCGGCGTTCAGTTCGGAGATCCCGGCCAGCACCTGGACGGAGCCGGCGATGGAAGTCAGCGGATTGCGAATCTCGTGCGCGATGCCGCCGGCCATGCGGCCGATGGCGGCCAGGCGGTCCCGCATGCGCACCTCGCGTTCCAGGCGGCGAATCTCGGTCAGGTCGGCGAAGCCGTACACGTATCCGGTCAAACCACGCTCCGGGACCGTCAACTCCGAAGCCGTGATTCCGAAGGTCTTTTCCAGGCCGCTGGGAGTGAGGCAACGGACCTCGGTGCGCACGAAGTGGGGCCCGATAGCGGGCAGCCGGTCGAGAAAGAACTGGGCCACCGGCTTGCCGAACACCGCCGCAGCGGAGCTCTCCAGCAGTCTTTCGCCGGCCGGGTTCAGCATGGTGATGTGCCCCTCCAGGTCGGTGGTGATCAGGCCGCCGCTCATGGAGTCGATGACGTTCTTGTGCAGCGCTTGCAGGTTCTCGAGCGCCCCGCTTTTGTCCTGCAACTCGACGTGAACCTGGCGCAGCCGGGCGGCCATCTTGCTGGCCAGGTAGGCCACCGCCAGGTAAGCGATCAGGTTGATGAAGATGACGAGCTGCAGAAACCTGGGATCGGTACGGCTGGTGGAATACGAACGGATCAAGTCGAAATAGGAGAGCTCAAGAATAGCGCCGAACAGGATGAACGACAGCAACGCGCTCAAGAAGGCCCAGGTCCGCGACAGCAGGATGGAGGCCATGATGATGATGAGCGGGTTGAGGAAGTTGAAGGAAGTGTCGATACCGCCGGTCAGGTAGATGACGGCGTTGGCGAACACCAGGTCGGTCACCACCTGCAAGCGGGCCTGCGTCGACTGCTCGCGCCAGAGCGGGAGCAGCAGCACGTAGAAGAGAGAGATCGTGTACCACAGCGCGATCACGCTGATGAACGTACGCTCGGGAACGGCGGTCGCGGTGAGGCGGATGATCGCCAGCTCGATGGCCAGCAGGAAGGTGACGACGATGATGCGCACCTTGGAGAGCCACGCCAGCCAGGTACGTTCCTTGAGTTCGCTATGCATCGATGCAAGCCGGAGTGGCTCCGCCGCCCCGGCCGTTTCCTCCTCTCTCTGCAACTGTGCGCGGCGGCAGAACCTGGGAGTCCCGGCCGTCCGCCCGGGGACGGGTCTACCCGCCGCCCGAAAGTTTGGCGATCATGCTGAACAGCGGCATGTACAGCGAAATGACGATGCCGCCCACGGCCACGCCCAGGAAGGCGATCATGATCGGCTCCATCAGCGTCAGCAGGTCCTTGGTGGCGGCATCCACTTCGTCCTCGTAGAAGTCGGCGATCTTCTGCAGCATGGCATCCATGGCGCCGGTGGCCTCGCCCACGCCGATCATCTGGGTGACCATGTTGGGGAAGACGCCGCTCTCTTTCAGGGGATCGACGATGGTGCGGCCTTCCTCGATGGACTTGCGCACCTTCAACAGGGCCTGCTCGAGCACGGCGTTGCCGGAGGTGCGGGCGGTGATGCTCAAGCCTTCCAGAATGGGCACGCCGGAGGTGATCAGGGTTCCCATGGTGCGGGTAAAGCGCGCCACTGCAATCTTGCGCAGCAGCATGCCGATCACCGGCATGTTGAGCAGCAGCTTGTCGAAGAACAGGCGCCCGCGCGGATGTTTGCGCAACTGGCGGATCCCGAAGAAGAGGGCCACCAGGCCACCGATACCGATCCACCAGAAGGTGCTGACGATGTCGCTTAGCTTCATCACGATGCGGGTGGGCAGCGGCAGGGCGACGCCCAGGCCAACGAACAGGTTGGCGAAGATCGGCACCACGAACTTCAGCAGCCCGGCCACGATGAGCACGGCGATGCTGATCACCGAGCAGGGGTAGATGAGCGCCGACCTCACCGCCGAGCGCAACTTCACCGCCTTTTCCACGTAGGTGGCGAGCCGCTGCAGAATGGTGTCGAGGATGCCGCCGGTTTCGCCCGCCTCGATCATGTTGGTGGTGAGGTCGTCAAACACCTTGGGATACTGGCGCATGGCATTGGCCAGAGTGGACCCGCCTTCGATCGAGGTGCGCACGCCGGTCAGAGTTTTCTGAAAGGTCATGTTTTCCTGATTGGCGGCGAGGATCTCCAAGCATTGCACGAGCGGCAGGCCGGCATCGATCATGACCGAGAACTGCCGGAAAAAGATGGCCAGGTCCTTGGTGGGCACCTTGCCGCGGCCCAGGGTGGGAAGAGCGAACTCCTTGCCCTTCTCCTTGATGGTGGTGGGGTTGATGCGATCGCGGCGCAGCGCCATGGTCAAGGACTGCTTGTTCTCGGCGATGCGCTCCCCGCTGATTTTGGTGCCAGCGGCGTTGGTGCCGCTGTAGGTGAAAACCGGCATTTGGTCCTCCGCTTCCTCGATTGGCCCGCCAACGGCGCAGAACGCCGGCGCGGGCCCAGGGTCCCTACTTCCTTACTTCCTTGCTACGGTGGAACCGCGAGCTGCGCTCACGGCCCCGCGATTGATCATGTCCTGCAACTCATCCTGCATTGACGAGCGCTGCATGGCGGTTTCCAGCGTGATCTGCCGCTGGAAATACAGGGTCGCCAGCGCCTGATTGAAGGTCTGCATCCCGAACTTGTCCTGGCCGGACTGCATGGCGGAATAGATCTGATGGATCTTGTCTTCGCGGACCAGGTTGCGCACCGCCGGATTGGGCACCAGGATCTCCATCGCCATCACCCGGCCGCTGCCTCCGATCTTGGGCAGCAGCGTCTGGCACAGGATGCCCTCCAGGACCATGGAAACCTGGGCCCGGATCTGCGGCTGCTGGTGGGCGGGGAACACGTCGATGATGCGGTTAATGGTGGAGGCCGCGGTGTTGGTGTGCAAGGTGCCGAAGGTGAGATGTCCGGTCTCGGCGATGCGCAGGGCCGATTCGATGGTCTCCAGATCGCGCATCTCGCCGATCAGCACCACGTCGGGGTCCTCGCGGAGCGCGGCGCGCAAGGCCGCGCCAAAGGACTTGGTGTCGGAGTTCACTTCGCGCTGGTTCACTATGCAGGACTTGTGATTGTGCACGAACTCGATGGGGTCTTCGATGGTGATGATGTGCTCGTGCCGTTCGCTGTTGACCTTGTCGAGCATGGCGGCCAGCGTGGTGGACTTGCCGGAACCGGTGGGGCCGGTCACCAGGATGAGGCCACGCGGCTTCTCGCAGAGCTTGCCCACGATAGTAGGCAGGCCCAGCTCCTTGAATCCCTTGACCTCGAACGGGATCACGCGGAAAACCGCGCCCACCGCGCCGCGCTGGTTGAAGCAGTTGCCGCGGAAGCGGGCCAGTCCTTTAAGGCCAAAAGAGAAGTCGAGTTCCAGGGTTTCCTCGAAGCGCTGCTTCTGGGCGTCGGTGAGGACGCTGTAGGCCAGTTGCTTGGTCTCGGCCGCGGTCAGCGGCGGCAGATCCAGAGGCGTGAGATGGCCGTGCACCCGGATCTGGGGAGGCGAATTGGTGGTGATGTGCAGGTCGCTGCCCGACATCTCTAACATTTTTTTTAACAGCTCACTGAGAGTAACTGGCATGGTTTCCTCAAGCCTCCCTATTAGTGGACGGTCTCGCGCGCCACCTCTTCCATGGTGGTGACGCCGTCCATCACTTTGGTCAGACCGCTGCGCCGCAGGGTGATCATGCCGTGCTCGATGGCTTTCTTCTTCAGCTCCACCGCCGAGGCTCCGACCAGTACCAGCTCGCGGATGTCGTCGTCGATCTCCATCACTTCGTAAAGGCCGGTGCGTCCCTTGTAGCCGGTGCTGTTGCAGACGACGCAGCCCCGTCCTTTGTGGATCTTCAGTGTCTTGGCTTCTTGCGGCGAGAAACCGGATTCCAGCAGGGTTTGGTACGGCACGTCGACCACTTCAGTGCATTCCCTGCAGATCCGGCGCACCAGCCGCTGGGCCACGATCATGTGCACGGAGGTGGCCACCAGAAATGGCTCGATGCCCATGTTCATCAGGCGGCTGATGGTCTCCGGGGCGCCATTGGTATGCAGCGTGGAAAGCACCAGGTGCCCGGTAAGCGCGGCCTTGATGGCAATCTCGGCCGTCTCGAAATCGCGAATCTCGCCCACCAGAATGATGTTGGGGTCCTGCCGCAGGAAGGAGCGCAGGGCGGCGGCGAAGTTCAGCCCGATCTGTTCCTTTACCTGCACCTGGTTGACGCCGGGAATCTGGAACTCAACCGGATCCTCGGCAGTCATGATGTTGGTCTCCGGCGTGTTCAGCCGCGCGATGGCGGAGTAGAGCGTGTTGGTCTTGCCCGAGCCCGTGGGGCCGGTGACCAGCACCATGCCGTAGGGCTTCAGGATGGCTTTCTCGAACTTAACCAGCGACTCGGACTCGAAGCCGAGCTGGGTCATATCCAGCCGCAGGTTGTCCTTGTCGAGCAGCCGGAGAACGATTTTCTCTCCCCAGATGGTGGGCAGGGTGCTGACGCGGTAATCGAGGGTCTTGCGCTTGCCCGCCAGATTCACCTTGAGCATGATGCGGCCATCCTGCGGCAGCCGCTTCTCGCTGATGTCCAGCTTGGACATGATCTTGATGCGCGAGATGATGGCGTCCTTCAGCTTCAGCGGCGGGGTCATAATGGTTTGCAGGATGCCGTCCACGCGGAAGCGCACGCGGTATTCCTTCTCGTAGGGCTCAATGTGAATGTCGCTGGCGGCACGCTTCACCGCGTCGGTGAGGATCAGGTTCACCAGCTTGACGATGGGCGCTTCCTCGGCGGCCTTCTCCAGTTCGCTGGCGGAAAACGTGTCTTCATCGCCTGCCTGCAGCTCGATGTCGGCATCGCTCTCGCCGATGTCCGCCATCACCTTTTCCAGGTCTTCCTCGTGGGTGTCGCCGTAGGCCTTGTCGATGCCCTGAAGAATCGCCGCTTCCGAAGCCACCACCGGCTCGATGTTGAAGCCGGTCATGAACTTGATGTCGTCCATGGCGAACACATTGGTGGGATCCACCATGGCGATGGTGAGCGAGGCGCCGACCCGGCTGAGGGGCAGGATCTGGTAACGGCGCGCGGTCTCCGGCGGAATCAGCTTCACCACCGAGGGATCGATGTCGAAATACGAGAGATTGATGGCAGGAACGCCGTATTGCCGGGAGAGGAAGTTGGTGACGTCTTCGTCGGAAACGTAGCCCAGCTTCACCAGCACGGAACCCAGCCGCGAGCCATTCCGCTTCTGCTCCGACAGCGCGCGATCCAGTTGTTCCTGCGAGATGACCTTCTCTTTGACCAGAAGATCACCGAGCCGTTGCGACATTGCCGCTTCCCTTATCGCTGCCGACACACACGGCAGCTCAGCAACCGGAACCAGCCGAGCGCAGAACAGCCGGATTGCGCTCTTCTCCGGGTTTGCTGACAGAAATTGTCATTAAAGTTTAGGTCATTGAATAATAACTAGTTAGACCCGTTCGGGCATGTACTTCGGGTACGTATTCATGGACCTTATCGACCATTGACAAAAGTTGTCAACGTATCCCGCCAACCATTCCTGCGGTCCGCTAAACTGGATTGGATGGGTGCCGATTCGGGGCGAGCGGCGAGCCTCCGGGCTTACTACCAGGAACTCATGGCGGCGTGGGGACCGCAGGACTGGTGGCCGGCCTACACTCGCTTCGAGGTCATCGTGGGGGCGTTCCTGACCCAAAACACGGCCTGGACGAACGTGGAACGGGCCTTGCGCAGGCTGCGCGAGGAGGGTGCGCTCAATTGCGATGGCATCCGCCGGGCGCCCTTGCCCAAGCTGGCGAGGATGATCCGATCCTCGGGGTATTTCCGCCAGAAAGCACAGCGCCTGAAGAATTTCGTGCGCCATCTCGACGCGGGCTATGGCGGTTCGCTGCCGCGGATGTTCGCGCAACCGACCGAGAAGCTACGGGAAGAATTACTGGCGCTCAACGGCGTAGGTCCGGAAACCGCCGACTCCATCCTGCTCTATGCTGGCGGACACCCGGTTTTCGTGGTGGACACGTACACCCGGCGCATCTTCGAGCGCCACGGATTAATCACCGCCAAGGCGCGGTACGAAGACATACGCCAACTAGTGCAGCAGGCCTTTCACCAGGGGATTCCCGCCGAGTGGGATCGGCCGCCGGCCTCACCGCTCGCCGGACGACGGCGGCACAAGCTGGTCATCCGGCGCGCCACCTCGGCCGCCCGCGCCTTCGACGAATTCCACGCCCTGCTGGTGCAGACCGCCAAACACCATTGCCTGAAGGCCGAGGTCCACTGCGCAGGGTGTCCACTGGAAGGTTTCCTGGAGAAGTAAGCGGTTGGTTGGACCAGTTCCAGCGTAGACGCACCCCGACAGCGGACCGCTTTGAAAGGGCGCGGCTTTCAGGGGCCCCCGGAACGCCCGGTTTTGGCGTTCTGGGACGGAGCCGCGCCGCACGCAGGCCTTTCCCAATTGTCATCCCGAGAGAGCGCGAGGGAGCTTGGCGACTGAGCGCGACCGAGGGATCTCGGTTTTTCTTAAACCAAGATCCCTCGCTACGCGCTCGACTCGGCTCGCGCTGGCTCGGGATGACAATTCATGAAAACACCCCTACGGCACGCCTGAAAGGCGTGCCCTTTCAAAGACCTGTGTACACCTATTTGGGTGAAGCCGCTCAGCGCGATCGCAAGTTGAAAATCAGCGCCACGCCAGCGACGATCGAAAGCAGGCTCACGACTTGGGCGTTGGTGAATACGCCGAAGGCCGAGCGCGGGTTGATGCGGATGAACTCCACCAGGAACCGCGCTATGCCGGTAAGGACAAGGTATTCGGCGAGGACCGCGCCCGCCGGTGCCTTGTCGCGCAAACGCTGAGCGCCACGCCGCCAGAGCAACCAGGCGATCAGCGCGCCCACGATGAATTCATAGATCGGGGTGGGGTGGACGCGCACGATCGCATTTGTGGCCAGGCCTACCGTGGCGCCGTAACTCGCCTCGAGGCTGCCGTGGATCAGGCAGACGAAGTGGTGCACGCGGCACCCGGCTTCCAGCGGTGGAAATGCCATCCCCCAGGGAAGGTTGGTGGCGATGCCATAATCGCCGTCGCCGGAGAGCAGACATCCGAGGCGCCCGATTGCGTAACCCAGCGCGCCGGCCGAGCTGCACGCGTCCAGGAAGGCAAGGATCGGGACACGATGGCGATGCGCCAGCCAGAGCAGGACCGCCAGACCTCCCAGGAATCCTCCGAACCATGCAAAGCCATAACTGGAAAAGAACAGGCCGATGGGATCGGCGAAGAATTCTGAAGGGCGCTCCAGTAGATGGTACAACTTCGACCCGGCAAGACCGGCGACCACCAGCAGCAGGATGATGTTGAGCGGGTCACCCGGCAACTTGCGGCGGCGCAGATCCGCACTCAACACAAAATAGGCGCAAAAAAAGGCCAGCCACACCATGAGCCCATAGGTGCCCAGCCGCAGCGGGCCGACTTGGATGAAGGGGAACACGTAGGCTCCTCTCCTCAGTATAAAGAAGCCACAAAGGCGTGGTAAAAATGAAAACCGCCGAGGACACAGAGGACGCGAAGGAATCTAGCGAGAATCCCTCAGCGTCCTCTGTGCCCTCCGTGGTTTTAATCTCTTAATGTTCGTCGGCGTGAGGCTCGCTGCTGCCGCGGATGGCATATCCCGCGGGAGTGATCAGCAGTCGCGGCAAGGTTCCGTCCTTGCGGCGGAAGTGCGCCAGATCGCCGAGGGAGCGGAGCTGCATTTGCGCCCGCAGAAATCCCTCTGCGGGCAGGTCATTGAACTCCAGCAGGTCGGGAGGGAAAAAGCCGGACTGCGCGGCCAGCACCAACTCCTGCTCACTGCGGAAGTCGTCGTGCAGGGTGGGATCGAGAGCCACGGCCCAGTAAACATCCCACTCCACCGGCTCCTCGGTCGCGGGCAGATCGCTCAGCACGCAGTTGTGGTCGTAATCGGGCCAGCCGGGGGCCCGGTGCTGGCTGCCGGGAAAGACGACGTAGAGGTTGCGGCGCCGATCGCGGGGCTTGGGGTCCTCGGTGCGCACCCCGAGCAGCCAAGGGCCGACACGCAGTTGCGATCTCTGGTTTCCAGGTTCCGCCACGTGGAAGGGGACAGCCTCACCCTGGTAGTAGGCGGAGTCGATCTGGATGCGGCCGGTGTCAACCGGTCCGGCAGCGTATACGATGGCCGCCAGCAGCAACCCGCAGGCCATGTACTTCCAGTGCATCGGCGGCAGGCGCAAGACAATCTCCTCCCGGGGCCGTCATTATGGCCGACTCCGCTGCCTGCCGAAAGCAAATTGCTTAGGTGGTACGCATCCAGAAGGACGAGCCCAGACCGCTCCGGTCGGCACCTTGCACCGGCTGGACGTTCGTGGCGGTTTCGCGGGCAAACCCCGGGTCGCGCCACAATGGCGCCAGCACGGCGCTCAGTTGCGGGTCGTGGCTAATGAAGGCGTTGGGCAACGCGATGCGAAAGCGCGAGCTCTGGCCCAGCAGCATGGCCGCCAGCAGGTATTGTTCGGAGTAGTAGCGGTCGCGCCATTCCGGCGGATAGTCGGAGGGAAGAAAAATGTCGTGCAGGTGCACGAGAACGCCCGGCTGCAAACGCGGCAGCACGTCGAGGAAGAGCACCGTCACATCAGAGTTGGTAAAAACGCGGTGCGAGCTGTCGATGAACAGGATGTCCCCGGGCGCCAACTGGTCGAAGACCTCCAACCCAACGCTCTCCAGCGGCTGGCGAATGATTTCTTCGCAGAGGGAGTCGATCTCGGCCCGCGGCTGGGGATCGATGGAGATGATGCGGGTGCGCAGTTGCTGGTCGCGGACGGCGCGCGCCGCGACGCGGGTGGAGATGCCGGAACCCACCTCCAGGTAGTGCTGCGGGTGGTTGAGCGCCACCAGGCAGTAGAGACTGGCAAGGTCGAAAGGCGACAGCCACCCGTTCACCCAGGAGGGTTCGAGGGGCGCCGTTGGCTGCGTGGGAATCTTGAGCAGCGATTCCTTGAATTCCCAGAATTTCTCCAGCGTCGCCTGGTAACCGGTGCGGTCCTTCGCGATCAAGTCGTAGAGCTTGGGATGCGGCGGTTTGCCGTACCCATAGCGCGCCGATGGCGTGACGCGATAATCAATGAACACGAGCTGCTGGCGCTTCAGCACCCGTCCGAAGTGATAGAGGAAGTAAAGCTCCGGGCGGTGGCGCACGAAGTCTTTCAGCCAGTTGCGGATTGGTCTCGCCATGGGAACGCTGCGCCGAATGTCAGTGAACGGCTGAACGGAAGCGCCATTATCACACATCGGATTCGCCGGGCCTGGCGGACGAGTGTCACGCAACGATCCCGGATTATCCTCAGCTAGCGCGTTGGCAGGCCTGTCAGCTTTCGTTTACAGTGGCAAGAATGCGCGCGATCTTGCAGCACCGGCCGCTGCGGCTGGTTTTTATCGCCAACACCGTGTCCATGGTGGGCAGCGGCATGAACATGGCGGCGGTGATCTGGTACATCCTGCAAGCCACGCACTCGGAAGTCGCGCTGGGCACCCTGCTGGTTTTGCAGACGCTTCCCGCGATGCTGATCATGCCGGTGAGCGGCGTCATCATTGACCGCGAAGACCGGCGCCGCCTGTTGATGGGACTGGACGCGGCGCGCGCGGCGGTGATCCTCGTCGTGGCCGTGCTCGCTCTCCGCCACCAGGCGCAGCTCTGGCAGGTCTATGCCATGGCGATGCTGGTGGCCAGCGGCTTCTGGATGTTCTGGCCGACCATCAACGCGCTCATCCAGGAACTAACGCCGCAGCGCCAGTTCGTCGCCTCCAACACCTTTCTTCTGGCCGCGGTGCAGGGCGGCTGGCTGATGGCGGGAGCGCTCGTGGGATTTGTGTACAACCACATCGGCCTGGGCGGCGTGTTGCTGATCGACGTCTGCTCCTACGGGGTTTCGTTTCTCTGTTATCTCGCGGTCAGGAAAGGCCGCGTGGTGGTGCGTCCAGCGGATGCGGCGGCGCTGCCCGAGGGCGCGGTGGCGCGTTTCACTCATGAATTGCGCGAAGGCATCGCCCACCTGCGGGGCAAGCCACACCTGGTGATGCTCGGCATCAGCTACGCCTGCTTCCTCGGCGCGATGCTGGCGCAGGGTGTGGTGACCGCGCCGCTGAGCGACCGCATCCTGAAGACGGGAGCCGTTGGCTATGGCTGGCTGAATGCCGGATGGGCGATAGGCGCCTTCGCCAGCGCGTTCTATGTGCCGGCGGCGATCCGTGCGCTGGGAAAGCGGCCGTCGGTGGGAGTTTCGTTCTCGCTCCTGGCACTCAGCCTGGTATTGCTGCCATTTTCGCGCTGGCTGGCCATTGCCGTCATGCTCTATGCGGTCATGGGCTCAGGGCGCGGCGTCGGCGGGGTGGCCATCAACAGCAGCATCATGGAATTGGTCCCGCCTCACTTCATGGGGCGCGTGCAGAATACGTTCATGTTCTTCGGCACCGCTTTGCAACTGGGGCTGGGATTCATGGTGGGTCTGGTGTCACATCGCGTGGGGCTGCTGTGGGGCTTCGTTATGATCGCTGGGGTGTATTTGCTCTCCGCGGCGACCGTGCTTTGGCCGGTGCGCGCCGCGGCTCCGCTGAAGTCCCTGGCCGAGACCACGGCCGACTGAACCTTTCTGATATTCTTTTTTGTTTCTCAGCGAGGATTCTCGATGCCCGAAAGCATGGAAGGACGCACTGCCATTGTCTTTGGTGTGGCCAACAAGCGCAGCATCGCCTGGGCCATCGCACAGCACCTGCAACAGGCGGGCGCACGGCTGGTCATCACCTACCAGAACCAGCGGCTGGAGCAGGACGCCAAAGAGTTGATCGCGGCGCTGCCCGGCGCCGAGGCGTTCATGTGCGATGTGTCCTTCGACGAGCAAATCGAGAAGCTGTTCGCCGCGCTCAGATTGAGTCACGGCAAGCTGCACACGCTGGTACACAGCATCGCCTTTGCCCCCGCCGATGAGCTCAAGGGGGAATTTCTCGCCACCACACGCGAAGGCTTCCGCATCGCGCACGATGTGAGCGTCTATTCGCTGGTCGCGCTGGCGCGTGCCGCGGCGCCGCTCATGGAGAATGGCGGCTCCATCCTCACGCTTACTTACTACGGTTCGACCAAAGTCGTGCCCCACTACAACGTGATGGGCGTGGCCAAAGCCGCGCTGGAAGCTTCGGTCCGCTATCTCGCATACGATCTGGGCCCGCGGCGAATCCGCGTCAACGCCATCTCGGCCGGACCGGTGAAGACGCTGGCGGCGCGCGGCATCTCCGGCTTCGGCGACATGCTGAAAGCGCACGCTGAGCGGGCGCCGCTCAAGCGCAACGTCGATGTGAACGAAGTGGCGGAGACTGCGGTTTTCCTGGCTTCCGACGCCGGCGCCGGCATCACCGGCGAAGTCATCTATGTGGATTGCGGCTACAACATCATGGGGTTCTGACTAGAAGCGGGCCACGGATTTGCACGGATGATCGCGGATAGTTCTTCTTGAATTCGGTTCCGATCCGTACCAATCCGTGTTAATCCGTGGCGACTTTGATTTTCCTCTCGTTCTCGCCCAGGCGCTCGATCGTGATCTCCACATCCCGCTCGCGCAGGAATCGCGCGAACTTTTCGCCCCACTCGATCAGCACGACGCTGCTCTCGTCGAAGAGGTCGTCGAGGCCGAGCGTGTCCAGCTCGCGCTGTGTATCCACCCGGTAGAGATCGACGTGATACACATTCACGCCCGGCCCGCGGTATTCGTGGATCAGAGTGAAGGTGGGGCTGGTCACGTTTTCCTCTGACGCCGCATGGAAGCCCTCGGCGATTCCCTTGATCAGCGTGGTCTTCCCTGCCCCGAGAGCTCCGCGCAGAACCACCAGCTTGGGCGGATCCAACTCGGGCGCAAGGCGACGGCCCAGCTCGGTGGTCTCTTCGGCGGAGTGGGTAAGGAACTCCTTCATGACCACGCGGGCGAGGGCAGCTCGTTCAGCCATACATATTTTTCGCGTGCGGATGCCTTGACGCGGCGAATGGCCTCGGGCAGCGCCGCCAGCAGGTCGGTAGCCGTCAACGAGAGTTCGCCTTGTGCTTCGCAAGCCACATCGCCGGCCAAGCCGTGTAAGTAAACAGCAGCGACAATCGCCTCGGACGCGGGTGATCCCGAGCTCGGGCTCGCGGGCTTTTTGGGGAGCCCTTGCGCCCAAAGACCTGCGGCCATGCCGGTGAGGATGTCTCCCATGCCGCCGGTCGCCATGCCCGGATTGCCGCTGTGGTTCACCCACACGCGCCCATCCGGAAGTGCCGTCAGCGTGCGATGTCCCTTGAGGACGAGCACCAGCTTGTGCTCTTGCGCGAACCTGCGGGCTATCACCAGGCGGTCTTTTTCGACATCGGCGACAGTCCCGCCGATCAGCCGCGCCATCTCGCCGGGATGCGGTGTCAACACCAGCGGGCGTGCCCAGCCATCCAGCTTCTCTGCCGCGCCCTGGAATGCGTTCAACCCGTCGGCGTCGATCACCATCGGCACACGGAATTTTTCGGCCAGCGTGCGGACGAACTCGGTGGTCTCGGCGTGACGCCCGATGCCGGGGCCGAGAGCGATCACCGACTTGCCCTGAATGAGCGCATCCATGCGGCCATACTCGAGAGCGCGCAAGGAGACCGTCCCGGCTTCGGTCTCTTCGAGCGGCTCCGTCATCAGTTCGGGCCTGAAGGCAGCGACCGTCGCCAGCACCGAGCGCGGGCACGCCACTGTAACCAGTCCCGCTCCCGAACGCAGCGCGGCCATGCCGGCCATCGCGGCAGCGCCTGCCTTTCCCAGCGAGCCGCCGACCACGAGCACGTGTCCGTAGCTGCCTTTGTTGGCCTCGGGATCGCGGGGCGAAAGCGGGCTCGCCATCTCACGCCACGTAGGGACTTCCAGACCCAAGCTAGAGACGATCGCTTCCTCAGGAGAGCCGATGGGCGCCACCATGACCGGTCCGCGAACCGCGCTGCTGAACAGGTGCGCCGGCTTGGGCGCGGTGAAAGTCACCGTGGCGCGGGCAGGAACGATGGGACTGCCCGCATCCGGACGCGGCCGCATCTCGTCGGAATCCAGGCCCGAAGGAATGTCGATGGCCACAATCGGACGGTCAGCCTTTGCAAACGCCTCGATCGCGTCCGCGTAGAAACCCTTCACCGGCGGGCGAAAACCCGTGCCTAGGATGCCGTCGATGAGTACGTCGGCCTGGTATACCTGCTGGGCTGCCGCGCTTCGCAGTTCTTCTTCCTTGCGCGCCAGCACCGGCTGAAGCGGCAGCCGCTTGAACATCGCAGCCGCATCGCCCTTGAGTTCCCCGGGATCAGCCAGCAGCAAAATGGAAACCCGCATCCCGGCCTCGTGCAGCTTGCGCGCAGCGACGAAGCCATCGCCGCCATTGTTTCCTTTGCCACAAATCACGCCGACGCTTTCGGCGCCAAAGTAGCGCCGCAGCACGAAGTCAGCGACCGCCGTCCCCGCGTTTTCCATCAGCGTGAGCGAGGGGACGCCGAAGCGCGCGCTGGTGGCGCGGTCAATCTCGCGCATTTCGGCAGCAGTAACGATTTTCATCGCGCACGCGTCGCGGTGTTTTCGAGCCGGCGCAGGCTCGCGGGCTCGCCCATGGCGATCAGGTAATCGCCGGCTTCGATGCGGTCTTCCGGCGCGGGATTGAAGCGCATGCCGGCGCCGGCACGTTTGATGGCCAGCACGATCACGCCCATCTCCTGGCGGATGCGCGAACTCTCGATGGTCTTGCCGGCAAAGCTGGAACCGTTCTCCACGTGCACCTCTTCGATCTCCAGGTCGAGCTTGCCTTCGCGCGCCGTGGCGATGTCGAGGAAATCGAGCACGTGCGGGCGGAGGAACGATTGCGCGATGCGATGGCCGGCAAAGGTGTAGGGCGAGATCACGGTGTCGGCGCCGGCGGAGACCAGGTGCTTCTCCGCCTGCTCCTCGCTGGCGCGGTCGATGATGCGCAGTTTCGGGTTCAAGCTGCGCGCGGTGAGCACGATGTACATGTTGGTGGCGTCGGTGGTGGTGGCCGCGACCAGCCCGCGAGCGCGCTCGATGTGGGCATCGCGCAGGATCTTCTCCTGGGTGGCGTCGCCGACGAGCGTCAGCCAGCCAGCATCGCTGTATTTCGCGAGCTTCTCGACGTCATTCTCGACGATGACAAAAGGAATAGACTCGTGCGCCAGCTCGCGTGCCGTGCTGCGCCCGACGCGCCCGGCGCCGCACAGGATGTAATGTTCCTTCAGGCGTTCGATCTCGCGCTCCATACGGCGTCTTCCGAAGAACTGTCCGAGCTCGAATTCTAACAAAGCCTGGGTGGCGGTCCCGATGCCCAGGAAGAGCATGCCCACGCCGAGGATGATGAGCGTGACATTGAAGATGCGGCCGGCGTGCGAAAGCGGATGCACTTCCTGGTAGCCGATGGTGGTGAACGTGGTCACCACCATGTAGAAGCCGTCGAACCACGGCCAGCCTTCGATAAAGTGAAAGCCCATCGTCCCGGCGGCGACCAGCACCGCCAGGGTGGCCACAATGATCTTCAGGTTGCGCAGGGCCTTCACGGAGGAGAGTTTCAAGTTTCAGGTTGCGAGTTTGCAAGCAAAAAGAAAAGCCCTCCGCCGCAGCAGAGGGTTTGGAGTTATGAACGGACCACTGTCAGTCCGGCATTGTGCCCTGTCTACCGGCTTTTGCCGGCCGCCTGCACACGGCTGTGATGGCGACCGTAGCCAAAGTACACCGCCATGCCAATTATTAGCCACACCAGCAGCCGCAGCCAGGTGTCGCCCGGCAGGCTCACCATCATCAAACCGGAGACCAGGATACCCAGGATGGGGACAAGCGGCACCAGCGGCGTCTTGAACGGCCGTGGCAGCTCCGGCCGGCGCACCCGCAGGACCCACACCCCGGCGCAGACGATGACGAACGCCAGCAAGGTGCCGATGCTGACCAGCTCGCCCAGAATGCCGATGGGAATCAGCGCAGCGAAGAACGCAACGAAGATGCCGACGGTGATGGAAGAAATATACGGCGTGCGGAAGCGCGGGTGCACGGCGCCGGCCCACTGCGGCAGCAGGCCATCGCGCGACATGGAGAAGAACACCCGCGACTGTCCCAGCAACATCACCAGCATCACGCTGCCCAGGCCGGCGATGGCGCCCAGCTTCACCAGAATGCTGCCCCAGCGAACGCCCGTGGCATCAATGCCTACGGCGACCGGGTCGGGCACGTTCAGCGTGGTATAGGAAACGATGCCCGTGAGCAATCCCGACACCAGGATGTAGAGGATGGTGCAGATGACGAGTGAGCCGAGGATGCCGATCGGCATGTCCTTCTGCGGGTTCTTGGCCTCCTGGGCGGCGGTGGAGACCGCGTCGAAACCGATATAGGCGAAGAAAATCACGCCCGCGGCCCGTGCGATCCCCGACCAGCCGTACTTGCCGAAGTCGCCGGCATTGGGCGGGATGAAGGGGTGCCAGTTCGCGGTCGCCACCGCCGGGTGCGCCAGCACGTAACGGGCGGCGATGCCGATGAACACCAGCACGATCGCAACCTTCACGATCACGATCGCGGAATTGAAATCCGCCGACTCCTTGATGCCGATCACCAGGATGGCGGTGACCGCCGCAATCGCCACAAACGCGACGACGTTGAACACCGCGGTCACGTTCGGCAGGCTGCCGGGATCGACGCCGTGTTTCTGCAAGGTGGGGAGGATCGTGGCCAGCCGCTCCCAGCGGTTGTGGTAGAGGACCAGGGCGGTACCGGGAGTGGCCGTCAACTGCGGCGGGAGGTGAATGCCGAAATCTTGCAGGAAGCTGACCACGTATCCGCTCCATCCCGAAGCCACCGTGGCAGCGCCGAAGGCATACTCGAGGATCAAATCCCAGCCGATGATCCAGGCAAATATCTCGCCCAGGGTGGCGTAGCCGTAAGTGTAGGCCGAGCCGGCGATGGGGATCAGCGACGCGAATTCGGAGTAGCACAGCCCGGCGAAGACGCAACCGACGCCCGCCAGGATGAACGACAGCACGATGGCCGGCCCGGCGTACTGCGCCGCTGCCGCGCCGGTCAGCACGAAAATTCCAGCCCCGATGATGGCGCCGATGCCCAGGGTGATCAGGTTGATGGGTCCCAAGGCGCGTTTGAGCGTGTGTTCGCCGGCTTCCTCAGATTCCTCGCGAAGCATTTCCAGCGGCTTGGTTCTGAGCAGGTCCATGCTGTCTCCTTAGTCGGCGCTCGCATGCGGGGCCAGTCCGGCCCGGCGCGTCAGAAAATACACGGGAATCCCCACCAGCACAATGATGAGGCCAGGCCAGGTGTACTGAGGTTTATATCTCAGTAATACGACATCTATAAACACGGCCATCACGATATAAATCGCCGGCAACACCGGGTAGCCAAAGGCCCGGTACGGCCGCTCGGCGTTGGGCCGGGTGCGACGCAGCACGAACAGCCCCAGGATGGTCAGGATGTAGAAGACCAGCACGGCGAAGATGATGTAATCCAGCAACTGGCCGTAGGTCCCGGAAAGACACAACAGGCAGGTCCAGATAGCCTGCACCACCAGCGCATATACCGGTGTCCGGTACTTGGGATGAATATGCGCGGCGTGGCGGAAGAACAGGCCATCCTTGGCCATGGCGTAGTAAACGCGCGCGCCCGCCAGAATCAGGCCGTTGTTGCAGCCAAAGGTGGAAACGAGAATGGCGGCCGCCATCAAGGCGCCGCCGGCAGCGCCAAACATCGCGATCATCGCGGCCGTGGCCACACGGTCTTCGGTCGCGAACTGGATGCCGCGCGCTATCACGCTGGCACCGTGCGGGTCGCCGTGCAGCGGCAGCACGTTCAAGTAGGCGAAGTTGGCAAGAATGTAGAGCCCAATCACTACGCCCGTCCCCAGAGCCAGCGACAACGGCAGGTTGCGCTTGGGATTTTTCACTTCTCCGGCGGTGAAGGTGACGTTGTTCCAGGCATCGGCGGAGAACAGCGACCCGACCTGCGCCACCGAGAGCAAGGTGATCACCAGCAGGAACGGCGACGCGATGCCGATCTCGGCGTGCTTGCCGCCCAACTGCCAGAAGTTGGTGAAGTTGGCGGTTACTGCAGCGGGGTTGCGGAAGAGCAGCGCTCCGGCGATCACCAGTCCGAGCAGGGCCGCGGTCTTGGCGAAGGTGAAGACGTTCTGGATGGCCGCCCCAGTCTTGATGCCGAAAACATTGACCACGGTGAGCGCCACGATAGTGATGATGGCCATCAGGTTCTGCGTGTTCAGGCCCACGTGCATGTCGCCCAGCACCATCGGTCCAAGGTGGATGGGCGGCGCCTTCCACAGGTGAATGATCCAGTTCGTGGAGGAGATCGAGGGAAAGAACACGCCGAGGAATTTGCCGAAGGCCACGCCCACGGCAGCAATGGTTCCCGTCTGGATCACCAGGAACAGGGTCCAGCCGTAAAGGAATCCCCAGAGCGGACCGAGCGACTCGCGCAGGTAAACGTACTGGCCGCCGGCCTTGGGCATCATGGCGGCAAGCTCGCCATACGCCAGCGCGCCGGTGATGGTCATGAATCCGGTCACCGCCCAGGCCAGGATCAACAGGCCGGGGGAATCGACGAGGCGGGCGATGTCGGCGGAGACGATGAAGATGCCGGAGCCGATCATGGAGCCCATGACCAGCGTCGTGGCACTGGTCAGGCCCAACCCCTTGACCAGTTCCTGCTCGGGGACGGCTTGGGCTTGCGCCTGGCTGCTCATTTGTGTGCTTGTTTTACCCTAAAACACGCAGGAATGCTGCAACAGATTTCGCAGGGTCATGTACTAAATCGGAAATAACGGAGACCGAATCCGCGCCCCCCTGAATGACCGAGGCACAGTTAACGCGGGTGATTCCCCCGATCGCGACCAGCGGCTTGCGAGTCGCCGCGCGGGCCGCGCGAATGCCTTCGAGGCCGACCACGGGATCGGGGTTCTGTTTGGAAGCCGTCGCGAAGACCGGGCCGATGGCGATGTAGTCCGCCGAGGTTTGCTCGGCTTGCATCACCTGATCGATTGAGTGCGTCGAAACGCCTACCCAGAGCCGGTCTCCCACGACCGCTCGCGCGCCTTCCGGCGAGAGGTCTTCCTGTCCAACATGTACGCCGTCGAAACCCGCGGCGAGGCACAGGTCGGCGCGGTCGTTCATGATCAGACGCACTTCGGAACCGAGAGCCCGCCGCAGTTCGCGGGCATCGCTCAACATCTGGCGGCCGCTGCTGGTTTTGTTGCGGTACTGAATAAGCGTGGCGCCGCCCTTCGCCAGCTCGCACGCGAAGGCCGCCACGCGGGCTGTTTGGTCGCCGGCGCCGGAGAGCAAGGCGGGGTCGATGATGGCGTAGAGGCGAGGGAGCATGGATCGCTTTTCGTGCAAATGGCCTTGTTGATGGTTGGGTTCGTATCAGGGCACGGCTTCAGCCGTGCCGCAAGCGCATCGTTGAATTGTCATCCCGAGCAGCGCGAGGCGAGCTTGCGAGCAGAGCGCGTCGCGAGGGATGGGAGCCTCTGGAATCGCGGCAAGTCACAAACCAAGATTCCTCGCCCCGTCCTTGTTCGCCTACGCTCGCTCGGTCGGGCTCGGAATGACAATACATTAAAAGCTTCTGCGGCACGGCTGAAGCCGTGCCCTCCCGCAGGTCTCGCCAATCAGGGTAAGGATCTTTTCCACCGCAGTCACTTGGCCGCCTTCTGCTTCGCCAGAAAGCGCTCCATAAACTTCGTATCAAAGTCGCCGGCGCGGAAATCCGGGTCGGCCATGATCTTGCGGTGCAGGGGAATCGACGTGTAGATGCCCTCGACGATGAACATCTCCAGCGCGCGCGCCATGCGGGCGATCGCCTCGTTGCGATCCTTGCCATGGGTGATCAGCTTGGCGATCAGCGAATCGTAATACGGCGGGATGACTGCCTCCGAGTAGGCCGCAGTGTCCACGCGTACGCCGGTGCCGCCCGGCATATTAAACACTTTGATTTTTCCCGCCGAGGGAACAAACGTCTCGGGATGCTCGGCGTTGATGCGGCACTCGATGGCGTGGCCGCGCCGCTCGATGCGATCGCCGTTCAACACCGCATCCAGGCGCTCGCCGGCGGCGAGCCGGATCTGGCTCTTGACCAGATCGACGCCGGTGACCATCTCCGTGACCGGGTGCTCGACCTGGATGCGGGTGTTCATCTCCATGAAGGTCAGGGAGCCGTCTTCATCCATCAGGAACTCCACCGTACCGGCGTTCACGTAGCCGATACGGCTGAGGGCGGAGACGAGACGGTCTCCGATTTCGCGGCGCATCTCCGGCGTGACCTTGACCGAGGGCGATTCTTCCAGCAGCTTCTGATGACGCCGCTGGATGCTGCACTCACGTTCGCCCAGGCTGACCACGTTCCGGTACTTATCGGCCAGGACCTGGAACTCGATGTGGCGTGGCCGCTCGATAAACTTCTCCATGTAGAGGTCGCCGTTGCCGAACGCGGCGGCGGCTTCCGACCTGGCGGCGTGGAACAGCGCGGGCAGCTCCTCGGCGCTGCGGATCACGCGCATGCCACGTCCGCCACCGCCCGCCGAAGCCTTGACGATCACGGGAAATCCCACGTGCTGCGCCCACTCCAGCGCCGCCCCATCCGACACCAGCAAGCCTTCCGAGCCCGACAGGATGGGAATACCGGCCGCCTTCATGGCCCCGCGCGCCTTCTCCTTTTCCCCCATCAGGCGGGTGATCTCCGGTGGCGGGCCAATGAAGGTAATGCGCGAAGTCTCGCAGACCTCGGCGAAGTTGGCGTTTTCGCTGAGCAGGCCATAGCCGGGATGGATGGCGTCCACGTTGGCGATCTCGGCGGCGCTGATCACCGCGGGGATGTTCAGGTAGCTCTCGGCGGAGCGCGGCGGTCCGATGCAGATGGCCTCATCGGCGAAGCGAACGTGCAGCGAGTTGCGGTCGGCCTCGCTATATACTGCGACCGTCTTGATGCCCAGTTCCTTGCACGCGCAGATCACGCGCAGGGCGATCTCGCCGCGATTGGCTATGAGGATCTTTCGGAACATGGAAAACTTCATTCGCCGCGGATTCACGCGGATACACGCGGATGGAGTTCAAAGCCGCCCGGACGCCGGGGACCCACACAAAAGTTCCGTGAGTCGCGCTTCGCGTCCCCACTGGTCTTCCACGGCTTTTTGATCCGCGTTCATCCGCGTCAATCCGCGGCGGATGAACTTCCTACGACTGCGGCCGGATCAGAAACAACACCTGCCCGTACTCGACCGGCTGTGCGTTGTTCACCAGCCGCTTGACGATCTCGCCGCCGGCGTCAGCCTCGATCTCGTTCATCAGCTTCATGGCCTCGATGATGCAAAGCACCTGCCCCTCCTGCACCACGTCCCCGACCTTGACGAAGGGGGGCGCACCCGGCGACGGCGTTTCATAGAACGTCCCCACGATGGGCGACTTGACCTCGTGCAGTCCTGATTCCTCGGCGGCCGGTTTCGCCAGCGCCCCAACCGGCGGCGGGGGTGGCGAAACCGCAAGGGAATCGGCTGGAGGTGCGGAAAGCGGCGCAGCCACGTGCACGTAGCGGGCTTCCGCCGGCGCGGCAGCACGAGCGTCCGCCGTCCGTTTGATCCGCACCTTAACGTCGCCGCGTTCCAGTTCGAACTCGGCGATGTCCTTCTCGATTAAGAACTCAATGAGTTCCTTCAGCTCTTTTTGGTTCATGGGCAGACGACAGGAGCCGCTTTTCCTTACACAGCCAGGAGTTCCTTGGGGGTGGGAGTCAACACCTCGCACGAGGTTGTGGTGACCACCACCATGTCCTCGATGCGGACCCCGCCGCAGCCGGGAACGTAAACACCGGGCTCAATGGTAATCACCATCCCCGGCCGGAGCACCTCCGGCTGCCCGCGGGCGATGCGTGGAGGTTCGTGGATCTCCAGCCCCACGCCGTGACCAGTGGAATGCGTGAAGTACTGCGACAGGCCCTCGCGCCGCAGCCAGGAGCGCGCTGCCCGGTCCACCTCACTCACCGCGCTACCGGGCCGCACCGCGTCGATGGCAGCCCGTTGCGCGTCCCGCACCGCCTGGTACAGCCTGCGGGCTTCCGCCGCGGGCTTGCCCACGTGCACGGTGCGGGTCATATCCGAACAGTAACCGCGAAGTATAACACCGAAGTCGAGTACTACGAATCCGCGCCGGGGGATAGGCTGCGCGGAAGCCAGCCCGTGCGGCAAAGCGGAGCGCGGCCCGGCCGCCACGATGGTTTCGAACGACATGCCGTCGGCGCCGGCTTTGCGCGCGGCATACTCCAGCTCGGCCGCCACCACCCGCTCCGGCACTCCGGGACGGATGGCGGCCACAGCTTTGTCGAACAGGCTCGATCCCAGCCGTACAGCAGCGCGGAGGCATTCGACCTCGGCCGGTTCCTTGACCATTCTGTGCTCTTCCACCAACCCCAGGGTTTGGCGCAGGCGAGCCTTGGTGCGGAGTGCGCTCGCGACCTTGGCTGCGGCGGCCACGCTCAAGTGCCCGCTTTCCAGACCGACCCTCCTGACCCGCCAGTCAACGAGCGCACGAGCGGCGGCATCCAAAACCGCTCCCTTGGGCACAACCACCCGCGCGCCCTGGACTTCGGCGCCCGCTTGTTCGCGGTAACGTCCGTCGGTGAAGAACGTGGATCTGCCGTTGGCGACCAGGAGCACGCCGGCGCTTCCGGTGAATCCGCACAGGTAGCGGATATTCGGCAAGTGCGTCACCAGCAGCGCGTCGAGACGGCGTGCTTCAAGCACCTGCGCCACTCGGCGCTGGCGCCCGCGGTAGTCCATCACTTCATTGGGTGATTGGGTCATCGGGCCATTGAGTCATTGGGTGGTTCTGCTGCCATTGGGGATTGTAAATGGCTGGCCTAACGGCGGCAGAACAGAAAGCCCCCGGTGGTTGCCGGGGGCCGTCGGTCGATTTTCCAGTTATAGCTGGTTGACTACGTCTGGACGATCTTGGGAGTGATGAAGAAGAACAGTTCCTGCGTCTGGGTGGAGACCGCCCGGTGCTTGAACAGATTGCCCAGCGCCGGGATGGAGCCCAGCAGCGGCACCTGGTCGATGTGCACCGAGTTCTGGGTCTGGATGACGCCGCCGATTACCACGGTGCCTCCGTCGGTCACCAGCACCTGGGTCGTCGCCTGCTGCGTGTCCAGGGTGGGGTTGCCGCTAACCTCTTGCGAGAAGTCGGGCACGGTGTTTTCCACGTCCACGTTCAGGAAGATGGTGTTCTCCACGGTGATCTGTGGAGTCACGGTCAGGCGCAGGAACGCCTGCACGTAGGTCGTGGTCGGCGGACCACCCAACTGTGCCGCGGTGACGACCGGGATTTGTATGCCCTGCCGCACCACCGCCTGGATGTTGTTCTGAGTGATGATGCGTGGCCGCGACAGGATCTTCAGCAATCCGCGCGATTCTGCCGCGGTGAGGATGACGTCCAGACGGTAGTTGGAACCCATGTTCACCAGAGAGAGGCCGCTGGTCGGACCCACCGCCCCCAGGCTGCTGAACAACGGAATGCCTACGCTGCTGGTGGTCGTGGTGCTGCTGCCGCTGGTGGTAGTGGTGCTGCCGGTGCTCCCGGCGTTGAAGGTGGGCGGGTTGGTCACGATGGGGCTGGTCCCGACGGCGCTGGCGCCGCCCACGGCGGTGGCGTTGTTGCCCAAGGCGAAACCGAGCTGGGTGCCGATGTCGCGCGAAAAGTTGCGCGTGGCCGCCACCACTCGGGCTTCGATCTCCACCTGCGGCGTCTTGCGGTCCAGTTGCGTCAGCACGCGGTCGATCTCCGGGAAGACCTGCGGGATATCCATGATGATGAGCGCGTTGTTTCGGTCGTCGGAAACGACCTCACCGCGCCTCGTCAGGAACTTCTTGATGATGGGCACCATGTCCTTGGAGTGCGCGTAGCTCAGGAAGCGGGTGACCGTGATCTTCGACGCCGCCAGGGCCTGGGCCTCCACCTGCTCGCGGCGCGAATCGGCTTCGTGCTTCAGCGTATCCACGGTGGCGATGCGCAGGACATTGCCGTCGAGCTGACGCTCCAGTCCGTTGTTCTTCAGCACGATGTCCAGTGCCTGGTCCCACGGCACGTCATCCAGCACCAGCGTCAGCGTGCCGTGGACGTTGGGATCGAGCACCACGTTCAGGCCGCTGATCTCGTGGATGAGACGGAAGAAGTCCTTCAAATCGACATCCTTCAGGTTCACCGAGATGGGCTCGCCGGTGTACTTGGGCCGGCCGGCCATGGGCATCTCCGGGGTCGCGGCTGGCTGCTGTGCCGCGCTGACAGGAGCCGCGGCACGCAGGCTGCCGCTGGCTCCCGGCAGGTGCGGAGCGTTGGACAAGGCAACCTCGGTCTTGTCGCCGGAAAATTTGGCAGCAGCGTCGGAGGCGCGGACGACCGGCTCACCGGCCTCCGCTTTAGGTTTATAGCTCGGCTGCACCATCACAAAGTCTTGCGCATTGGCGGACGCCGGCTGGGTTGAGGGCGCTGGCTGGGTTGAGGGCGCTGGTTGGGTTGAGGACGGCGGATTCGCCGGCGGTGCTGCGCTGGCCACTTCCTTCACCGGCGCGGGGCTGGCGGCGGCAGCGTCACTCGCGGGTTGCGGTGTGCTCTCCTGCTCCACGGCCTGGGACGCAATCGCCGGGGCCTTGGGCAGCACTGGCATGGTCGGCGCCGTCACCGCCGGAACCGGAGGCGCACCCAGGCTCGCCACCTGGGCGGGCGCGTGCAGTTTCACCCGCAATCCATTCTCCGACGGAACCAGCTCATAATCGCGGGCCGCTTCCAGGTCCACAACCACACGGGTCACGGGGGGATTCACCTGGTACAGCGCCATGCGGACGGCTTTGACTTCGCCGCTCTTGACCGGCACCTGTACCGGGCGAAGCGTGCGGGCGTTCTCCAGATCGACGACGATCCGGTCAGGATCGGCGAGCCTGGTCACCGTCGGTTTGAGCACGCCGTTGCTGCGGATCTCCAGCTCGATACCCTGGCGGCCATGAATCACATTGACGCTGCGCACCCAGACCGGCTGGGCCATCTTCGCCGCCTGGTGCGGGGCGGTCTCGGCCGCGTCCGCGGGAGACGCCGCCTGCACGGCCTGGCTGGCCGGCGGATTCGGCGCCGCCGTGGCGTGCTCCGGGGCTGTGGCGTGGTCCGAGGCCGCGGCCGGCGCAGCAGCGGCCGGGGTAGCCGCCGCAGCCGGTGTTTCCGCCGCGGTCACGCGCACGTCCAGCGTGCCTTTATCCTGGTTGAAAGTGACGAAGGGAGCGCCGCTGAGAGTCAATTCCACGCGCGCCACGTCGGTGCCGCCCGTGCCCTGGAACGACTCCACCCGGTAGGCGGTGACGCCGGGGCCCTGCACCGGCTGGCTCTGTCCTTCCAGCACGCCGGCGGAAACGCCGGGCAGATCGACCAGCAGCAGATTTTCGGAAGGCCGATATTCCGTGTGCGTGAAGGCGCCGCTGGCGCGGATGGTAATAGTAGTGGTGTTGTCCTGGGTGCTGAGGCTGACCGCCGTGAGTTGCGGCCCTGCGGCCACGGCTATGATCGACAGCACGAACACCATCAGGAAAATGCCCAGCAGTTGCTTGCCCCTCATCATTCTGTCTCCCCGTCCCGCCTTCTGCGGGATGTGCGGCAATCTTGACCCCTGCCGCTGAGGTTTGACCCTCTTGAGTGTTTCTGTTGGCGGCGCTGCCGCCCCCCGCCGTTACGCTGACGGGGCCGTAACCTTCTTCACGACTTCCCGCGTACCCTGCCGCCCGATGCGATCCACGGTGTTCTCCTTGAAGACCACGGAATCACCGGTGATGCGCACCACGTATCCGTTGAACACCGGATCGTTCTCGTGCAGGAAGTAGGCCTTGTTGATGGAGTTGGCAACCACCGCGATCATGCCACTGGCGGTCTTCACCACCCCCCGCAGCACGAGCTGATCGATCACCAGGCAGCGCTTGCCGCTGGAGCAGTTGCTCGCCGGCAGCGCCGCCCCGGTCGCGGTGGAAATGGGGCTGACGAAGGGGTCGCGCTTGCCCTGGCCGAGTTTGCGCTCCGGACGCACCTCGTCGTCGACCGCCGGCGGTTCGCTGGCGTCGTTGCTGCTGTTGGCGGTGATGGGACGGGACGCCGCAGCGCTCGTCACCTCGACGCGGGCTGGCGCCGGAGGTGCGGCTTGCGCTGCCGCCGCCCCCTGGCCGCCCACGATCTTGCGGACGTTGGCGGGAGTATCCACCCGCTGGGCGCAGGCTCCGCAGCTTGCGATCACCACGAGGAAGAGTATTTTCTTGAGCATTGCCGTTTTCCTACTTTGCGGGCGCGTTCGCCGGCTTCGGCGGCGTCGCCTGCGGACTGATGTCATGGCTGAAGAAGGTGGTCGCCAGGCAGCTCACCACCACGCTTTCGCTGGGCGCATACTGGTAGCTCTTGCGCACCTTGGCGTCACCCGGCTTCTTCACCGACGCCATCTGCAATCCGCCCACGTTGATGATCCGTTCCAGCTTGGCGGTGCGGTCGAAAAAGTTGAGCACCGAGTAATAGGGGCCGTCGATGTCCATCTCGAACGGCGCCTCGGTATAGAACTCGTGCGCCGCGGGCGCCCGCGAGGTGTAGCGGCGGATCTCCACCCCGGCGGAATTGGCCGTCGCCTGCATGATGTGCATGAACTGGTCGGCTTCCTTCTCGTCGGGAACAATCTTCTTCAGGATCTCGAGCTGCTGCTGCAAGGCTGCGATCTTCTGCTCCAGTTCTTTTTCTTTGTCGCGGTAGGGCCGCAGCAGGTTGTTCTCGCGCTGCTTGGCCTGCAGCGCGGCGCTGGCCTGCTGATTGGCTGCCGTCATGCCCCGCAACTGCAGGAAATAAAAGCCCACCGTCAGAGCCACCGCTCCGACCACCACGATGGCCACTTGTGTCTTGCCCGGCAATTCACTGAACTTCGCCATATATGCGACCGTCCCGGTTACGATTTCTGCGGCTGCGCTTGCTTCTCGCAGACCAGGGTGAATACAAACGCCTGCATGGTGTGCACCGTGTCGTCCTGGTAGGACTCCTTCATCTCCACGGTCTTGAAGTAACCGGTGCGCTTGAGGTTGGCCATGAGGTTGGCGACGGCGTCGATGCTCAGCGCCGTGCCCTCGATGTTGATGTTGGGGCCGTCCTCGTTCATCTTGTTCAGCCACACGGCGTCGGTCGAATTCACCGTGTCGCCGATCATGGCCAGCAGTTCCTTGGGGCCGGACTGCGCCGCCCGCAGCCGGTCGATGACGTCCACCCGCCGCTGGTAGGCCTCGGCCTGCTTGTTCTTCTGCTCCACCCGCGCCTTCACCTGCAGCAGCTCGCGGTTCTCTTTTTCCGCCTTGGCCATGTCGGCGGCGATGTGCTGGCCCTCGCGGTTCAGCTTGTACCACCAACCCAGGTTGACCCCCGCGGTGAGGACCACCAACACCAGGGCGACGATCATGAGGTTGGGACCGGAACCGCTGGCGGCCGGCGCCGCCGCCGTCCGCTTGCCCCGCTTCGATTTCGGAATGCTCAGCAGATTGATGCGGATCATAGGTTCTCAAAACTCCTTAAGGCCAAGCCCACTGCCACCGCCAGCTGGCCCGCGTTCTGGTCCACCAAGGCGGTGGTGTCTCCCAGCGGCAGCGCCACCCGCTGGAAGGGATTGAGCAGCTCCACCGGGATGGAAAACTCCTGGCGCAGCGCCTCGATCAGTCCCGGTACCTTGGACGAGCCGCCGGCCAGGTAAATGCGCTCGATGTGCTCACCCGGCGCGGTGGCGCGGAAAAAGTCGAAAGTCTTCTGGATCTCCAGCACGATGATCTCGGTGACCTGCTGCAAAATGGGGGTTTTGGCATCCGCGCTGACCGTGCCCACCTGCCGGCCCAGCTTGAACGCCTCGGCATCGTCGAAGCTGAGGTCGAGTTCCTTCTGCAACGAGTCGGTGTACTGATTGCCGCCTACGCTCACGTCGCGCGTGAACAGCGGGGTCACGCCCTTCACGATGTTGATGTTCATCACGCTGGCGCCCAGGTTCAGCAAAGCCACGGTCGCGCCTGGCGCCGGATCGTAGTTGTACTCGTAACAGTTCTGCAGCGCGAAGGCGTCGATGTCCACAATAGCCGGACTCTTGCCCGCCAGCGAGAGCACGTTGGTGTAGTTCAGGATCTTGTCCTTCTTGACCGCCACCAGCAGCACGTCCATCTGCGGCCCGCTGAGGTCCTCGGAGAGGATCTGGAAGTCGATGTTGACATCGGTGATGTCGAAGGGAATGTGCTGCGCCGCCTCCGTCCCGATGTGCTCGGCCAGTTCCTGCTCGCTCATGGTGGGGATGGCGATCTTCTTCACGATCACCGAGTGCCCGCTCACCGAGGTGGCCACCAGCCTGGACTTGATGGTGTTCTCGGTGAAGATCTTGCTGATGGCGCTGGAGACCGAGCCGGAATCCACGATCATCGAGTCCACCACGATGTCGCTGGCCAGGGGCTCGAAGCCGATGTGCGTCACCTCGATCTGCCCCTTGCTCTTCTTCAGCTCGATGGCCTTGATGCTGCTGGACCCGATGTCCAGTCCCACAACGTTTTTCGCTGCTCCGAATCCGAACATGAGAGCCTCTTAGTCCCCCGCCGCGGTGCGTGCGGTTCTTGGTTTCTTTTTGCCCCGGCCCTCGCCCAGCACGCTCTTGCGCTCCATCCACGCGTCCAGGATGGTCTTCTTGAACTTCCAGCGGTTGCCGAGCTTGAAAGCAGGGATTTTTTCTTCGTACACGTATTTGTAGAGCGTGTCCGGACTGACCCCGAGATACTGGGAGGCTTGCCGGATGTTCATCACTTCACGCGCGTCGGCCATGCTGCTTATGCCTTTCCACAAGAGAGGCCCGGCAACTGCAGGCCAGAGCCTCCAACCGGTCCGGACCTCCGGACCCCGCACAGAACCTTTTTCGGGGGAGCTTGCGCGAGTTATAGCAGCCCTATGGTATGTAGTGTCAAGGCACTAATCCCTGTTTTATCCGTGTTTTATGGGGATTTTAGGCCATGTACTTCTGGTGTGGGCCCAAGCGATAGTCAAGATTGTGTAGATTATTCTCTGGACACCACAATAGATAGTGGTATTAACGCACTGGATGCAAAGCGGCGCACGCCCTCGTTACCGAAGTAGTAAAGCTACCGGTTGCCTGGAACATGGCCCTCCACGGCAAACGTCGCACCTATGCAACTTATTGATACGGCTACGCTTATCGCCCATGGCGATAAGTCGAGCCGGCAGCCCATTTCGGTCCCGTCAGGCCACTGCCGCAGCGCATTTCGCAAGCGGTAACTCGCGCATCATGGCCTGGAATTCGCGGCAGTCGAGAGACTGCGGACCGTCCGACAAAGCCCGTTCCGGGTTGGGATGAACCTCGATGATGAGCCCATCTGCACCCACGGCGATGGCTGCCTTCGACAGCGGCGCGATCAGGCTGCGCCGTCCGGTGCCGTGCGAGGGGTCGGCGATGACCGGCAGGTGCGAGAGTTCCTTGGCCAAGGCGACCGCCGCCAGATCTATCGTGTTGCGAGTTTCGGTTTCGAAGGTCTTGATGCCGCGCTCGCACAGCACCACGTTGGGATTGCCCCCGGTGAGAAGATACTCGGCCGCCAGCAGCCACTCCTTGACCGTGGCCGAGGGTCCGCGCTTGAGCAGCACCGGCTTGTCGATGGTCGCCAGGCGCCGCAGCAGGGCGTAGTTCTGCATATTTCGCGCGCCCACCTGGAGCATGTCGGCGTGCTCGCAAATCGTGTCCACGTCCTCCGTGCTCATCACCTCGGTGACCACCGGCAGGCCGGTCTCGCGCCGCGCTTCCGCCAGCAGTTCGAGCGCTTCCTCGCCCAGACCCTGAAAGTCGTAGGGAGACGTGCGCGGCTTGTAGGCCCCTCCCCGCAACAGCCGCGCGCCGGCGCTCTTCACCGCACGCGCCGTGGTGAGCAACTGATCACGGGATTCCACCGAGCATGGTCCGGCGATGACCACCACGGGCTCGCCGTTGCCGATGCGCACGCCTGCAACGTCCACCACCGTCCCGCCCGGACGCACCTGCCGGCTTACCAGCTTGTAGGGCTGGGCAATGGGAACGACGTTGTCCACGCCGGGCGCGGCCTGCAGCGCCTCGATCTCATGCCGCCGCCCGCTTCCCACGGCCGCAACAATGGTGCGCTCCTCGCCGCGGGTGATGTGAGCCTGATATCCGGCCTCGCGGATGCGCTCGATGATGTGCTCGATCTGCTGCTCGGTGGCTGTGTCTTTCATGTTTACGATCATGATCTGGTCTCCTTGAGAAAGTTGCTAATGGTTTCGGAGGGGCATGGCTTTAGCCATGCCATTCAGCTTTCCCTATGTTTTGTCATCCCGAGGATGCGCGAGGCGAGCCGGCGAGCCGAGCACGAGGGATCTGCAGTTTCGCAATGACCAGACAAATGCAGATCCCTCGCGTCGCGTTCCCTCACTCCGTTCAGTCGCGCTTGCTCGGGATGACAATCCATTGACACCCTTCCGGCGCGGCTCAAGCCGCGCCCCTCCGAAACCAATTTGCAAAACACGCATAAAACAAAAGCCGCGATCCTTGAGAGATCGCGGCTTCGGGCTTGCTGAACTTGTGTGCCTTACATCAGGCTGGCACGCACGGAGCGCCCGCGCCGCTACTCTCGAACCAGTAGCGGTAGCTAAAGCCGGCGCTAAATCGGAGGGCGCGCATGAAGCTGAAACTATATGCGGTACTGGGCGCGCGCGTCAACCCTGCTTTTGGCCTAAAAAGAGGCGGTCTCATCGGCAGTCCGGGAGTATTTGTTCTGGGTGAGTGTTGAACAAGAAGGAAGTGAGAATCCACCCTTGTTCCGCCCGGAAAACCAGAAATTTGGCAAAGACCGGACCCTTCTCGTAGTCCAAAGCCAAGTAGATCATTCGGCTCGTAGGCCCAAGATTTCGCGATTGGATGAAATGGAAAGTCTAGTACGCTCCATAAAAGTCTTGGATTTGCCGCAAATTGTTCGCTTGGCTGAGTGCTTCCTTGCTTCCCTCAATGGGGCTACCTTTGATCCAAGCTTTCATGGCCGCATCTGGACCTTCCGCTTTGTATGCATCCAATCCCGAGAGGACGACCTTGGGAACCTCTTCAGAACTGGTGTCCGCAGCCCCTGCTCGGACGTATGGCGCCAACGCAAGAAGCAGGAACCCAACGGCAACTAAACACATTCCTCTTCGCATGGTAATCATCTCCAAGCTGTAGCCGGTTGGCGCTTAGCTTAGTTCAAATCAAACTGCTCCTGGTGCAGCGCGGGGTCTGACTTCACGATGATCGTGCGTCCGACCAACTCTTCCATCTCCTGCAGCCAGCGCCCGCTGTTGGCCTTCAGCGCTTTGACCACCTCGGGATTGGCGCGCAGCATGACATCGCTGCGATCGGAGTGCTTCGCGATCTTGCGCATCTCGACGTAGATCTCATTGCAGATGGTGCTGACTGACTTCACCAGCCCCGTGCCGGTGCAGTACGGGCAAGGAGCGCCCAGCGTGCGCTCGAGCGATTGCTTCACGCGCTTGCGGGTGATCGCCACCAGGCCGAAATCATTGAAGTTGAGGACTTTCGAGGGCGCGCGGTCGTGCCGGAGCTCTTCTTCCAGCGCCTGCAGGACCTTCTGCCGGTTGCGGCGCTCGTCCATGTCGATGAAGTCGATGACGATGATGCCGCCCAGGTCGCGCAGCCGGATCTGGCGCACGATCTCGCGGATGGCATCCACGTTGGTCTTGACGATGGTGTCTTCCAGGCGCGTGGTCTTGCCCACGTACTTGCCGGTGTTGACGTCGATGGCCACCAGCGCCTCGGTCTGGTTGATCACGATGTAGCCGCCGCTCTTCAGCCACACCTTCGACTTCAGCGCCTTGTTGATCTCTTCCTGGATGTTGAACTGCTCGAACAGCGGGGTTTCCTTGCTGTAGAGCTTCACGCGCTTGACCAGGCCAGGCTGGAAGCGGCTGACGAAGCGCAGCACGCGCTCGTACTCCTGCTCGGTATCCACCCAGATTTGCGTGAAAGTGGCGGTCACCTGGTCGCGCAGAATGCGCTCCACCAGGTTCAGATCGTGATAGATCAGCGCCGGAGCCTTGCTGGATTCGGCGCGGCTGCGGATTTCCGTCCACAGGTTGAACAGGAAACGCACGTCGGCGCGCAGATCGTCGTCGCTGGCGCCCGCGGCGGCGGTGCGGACGATGAAGCCTCCTGAACCCTGGTGCTCGGCCAGGATCACGCGCTTCAGCCGCTGCCGCTCTTCGTCGCTGGCGATCTTGCGCGACACGCCGATGTGATTCACCGTCGGCATGTATACCAGGAAGCGCCCGGGCAGCGCGATGTGGCTGGTGATGCGCGCGCCTTTCTTGCCGATCGGCTCCTTGGCGATCTGCACCAGGATCTCCTGCCCTTCCTTGAGCAGGTCGGTGATCTTGGGCGCAGGGCCGCGCTGGATGTTGCGGCGGGAGTGCGTGCCGCGTCCACCACGGCGGCCGCCGCGACGGCGATCGAGCGGCTGCCGTTGCGGCCGCTGTTGGAACCCTGCCGTGCCCGGCGTCCCGCGCGTCTCGGCACGGGCTTCGGTCGCTTCTCCCGGGCTGGCCTCGGCTTCCTCCTCCTCAAACTCTCCTTCTCCGCCCTGCTCCTCGCCTTCGTCCTCGAATTCCTCTGCCGCCTCAACCGCAGCGGGGCGGGCGTCGGCCCCTTCCACGGCGTCAGTCAGATCAGCGGCTTCCAGGCTCGGTACGGCCGTGCTCGGCGTGTCGCGATCCAGAGTCTCCTCTTCCAGTTCTTCGTATTCGGCAACGTCGAGATCGTCCTCCACCGGCGGGAGGTCGGCTTCGTCTTCCTCGATCTCCTCCTCCTCGATCAGGCCGGAGCCGGGCTGGAAGGCTGCGGCGGCATGCTGCTCGTCGGGCGCATGGACACCCTCGGTTCGTGCTGAGAATGCCGTCCCAGGCTCCTCACGTTCCGTCTCCGCTTCTTCGCCGGCAAAGACTCCGGCCACGTTCATCTGGTCAAAGCGCTCTTGTTCCGCGTCGTCCAAAGTCTGTGATTGCTGGTGGCGCTCCTGGGCAGCAACACCGGCGCCAAAGGCTCCGCGCGCTTCCGCCGCCGCGGAAAACGGACGCGACTCCGCCTGGTGTTCACGCTCCAGGGAATCGCTGAGTGGCTCCATGGAAGCAGCCAGCGCGGCGGCATCCGCGGCTTGTTCGGCAGCGCCCGTGCTCACCGCGGTGGCAGTCGGCCTCTGCGCCGCCATGCGCTGGTACTTGGAGATGGATTCACCGGGCAGGATGATGGGCTGGTAGGCAGGCGGAGGCGCATACGCGGGCGGAGGTGTACTGGCAGTCTCCTGCGGGCGCGGCTGCTCCTGGCGCGCGAACTTGCTCTCCGGGAAACCCCGGCCGCGGCCACGGCGGCGGCGGCGTCCACGCCAGCGGCCTCCGCCGTCGCCCTCGTTGTCACCGTCGGGGCCACGGGCCGGCTCGGAAGCGGCAGGACGCGCGATCTCCTGCTCTTCGGCAACGGCCTGCACCGGCTCAGCGGGCAGGGGAACTTCCGCGCGCGGCTGCGTCCCGTTGCGGGTGGCATCCTCGTGCGCGCGCGCGACCACCTGCTCGAACTCCTCCTGGTCTTCCTGCTCTTCCAGGAAGTCGGTCACGTAAAGAAATGCATCGCGCTCCAGGCCGACATCCACGAATGCCGACTGCATGCCCGGAAGCACGCGCGTGACTCGCCCTTGGTAAATGGATCCCGCGAGGGTGTACTCGTTCTCGCGTTCGAAATAGATTTCAGTGAGCTGGTCTTCCTCGACTACCGCCACCTTGGTCTCATGTGGCGTCGAGGAGACGTAGAGTTCCTTCGACATACTGTCTCCGCAGCCGCTCGCTCAGCGAACAGCTTTTACCGGCACGGAAACAGGAGGCGGGGACAGAGACTCGCCGCCGCGGCGTGGTTGCGCCCGGCAATGGGTCTGGGACGAAGCATGAAAGCGCGAGCCCCTGGACTTTCCAGAAAGGCCCGGCGGCGCTCGGGGATGATTCTAAGGCTACGGCTCGGAATCTTTTCACCTACGCGTCATCGCAAGGCTTGTGGCCTCCCTGCCGAAACCTTCCCGTTGCCTGGCAACGCGATCTGGCTTCGGCGGGGCCGTTACCCGCCCTGCGGCGCTTGTTCGCTTCAATCCTGTCCGGCCCCTCATCTCTCCGGCCGGGTTGCCCTCTTAATCGTGGGGCGATACGAAAATCCTGATCGGACCGCCTGCCGCGGCCGCGAATGCATCCCGCCGCGGCCTCTCGCCCGCGGCGCAAAACCGTCAGTTCACGAAGCGGCGCATGCGTATGTTCATCACAATGCCCAGCGCCAGGAACATGAACAACACTGACGAGCCGCCATAACTCATGAGCGGCAAAGGTATCCCGGTGACCGGCATATAGCCGACCACCATGCCCACGTTCACCAGGATGTGGAAGAACAGCACGGCCACCACACCCATGACCACGAACGCGCCGACGCGGTCAGGCGCCGTCTGCGCGTTGTGGACCAAACGCATCAACAACAGGAAGTATAACAGCAGGACCACCACCGCACCCACAAATCCATGCTCTTCACACCAGGCGGCAAAGATGAAGTCGGTTTGCGGCACGGGCAGGAACATCCCCTGTGTTTGCGTGCCTTTGGTGATGCCCTTCCCCCACAATCCTCCGGAGCCGACGGCGATGAGGGATTGCTGGACTTGGTACCCCGCACCCTGGGGATCGGACTCCGGTTCGCGGAAGCTGACCAGCCGCTGCTTCTGATAGGGCTTGAGCCCGTAATGCCAGACTACGGGCACAACCATCGCTCCCAGCAGGATGAAGGCAGCAGCATGTTTGAGCCGGAGCCCACCCAGGATCAACGCCATGATCAGCACCGGGATGTAGGTGAGGGCCGTCCCCAGATCGGGTTGTTTGAGCACCAGCAGCATGGGCACACCGGCCACCAGCCCCGCCTTCACGATGTCGCTCAGGGAGGCTTCCTCTCGGTGCAGGTCGGCGAAGTACTTGGCCAGCGCCAGGATAAGCACCAGCTTCACCCACTCAGAAGGCTGGAAGTGCTGCCCGCCGGGCATCTGGATCCAGCGCCGCGCGCCCAGGTACTTCTTACCGATCAGCAGCACCGCCACCAGTGAAACCACGGATGCGATGTAGAACCAGTGAATCTTGTCCAGCAGCGCGTGATAGTCGATCAGGCTGATCAGGAACATCAGCACCATGCCCGCCATGATCCAGTACACCTGCTTGGTGTGAACGCCGATGAATTTTGTGTGCAGGGTAGCGCTGTAGATCTCCATCACTCCCAGAGCGCAGATCGCCAGCACGAAGGTGAGCAGCAACCAGTCGAAATCACGGAAGGAGAAGTATTTGGTCATTGGCCGGTTCCCGTAGCGCGGGCGTCCCGCCGGCCCGGTGCGCGGGCGGGACCCCCGCGGGACAGCCGCCGGGACGGCGACGATACTTCGACGCGGAAGCGGCCCGCCTGCATAGCGTCGGGCTCGCCCTCCGCCGCGCGGTTCCAGA